>Ga0080064_1006412_pt1 | contig 12738 bp, 11 predicted proteins | sample Subgrocontami54m_FD_69260 | JGI IMG/M metagenome (GOLD analysis project Ga0080064, IMG submission 69260) | Subsurface groundwater microbial communities from S. Glens Falls, New York, USA - GMW46 contaminated, 5.4 m (SPADES assembly) (version 2) ...
CCTAACCTCCTGCAAGATTCAAAACCCTTACCGGCGATATGATCGAATATTGACTCCTGGCGGATCATGTGTAAAACTATGTGTGAAATTTTGACCTTGCGGAGGATGTATGCCGACGAACCTAGCCATTGACGACAAACTCCTAGAAAGGGCCCTTCGGATTGGGAAGCATCGAACCAAACGGGAAACGGTCAACGATGCGCTTAAAGAGTACATTCAGCGGCGCAAGCAGCTGCAGACCCTCAAGGCATTCGGGACTATGGATCTTGATCCAAGGTACGATTACAAGAAGGCAAGGGCGAAACGTTGATATTCCTCGATACCAGCATACTCTCACTGGCCTATCGCCGGCGCCGCAGATTCGGGCCTGAGCCGGGTACGGTGTCGATTCTACGCAAAATGATTCTGGAGGATGTTCCGCTTGCTGTCCCCGGCATTGTCCTTCAGGAGATTCTCTCAGGAGTACGAACCGAGGCGCAGTTTGGAAAATTGCAGAGATTGCTCGAGGCTTTTCCAATCATATCCGCGGAACCCCAACACCATGTGTTGGCTGCCCGAATTGCTAATGCCTGTCGCCGCAAAGGGGTGGCTGCTTCAACCATTGATTGTCTCATAGCCGCACTCGCAACTTCTAGCGATGCCTTCCTATTTACGCTTGACGAGGACTTTGGAAGAATGGCTCCTGTATGCGGAGTGAAGTTGTTCAGGGGTCGATAATGAGTCTCATCGCCGCCCTTCTGTTTGACTTGAAGATTATAAACTCGTTATAAAGGTTAAATTCTGACACGAGTTTCCCCCACCTTTAAGGGGTGTCGCTATTGGGTGGTGGCGAGAAGGCCGGACCCCTCGTCGGAGCCGTAAGGAATGGTTCTCCAGGATATCGGGTAGATGAAGAATCACCTTAAGAATCTTTTAATTCGGGCGATTGACAATACGGTGAAGGGGGGAGAACTGAAGGCCACGGAACTCCCCCCTTTGCTTCTGGAACCTCCCAGACAGAAAGAATTTGGTGATTTGTCCACGAATGTGGCCCTGCTTTGGGCCAAAAGAGAAAAAAAGTCGCCCCGCGCCATCGCCGAGGCGATCCTCAAAAATCTGGAAGATACCGAAGGAATCCTCGCGCGCGCCGAGATCGCCGGCCCCGGTTTTTTAAATTTTTCCTTCTCGCCGTTTTTTTGTTACCAGCGTCTCAAGGAAATGGATTCCGGACGTGAGGGTCGTTTGAATCTGGGCCAGGGAACGAGGGTCCAGGTGGAGTTTGCCAGCGCGAATCCCACGGGTCCGCTCCATGTCGGGCACGGGCGCGTAGCCGTAATCGGTGATGTTCTCGCGCGGCTTCTGGCGGAGGTTGGATTCGATGTGGAGCGGGAGTACTATGTCAACGACACCGGCGGGCAGATTGAAAAGCTCGGGCTCTCTCTTTACCTTCGCTACCGTGAACTCTACGGGGAAGCCATAGAATTTCCCGCGGACGGCTATCCCGGGGAATACGTGCGTGAGATCGCCCAGGAAGTGAAAAAGCAGTGGGGAGAGAAGTTTCTTTCGGAGGACAAAGAAAAGGCCGTTGAATTTCTGAGCGGCTATGGAGCGGAGACGATCCTTGCGGGGATCCGCGCCGATCTGAATGAGTTTGGAATTTCTTTTGATTCCTATATGAGCGAAAAGGAAATGCGGTCACGCGGCGAGGTGGAAGAGACTATTGAACTTCTGCGCGCGCGGAGTTTGATCTACTCCGAGGGAGGGGCCCAATGGTTCAAGGCTACCGCTTACGGGGATGACAAAGATCGGCCGGTCGCCAAGAGTAACGGCGATTTTACTTATTTCGCCAGTGATATCGCCTATCATCGAAACAAGCTCAACCGGGGCTTTGAGAAGCTGATCAACGTCTGGGGCGCGGATCATCATGGCTATGTCCTTCGGCTCAAAGCCGCTCTTCAGGCGCTCGGCCACGATCCCGAAAAACTCCGGGTGGTTTTGGTTCAGATGGTGCAGCTCACCCGTGGGGGCGAGCCCGTTCGCATGGGAAAGCGGTCGGGAGAGTTTGTCTCCTTGCGGGAAGTGTTGGAGGAAGTGGGCAGGGACGCGGCCCGTTTTTTTTTCCTCATGCGCGGCGCCGACAGCCACCTCGACTTCGATCTGGAGCTGGCGAAAAAAGAGTCGAGTGAGAACCCGGTTTTTTACGTCCAGTACGCTCATGCCCGGATTGCCAATATTTTCGAGCAGGCCCGCCAGCGTGGAGTCTCAGTGGATATTGGAGATCCGAGGGGTGTCGAAGTGGAACGCCTTTCGCTGGCGGAAGAGGTGGCTCTCATCAAGCAGGCGGCTCAGTGGCCGGATATCATCGAGGAGAGCGCCCGGGAGCTGGAGCCGCACCGAATCGTTTTTTATCTGCTTGGGTTGGCGGGAGAGTTTCATCGCTATTACAATCGCTTCCGGGTGATTTCCGATGATCCGGCTCTGACCCGGGCCCGTTTCGTGCTCATTCGCCAGGTGCAGCGGGTCATCCGTGAAGGTTTGCATCTGTTGGGAATTGAGGCTCCTTTAAGAATGGCGACTCGCACTGATGCCGCTCTTTGGAAGGAAGCGGAAGGCGGTTGAGTCTCGGAAATCGGTGAGGTGCCGAGCGCATGAATATGGCTGAGAATCGAAGAGAAAAAAATTCAGGTTTCTACCGGTTTAGTCGAGGCCAGCTGGTAATTCTGGCGGTGGGATTCACTCTGACTTCCGTCGTGGTCTTTTTCCTGGGCATCCTGATCGGGCAGCGGATTGAGGAGCGCAAGCTCGTCCAGAAAGAGGAGCCTTTGGTGAAAATCCCGCTTCCGTCTCTATCGCAAGGCTCCGGCCAGCGCGAGAGGGCTTCCGCGAAAGAGGAGGTCACCTTTTACGACACGTTGGCGAAGGCTCCTGCCGGGGCGCCCGTGGAGCAACCCAAAGAGACGAAGCCGGTCAAGGAGAAGGTGGAAACGGTCAAGGAAAAGCAGGCCCCTCCAGCGGGAACGGTGAAGGCCCAGGATCAAGCGGGCAAAGCCGTTCCGCAAGGGTTGTGGGCGATCCAGGTGAACGCCTTTCCCGTAGAGCGCGACGCCCAGAGTCTGACCCAGAAGCTGAAAAAGAAAGGCTATGATGCCTATGTGATCTCCGCCGATATCCAGGGAAGGACCTGGTACCGAGTCCGCGTGGGCAATTTTGCCACGCGCCAAGAGGCGAGGGCCCTGCAGGAAGTGCTCAAAACCAAAGAAAAGTTGGCGAAGGCCATGACCGTCAGCCGTTAGGAGCCGTTCAGAGAAAATTTATGGAGATTAAGGAAGCTCTTGCCAAGGTGATTGGTCGAATCGATTTGACCGAAGACGAGGCCGCGCAGGTGATGAACCAGATCATGAGTGGAACGGCTACACCTAGCCAAGTGGCCGCTTATCTGACCGGCCTCAGGATGAAAGGGGAGACCATCCCGGAGATCACCGGCTCGGCGCGGGTGATGCGGGAAAAAGCGCATCAGGTCAAGGCCGGAGCTTCTCTCCTGCTCGATACGTGCGGGACGGGAGGAGATCAGAAGGAGACCTTCAATATCTCGACCGTCGCGGCCTTCGTTGTCGCCGGGGCGGGGGTCTCCGTGGCCAAGCACGGGAACCGCTCCGTCTCAAGCCGCTCCGGCAGCGCGGATGTGTTGTCCGCCTTGGGGGTAAAGGTCGATGCTCCGAAAGAAAAAGTTGAAAGCTGTTTGGAGAAGATCGGGATCGGTTTCCTCTTCGCGCCGCTTCTCCACGAGGCGATGAAGTACGCGATTGGGCCGCGCCGGGAAATCGGCATTCGCACGATCTTCAATCTTCTCGGCCCTCTCACCAATCCAGCTTCCGCCACCCACCAACTTCTGGGACTTTATGACGGCGAACTGACCGACCCCATTGCCCAGGTGTTGAAGAATCTCGGCACCGTGAGGGCGATGGTCGTCCACGGGCTTGAAGGTTTGGATGAAATATCTCTCTGCGGGCCTACCCGGGTTTCAGAGCTCAAGGAGGGCCGGGTCTGGAGCTATACCGTTTCTCCCGAGGAGTTGGGTTTGAAGCGCTGCAGATTGGAGGAGCTCCATGGGGGCAGTCCTGAAGAATGCGCCGGGATTTTGCGTTCCATTCTGGCTGGCGAGAAGGGGCCTAAGAGGGACATGGTGCTGCTGAACGCCGGCGCCGCGCTTTACGTCAGCGGCGCGGCCAATTCCATAGTAGAGGGGATCCGTCTGGCTGCCGAGTCGATCGATTCCGGTAAGGCCCAAAAAAAATTGGAACTGTTAATCCAAATGACCAACGCGGACTGAGCAGTGGACGGGCGGCTATATCGTTACTCGTGTTCGTGGCTCGTGTTCGTCTTTCCCGAGTTCCGTTCTTCCGAGCACGAATCACGATCACGAGCACGGAATTCTGGCCTTTCAAAGGCCTGTTAGATGTCGGTTGATGTTCCTCGAAGAGATCACGGCTCATGTGCGCGAGGAGATTGAGCTTCGCCGGCGCCGCACCCCCCCGGCAGCGCTGAGGGATCGCCCTCTGTATGGCCATTCCCGCCGCGGTTTTCTTGAGAGTCTGAAAGGGGGATCACGCCGGATCATCGCCGAGGTCAAGCGCGCCTCGCCTTCCCAGGGAGTCATTCGAGAGGAGTTCGAACCGGCCAATCTCGCGAAGGACTTTGCGGCCCATGGAGCGGCCGCTCTGTCGGTCCTCACGGAAGAACGTTTTTTTCAAGGGAGCCTTCTGGACCTCGAGCGAGTGCGAAATGAAGTCGCCTTGCCTCTTTTGCGCAAGGATTTCATCATGGACAGTTACCAGCTCCTGGAGGCGAGGGGCTTCGGGGCGGACGCGGTGTTGTTGATCGCCGCGCTTTTGGAGCCTGTCCTGCTTCGGGAACTTCTCGAGGAGGCGCGCAGTCTCTCTTTGGACGCGCTGGTGGAGGTCCACGCGGAATCCGAAGTTGAGCGCGCGTTGGGAGCCGGCGCTCCTTTCATCGGAATCAACAACCGCGACCTGAGGACCTTTGAGGTGCGGCTGGAGACGACCGAGAGACTTGTCCCGTTGATTCCGAAGGGGGTCATGGTAGCCTCGGAGAGCGGGATCCACAGCGCCGAGCAGATCCGGAAGTTCGAAGAGCTGGGGATCCATATCTTTTTGATCGGCGAGGCTTTGATGCGCTCCCCGCGTCCGGGTGAGAAGCTGAAAGAACTGCTATCGTGACTCGTGCTCGTAAGCCCAACCTTTACCGAGCACGAACACGAATAACGAGCACGAACTTATGGTCAAGGTGAAAGTTTGCGGCATAACGAATTCAGTGGACGCGCTCAAGGCGGTGGAGTTGGGCGCCGACGCGTTGGGGTTCAATTTCTATCCTCCCAGCCCCCGTTATGTCTCGCCGGAAAAAGCGCGGGCGATTCTTGCCGAACTTCCGGGCGAGATTTGCAACATCGCCCTTTTCGTCAACGAACCCAGGGAGAGAGTTCTGGAAATTCTGAGCACTGGGCGCCTCTCGGAAGATCGACAAGCCTTTCGAGGTCTACAGTTTCATGGCGAAGAGAGCCGGGATTATTGCCGGGGTTGGGAGTTGAAGATCATCAAAGCCTTTCGCATCAAGGACCGGAGCTCTCTGGCCGAGTTGAGCGATTTTCCGGCCGACTTCTACCTTTTGGATTCGTGGACTCCCGGCTACGGCGGCTCGGGATCGTCGTTCTCTTGGGATTGGCTTCAAGGGTTGGCGCCCGACCGGTTGATTCTCGCGGGGGGACTGGGCATTGAAAATGTCGCTACGGCCGTTCAGCGCGTCCGCCCGTATGGGGTGGATGTCTGCACCGGGGTAGAGGCGAGGCCAGGCGTGAAAGATCATGGGAAGCTCAAAGAATTTATTAGCGCGGCTAAAGGGGCCTGATCCCCGGGGTCATTTCAGCGTCTACGGGGGCCGGTACGTCTCGGAGACCCTCATGCCGGCGCTCATCGAACTGGAGAAGACTTACCGGAAAGTCCGGAAGGATCCGGGGTTCCGCCGGGAGTTTCACCGCTACCTTCATGATTACGTGGGCCGGGAAACTCCACTCTATTTTGCGGAGCGTCTCACCCGCCGACTCGGCGGAGCGAAGGTCTATCTCAAGAGAGAAGATCTCTGTCACACGGGCGCTCATAAGATCAATAATACCATCGGCCAATGCCTCCTTGCCTTGCGAATGGGGAAAAAAAGGATCATCGCGGAAACCGGCGCCGGCCAACATGGAGTCGCGACGGCCACCGTGGCCGCTCGCTTCGGCTTGAAGTGCGAGATCTTTATGGGAAAGGAAGACGTCGGCCGGCAGTCTCTGAATGTCTTTCGGATGAAGCTCCTGGGCGCCCAGGTTCGAGTGGTGGAATCCGGCAGCCAGACGCTCAAGGATGCCATGAACGAGGCCCTGAGAGATTGGGTGACCTACGTGCGGACGACCTACTATATCATCGGCTCTGTGGCGGGCCCTCACCCCTATCCGATGATCGTGCGCGACTTTCAGTCCGTGATTGGAGAGGAGGCGCGCCGGCAGATTCTCAAGCAGGAGGGACGGTTGCCGGATTATCTTGTGGCTTGTGTGGGAGGCGGGAGCAATTCCCTCGGTCTTTTTTATCCTTTTATCAAGGATCGAAAGGTGAAGATGATCGGTGTGGAGGCGGCCGGATTAGGGCTTCGGACCGGTCATCATGCCGCCTCAGTCCTCGGCGGCCGGGTCGGAGTCCTCCATGGGAGTAAGACCTATCTTCTTCAGGACCGGCTGGGACAGATTCGCCACACCCATTCCATCGCGGCCGGTCTGGATTACCCGGGAGTGGGGCCTGAACTCAGCTATCTGGCCGACAGTGGACGGGTCCGCTTTGTCTCGGCCACGGACCGGGAGGCCATAGACGGGCTTCGGATGTTGGCGGAGGTAGAGGGCATCATCCCCGCGTTGGAAAGCGCCCACGCCGTGGTTGAGGCTGTGCGACTGGCCCCTCGGCTCGCCAAAAACCAAGTGATAATCGTGAACCTCTCCGGGCGCGGAGACAAGGACATGGACACCGTGGGAGAATATCTCGGGGTCAAACTATAGCCCCGAGTTTTTAATTTTGAGTTCTAAGTTTTGAGTTTTCTCTAACTAAAAACTAAGAACTAAAAACTGAGAACTAACAAAAGTGAACCGCATCGACGCTAAGTTTGCTCAGTTGAGAGGAGAAGGCCAGGCCGCTTTGATCCCGTTCGTGACCGCCGGGGATCCCGATCTGGCAACCACTCTCGACGTTTTGCGGGCCTTGGAAGCAGGAGGGGCGGACGGGATCGAGTTGGGCGTTCCTTTTTCGGATCCGATGGCCGATGGGCCGACGATTCAACGGGCCTCCGAACGAGCCTTGAAGAGCGGCGCCTCTCTTCCCCTGATCTTGGAGTTGGTCCGGGAATTCCGTCGCAGCTCCCAGCTCCCCTTGATCCTTTTTGGCTATTATAACCCGTTCTTCCGTTATGGCCCCAAGCGGTTCGCCGAGGAGGCTAAAGCCTCCGGCGTGGATGGCATCCTGTGCGTCGATCTTCCGCCTGAAGAGAGCGGGGAGCTTAAGCTTTGGACGGATAGTCGGGAATTAGACCTGATCTTTCTCCTGTCGCCGACCAGTGATACGGCCCGAATCCGTCAAGTGGCGAAGCAGGGGCGGGGATTTATCTATTACGTCTCGGTGACCGGAGTCACGGGAGCCCGCCGGCGCTTGGAGGACAATCTCCGCTCCGAAGTGACGCGGATTCGCCGCTCGGTCTCCCTTCCCGTCGGAGTAGGTTTCGGAATTTCGACTCCCCGGCAGGCTGCCTGGGTCGCTTCCTTTGCGGACGCCGTCGTGGTGGGAAGCGCTTTGATCGGAGCGATGGAAAAAGCGGGTGGAAAACGAGACAAGGCGGATCGAGCACGCAGATTTGTCGCCGGGCTCAAACGGGCGATGAAGGGAGTAGCAAAAAAGCACTCAGCAGTCAGCACTCAGCATTAATAAAAGACGAGCTGAAGGTTGATCGCTGAGGGCTGAAGGCTTTTCAAATGGCATCTTATCCGGAGACCCTGGACTACATTTTCAATCTGCGCGGTGGAGAGATCGATCTCAGGCTTCACCGGGTAACACAGGCGCTCGCTCTTTTCGGCCATCCAGAGCGGTTTTACCGGGCGTTCCACATCGCCGGCACCAATGGAAAGGGTTCCACCGCCGCCATGCTCCACCGAATCCTCTCAGAGGAAGGATACCGTACGGCCCTTTACATCTCTCCCCATCTCGTTTCCTTTACCGAGCGCATCCGGGTTGGGGACGAAGAGATTTCCCGGGAGGAAGTCGTCGAATTGACCGATTTCATCCGGCGTGGCTCAGAGGCGAAGAGCATCGGTCTCACTTTTTTTGAGTTCGTGACGGTGATGGCCTTGGTCTATTTTTCCCGCTGCGAAGTGGACGTGGCCGTGGTAGAGGTAGGGTTGGGGGGGAGGTTCGATGCGACCAATGTCGTCATCCCTCAGGTATCGGCAATCACGAGCATCGCCAAGGATCACGAAGCCTATCTGGGATCTGACCTGCTCTCCATCGCCCGGGAAAAGGGAGGAATCATCAAGGCCGGCGTTCCCGTGGTCTGTGGCTCTCTGGCCCCGGAGGTGCGCGAGTTGCTCGAGCGGACGGCTCAGGCCTGCGGCTCGACGGGCTTTTTCTTAGGGAGGGATTTTTCCTTTGCTTTGGGCGAAGGAGATTTTTTCGACTATCGAGGCCTGGAATGGGAGCTGAAAGGGCTCTCTCTCCCTCTCAGGGGGAAGCACCAGCGGTCGAATGCCTCGGTCGCGCTCAGCGCCTTGGAGGTAGCCCAGCGCGAATTTCCGGTCAGGGAAAAAGCGGTGCGCGAGGGTTTAAGGAAAGTGATGTGGCCGGGAAGGTTTGAGATCGTTCACCACCGTCCCACGGTCATCTTGGATGGGGCCCACAATCCCGAGGGGGTCGCCGCGTTGGTGGAAGAGATCCGGTCGTTCTGGAAGGGGAGAAAGATCAAGCTTCTCTTTGGCGCCATGGCCGATAAGGATTGGCCTTTCATGGTCCGCGCGCTTTCATCGGTTGCGGAGGAGGTTGTCTTGACCCGGGTTTCCATGGAACGCAGCGCGGACCCCGCTCAGTTGGCCGCGGCCTTGAAAGGCGAAGTCCCGTGGACTATTGAAGAGAACCCGATCCAGGCGGTAAGGTTTCTTTTGAGCCGAGCCCGCCCGGAGGATCTGATCGTTGTGGCGGGCTCCCTTTATCTGTTAGGGGAAGTCAGGCCGATTCTTGTGGAGATGGCGAGTGGAAAACTGCACTAATACAAGAAGCACCTACGCGGCTCTGGGTCCTTTTTTCATTTTTTTCCTCCTGATTTCTTGGCCTTCCAGAGGCGAGACGGCCAGCACGGTAGTCGGCGGTCCCGAAAAGGTCGTTGACATGACGGCGGATTCCTTGACCGTGATGGACGCGGGAAAAAAGGTGGAAGCGAAGGGTCATGTGGAGCTTCGACGGGAGGGAACGATTCTCAGGGCCGATGAGGTCCGAATGGACCGGGAGACGCAAGATGTAGAAGCCAAGGGACACGTCTCTTTGGAAGATCCCCGCGGGACGCTCAAAGCGGACGCCATCCGCATGAATCTCGAACAGGAGACCGCGGAGGTGGAAAATGGAGATCTCTTTTTTTCCGAGCGCCAGTTGAGTGTGACCGGCAGGCGTTTTCAGAAGCTTCCCGGACAGGCCTATCATGTCGATGATGCCTTCTTTACCACCTGCCTCTGTGAGTCCGGGGCTCCCTCCTGGAAAATAGGCGCTTCACAGGTCGATCTCACCCCTGAGGGGAGCGGCGTGGTCCGGGGCGGGACCTTCTACATCAAGGACATTCCGGTTTTTTACCTGCCTTACGGATTCTTTCCGTTGCGGACCGAGAGGCAAACGGGATTTTTATTTCCCAAGCTCGGCTCTTCCAGCAAGGATGGGTTTAGATTCCAGCAGCCCTTTTTCTGGGCCCTTTCCAAAAGCAGTGATGCCACCGTGGCAATCGATCTCCAAACTCGCGCGCGCGTCGGGCTCACCAGCGAGTTAAGAAATGTTTGGAGCCGTCAAACCCACGGCCAGGTGAATCTTTCTTACTTTAACGAGAGCTTGAGAGACAGGAACAACATACGCATTGGGGACCCTACGATCGCGGACCCGGAGATTCCCAAAGACCGCTGGAATATCTTCGCCACCCATCGCCAAGCCTCGCCCTCGGGGTGGACGACCTACAGCGACGTCTCCGCTTTCAGCGATGACCTCTTTACCCGGGAGCTCGTGGACCGGTTGGATCTGCTGCCCCGTGTGACCGAGTCTTCCCTGCGCAGCAGCCGCTACAGCCGTTCCCGCTTCGGACTCTTCAGGAGTTGGGACTCCGCTCACCTTAAGGGCGAATGGGATTTTTATCAGGATTTTATCCAGGAGGACGAACGAACCCTCCATCGCACCCCGCAGCTCTCTGTCTGGGGACGTCGGCCGCTGGGCGAAACCCCCCTGGAGCTCCGGTGGCGTGGCGACGCCGTCAATTATATCCGGCGCGACGGCGGCGACGGCTTGCGGATGGACTTGAGGCCGGAGGTGATGTTTCCTTTCCGTTTGCCCGCGCACCTCTTCGGTTCCTGGAGCGTCGCCCCACGCGGCACCTTCTACCATCTTTACCAGACGGAGAATTCCTCGAAGCATAATGTCTCCCGGGAGCTCATAGAACTCCGGGGGAACCTGGGCACCTCCTTGGGCCGCGTCTTTCACTGGGGCGGGGCCGAGTTGGAAAAGATCAGGCATATCGTGGAGCCGGAATTGAGCTATCTTTTCATTCCCGGCGTCCGGCAACGGGATATCCCCATTATGGACGGCGTTGATCGCATCGGCCGGAGGAATGTGCTGACCTTTGGTTTGAACCATCGTTTCTGGGGTAAATACACCGGGCAAACTCCCGTTCCACCGGAGGAAAAAGATGTGGAGCTCCTGGATTCGGTTGTTTCCAGGGATGTTGAGGATTTGGCTCAGGCCAGGGTGGCCTTGAGCTACGATATCGACCGGGAGAGGAAAGGAGGTGACAGCCTTTCCGATCTCGATATGAATTTGCAGTTCCATCCGCTTCCGTCCTGGACCGTGGGATTCGATGCCGGATTGAACCCGGGGCCCTGGCATCTCACCCAGGCCGCGGCGACGTTGGGATTGTCCGATCCCCGTCCAATCGTTCGGCGGGTGCTGGACCCGGACTTCATGCAGCCCAACTCCCTGAATTTAAGCTATCGCTTTATGCGCAAGGGACCCAACGCTTTTTTGTCCGAGGACGCGAATATCGATCTGAGTGTCTCCGCCGATTGCAGCAGGCACCCGTTGGATCCCCGTTGTCCCGGGACCGCTTTCAATAAGAATGTTCTCGGCGAGCTTGGAGGAAGGATCCTCTATCGCCTCACCGACCATCTTCTCTTCTTTTTGAACTCCAGTTATAACGTGCGCGATTCCAGGTCAGCCAACAACCGAGCGGCGATCAAGATCCTCTCCCAGTGCGAGTGCTGGACCGTCACCCTTTCCCTGCGCCGAAACATCAATCCCTCCAAGACGAGCTTTAATTTTGATTTTAACCTTTTGGGCCTGGGCTCGCAGCGGAGCGCCCTCAGGTGAATCCCTGGTTTTAGCCTCTTTGGGAATTTGTTATCATAGCGTGGGGGTAATCACACATGGCGGAACTCAATCGATCGGACCGGATCGAGAAGCCTTGGGGATATGAGCTGGTATGGGCTCACACGGATCGCTACGTGGGTAAAATCTTACACATCCGTAAGGGGGAGTTTTTGAGCTACCAGTACCATCGGGTAAAGGATGAGACGGTTCACCTGCTGCGTGGAGTCATGGACATGGAAATAGAGATAGAAGGGGAAAGGAAGAAGCTTCGCCTCCAGCCGGGGGATGGATTCCACATTGCTCCGGGAACGAAGCACCGCATGATCGCCATTGAAGATTGCGATGTCCTGGAAGCCTCCACGCCCGAGTTGGAGGATGTCGTGCGTTTGGAAGATCGCTATGGGAGAGCGGATAAAAAATGATGAGGGTTCAGAAATAAAGAGTTAAGGGCAGAGAGAGAAGATGGAGAACTATATCACTTTGGAAGAGCGATTGATGGAGCGGGGAATTGTCTCGGCCGAAGAGATGGAGCGGGTTCTCAAACTCTGCGAGGAGCAATGCGCCCCTTTGGTCCGCCTGGTCATCGAGCTGGGCTTTATCTCCGAGGACGATCTATTGTCCGTTCTCAGCGTTCATTTTGGCATCCCTTTAGTCGCTCTGAAAGATTTTCCCCTGAATCCTATTCCCTTAGAGCCTTTTTTCGATGCCCTCGCTTTTTTTCGACTTGCCCGGATGGTTCCTCTCGGGACGGAGGGGGATCATCTTCTCGTGGGGCTCAGCGATCCTACGGATCTTTCCCGCCTTCACGCCCTTGAGGTCGCGGCAGGCCTCCGGATCGAGCCCCGTTTAGCCAAGGAAAAGGAGATTGCGGCCAGGATCGAAGCGCTCTTTGGCAATGGCCATGGCGTGGACCCTGGGGGCCCCGCCGCGTCGGTCCGGGAGACGGAAGGAGGAGGCGAAGAGGAGGAAGTGGAGCACCTGCGCGATATGGCCTCCGAGACTCCCGTGATTCGTCTTGTAAATCAGATTCTCAGCCGCGCCCTGGAGCGTCGGGCCTCCGACGTTCATA
>Ga0080064_1006413_pt1 | contig 12734 bp, 14 predicted proteins | sample Subgrocontami54m_FD_69260 | JGI IMG/M metagenome (GOLD analysis project Ga0080064, IMG submission 69260) | Subsurface groundwater microbial communities from S. Glens Falls, New York, USA - GMW46 contaminated, 5.4 m (SPADES assembly) (version 2) ...
CACCGGAATATCGGCTCAAGGAAGGGGTCGATTACGTCGAGGCTGATATCCCTGAACGGATGTCCCTGGAACCGGTTCTGAAAATTGTTAATGAAGCTTTAATAAGGGCGGGAAAGGGAACGCCGAGGCGTGACGCGGCTTATATTTTTTTCTCATTTGCCTGTTTTCCCGCAGTCTTAGCCTTCTTAGTTCTTAGGGTCGTTCTTAGGGTCGGGTCTTGTATTATGACAATGTTTGTTTGCAAGACCTGACCCTCCTTACGGTCCGAGTTGAGCGGCGGGTTAAACTCGGGAATGAACGTCGACGTAGACATCCAATAGTCGCCGAATCATCCGTTGATACTGAGTTTTGTGTTTAGCGGCTTGAGACTTGAAGAAGGCAACGCTCTTCTTACTCAAGGCGATAGTGACCTTGACACCCTCTTCCCTAAATACAAGCTCGTCTGGGGAAGGGAGAAAATCAGGAATGACCCTGAGATCGCCCAACGGCTCATGGGTGTAGCTTATTTTTCCGCTCATAAATTGCCCTTCCTTTCCACCAGTAACCGGCGCCCAATATACAAACCATACCGCTTCGATAGGTGAATCGGACCGTAAGGTGGGGGTGTCTTAATGGTCTCCCGACCCGAGATCGTTGCTTAAAACCCAAATACGGAGGTCGTTTTTCTTGAAAAAGGTCCGATCTACCTTTTTCTACAGGCTCAAGGCTCAGAATCACACGCGGTGAAGCCGTCGCGTGCATTCATTTAGGTTGGGTACGTGAACTCATGGAACGCTTTCTCCCGCAACAAATCGCCGATGAGAAACCACCTTCTTGCGTCTTCCGAAAGAGCGCCGAAGAGCCACACTTCGGCTACCCGCAAGGCAGGCACGACGATGGCGTCGAGGGCGAGTCTGACCCGTCTGTTGACATAAACAGCCACGACGGTGTCGGCGGAGTCTGAATACTTCTTAAGACCAGAAAGCACTGCGTTGATGTCTGCCTCAGGATTCAGCGCCGCGGGCACAAGCTCCTTGAGCTGTACGGGAGCGAAGGACTGCATATCATCCGCCTGCCAACGTGCGATGAAGTCGTGGTCTGAAGATTCTGCGGGAGCAAAGTGGATTGGACAGCGCAAGATGGCTTGGGACATGCCGCAGCAAAATAGCGCTGCCTGACGCCATTCGCGATACGGCTTTTGTTTCCCTGTCCGGAGTGTCCTGACCTGCGGGTCAAGCGGCCACTGCGCTGTGTCGACTTCTATAGCTCTCAAGGCCAGGAGGTCAGCTACAGGATCGTGGTATGCCAGCTTGCTCCAAGCTGCGGTTCTGATCCTGTCTTGTACGCTCATGCTCTACTCAACATAACGTATAGCGTTTTATCCCTGATGCCTTTGAGGGATAGAGTTTCGACAGAATCCCCCAGGTGGCATTGGGGATAAACCTGTCCTGAGCCTAGTCGAAGGAACGTGTTGGACTAAACCGCTGAGCCGACTTTACCGCTTGGCTATGGATATTGTAAAGGGCAGGAGAGACGGGGGCGAATCAGTACGGATGAGCCGAGGGAGCCATGAGATCGTAGCAGGGCGGAGAAAGTGTACCGGGAGTCTTTTTTCGGTCCAGCAGCGCGTTGAAGACGGTCGCCGGCACGCGCAAGCAGTCGTCGCCTTCGTAAAGCGCAATTCCGCGAATGAGAGTCGTATTCGAGGCCGCGCCTGGATATCCAACATTCTGTCGATCAATGGTCCCAACCGCATAAACCGATGAGTCACAACTTACGTGCGGAGGGGGTCCTGATGGGTGAGCAGGCATAACACTCTTCAATCTTCATTCCCAGAAACGGCTTCTAAACTAAAACTGCCGCTCGTAGTCCTCATGGCTGCCCGTCCAAAACCACGTGACTGTGTCGCCGTCTAGAATGCCCAACGCCCGGTAGTTTCGCGTAAGACGGATGGACCAGACGCGTTCTTCTGGTTCAACACATTTGAAATGTAACGACGGGTGGAACGGCGAGTCGCGCCAGAGTTGGTAGGATTTTCTCGCGGCTCTTTTGGCCTCGTCGGGAAGAGTTTGGTAGGTGTTCCAAAAGCTCGGTAGAGTTTTGGATTTCACAGCTTGTCGAAATCCATGTCGGTTCCCTTGCCCTCCGCTATTTCTTTTCGCGCCTTACGGGCGGCGGCAACCAAACCGTCTTTCTTTTTCTCGACAAGGTCGTCCCACTTCGCCTCGTCTCGGGCGTCTTCCACCAAAGCCCGTAGTTCTTCGACGACTCGTTCTTGTGCGGCTTCCGGAAGTGATTCGATCATTTTTGCAGCTGTCTCTGTGGTTTTGCTCATAATGGCTGTATTGTATCAAAGCCGGTTCGGCAACGCCACTGACAATTTCTACGAACGCACTTCTCCATTATAGATGACCAAGATATCTACGGGAAAAAAGCCGATAGAAATTGACAACCGTGCGCATTCAATGCTAGTTCCTAAGGGCGTGTGGATCAAGTTTTAGGGAGGGTAAGAGATGGCCAACGCGGAGCTGGCGGAGACAAAAAAATTGAGCCGCAAAGAGTGCTGGAAGATGGTCAATGAGGCGTGCGATCAGGCGCTGAAATTGGCCAAAGAGCCGATCTTCAGCCACCCTTTCACCCAAGAGCTCAAGGCCGGGACGCTTCCCATCGAGTGCATCCGGGGGTGGCTCCTCAACAGCTACGCCTGGGCCTTGGAGATCAATATGTCCGCCCCTGAAAAGTACTATCGCTTCAACGACCTCCTGAGCCAAAAAATGGATCTCCTGACCATGCTGGCCGATAAGTATGCCGACGAGTTTGCCAGCCCCGGGCGCGGCGGCCACCAACGCACGATGGATATCTTAGGCAAAGCACTGGGATTGAATCCCAAGGAGATGCAAGAGCACCGGCAATTGCCGGCCATGCGGGGAATGCTCGATGCCACGGTGTGGGGGAACGAGGTGAGCTTGGGTCTGGGGATGAGCATCGCCGAGGAATGGATCGGGGCATGGTGCGCGATCTGGTTCGAGAGCCTGACGAAGTATTACGGCGTGAGCGAGACGGAGGCCTACTATTTCCGTCTCCACGCTGAGGCCGACAGCCTTTCCGAGCACGAGTCCGGCTCCGCCATCGGCCACGAGATCATGGGCCACGGCCAGAGCCACCGGTATGTGGCGGTCAGAATGCTGGAGGACGGTTTGTTGACGGCGGAGGAGATGCGGCAGATGGTGATGCGCTCCGCGGGCGCCGACAGCTATGTCAACTTTTTGGACGCGCTTTATTACACCTATCACCCGGCGAAGAAGCTGAGTGAGATCGAGCAGACCCGGCGCTAACCTCGGATTCGATGATACCGGACGCCATGGTTGGCGGCTTTAACCAAAGGAGGAAGGGATGATCCTCAAACGGCGCCGGTACTTGATCGTCATTTTGGTTTTTTTTCTCGCTCCCTTGGCTCTCCCCTCCCAGGAGCTTCATTCCGCTCCCCTTCCTAAATCCTCCGAGGAGATGCTGAAAAAACTCAAGCTCAGTCCTTCTATCCTGGCCGACATCGACAAGGAGCTCGAGCTTCCCCGCGACTGGATCGAGAAGGCCAGGAAAGAGGGAAAAGTCAGGGTGATCGGAGGCGGCGATGCAAGCAAGGTCCGTCCTTCTTTGGCTCCTTTCAGAGAACGTTATCCGTTTATCGACGTCGAATATTCGCATGCGGACCGCGTCGCGAGGACGGTCAAGACGCTGGTAGCCTACAGGGCCGGACGGATCGTTACCGATGTCCTCGACAGCCTGGGAGGAGATGTCTACCAGTACAAACAGGCCAACGCCCTGGACGACTTGAGGATGATTCCGGGCCTCAGGAACATCTCGGACGATGCCAAAGACCCCAACGGTCATTGGACGGGCGTGCACACCAAATATTGGTGCATGACCTATAATACCAAGCTGGTGAAAAAAGAAGACGTGCCGAGGAAGTGGGAAGATCTCATCACGAATCCGCGCTGGCGCGGGGGGAAGCTGGCATTGGGGAACCGGCCCAATCTATGGTCCCTGATGCTGTGGAATCCCAAAGGAGAAAAATGGGTCAAGGATTATCTCTACCGGCTTTTTACCGAAGTAAGACCCCAGCTCCGCAAAGAGGGTCTAAACGCGCTCCCCGAGCTCGTCGCGGCGGGCGAGCTGGACGCCGTTCTGCCGGCGCCCGACTCCACCACTTATCGCCTTGTTCTACTCGGCGCGCCGGTGGGTTATGCCTGCCCGGAGCCGATTCCCGTCGCCGTGGAGGAGGCCGCGATCCTGAGGGGCGCGCCGAATCTCTATTCCGCCAGAGTCTTCGTCAACTGGTGGTTGAGTAAAGAAGGGCAAATCGCGGGCTTCGCTCATGGCTCCAGCACGCCGGCGCACAAGGATCTCTTGCGCGCGGAATTTATTCCTTTTGCCGACCAGATCCTCGGGAAAGAGGTGAGCTATCGAGAGCCGGGTTTGGAGCTTGATGTCTGGCCCAAGTTGGAAGAGTACTGGAACAATCTCTGGTTGAAGGGGAGCGGCGGAAAATAAAAAGTAAAAAGGTAAAAGTCAAAGGGCAAAGGGAGAAGAAGATGGCAGTAAGTGAAACGCGGGAGCAAAAGGGGCTCAACCGCAAAGAGTGTTGGAAGATCGTGAACGAGGCGTTCGATGAGGCGCTCCGGATCGCGCAAGATCGTCTCTTCGATCATCCGTTCACGCGGGAGTTGAAAGCCGGAACGCTGCCTATCGAGTGCATCCGTGGCTGGCTGCTCAACAGCTATGCCTGGGCGTTGGAGATCAACAGCTCGGCGGCTTACAAGTACTACCTCTTTAATGATCTTCTGAGCCAGAAGGTGGATCTTCTGGCCATGCTGGCCGACAAGCGCGGGGACGAATATGCCACCCCGGGACGCGGCGGCCACCAGCGGACCATGGATGTTTTAGGCAAGGCCCTGGGCTTGAGTCCAAAGGAGATGCAGGAGTATCACCAATTGCCCGCGATGCGAGGCATGTTGGACATGATCGTGTGGGGCAACGAAAGCAGCCAGAGGCTCGGCATGAGCCTGGCTGAGGAGTTGTTGGGCCATTGGTGCGGGCTCTGGTTCGAGAGCCTCGTCAAGCACTACGGCTTGACCGAGGCGGACGCCTTCTATTTTCACCTGCACGCGGAGGCGGACAGCCAGAGCGATCATCAGAGCGGAGACTCCATCGGCCACGAGATCATGGGCCACGGCCAGAGCCACCGGTATCTGGCGGTGAGAATACTCGAGGACGGCTTGATGGAGCCGGAGGAGATGAAACAAACCGTGCTGCGCCAGGCCGGCCTCGACGGCTACCTGAATTTTTTAGACGCGCTCTATGACACTTATCATCCGACGAAAGGAATCAGCGATGTCGAGCAGACTAGACGTTAGCATGCCCCAACGCGTGCGCCTGCCTGAGCCCGAGGCGGAAGCGAAGGCGGCCACGTTGTTGCAATTCACCGACGAGCTTGTGGCGGCGTATATTATGGATCACCCTTTCACCAAACGTTTGGAAGCGGGGAACCTGCCTATGGAAGCGGCTCAGGCCGCCTGCCTCGATTGGTATGGCTTGCATCGGAAGCTGGCGGCGAGCTTTGCCCGGCTCTACCATCGATTCATTCAGGTCTGTCGAAGCCATACGGATATCGAAGAAGAGTTTTTGGAGCGGATTTCCCACGAGCTGACGCGGCCCAAAGCGGGCGGTCGCACCCTGCTCCTGCGCGACTCGGTCAAGGCGCTGGGGATCTCCGAGGGGACATTGAATAATCCGCCTCAGGGGAGCGACCTGCGCGGCTTCGTGGCTTTTTTCGGACGCCTGCACTCCGAAGGGACTTTTGCCGAGGTCGTCGCGGGACAATTAGGAAGCGCCTTCGCGCCCTACGCGCGCCTCTGGCATGAAGCATTGAAAAATAAGTATGGGGTCGCCGACCCGGCCAATCTCTATTGGGAGCTGAACTCGCGTTTGGACCAGGAGAAGGTGGGAGGCGGCGCGCTCGGGACGCGCGCGGAGAACGCTTATATGATTCGCCGGGTTTTCGAGGAGGGGCTGACGGAGAGCCGCTACAACTGGAGCATGGAATACTCCGCGGAGATGGCGGTGAAGCTCTGGGCCTATATGCTGCGCGGGTATGTCCGCCGCTTCAAGCTGTAGGAGGCTGGTGAAAAAGGCCGGCTGACTGGAAGTCTTTGAGGAGGAATTCATATGGAATGGAAGCAGAAGCTCAGGGAAGATCTGGATCGCCTGGCCAACGACCACGTCAACCGGGCCGATCCCGAGCGCGGCTATGACCGGCGGGTCACGGCGGCGGAGCAGCGGGTCCGGCGAGCCATGCGCCATATCTATTTCATACCGAACCGGCGCGACTGTTGGGCCTATGTGCAGGCGGTCGCGCCGATCGACGTCAAGAAAATCATCTGGCATCACGAGAGGGACGAGCTGATCGATGATCCGCGCATCGGCAAGGGGCATGTCGATGTCGATCGGATCGAGGATATCGAGCCGTTTCCGCCGCCGCCGGGAGTGCGGGTGGCGATTTATGGTTGGCTCCATATCGCGATGCACCGTCCCTGGCTGCAGGGCCTGGCCTCGTCTCACATCCTGGAGCGAATCAACGATCCCAACTCGATCAAGGGAAAGACCTATATCCAACGGAGCGCAGACCGGCTCATGAAAGATCTCGATCTCAAATTGGAAGAGCTTCCGCTCGGGACCCGAGTTCACCTGGTGGCGGACATAGAACATAGCAATCTCATTGGGACCGTCTTCGACCGGTACGTGGCGGACGAAGCGAGCTATCGCCTGGTGATGGAGGGAGCGCGCGAGTCTCTGGAATGCCAGGCGCTCTACGATCGCGCGGTCGGTCAAGCGGTCGCCTCGGCCAACCAGGAGGAGGCCGCCCGGGTTGGATGAGAGGTGGAAAATAGGCGGGATCTCCGCGCTGATTGTTTTTTCCTGTTTGATTTTTCCCTTCGCTATTTTTGCCGCGGAGGTCAAGGGAGATTGGGACAGGCTTGTTCAAGAGGCAGGCAAGGAAGGGGCTCTTACCGTTTACGCGGGCGACTATGAGGGATTCATCAGGGAATTCGAAAAAGTTTATCCCAAAATCAAGATCTCCGTCGTTATCGATCCCCGGCAGGCCTCCTCCCGGATTCTGGCGGAGCGCAGGGCGGACAAGTATCTCGCCGACCTCCTGATGGTCGGTCCCACGGCCTCCATTACGACTCTCGCTCGAACCCTCGACCCCCTGAAGCCGGCGCTGATCCATCCGGAGGTCCTCGACGAATCCAAGTGGTTCGGAGGAAAGCACCAGTGGGCCGACGAGCAGGGGCAGTACACGTTCGTCTACCAGGGCAACGTCGCCTCGGCGTTCGCGATCAATACCCGCCTGGTCAAATTGCAAGAGATCAAGTCTTATTGGGATTTTCTCGACCCCAGGTGGAAGGGAAAAGTCATGGTGCGCGATATCCGCCAGCCGGGACCCGGCGCGGGAAGCGCCCGGATGCTTTACTACCATCCGGAGATCGGCCCGAAATATCTCTCCCGCCTTTTCAGCGAGATGGACGCCTACTTGAGCAGCGACGCCCGCACGATGGCGGATCTCCTGGCCAAGGGGCGGTACGCGATCTTTTTCTTTACCGGAGGAGCCAATATCAAGGATATGGAGACCATCGGGCTCCCCGTCGCCGATCGGATCGAGGGATTGAAAGAGGGGGGATTCCTGAGCGCGAATTGGGGGACGCTCGCGCTGATGAACCGCGCCCCCCATCCTCATGCGGCCAAGCTTTTCATCAACTGGTCGCTCACCCGTGCCGGACAGACCGCGTTCCAGAGCGTGGTCAGCACCCCCCGGAATACGGTCAACTCGCTCCGTATGGATATTCCCAAAGAGCATCTTTCGCTCGATGAGAGACTCAGGCCGGGTGAAAAATATTTTGTCTCCTTTCTGGACGCCCCGGTGCAGAAGATCGCCCAGGAGGCGCTCCGCGCCGCCGGGAAATTATAAAGGGGAGATGTATGGCAGGCTACTACAAGGATCTGCGCGACTACCTCCGGGTGCTGGAGGAAAACGGAAAGATGCAAAGAATCCGGCGGCCGGTCGATAAAGACACCGAGATGCATCCTCTCGTGCGCCTCCAGTTCCGCGGCCTTCCGGCGTCGGAGCGGAAGGCCTTTTTCTTTGAGCAGGTCATCGACATCAAGGGAAGGAAATACGATATCCCAGTCGTGGTCGGGTGCATGGCGGCCTCACGCGAGATCTACGCCCTGGGGATGCAATGCCGCCCCGACGAGATCAGCGCCAAATGGGATCGCGGGCTCCGTAACCCCATCAAACCCGTGATGGTCTCTTCCGCTCCCGTGCAGGAAGTCATTCACGCGGGCGCCGAGCTGGAGAAGGGATCGGGTCTGGACAGCCTGCCTATACCTATTTCGACCCCAGGCTTCGACAACGCCCCTTACACGAGCGCCTCCCACTGGGTGAGCCGCGACCCGGAGAGCGGCGTCCGCAACCTCGGCAATTATCGGGGCCAGGTGAAGAGTTCCACGCGCATCGGCTGCAAGAGCGGGCTTCACCTGCGTAACCACTGGACGCAGTGGAAAAAGCTCGGTCACAAGGAGATGGACGCAGCGATCGTGATCGGCGCGACGCCGAATCTCGCATACACGGCGACGGCGAGGGTCCCCGAAGACGTCGAGGAGTATGCGGTGGCGGGAGGGATCGCGGGCGAACCGGTCGAGCTGGTGCAGTGCAGGACCGTGGACCTGCAAGTGCCGGCGCGCGCGGAGATCGTGATCGAAGGGAAGATTCCGACCGACACGGCCGAAATGGAAGGGCCGTTCGGCGAGTTTCCGGGCTTCATGGCGGAGCGGGGCATGAGCCTCTTCATGAATGTGACCTGCATCACCCGCCGGGTCAATCCGGTTTACGTGGCCTTCATCAGCCAGTTTCCGCCGAGCGAGTCGAGCATGCTGAGGGGTGTTGGGCGGGAAGAGTTGATCCGCGATCACTTGAGGGTGGAGTGCGGCCTGAAAGGGATTGAGGAGGTAGTCCTGCATGAATCGACCGGGAGCTGGGGGCTTTGCGTTGTGAAGATCGACCAGCGGCAAGGCGTCACCGGGCGCCAGGTCATGGAAGGAATGAAGCTAGCGAAGCGCCATATCTGCAAGTTCGTGGTCGTCGTGGACGACGACGTCAATCCCCACGACGCGGACGCGGTCAACTGGGCGATGAGCTTCCGCGTCCAACCGAGGCGCGACACGGAGATCGTCGATATGTACAGCATGCCGCTCGATCCGTCCCAGAATTCTCCGGGAGAGGGAAGGGAGTTCAGCCGGAAGAACGCAGCCGCCAGCTCGATCCTGATCGATGCCACGCGCAAATGGCCCTATCCTCCGGTCTCCCTCCCGGCCCAGCCGTACATGGAGCAGGCGCTGAAGATTTGGAAAGAAGAGGGTCTGCCGGCACTCAGCCTGAAAGAGCCCTGGTTCGGTTACTCCCTGGGTTATTGGACCGAAGAGGATGTCGAGGAGGCAAATCTCGCGCTCAAGGGCGAGCACTTCAAGACCGGGGAAAAGCAAAGGGAGACGCAGAGAAAGAAAGTCTAAGGGAAGGCGGCATATTATGAGTAGCGTTCAAGAATTGAGAGAGACCCTCAACCGGATGGTCAATGATCTCTACAACACGCCGGAGGAGATCCTTTTTTATTCCTTTCCCATGACGGTCGAGCGGGCCAAGGTGCTGGCGGTCCACCGCGTTCACTACACGATCAACCGGCGCGACTGTTGGGGAGCCGTGCAAAGCCGCGCGCCCATAGAGGTCAAGAGGTTGATCTGGGAGCACGAGAAGGAAGAGTTGATCTGTGACCCGCGCTTCGGCGGCGATCACATCACGGCCTCGATCCAAAAGGCCTCGAGGTTGACCGGCATGACCGAAGAACAGATCCTCAACGCTGAATTGATTCCCGGCTGCAAGGCTGCCTTCCGCGCCTGGCTCCAGTTGGCGCGGGATTCGTCGTGGCTCAAGGGCCTTTCGGCCTCGACGATTCTGGAACGGGAAAACAGCAACCGGATCGTCAAGGGGGGAGCCGGCTCGGTGCGGAATAGCCGGAGAGAGACCGAGGAGCTTCGAAAGGTCATGGCGGATATCCCGGGTCACGATGTGCACAACGTCGCGGACGACGATCATTGCGAGATGATGGAAGTGGTCCTGGACCGGTATGCGACGACCGAAGAGGCTCAGCGCCAGGTTTTGGAGGGGGCCAAGGACTCCACGGATTTCACCCGGGCCTTCAAAGGGGCGATCGCCGCCGTCCTGGAGAAAATCGCCGGCTAGCTGAAGCGCCGCGATGAGGAAGCTGGCTCCATGGCTGCTCTCCGCCGTCTTCCTGGCGCCTGCCTGGGCGCAGGACAAAGGATGGAGCGACAAATGGGCCGAGATACGGGCGGCGGCGAAGATCGAGGGTAAGGTCGTCGTCGTGGCCCCTCCGGAGCCGGATTTGCGCCGGGATCTTCCGTTGAGGATCAAAGAGAAGTTCGGATTTACGGTGGAGTATCTGGGCGGCCGCAGCGGCGACCAGGCGGCCCGGCTCCGGCTGGAGCGGCGCGCGGGCCAATACACGGTCGACGTCTATGTGGGAGGGATCGGAACCGCCGCCGGCGTTCTCTATCCGGAGAAGATGCTCGATCCGCTAAAGCCCCTGCTCATCCTTCCCGAGGTGACGGATCCGACCAAATGGAAGAAGGGGAAGCCCTGGTTCATGGACCCGGAGGAGAAGCATGTCCTCCGGCTCCTCAGCAGCGTCGGCCGGGTCCTTTTTATCAACACGCAGTACGTCAAGCCGGAAGAGATCCGATCGGCCAAAGACCTGCTCCATCCCAAATGGAGGGGAAAGATATCCGCCCAAGATCCCACTTCCGCGGGCTCCGGCTCGCAGACTCTGATCCGGCCGCTGGGATTCGAATTCGCAAAGAAACTCTTTTTCGATCAGAAACCGATCATCCATCAAAACAGCCGGCAGCTCGCCGAGTGGCTGGCGCGGGGCACCTATCCCATTTCTCTCGACGCGGACAGCCGCCACGTGAAAGAGCTCCAGGACGACGGCTTCCCCATCAAGATCGTTTACGGCCTCGACGATGTCGCCGGCTCGCTTTCGGTCGGCTTTGGAACATTGGCGCTGATGAACCGGGCGCCGCATCCGAACGCCGCGCGCGTTTTCGTCAATTGGATCGCTTCCAGGGAAGGGCTGGAGTTCTATTCCCGGACCCAGGGACGGGCCAGCACGCGGAACGATGTAGATGAGTCGTTTGTGCCCCCGGACGAGATCCCCCGTCCAGGCTTGAACTATGTGGACAATTCCGACTGGGAGTTTGTCACGGAGGGAAGGGCAAGGCTCGGCGCGCAGCTGAGGGAAGTCTTGAGACAGCGCTAATAGGCGCCGGCGGGCGATTACCGTGGCGGTAACAGGAGATCCTTATGGATTTATCCGGTTTCAATGAGTGGTTGACCCAAAAAAACATGCAGGGCTTTTGGGCGCGTGAGCCGCGCACGAACGATGCGAGACCCTATCTCTGGAAATGGGCGGACATGGCAGAAGCCTTGGAGATCGCCTCCGATCTGGTTCCTATGGACAAGACGGGACGAAGAAATGTCGGGTTGAGGAACCCTACAGTAAAAGGGGGACTCACCAACACGATCGGTCTCGGACTGCAGATCATCAAGCCGGGAGAGATCGCCCAGACCCATCGCCACGTGGCGTCCGCGATTCGCTTTGTCATCAAGGGATCCCCCAAGGCCTTTACGATCATCGAAGGGGAGCGCTTCCCCATGGAGGAAGGCGACCTCATCATCACGCCCAACTGGACGTGGCATGACCACTACAACGGCTCCGATGACTCCGTGGCCTGGCTGGACGGTCTGGATGTCCGCCTCCTGGCCCATTTGAACGCCCAGTTCAGCCAGGAATTTTTTCAGGAACGGCAAGCGGTGGAAAAGCCCGACGGCTATTCGAATACCGCGCTGGGATACGCGCGCCCCATCTGGGTGAAAAAGGAACACCGGGTTCCGCCTTTCCGCTATCCGTGGAAGCAAACGGAGGCGACGCTTGCAGCGCTGAAGACGAGCGAAGGAGATCCGTTCGATGCCATTCGACTGGACTATGTGAATCCTGTTGACGGCGGACCGACCTGCCCGACCTTTTCCTGCGAGGTGCAATTATTCAGACCGAAGGAGAAGACCCAAATCCATCGCCATACCACTTCGACGGTCTACTATGCCTTCCGCGGCGAGGGCATCGTTCGAGTGGAGGGGGAGGAGTTTCATTGGAGTCAAGGAGATATTCTGGCGCTTCCTCCCTGGCAGTGGCACGGCCATGAAAACCATTCCGGGCAAGACGGCATCCTTTTTTCCATCAACGACCGGCCGGTCTTGGAGGTGCTTGGTCTCTACCGGGAAGAAGTGGGTCGCTGAAACACGCCGCCGGTTTAGAGACCTTTCTCCCGGCCGGTGACTAGAGGATTTTTAGCGCGGCCCTTCCAAAATTCAAGTTTCCACTTCTGCTTTCTGCCGGGTTTTGGCACTTCTTTTTATTCCTTCCGTAATTAGTCAAAGATGATGACCGGTAAACCGGAAAAATCACGCTGAATCAGCGGGTTATGCCCGTGGGTGTTGGCATAGCCCTTGCGTCATAATCCCCTCTGACGAGTCTGTTCTGCGAGCGCGAGGTAAACCTTTCGCC
>Ga0080064_1006417_pt1 | contig 12728 bp, 10 predicted proteins | sample Subgrocontami54m_FD_69260 | JGI IMG/M metagenome (GOLD analysis project Ga0080064, IMG submission 69260) | Subsurface groundwater microbial communities from S. Glens Falls, New York, USA - GMW46 contaminated, 5.4 m (SPADES assembly) (version 2) ...
TCCCGCAGCGCGTCCCGCGCCTGCCGGACGTCCTCCGGCCCGCTCACGAACGACAGCGCCACCCAGTCGGCGCGCTGCGACGCGGCGAAGTCGAGCGCGGCGCGCGTCGCGTCCGTGAGGAAGGGAATGGAGAGCGGCACGCCGGGGAACACGACGCCCTTGCCGGGCTTCAGCGTCCCGCCGACGACGACGCGACAGACCACGTCCGGCGGACGCACCTCGACGACGCGCAGCTCCATGGCGCCGTCGTCGAGCAGCACGACGCGGGCGTGCGCGGCGTCCTGCGCGAACGTCGGCAGATTCACGCCGATGCGGCCCTCCGTGCCGGTGACGCGCTCCGTGGTGAGCGTGACGGTGGCGCCGCGCCGGAGCACGACGCTCTCCGCTGCGAGCGGCCCGACGCGGTACTTGGGGCCGGGCACGTCCACGAGCACGGCGACGGGCCTCTCCGCGCGCGACGCGGCCTCGCGCACGAGGCGCACCGTGCGGGCGTGCTCCTCGGTCGTGCCGTGCGACAGGTTGAGGCGCGCGACGTCCACGCCCGCGCGGACGAGCCGCCCGAGCACGGAGGCGCTGGCGCTGGCCGGGCCCAGCGTCGCGACGATCTTGGTGCGGCGACTGAACTGGAGGAGCTTCATGCGTCCGACCCTCCTTTGCTCAGGGCCAGTATATATCCGTCAGGCCAGGTCCTTCACGTAGCGCAGCGCGTCCGCGCCGTCCTGGTAGTAGTCCATGATGACGTCGAACCGGCGGTAGCCGCGCTCCACGTAGAAGCGGATGGCCGTCGCGTTGTCGCGGCGCACCTCCAGCACGAGCCGCGCGCAGCCCTGACGCCGGGCGTGCGCCTCCGCCGCGTCCAGCAGCTTGCCGCCGAGGCCGCGCCCGCGCAGGCCGGGCCGGACGACGATGTCGTACAGGCGACAGGACTTGCCGCCCTTGCGCCACATGACGACGGCCATGCCCCGGGCTTTGCCGCGCGCGCTGTCCAGCAGCACGACGCCTTGTCCGCGAGTCAGGTAATGGCGGAACTGGGCGCGGGTGAAGATGTCTGACGTGAAGCCGATGCGCTCCAGCTCCACAAGCTGGTCCAGGTCGGCGAGGGTTGCCTTGCGTATCACGCGGTGGTGCGGCCTTCCGGACCCCGCTGAATTGCCTCGTGGATGCGGGCGTCCCGTGGTCATTATAGCGTCTCGCCCACCCGGGGCCGTGCTCCAGCCGTAGCCGCTCGAATAGTGCCCCTTTCGCCCGCTGTGCCCGTGTGCTATAATGCCCCTTTGACTCGCGCATACTGCCAACAAAGCATTAGGACGATGATAGAGGCACGTAACCTTACCAAATACTACGGCGACTTCCTCGCGATAGAGGATGTGTCCTTCAAGGTAGGCAAGGGGCAAATCGTAGGCTTTCTCGGCCCGAACGGGTCAGGGAAGACCACGACCATGCGCATCCTTACGGGCTTCATGCCCCCGTCGTCGGGCACGGCCAAGGTCGCCGAGCATGACATCCTCGATGAGTCGCTGGAAGCGCGCCGCAAGGTGGGCTACCTGCCCGAGACCGTGCCGCTCTACATGGACATGACCGTACGGGCGTACCTGGAGTTCCAGGGGAACCTGCGGGGCATGACCAGGACACACCTCAGGAAGCGCCTTGACGACGTCGTTGACATCTGCAAGCTCGGCGACTACCGGGACACCATCATCGGCAAGCTCTCCAAGGGCTTCAGGCAGCGCGTGGGCATCGGCCAGGCCATCCTGCACGAGCCTGACGTCCTCATCCTGGACGAACCGACCATCGGCATCGACCCGCGCCAAGTCGTCGAGACGCGCCAGCTCATCAAGGGGCTGGGCAAGGAACATACGCTTCTCCTGAGCACGCACATCCTACCCGAAGTCAGCATGGTCTGCGAGCAGGTCATCGTCATCAACGACGGGCGCATCGTGGCGGTGGACAAGCCGGAGAACCTGTCAGCGCGGCTGCGCGGCTCGGAGCAGGTGCGCCTGGACGTGCGTGGGCCGTCCAAGGACGTGCTCACCAGGCTGCGCTCCGTGAAGGGCGTCCGCGAGGTGACATGGGCGCCCGGCTCCGGCGACCGCAACGGCTACACCATCGAGGCGCAGCCGGGTCTGGACCTGCGGGAAGAGCTGGCCCGGCTGGTGGTCAACAGCGGGTGGGGCCTGCAGGGGCTGCAAACGGGCGGCCTGAGCCTGGAGGAGATATTCCTGAAGCTGACCACCAAGGAGGAGCTCTAGTCCGTGCGGAACATTCTGACCATCGCTGGTAAAGAGATACGGTCCTACTTTGGCTCTCCCATGGCGTACGTCGTAACGGCGGTCTTCCTGGTCATCTGCGGCTACTTCTTCGCCGCGAGCCTGAGCGGCGCCTTCCCGGAGGCGACCATCCGCGGGTTTCTGTTCCCCTCCGCCTTCGTGCTTATGCTCCTGACGCCGCTCCTGACCATGCGCCTCTTCGCGGAAGAGGCCAAGATGGGTACTCTTGAGCTGCTGCTTACAGCGCCGGTGCAGGACTATCAGGTGGTGCTGGGCAAATTCCTCTCGGCCCTGACCATTCTCGCGGTGATGGTCGCGTTGACCGGTTACTACGCCGTCATCCTGTTCATCTACGGGAACCCTGATGCGGGCCCCCTTCTGAGCGGCTACTTGGGGATATTCCTCCTGGGCGCCGGGTTCCTGGCCGTTGGCGTCTTCGCCTCGTCCATGACCAGCAACCAGATCGTTGCCGCCGTCCTGACATTCGGCATCCTGCTCCTCCTGTGGGTGGTCAACTCCGCCGGAGGACTCTTCAGCGGCATGCCGCAGGAGATCGTGGACTACCTCTCGCCGCCGAACCACTTCCGCGACTTCGCCTTCGGCGTCATAGACACCAAGGACGTCGTGTATTTCCTGAGCATGGCGGCAGCCTTCCTGCTGTTCACCGTGCAGTCCGTTTCCGCCCGGAGGTGGAGATAACGTGACGCAGAAGCCTCCGGACATTCAGGAACCCCAGGAGCCGGTCGGGCCAGGCGGCGCTTTCCGCCGTCTGTTCTCAGCGCTCAACGCCGCCAGCCTGGTGCTGCTGGTCGGAGGCCTCCTGTCGCTGGTGGCGGCCCTCCTTACGGCGCTGCTCCTTCCGAACCTCGCCAATTACACCCTGACCCTTGGCGCCCTGGGGCTGTTCCTGCTCCTTCTGTTCCTCGTCATCGCCTTCCAGTCGGTCAAGACGGCTTTCCTGGGCCGCCGCGGGCGGTACGGCAGCAACGCCGTTGTCATGGTCGTGGCCTTCGCCGGCCTTATGGTGCTTGCGAATATCATCGCTGCCCGTAACACCTATCGGATGGACGTGACCGCGTCCAAGCAGTTCAGCCTCGCGCAGCAGACGCTCGACGTGCTGAAGCGGCTGGACCAGCCCGTGGAGGCCGTGGGCTTCTTCACGCCCACCGACCCGACGCTTGCACGGCTCCAGGACCAGGCCGAGAACCTCCTCAAGGAATACCGCTATCAGTCGCCGAAGTTCACGTACCGGTTCGTGGACCCGGACGCCCAGCCGGGCGTCGCCCGCCAGTACGACATCAAGAGCACCGACGACTACGGCTCCGTCGTCTTTGCCGCCGGCGCGCGCCGCCAGAAGGTGCCCGCCAGCAACCTAGTCGAGCAGGACTTCACCGGCGCCCTCCTGCGCGTGACCGGCAAGGAGCTCAAAAAGGTCATGTTCCTGGCCGGACACGATGAGCGCGACCCGAGCAGCTTTATCGAGACCGGCGCGGGCAACGCGACGCGCGGCCTGCAGCTCGACAACTACGATATCCTGGCGCTGAACATGACCGCCGACCCTGACGCCGCCAAGCGGCTTGGCTCCGCGTCCGTGCTTGTGGTGGCAGGCCCCAAGAAAGACCTCCTTGACCCGGAAAAGAAACTTCTGGAAGACTACCTTAGTCGCGGAGGCAAGCTCCTCCTGCTGCTGGACCCGACTCCTCCGCAGAGCTTCGTGGATATCCTCAAGAAGTGGGCCGTGGACGTGCTGCCCGGCACCGTCGTCGACCAGGCCAGCTACGCCGTGCCGGACGTGACCGCTCCGGCCGTCCAGCGCTCCCAGTACCTGTTCGACCGCATCACCGCGTCGCTGGACACGACGTTCTTTCCCGCGGCCACGTCGTTCAAGTCGCTCATCAAGGAGCCGAAACCGTCGGACACGGTCAAGCTCTCCCCCATCGCCGTGTCCAGCCCCCGGAGCTGGATGGCCCAGAACGCGCAGAAGCCCGACCTCGACATCCAGCGCGGCGACCTGTTGGGGCCGCTGGTGCTCGCGGTGGCCGTGGAGGGCACGGCGCCACTCGGCTCGCCCGCCCCGGCGGCGACGTCCAGCCAGCAGGCGCGGACGCGCATCATCGCCATCGGCGACTCGGACTTCGCCACGAACCAGTACTTCTACTCACTGGGCAACAGCGACCTGTTCCTGAACAGCGTCAACTGGCTCTCCGAGGAGGAGACGCTCATCTCCATCAGGCCCAAGCCGCAGGGCTTGCGCCTGATCGTCCTGACCCAGCTCGAGTTCCGCTACATCCTGTGGTCCAGCATCGCGCTGCTGCCGCTTGTGCTCGTGGTCGTGGGCGGCATCGTGTGGTGGCGCAGACGATAGGCGACTGGCGGAATAGAGTATGAGCTTTCGCTTCACGATTATTCTCGTTGTCGCGCTCATCCTTGTCGGCGGTTATGTCTACTTCTACGAGCTGCGCCGCCCGACGCAGTTCGTGACGCCGCCCCTGTGGTTCTACAACCTGGAGATGGACCGCATCAGCGGCATTGACGTCGCGCTCCAGGACAAGAAGATCTCGTTCGTCCGTGACCCCGCGGACAAGTCCTTTCACTTCAACGACGCCGCGAAGACGCCCGTCAACCTGGAGCGATGGGGAGGCGTCACCCTTCTCCTGAGCGGCCCGCAGTCCAAGCGTCTCCTCTGCACGGAGACCGGCAAGGCCAGCCTGCCGCCTCCCTGCAACAACCCGGACATCTACGCGAACTACGGGCTGACGAAACCCTCCGTGGTCGTGGACGTGACGCTGGAGGACAAGGACGACCAGACGGGCAAGCTCGTGCACAACACGTTTACCCTGTTCATCGGCGACCAGACGCCGGACGGCCAGAACAACTACGTGCAGATGAAGGACTACCCGCAGATATTCCTGGTGGACGGTAGCTGGGGCCCCGTCTTCGCACGCCTGGTCGCCGAGCCGCCCTATCCTCCCACTCCTACGCCCACGTTCGCGCCGCCCACGCCGACGAAGGCCGGCTCCTAGCGCCGCCGCCGCTAATCCACACACGCCCGCGGGGGACCGCCATGCGCTACGCACTGGACGGCATCCGGGTCCTGGACCTCTCGCAGATGTGGGCGACGCCCGGCGCCGCCATGTACCTCGCCGATCAGGGCGCCGACGTGATCAAGGTCGAGCCGCTCTGGGGCGACGACGCCCGCCGCACGTTCACCCAGCCTCCGCTCCCCACCGGCGACAGTCGCGCGTACCTTGTCGTCAACCGCAACAAGAAGGGCCTGGCGCTGGACATCACGAAGCCGGAGGGCCGTGACGTCGCGCTGCGGCTGGCGGACCGGTCGGACGTGCTGCTGCACAACTTCCGGCCCGGCGTCGCGGAGCGGCTCGGACTGGGCTACGCCGCGCTACGCAAGCGCAATCCGCGGCTGGTCTATGTGTGGGTCACGCCCTACGGCCGCAAGGGGCCGTACGCCTCGTGGCGCGGCTACGACCGCCTCTTTCAGGCGCTCTCCGGCGTCATGGGGCGCCGGCGCTCGCCGGACGGCACGCCGCAGGGCGCGGGCGTCTGGGTCTCCGACATGGCCGCGCCCATGCTCGTCTCCTACGGCGTCGCGCTCGCCCTGCTGGTCCGCGAGCGCACGGGCCGGGGCCAGATGGTGGACACGTCGCTGCTCCAGGTCGCCATCGCCATGCAGGCCGTGGATATGGTGCGCCTCGAAAGCGAGCGCCACGCGGCCAAGTCGCACGGCCCCGACCTCGCCGCGCAGGCGATGTTCGGCTGCTATCGCTGCGCCGACGACCGGTGGCTGACCATCGTCGTCATCAGCGACAAGGAGTGGCGCGCGCTGTGCAAGGCGCTGGACACGCCTGAGATGGCGGACGACCCCGCGTACGCGACGTCATTGAAGCGTGCGGAGCGCAGCGACGAGCTGTACCAGCTCCTGTCCGGCCTGTTCGAGACGCGCCCGCGCGACGCGTGGCTGCTCGCCTTCCAGGAGCATGACGTGCCCGGCGCGCCCGTGCTCGACCCGTCGGAGGTGTACGACCACCCGCAGGCGGTCGCGAACCGGATGTTCACGACGGTGCGCCAGCCGGAGGTGGGGCCGGTGAGCATGTTCAACGTGCCGCTGCGCCTGTCCGCGACGCCGGGCCGCGTGCGGACGCCCGCGCCGCTGACGCTGGGCAGGCACACCGCGAAGGTGCTGGCGGAGGCCGGGTACACGCCCGCGGAGGTGCGCGCGCTGCGGAAGCGGGGCGTGGTGAAGTAGGCGGGGGACGCGCGGCGCGCTTGATTCCCGCTCATTCAGGCCATTTCTCGCGCGAACCTACAAAAGCTGACCTTTCCGCATCAGTTGGACGAACTCGTCAGCGGGCACCGGCTGGCTCACGAGGTAACCCTGCACCTCATCGCACCACGCCGCTCGCAGGAACGCCAACTGGCCCTCGGTCTCCACCCCCTCGGAAACGACGCCCAGCCCCAGGCCGTGGGCCATCTCGATGATCGCCTTGGCTAGCGTGGCGTTACGCGCATCGGCGGGAATCCCCTTGACGAACGTCTGGGCGATTTTGATTCCGTGCAGGGGCAGGCGCTGCAGGATGCCCAGCGACGAATAGCCGGTGCCGAAATCATCCAGCACCACCCGGACACCGCTGGATACGAGTTTGTCCAGCCTGGCGACCGAATCCTCGACATTGCCCAGGGCCATGCTTTCGACAATTTCAAGCGTCACCGCCTCGCCGGTAAGGTCGTATTTCCCCAGCGCGGTCATGATTTCATCTGGCAGATGCACATTGCCAAACTGGGACGCAGCGACGTTGATGTTGATGCACGGCAACTCAAAGCCTGCCTGCCGCCACGCCCGCATCTGAACACAGGCGGCGTCGAACACCCACCGGCCAATAGGCACGATGTGACCGTTCTCCTCGGCTATCTTCAAGAAGGCATCAGGGGCGAGCAGGCCCCGCACGGGGTGCTGCCAGCGGATGAGCGCCTCACAGCCGGTCATCCTGCCCCTGGTCAGGGAGACGATCGGCTGGTACAGCAGCCGAAACTCCTGATTCTTGAGCGCCTGCTGGAGTTCCGCCTCCACCTGCAAGTTTGCAAGGACGCGGGCGTGCATCTCCGGGTCAAAGACGACGACGCGCGCCCCGCCCTCGGACTTGGCGCGGTACATGGCGGTGTCCGCGTCGCGAAGGAGGTCTTCGCCTGACTCGGCGCCGCTCGTCGAGAAGGTGATCCCTATGCTTGCCGCGGTGACAATCCGGTTTCCCACCGCCTCGAATGGAAGCGCGAACGCTTTCTGGATTCGTGCGGTCACGCGCGACGCCGTGGCGATGTCCGGCGTGTCCTCCAGCAGCACGGCGAACTCGTCCCCTCCCAGGCGCGCCACCGTGTCGACGGAGCGCACGCACTCCTGAAGCCGTAGCGCCACGGCCTTGAGCAGCGCGTCACCCACGACATGTCCCGCGCTGTCGTTGACGTTCTTGAAGCGGTCCAAGTCCATGAACATGACAGTGACCCCGGAGTCGGCCTTGCGTTTCACCTGCTCCAGCGCGTGCGCGAGCCGGTCCAGGAGCAACGCACGGTTGGGGAGGTCCGTCAGAGCGTCATGGAACGCGTTGTGGCGGAGCTGGTCCTCCGCCTGCTTGCGCTCGGTGACGTTGCGGATATTGCACTGAATCACCTTCTCGTGGTCAACCAAATAGACATTGCTGACAAACTCAACGTCAATGACTGTCCCACTCTTGCTCAGCAGCGGCAGATTCTCATACCGGACATATCCCTCGCTCTGCAGCTTGACGAAAGCCTCCTGGCTGATGACTTTATCACCGAATACCCCGATTTCCCAGAGCCTCTTGCCTGCCAGATCCTGCAACGTGTATCCCATCAAATCCATCAAAAAGGGGTTAGCATCCGCAATTTGTCCCGTGTCCGCATCGAGAATCAGTATCCCGTCCTGGGCAGTTTCGAACAGCCGCCTGTAACGGACTTCAGAATCTGCCAAAGCCTGCTGCACTCGGTCGCGCTCCAACTCAACCCTCTCAATGGACCAGGAGACGCCCCGAGCCAGGCGGAAGACCAGTGCGCCAGTAATCACCACGAAGCCCAAGCTCGCCAGGGCTCCCAGCAGAGCGTGGTTGACATACGCCTCCAGGCTCTGACCTAGCATGCTCGACAACAGGATTGCCACCGTGACCAGCGGAAGGAAGACGCGCAACATCATGGCGCGGACGGAAGGGCCAATGAACGGCTGGACGAAAACGCCCTCGGGCCCCGCGGCTGCCACCAGTCCAATTCCCAACGTCACGAAGCCAAACGACGTCGTCAACGCCAGCGGAATAACGTCGCCGCCATAAAGAATTGGCGTCCCGAAAATGTAACCAGTCATCGCAACAGCGCCGACGACACAAACGACCACGCCACAACTATCATTCACCTTGCTCAACGTAGTGTGTGCGTTACGCCACATACGCAGCGTCAGGACGACGCCGGACAGGAAGAACAATGCACCGGTGATAGGAGACATTCGTCCAACCGGATAAGTCCCCAGCTTTTCCGAGACGGGGAACCAGACGTTTTCGAACGTAATGTCGATGCCCACGAAGAACTCGAGGAGCTTGAGCAGCCCATACATTGCCGCCAGCGCTAAGACTATGGTTGCGAGCGCCCTCCCATCACCATGCCATGGCTTTATGGCATTGATAACCACGATCACCCCAAATAGTACGAACATAATGGCGGTATCGGGAGCCATTGGGATATAATCTGGCCTGATACTGGTCAGCAGTTGCTTCCCTGAAATCCAGCCCGTTATTCCCAAACAGCCTGCAAACAAGGCAAAGCCGCCGCCCCAGGCTACAATGCGCCTCAGGGCTGATTCCACACGTGTATCCCAGGGGATATCCCCTGGGATTTCGATGCCCGAACTGCTATCGCTGTTAGCCATCTCTATCACCGCTCCTTCCGATACATCGGGAAGTGATGATCTGCTCCCTTGCCGGAACGCCCCGCTCCACAACACACGTGCCGGTCAAGCTGATTATACAACGAGACCTATGTAACGCCAACAACCCCAGCCCCGTACCAGGGCGGTGCGGTATAATGACCCCCGCTATCGTCGTTCGGGAGCGTCGCCACGCCATGAAAGCGGAAATCATCTCCATCGGCACCGAGCTGCTCATGGGGCAGATCGTGGACACCAACGCCGCCTACCTCGCCGGGCAACTCCCCGCGCTCGGCGTTGACCTCTACTTCATCTCGCAGGTCGGCGACAACCTGGGCCGCCTCGCGGACGCGTTCACGCGCGCCCTCGCGCGCTCGGACGTCGTCCTGACCTCCGGTGGACTCGGCCCCACGGAGGACGACGTGACGCGCGAGTCCATCGCCGCCGCGCTCGGCGAGACGATGGTCGTGCAACCGGAGCTGGAGCGGCATCTCCGCGCGTTCTTCACGCGCCGCGGGACGGGGATGCCGGAGCGCAACGTCAAGCAGGCCACGCTCATCCCCTCCGCGACGGCCATCCCGAACCCGAAGGGGACCGCCCCCGGCTGGTGGGTGGAGAAAAACGGGCGCATCATCGCCGCCATGCCCGGGCCGCCGCGCGAGATGACCTACATGTGGGAGAACGAGGTCGCGCCGCGCCTGCGCAAGCTGACCGGCGGCGTCACCATCGCCTCCCGCCTCGTTAAGACGTTCGGCATCGGCGAGGGCAAGGTGGACGAAATGCTCAGCCCGCTGCTGAAGTCGAACAACCCGTCCATCGGCGTGTACGCCAAGCCAGACGGCATCCACCTGCGCGTCACGGCGAAGGCGGCGACGCAGAGCGAGGCGGAGGCGCTCCTGCAGCCGATGGTCGAGAAGGTGCTGGCGACGATGGGCGAGACGGTCTGGGGCTTCGACGGCGACACGCTGGAGACGAGCGTGGGCGCGCTGCTGAAGGCGAAGGGCCTGACGCTCGCGACGATGGAGTCGTGCACCGGCGGCCTGCTGGCGAGCGTCATCACGGACGTGCCCGGCAGCTCGGACTACTTCAAGGGCGGCGTCGTCTCGTACACGAACGAGGTGAAGGCGGCGTCCGGCGTGGACGCGAAGCTCATCGCGGAGCACGGCGCCGTAAGCGAGCAGGTGGCCCGCGCCATGGCCGCCGCCGTGCGGACGCGCTGCGGCGCGGACATCGGCGTGGGCGTCACGGGCGTCGCGGGGCCGTCGGAGATGGAGGGCAAGCGACCGGGCACGGTGTTCATCGCCATTGACGATGGCCGCGCGGCCCGCGTCTTCCCAACGTTCTGGCCCGGCGAGCGCTCGGTCATCAAGCGCCGCGCCACGACCAGCGCGCTGTTCCATCTCAAGAAGCTGCTGGAGGGCCGCGCGTAGCCCGTCACGGGGCGGTCTCGTCGCTGGCCAGGCGAAATCCAGCTACTTTGATGCCCTCCCCCTACGATTGTCCTGCATGCCTCTTGTGCGCCGCCCACGAGTGACGTATCATTGCGCCGCATGCTCACCTCTGATTGTGACTACATCCTATCGTGACAGGCACACCGCGCGGGCGTATCTTTCACGGCTGGTGGATTGTCAGCGCCTTCGGCGTCATCAATATGTACGTCGCGGGCTTTTTCTATTACGGATTCGGCGCTATTTTCAATCCAATCATCAGCGAATTCGGATGGTCTCGCGCCGCGACCTCCCTGGCGTTCTCCCTTGAGCGCCTTGAAGGGGGCATCAGCGCCCCGATTGTCGGCCTCCTGTTCGACCGGATAGGACCCCGCAGGCTTGTCATCTTCGGGTCCATCATCGCCGCGGCCGGGTTCTTCCTTCTCAGCCGGACGGAGTCGCTCGCGGTCTTCTACCTCTCGTTCGTCATCATCTCCACGGGCGTGGGCGCGGCGTCCATCGGCGTCGGCATGGCCACGGTGGCGAACTGGTTCACGCGGCTGCGGAGCCGCGCCATGGGTGTCTTCCTCGCGGGGATCAGCGCGGGCGGGCTGCTGGTCACCGTCCTGGTCATCGTTATCAACCTGGTGGGCTGGCGCGACGCAGTCCTGGCGATTGGCATCGGCTTTCTGGCCGTCTGCCTGCCGCTGTCGCTTGTGATGCACCACAAGCCGGAGGACATAGGCCTGCGCCCGGACGGAGACCCGGTCGAGCGGCCAGCGCCCGCCGCCGACGGGTCGGTCGTTCCCCTAAAGCCAGAGCCTTACTTCACGTTACATCAGGCCCTGCGCACGCGCGCTTTCTGGATGATCTGCCTGGTGAATAACGCTGTTCACCTCTCCGCCAGCGCCGTCGTCGTCCACTTCATCCCGAACCTGGTCGAGGTCGGCATCTCCCGCGAGACCGCCGCCCTCGGCTTCGCCGCCTTAAGCATGATGGCCCTGGTGGGTCGAGTTGGGCTAGGCTGGATCGGCGATTCGATGGACAAGCGCTACGTGACGGCGCTTACTCTGCTCCTGCTGACAGTCGGAGCGCTGATTCTGCCATTCGTGCACGACCTGGCGCTGCTCGCGGTCTTCATCGTCGTGTTCGCGCCCGGCTACGGTGGCGCTCCGCCCGTGCGCGCATCCCTCGTCGCCGACTACTTCGGGCGCAGGTCGTTCGGCTCGATTCACGGGATGATGCTCGGCGTCATCACCATAGGCTCCATCATCGGGCCGACGCTCGCGGGGTGGATCTTTGACGTGACGGGCGGATATCAGACAGCGTACTTCATCGTGGCGGGGACGACGGCGCTGGCGATTCCGGTCGCGCTGCTTATCAAGCCACCCGCGCCGCCAGCCGGGGCGTACGCAGGGGCAGCAGATCGGCGCTAGAAGTCATTTCAAAATGCCCGCTCGCCCTTCGACAAGCTCAGGGTGAGCGGCGGTTTCCCCGTTCATGGTGAGCTTGTCGAACCATGAACACCGGATTTTGGAATAGCTTCTAGGGCACGGTGTTCATCGCGTTGACGATGGCCGCGCGGCCCGCCTCTTCCCGACGTTCTGGCCCGGCGGGCGCGCACCGGTATTGACTGGCGCATGACGGGTTCCTACACTTGCTTGCATAATAACCGTGAGAAGGAGTCCCTATGACTGCGCCGCGCACGGTCCAGCTCCTTGACCCCCGCGAAAAGGCCCCCGACAGGCGGCATGGCCTGTCTCCCAGGATGCAGACGCTGAATGGCAAGCGCATAGGTTTCAGCCTGGGCACGTGGCGCAACTATCGCGTGTTCGTTGACCACCTCGAAAGGCTGCTGAAGGAGCGATTTCCCACCATCTCCACCAGCCGCATCGAGAGCCTCTACAACACGCGCAAGGGCGAGAGGCTCCGGGAATTCGAGGAGTTCAGCAAGGACTGTGATGTCGTCGTCGCGGGCCTGGCCGCCTGAGGCGGGTGCACCGCGTGGTGTATCCACGAAAGCGCTGAGTTCGAGAAAAGGGGCGTCCCGACGGTGGCGCTGGTGACCAGGGAGTTCCAGCCCCTGGCGCAGAC
>Ga0080064_1006421_pt1 | contig 12719 bp, 9 predicted proteins | sample Subgrocontami54m_FD_69260 | JGI IMG/M metagenome (GOLD analysis project Ga0080064, IMG submission 69260) | Subsurface groundwater microbial communities from S. Glens Falls, New York, USA - GMW46 contaminated, 5.4 m (SPADES assembly) (version 2) ...
CCGCGCGAACCCCCCCCCCCCGGTGCGCAGCGCCGCGAGCTGGGTGGCCGGCTCTCGGAGCGTCACCCAACGTGTCCCGTCTAAATAGGGCAAGCCTTTCTTGAAGTAGTTGGGGTTCCTCACCAGTTCGATGCTCACGTTCTTGTTCCAGGCCTTGAACATGAAGGGGCCGCTACCTAATGGCTTCTGTTCGATAGCGTGCTGGTCTGCTTCCAGGATATGCTTCGGTGTAATGGACGTAGTAGGCTGTGCCATCAGGGCCAGAAAATACGGCACGGGCCGGTTCAGTACTATGCGAACAGTCTTCGCGTCCGATGGCTCTACCTTCTCGACTGCCAGGAAAAGCTCCTTGAGAGGGCTTTTTGTCCTGTCGGGCGCGCGTTTTATCCGCTCGATAGTAAAGGCCACGTCCGCCGACGTGAGCGTCCTGCCGTCATGAAAGGTGACGCCGTTCTTCAGCGTGAAAGTCCACGTCTTGGCGTCCTCGCTTACGCTCCACTTCTCCGCCAAGTCGCCTATCAGCACGCGATCGGGCAATCGTTGGGGGTCCACTTCCACAAGGGTGTTGAAAACGCCGGCTGCATTTTGGAGCGCGAAGATGGTGGACTCCTGGTTAGGGTCCAGCGTCGCTGCCTCAGAACTCTCGTAGGCGGTGAGGACACCACCATAGCGAGGCCTCTCCCCTGGTGGCGTTGGGGTAGCGGATACGGGCGTGAGCGCGGGAACTACGGGGGTTGCCGCAGGGGCAGCCGACGGAAGCGTAGGCGCAGCAGGGGCGGTGGCCGACCGAGGCGTAGGGCTAGGGACAACTGTAGGAGACGCAGGTGAGGGCGTAGGCAAGGGCGCACAACTGGCAATGACCACACTCGCAACAGTTACCCAAATCGTGCCCGATCTGAAGAAGTTGTCAGGACCTCCCATAGCGGGGCTCCTTTCTGGGGTTCGTCCCCCGGGACTACGTGACAGGCCAACGCGGACGGAGCCGGTATGGCATCCGGCTGAAGAGTCGCTCGCTCGCCTCCTGAGCCCTCTCCAATATCTGCGCTACATTGATGTGCTTAAAGCGCCGATTCTCATAGAGCACGTTCCCACCAACGACGGTGGTCAACACATCGTCTCCTGCCCCAGAGTAAACCAAGTTGCCGATGATGTTGAAATCGTGGAGAGGACGCCAGTTTGGCCCATGACTGTCCACAATACTGAAATCAGCCTTCTTCCCCTTTTCAAGTGAGCCGATCTGATCGTCCCACATAAGGGCTCGGGCCCCGTCAATAGTGGCCATTTCCAAGGCCTTTTCGGGAGGTATCAGGTCCGGAATCAACCTGACCTCTTTGTGTAACGTGGAGGCCATATACATCAATCGGAACATGTCAAATGTGTTGTCGGCGACCGCGGAATCAGAGCTGAGGCTGATAATCACACCCTTCCTCAGCAGTTCAGGGAACTTACCGCGGCTGATAGCGCCATAAGTTCCATGGGCGCTTGCACCCGGGGCGTGCGAAACCCGGACGCCTCTAGCGGCACAAAGGTCCACCTCTTTGTCCGAGAGGACAACTAGGTGAATGAAAAGCCACCTAGAATCGAGGACTTTGAGAGATTCCAGGTATTCTACGGGGGTAAGGCCGTATTTGCCCTCGAACCATTGGACACGCTCCGGGGTTACAGCGGTGTGCATCTGGATAATCGTGCCATCTCGGTCGGCCAGACGCTTCACCCCCTCAAATAGACGGGGCGACACTTGGAACTCCCGGTGGAGTCCATAGCAAAAGCGGAGCCGCCCCTGAGCAAACCCGTTCCACCGCTTGAAAAGGCGCTCCTCCTCGGCCAAGACCTGATCGGTGGAAAGTTTGCCTGGCCAGTTAGCGGGGACGTTCTGACTCTCTTTGATGTCTCCTGCGAAAAGGTCGGCGCCAAAATAGCTTATGACACCGCGCATACCCGAATCGGCTATAGCCTGGCCGACGCCGTCCATGTGAGGGCCACCGGGGTCCAGAGAGCACGTGGTGCCATGCCTGATGTGCTCGATACAACTCAGCATCGCCGACAGGTATACATCCTCCTCGGACACCGCAACGCCGAAGGGGTACAATCGCTCCGTCAATACGTGGAGCGGGACATCGTCAGCGATGCCTCTGGGGATGGTTTCCCAATGATGGTGGTGCGTGTCCACAAAGCCCGGCATGATGATGTTCCCCTCGGCGTCGATCACCCTGTCGGCAGGAAAATCGACCAGTTTGCTGGCCTTGTCCACTGCGGCAATAGTATCCCCCTCAACAGCAACGGCCCCGTCTCTCACGATTCGCCGCGAGGAGTCCATGGTCACTATAATGCCGTTTTTAATCAATAGACGCATTGATCTCCCCTTTGTCAGTCAGGAATCAGCGCAAAGGCACCAAAGTGTTCCGATGAATACGGGCTAAACCAACTCGCTTGAGTCGCACTGAGCTTACTGAGCAAGCCAGATATCTTCATACCGGAAGTTGTCCCGCAGGCGTCCGGGGCCTTTCCAGCCCTTCACCACGGGAAGCGCCGCATGCAAGTACATCACGTAGAACGTGGGGAAGTGGCCCCTCTGCTCCCAGACCTTAAGCTGGATCTGGTCCGCCGCTTTCTTGCGCTCGGCGGAGTCCACAATTGTCCCTATCTTCTTGTAGAGGGCATCCACTTCCGGGTTGGACTCGCCGGTATAGTTCTCGCTGTCTCCCGTGAGAGCGTTTTTCATGTAGGCGTCCGGGTCGTATAGGGCCAACACCGTCGGCCCAATGCTGAGGTCGTAGTTGCCCTTCGTGACAAGCGGAATCCACTCCACCGGGTACTGGACTACGCGAATCCTGGTCTCAATGCCAGCCTTACGAAGGTCCGCCGTGACCGTGAGAGTCATAGGCTCATACAGGTGCGGCTGGAGCATCTCCAGTGTCAGCCCTCGCGGGAATCCCGCCTCCGCCAGGAGCTTCTTCGCCTCGTCCAGATCGGCTTGGGTGGGCCCGCGGTACGGAGGCATTTTGTTCAACTCAGCCTCCGGCAGTGACCATTCGCCGGGCGGAATAAATCCTCCCTTGAAGCCAGCGCCCTGGTAGGCGGTGTCAATGACATTCTGCTGATTCAAGGCATTGAAGATGGCTTTCCGCACCCGTATGTCGTCCAGGGGCTTTTTGCGCGTATTGACCAGCAGGTGCTGGACTGAGTCCGTGCTGTACCGGGAGATCTGGATGCCGGGGACGTCCTTTTCCAGAAGATCGGCTTCGCGCTTGCTCAGGCCGCGAGTGCCGTGCCCCCCGAAGACGACGCGTCCGGTCCGCAGCGCGGCTATCTGCGTTGCAGGCTCCCGCAGCGTGATCCACCGGATGCCATCCAAGTACGGCAACCCCTTCTTGAAATAGTTGGGATTCCGGGCCAGCTCGATGCTCACGTTCTTGTTCCAGGCCTTGAACATGAAGGGGCCACTGCCCAGCGACTTCTGCTCCAAGGCGTGCTGGTCCTTCTCAAGGATGTGCTTGGGCATTATGGACACGGCCGGGTGCGCCACCAGAATGGCAAAATAAGATACCGGTCGGCTCAGCAGGACGCGGACGGTCCGCGCGTCAGGCGTCTCCACCTTGGCAATAGCTTCAAAGAGCTCCTTAAAGGGAGCCTTGATATTGTCCGGGCCGCTCTTCATCCGCTCCAAGGTGAAGGCCACGTCCGCCGAGGTAAGTGGCTTCCCGTCGTGGAAGGTAACGTCGTTCTTGAGCGTGAACGTCCATGTCTTGCCGTCTTGGCTGACATCCCATTTCTCCGCCAGGTCGCCGGTGATGACCCGGTCCGGCAGCTTGGAGGGGTCCACCGCAAGGAGTCCGTTATAGACAGAGGTCTGGTTCTGAAGGGTGAAGATGGTGGTCTCCTGGTTCCCGTCCAGAGAGGTGGGTTCGCTGCTCTGGTAGGCCGTCAGGATTCCGCCGTAGCGGGGTTTCTCCGCCGACGCGGGCGTGGGTGTCGCTGGACTGGGTCGCGCGGCGGCAGGCGTGGGCGTCTCGATTCTGGGCAGGGCCTGAATAGGGGGCGTGGGTGTCGGAGGAGCCGCCGTGGCCGCCGTCGCCGATGGCTGAGCGGGTGCTGCGGCAGGTGCGCTGGGAGCAGCGCTGGGAGCGCATCCAGCGAGCACAAGGGCCGCCACGATCGCCATGCTGAGGGAGCGAGCCGTTGTTTTCAGGTGAGTCATAGCTGTCCTCCTAATGCTGGATTGAGGCCATGGCAGTCCCACTCTCCTGAGTAATGTCGCCCGTGTTCGCCTCCAAATGTCCTGCAAAGTCCGGCGTGGCCCAGGAAGGGCCTTGCTTCTTGCAACTGTTCAGCGGACGATATTCAGCGTTTCCATTCTTACCGCTGTAGTTATATGCCTGTTTCGGCTCGCTGTCAACCCTTTTTGAGCAACATGGAAGCGGCCTGCATTGTTGATATGATGGAAAAGCGCGTGGAGAGCGTCACCAATATCCGGGCCGGCTATGCAGCCGTCGCCTGAATTCAGCTTTGCGTTCCAGGTGGATGCGATTCATGGCGTTTCCCGTCCAGACGGCGTAGGCGACGATCGCCGCTTAGGTCGACTTCGGTGCAACGGCGGTGACGTTGCGGCCTTACAACAGGGTTCAACTCTGCCAGGGCAGCGCTAGCTCGTTGGCCCGCACCAGGTCCTCAGGGGTGCTGCCAGAGAGCGGGCATATCATTGAGAAGCTGCGCCGCCCGCTCCACGTTGGGCAGATGCACTATTGGGGAGGCGGCGCGGAGAGCTTGAAGCTGGCGCTGCAAGTTATCCCGCTCCCTTTGATAGTCCTTCTGCGTCAGATCACCCCAGCGGTACTGCTGCTTCGTCCGCTCCAGTGCCCGGTCCAATCGCTCGATGGCGGCGGCGTTGCTCTGTGGCTGCGCGTCCTGCTGGAGCGCCCGCGGGACCGCTTACTGGAAGCCGGCGTCCAGATGCACGTGCCGCAAGACTTTGTCCGCGAATAGGGATGACAACCGCTCCATGTGCTGAGATGCGGGCCGCACCCCGCAATCGTTCTAGGCATGGAGCAACATCTGGTAGAAGCGCCCCCTGGCGGTGGCGGGTTTACCTCGGTAGCGCCATCCGCAGCGGTTGCAGGTCGGGACGCCGGAGAAGAGATAAACACGGGCGCGGGCGCGCGGCCCCCGCATCCAGGGCTGTATCCGCTGATCCTTGACCTCCTGGCAGCGCTGCCAGGAGGTGCCCTTGACACGCCGGACAGTGGGTGTATATTCACGGCGTGTACTATATGGGGGGACAATCATCCGGCGCTCAAGAAGGGCAGCGCCAACCACGGCCAGGATTCGCGCACAAGTCGGGACACTCGATAGGGGCCTGTTTTGCGAGCGGGCCATGACGGCTCTGGCGGTTCCTGCTTCGACCGCCCCATGCGCAAGCCACAGGTGACGCAAATCCTCACGCCTGAGGCAAGGACATGATGAACGCGTTCAGACGGATGGGACTTCAGAAACGGATCATGCTCTTCGTTGTGACGGGACTGGTCGTCATGTTTGGCGGTTTTATCTTCCTTGGGTTGCGCTCTATTCAGCAGGCCACGGACATGGTGTACGAGGAACGTCTGAACACTGCGTACGCGACCGCAGGCCTCCTTGTCCATGATTTCAACCACGTCTTTCAGGAAGTGGAGGAAGACACGGAAGAAATCTTGAGGACTGATCGCCGCTTCTCAATTGGCATTGCGAACGGTCTCCTTGCTCGCTTCTCAAACTTTAGTCCGTCGCCCTTCTTCCGGGTCACCGGCGTATGGGTCATGGATGACCGCAACCAGCTTGTGGAGCAGGCCGGCGTCCCGCGGGCGCAGCCTGACAACCTCGACTCCTTGTCGTCGCGGATGGCTCGCGCCGGAAAAGAGCAAATGGTCCTCTTCCAAGCCGTGGGAGATACTGAAGCAGGCATACCTTTCGTAACATTGGTGGCGCGCCTGGGCGCCGTGGCCGGCCGGACTGGAACAGTAGTGGTCCTGCATACTGTTTCTGTGAATAGCCCAAACTCATATAATCCTATATCCTACTGGGATGCAGGCTCAGCAGACCATGCTCACTCCTCGCCTCCGCGCGAAGGGCATACAGGGTACCACCTGGAGGTGGTGAGCCCACAAGGTGTTACCTTATTGGGCATGGGGGAAGACGAACATCCCGGTCAGGTCAGCCGGCATTTTAGCATGATTGAATCGCTTGCTGGCGAAGGCGCCGGAGGGACCATTTTGCATACACCTGGCCCGGGGCAATCCTTCAGGCCACACATCGTATCTGCAGTGCCCCTCACACGCTCCGGCCTGTACGTGATTCTAGAACAGCCCGCGGACATCGCACTGGGTTTGCCCAGTCAATTGCGGCAGGGGCTTATCACTTTGTCGATTTTGGGATTCCTGTCCACGCTTCTTGTCGCCTGGATCACCACCAGGCACGTGGTGAAGCCGACAGAACAGTTGACTACAGCGGCGCAACGCATGGCCCAGGGCGACTTGAACACCCCCATTGACATTAGCGCACAGGATGAGATAGGCAATCTGGCTCAGAGCCTGGAGACCATGCGAAGGCGGCTTAGAGACGCCTTGAGCGAGGTCGAAACAGCGAACCGCGAGCTAGGCTCCCGCGTACAAGAGCGGACGCGCCAGTTGCATGAGCTGGTCGGGCGCGTGTTCGCCGCTCAGGAGGAGGAACGACGACGAGTCGCTTTGGGGCTGCATGATGAGACGGCACAAGCCCTGACAGCCTTAAGCGTTACACTGGACTCGTTGAAACGGAAGAGCGACCGTCTGCCTCCGGAGATTGTCATGAGGCTGCACGAGGCACGGAAAATGGCGGCGGACACACTCGAAGGAGTTCGCAGGTTGATGTACGCGCTTCGGCCGCTTGCACTGAAAGACATGGGGTTGGCTGCTGCTCTCCGACGATATGCAGAGGAGCATATTGGGCGCTCAGGGGCGCAGATTCAAGCTCGCATAGAGGATGCACAGATAAGGCTACCAGAGCGCGTGGAGCTTACCCTGTACCGTATCGGACAGGAGGCTCTGAACAACGTGGCGAGGCATGCTCAGGCCCGCAACGTCTGGATAACTATTACGTATTCTGAATCCCGTGTGACCCTGATTGTCCGGGATGATGGCGTCGGTTTTGACCCTAGTGCCGTTTCGGATGCACGCCACGATGAATCTGGGCTTGGCCTGGCGGGAATGCGTGAGCGGGCCAGTCTCGTGGGAGGGAGTCTGAGTATTGACTCCGCCCATGGGAAGGGCACGCTTGTAACCGCGCAGATACCTCTTCCATATGAAGCGAATTGAAGTGAAAAACGCACCAATCCGTATCTTCTTGGCCGATGATCACGCAGTGGTGAGGCGGGGCATCGCGCGCATCATCGAAGAGGAAGAGGATATGGAGGTCGTCGGGCAGGCGGGAGACGGCGTTAGCGCCGTCGATGGGATAAAAACACTGCGGCCGGACGTAGCCATCATGGATATCGGCATGCCGGGTCTCTCCGGCATTGAGGCAGCCAAGCAAGCTGTTCAGGCTGTACCCACAGTGCGGATACTTATTCTGACGGTGTACGACTGGGACGACTTCCTTTTTCGGGCCCTGCAAGCGGGTGCGGTAGGATATGTGCTCAAAGGCGCGGATGTGGACGACCTGCTGCGAGCAATTCGGACGGTGCATGCGGGCGAAGTGTTCGTCCACCCTCAGATGACCACCAAGCTGGTAGGGGATTACTTGAGCCGTCTGCGAAGCGGCGAAGGGCAGGATGAGTACGCCAAACTCAGCGCCAGAGAGAGAGAAGTTCTCCCCCTGTTGGCCGATGGGCGGTCCAACGACGACATATCAGCGATATTGAGTATCAGCCCTTACACCGTGCAGACCTACCGGCAGCGCGTAATGCAAAAGCTGAACTTGCACAGTCGGAGCGAACTGCTCAAGTACGCTTTGCGTCGAGGAATCATCCGTTTGCAATCATAAGCATCTCGCTTGTACTGATTTATCAGTACAAGCCTGTACTTCGGTTCCATACACATAATGTACCTCCACAGGGGATGCAGTCGCATCCCCTTTTTGTTGTACTGAGAGCGACGTCTTCGGGTGGAGATCCCATAAGTGAGATATGTGTGGACGTGGCTGGAGAAGACGAGAGGTCACGCGGGAGTCGAAAGTCAATGGATAACCTCCCATCTCGGAGTGATACGCCTGGACCTGAATCGTCTCAGACAGAGGCACGCCCCAAACGCCTGACTCGCCGCAAGCTCTTGCTGCTTCTGGGAGGCGCCGGAGCGGCGTCCGTGGCTGCGAACTTCCTTGCGCCGCTGTTCGCCAGAGGTGTTGGCGCAGCTACGCGAGGAGACACGCGGGACGTGCGGAACGCGCGCGTGCGCAAATGGGCGATGGTCATAGACCTGAGGCGGTGCGACGGGTGCCAAAGCATCGGCCAGCCGCCTCAGTGCACGGAAGCCTGCATCCAGGGCCACTACGCTCCCGAGCCTATGCAGTTTATCGAGGTCTATGAGGGGGAGTTGAAGGGAGGGGGCAGCCAGTTCATCCCCACGCCGTGCCAGCAGTGCCAGAACGCTCCGTGTCTCAACGTCTGCCCTGTAGGAGCCACCTTCGCTACTCCAGAGGGAGTTGTCCTCATTGACCAGGAGCGCTGCATAGGCTGCCGCATCTGTATGGCCGCCTGTCCTTACGACCGCCGATTTTTCGGCTGGAGCGATCCCCCTGTCCCTCCCGAGAGCAAGCTGGCCGCCTACGATGTCGAGCATCCTACTGCCAGGAAGGGAGTCACGCACAAGTGTGACTTCTGTCCGGAAATGGCACGCGTCGGCAAGCTGCCCTACTGCGCTCAGGCCTGTCCTTCTGACGCAATCTATTACGGCGACCTGGAGGAGGATATCGCCACGAACGGAGTGGAGCTGGTGAAGCTTTCCGCGTTCCTGGCGGAGAACCAGGCCTACCGGCAGAAGGAGCACCTGGGCACCAAGCCGCGCGTTTACTACATTCCCGGTCACGGGGAGGCCGTGGGCAGGAACCCCCGCCGCCACGGGCGCAAGGCCACAACATGGCCCTGGCAGGAAAAAATAAAGGGAGCCCAAACGTGGAAAAGGTAACGGAATCACGCAGGGAGGGGCTGGAGCGCACGGTCCTGCGCCCTCTTGTCCACACGGGCAAAGGCTATCGCCTGCTGGTGGGCTTTCTGGTCCTCGTGGTGCTCTGGGGGGCCTATGCCTATAGCACCCAGCTACAGCAAGGCCTCATCGTCACCGGGATGCGCGACCGCATCCTGTGGGGTTTCTATATCACTCTCTTCGTGTTCTTCATCGGCATCAGCCACGCCGGCACCCTGATTTCCGCCATCCTGCGCGTGGTCAAAGCACAGTGGCGCACGCCGGTGACCAGGATGGCGGAGTTCATCACGGTGGTTGCCCTCTCCGTGGGCGGTCTCATGCCCATGCTTGACCTGGGGCGGCCGGACCGCATCCCCAACCTGTTCCTGTTTGGACGCTGGCAGTCGCCTATCCTGTGGGACCTCTTCTCCATCACCACGTATCTCACCGGCAGCATCATTTACCTGTACCTCCCCCTGATTCCGGACCTGGCTCTGTGTCGCGACCGCCTGGGAACGGAGGCGGCGGCGTGGAAGAGGACGTTCTACCGTGCGGCCTCTCTGGGATGGCAAGGGACCGTCCGGCAGAAGAAGTACCTGAACATTGCACTGAAGTGCATGATGGTGCTCATCATCCCTGTAGCGGTATCCGTGCACACCGTCGTCTCCTGGATCTTCGCCATGACACTGCGGGAGCCTTGGAACAGCACCGTCTTCGGGGCCTACTTCGTGGCGGGCGCCATCTTCTCCGGTATCGCCGCCATCGTCATCGTCATGGCCATCCTGCGGAGGGCCTTCCACCTTGAGGCGCACATCGGCAACAGGCACTTCATCAATCTGGGGTACATGCTGGGCGCGTTCGCGCTCATCATGTTGTACTTCAACGCCACCGAATATCTGGTCACGGGCTACAAGATGGCGGGGGAAGCGCCGGTCCACTTCCTGCAGCTTTTCTTCCGCGAGTACGCGCCCTTCTTCTGGTTCTACATCATCGGCGGCATGGTGATTCCCGGGCTGATCATTCTGGTTCCACAGACGCGGACGTTCGCGGGCGTGCTCGTGGCTTCTGGCCTGGTGCTGATCGGCATGTGGCTGGAACGGTTCATTATCGTGGTGGCGGGCCTGCGGGTGCCCCTGATGCCCTACGAGCCGTCGTCGTACACGCCCTCCTGGGTGGAATGGTCCGTCATGGCTGGCGCGGCTGCCATGTTCTGTCTGGTCATCGCCATCTTCGCGAAGCTGGTGCCGGTGATCGCAATCTGGGAGGTGGCGGAGCAGTACGAAGAGCACGAGGCGAAGGAGACGGCGCTGACTCCAGAGGCTCCGGAACAGGCCGCCTGGCCGCAGTGGGGCCGCGCGGCCGGGCCGGCCGCGGAGCAGGGGTCCACGTCGGGGGGAACAACATGAGCATGCGCGGCGCGAAATGGCTCTGGCGGGCCTTGATCCCTCTGCCTCTCCTGCTGGCGACGGCGACCCCGGTGCTGGCGGACGCAATCCCGCTTACCTTGCGGATGCAGGCGCCGAGCCAGGTCCGCCTGGGGGAGACGACGACCATCACCGCCGTGCTGCGGGACAGCAAGGGAGCGCCCGTCCCTCGCGCGACCATCGTCCTGTGGAGCCAGAGCAGCTTCCTCAGTACGGGCGGGGCCGTGGAGCAGGGCAAGGAGGTCACCGACGCGCAGGGGAAGGTCGCATTCGCTTACGAGGCCCGCACCGAAGGCACGGTCACGCTGAACGCCTTCTACGCGGGGGACAGCCGCTTCGCCCCGGCCCAGTCTTCCGCCGATCTGATGGTCCAGGGATCGGAGCAGCTTTACCAGGAATCGCCGGGGGTGCCGGTGCCCGGCGTCAGATGGTTGGTGGCGGGCCTTCTGAGCGGTGTGTGGCTCATTTACCTTACGGTCATGGTGTTGCTCAGCCTCATTGCCCGAGAAGGCTCGCAGACCTCTGGCGGCGCGGGAGGCTCTCATGGATAGGTTTCTTGTACCCAGACTGGGACTCGCCGCGGTCATCGCGGTAGCCACCGTCCTCATCGGCATCCTGCTGAGGGGTCCGGACACTAACGGCAATCTCTGGAGAGAGGTGCCGCCTGGCTACACCCGGACCGAGGTCACGGTCGTGGGCGAGAACGGCGCGTCCATGACCATGCCCGTGACCGCCGCTTCCCCTGGCCCACGCATCGCCCTGGCGCTTCCCGAGATGACCTTCGGAGCCGCTACGACGCCCATGGCCCCCGGCAAGCGCGTCTATGTCCAGGCGGGCTGCGCCACCTGCCACGGCGTGGACGCCCAGGGCGGGCCGGTGGGGCCGCCGCTGGCGGGTTCCGACCCTAAAATCGTGACACGCATGGTCCGCGAGGGCCCGGCCGGCATGCCGAGCTATACCGAAGCTCAGTTGAACAATGCCGACATGGACAAGCTGGTGGCTTATCTCCAGGGACTAAAGACCGCGCCCAAGCTCACTACTGAGGAGTTGGCTGCCCTGGCGCGCCTCACCTACGATCCGGCTGTACCCACCAGCGTACTCCTCAAGGGCAAGGCCGATCTGCGCCGGTCCTGCGGCGGCTGTCACACCCAGCCAAATGAAGAAGAGATCAGCGGGGCTTTTGCCAGCGATTTCGATGCAATGTCCACGGTGGCCGCCATGGCGGCTAGAAAAACGAACCTGAACTTCGAGGATGCGAGGGCCATAGCGAACTACATGCTAGCTCTGCGCAACGGAGCGGACCCTGTGAAGGAGCATTAACCGTCGGGCGGAGCCCCATACTAAGCCGCCATATTAGTCACGTTTTTTGACTCGGCCGTAGGAGGTGAGAAGAGACTTAGCTTCGACCCATCCGCGCGAACCAAGTCGGTTGTCGGCATGGACAACACATAGACATAAGGAGGCAAAGTGAAGTTCAGTCAAGGCATCAAACGGCTGGGGTCCCTGACCGTGCTGGGCATGACGCTGGCGCTCGTCACCGCCTGCTCCGGAATCTCCCAGGCGGACCTGGACGCCGCCAAGCAGCAACTCGCCGCCAAGCAGCAGGAAGTCACGGCCGTGCAGCAGAAGTTGACCGCTAAGGAGAAGGAATTCGAAGACCTCAAGAAGAGCGCGGGGAAGCTGGAAGGAGTAACGCCGCTGGTTTACACAAAGGTGGGGCCAACCCCTACGCCGCCAGCAGCGCCGACGCCTCGTCCTCCTGGTTTCGTGGCGCCAACACCGGTCCCGCCGGACGCCGCCACGGTCAACGCGGTCTTCCCCTTCACATTCTATGTGGAGACACTGACGGGGCATCAGGTCTCGGAGAAGGTTCAATATCCCTCCTGCGTGCTCAACGCCCAGTTCAGGCGGGGGACCCATCTGGTGTGGAGGTTCGAGGTGTTTGACACCTCGACGGGAAAGCGGCTCACCAGCCTGGACACTCCCAGCATTGAGCTGGTGTTGTCTGACGGAAAGAAACTGCCGGCGCGGTTCGCCCGCAAGGGTGGGACTGGGGAGCTACATCGGCGGGGGCGAAAAAGGATCGACGAGGGCGGAAAGGGCGGGCTTTTTCTCGGCATGGTACCCCCGATATCGGGCCAAATCGTAGTTGCAAATGACACCTATCCTC
>Ga0080064_1006422_pt1 | contig 12718 bp, 8 predicted proteins | sample Subgrocontami54m_FD_69260 | JGI IMG/M metagenome (GOLD analysis project Ga0080064, IMG submission 69260) | Subsurface groundwater microbial communities from S. Glens Falls, New York, USA - GMW46 contaminated, 5.4 m (SPADES assembly) (version 2) ...
CGGCGGGTCCTGGGCAAGCAGCGCCGCCAGCGCCACGCGCTGGCGCTCGCCGCCCGACAGCGTCAGCACGTCGCGCTGCTCGAACCCGCCGAGATCCACCGCCTGCAATGCGGCCAGCGCGATTTCGCGGTCGCCCTCGTCTTCCCATTGCCAGCGCGCCAGGTACGGGTGTCGCCCCAGCATCACGCTGTCCACCACGCTCGCGCTGAACGCGTCGTGAAGCGTCTGCGGCAGGAAGCCGCGCAGCCGCGCGGCCTCGCCCGGCGACCAGGCGTCCAGCGTGCGGCCGGCCAGTTCCACCGCTCCGCCCTGGGGTTCGCGCAGCCCGACCACCGTATGCAGGAAGGTGCTTTTTCCTACTCCGTTCGGGCCGAGCAGGCACCACACCTCGCCCGGGCCGAGGCGAAAGCTCAATTCGCGCACCAGGGTGCGTGCGCCCACGCGCAGCGTCAAACCGCTCACCCGAAGCAGCGGCGTACTCATGGCTTCCTCGGATTGCGCATCAGCAGGAACATGAAGGCCGGTACGCCGACGAGTGCGGTAATCACGCCCACCGGCAACTGCTGCGGCGCGAGCACGGTGCGCGCCGCGGTGTCGGCGAGGAGCAACAGTGTGCCGCCGGCCAATGCACTGGCGGGGAGCAGCAGGCGCTGATCGTTGCCCAGCACCAGGCGCAGCGCATGCGGAACCACCAGGCCGACAAAGCCTATGGTACCTGCGGTGGTCACGGCAAGCGCCGTTGCCGCCGATGCAACCAGGTAGACCGTGCGGCGCAGGGATACCACGCGCACGCCGAGCGCGTGCGCCAGCGCCTCGCCGCGCAGTAATACGTTCAGATCGCGCGCCGCCGGATAGATCACGACGAGTGCGGCTGCCAGCACGAAAAGAGCGGGTGCCCAGGATTCCGCGCCGTTGAGGTCGCCCATCAGCCAGAACAGCATGCCGCGCAGCTTGGCTTCGGGCGCGAGCGTCAGCATCAGGGTGATGATGGCCGCCCAGCCGGCCGCCATCATCACGCCGGTGAGCAGGAGCCGCGGCGAAGCATCCAGCGAGCCGAACAATTGCTGGCGCGCGAACTCTCGCCGCGCCAGCGCGAACACCAGCACGATCGCGACGAGCGCGCCCGCCGCCGCGCCGAGGTTGACGAACAGCGCGCCGAGGCCGGCGAGCATGGCCGCGAGCGCGCCCACCGCCGCGCCGCCCGACAGGCCCAGCACGTAAGGATCGGCAAGCGGATTGCGCAGTAACACCTGCATCAACGCGCCGGCCAACGCCAGCAGCCCGCCGGTGGCGAAGGCCGCCAGGGCGCGAGGCAGCCGCAGCTCGGTGACGATCTCCCTGGCAAGACTGTCACCGGGCACGAACAGCGCTTGAAGGAATTCGAGCGGCGATACCCGGCTGCTGCCGGTGGCAAGCGCGAGCGCGAACGCCGAGAGCGCGGCCACCGCGAGAACCAGCCAGATGAGCAGTGCGCGCCGCAAGCGTCCTCCTACTGTTGCCAGCCGAGCGAGACGAACAGGCCTCGGCCCGGCACGTTGTAGCCATGCGCAACTTGATACTTCGCATCGAAGGCGTTTTCCAGCCGCGCGGCAATGTGGACGTTCTTGCCGACAGGATGGCGAGCGGTCAGGTTGACTACCTTGTAGCCGCCGAGCGTCACCGGCGCCCCGGTGGCGATGTTGTTATCTGGGCGGGGACTGCCGACGATCACTTCCCCACCCAGCCGCCAGCCGGCGAAGGTGGTGTTCGCGACCAGGTTGCCGAAGGTGGTGCCGCGCCGGCGCAACTGGGCGCCGGTGGTGGCGTTGATCGGATCCTGCACGGTCAGGCTGGTCCGCAAATCCCAGCCTTCGAACTGGCCGGTGTAACTCAGTTCGGTACCCTCGACGCGTGCACTGGCGACGTTCTGCGGCAGGAAAATCGCTGGCGTCACGGCTACGGTCTCGATCAGGTTTTGATATCGGGTCCGGAACGTCGCAACCCGCAGCAGGTGCCTGTCAACGGCATATTGCAGCCCGAACTCGGTGCTGTAGGTCTTTTCGGGCTGAAGGCTGGGGTTGCCGAAGCCGGGGAAGAACAACTGGTTGAAGGTCGGCGCCGTGAATGCGCTGGAGCGCATCGCAGTCACCTTCCAGCGCGCGTCGATGTCATAACCGTAGCCCGCCAACCAGGTATCGGCGTTGCCGAAGTCCGAATATTGGTCGCGTCGGGTGCCCGCCAGTAGTTGATGCGCGCCGAGGCGCCCGCTGTAGGCGAGCATCGAGCTGTTCACGTTCCGCCCAGTCACCGGGTAGGCGGTGGTGCTGTCCACTCGCTGTTGCTGCCGCTCCAGGCCGGCCGTAAGGACGTGTTCCTTCGCCAGCTTGAAATCGTTCTGCCACTGCAACTGGGTGTTCCCGGTGTTGAAGCGTGTCGGTGCCGCATCGTTGGTGAAGTTCTTCGACTTATCCGATCCCTCGGCCAACGTCAACCGGGATTCCCAGAACGAGGCAAGCGCGTTGCGGGAATAGACGGCATAGGTCGACAGCGTGTTGTCCGAACGATGGCGGGCGGTCGGCGCGCCGAACGCGCTGTCGAACTCGACCTTGCCGGCGCTCTGATAGGCGCGCACGCCGATCTCGTGACCGGCGGCAAGGCGGTGCGCGAACTGACCCGAGAAACTCTGGTTGCGGTAGCCATCGTTGTCCGGATTCGCGCTGGGCGCAAGCTTGGGATCGAGCGCCGAAAAGCCGGCGGTCTCGAACTGCGAGACGTTCAGGCTGAAGCGCGTGTTCTCCACGCTGCCGCGGTAGCCGGCAGCGACGCGGGAGGTTCCGCGCGAGCCGGCCGTAGCCTGCGCATCGGCGCGCGGTGCGCCGTAGCCTTGCCTGGTGAAGATCTGAATCACGCCGCCAATGGCGTTGGCGCCGTACAGCGCCGAGACGTTGCCGCGCACGATCTCCACGCGCTCCACCTCGTCGAGCATCACGTTCTCGATCGCAGTGGTGCCGAGCGTGGCCGAGCCGAGGCGCACGCCGTCGATCAGGATCAGCACCTGCCGGCCGTCGCCGCCGCGCATGAAAACGCTGCTCGCGTTGCCGATATCGCCGTTCTGCACGAACTCGAACCCGGCCTCCCGGCGCAGCAGGCTGGTCAGATCGACCGCCTGCGAATCGCGGATGTCCTTCGCGGTGATGACGGTGGTGTGGGCGATGGTGTCCTTCAACTGCTGCTCCAGCCGCGAGGCGGTCACGACGACCGCGTCCGGCGCATTGCCCTCGAACTGCTGTGCCTGGGCAGGTGCATGAACGAACAGCGTGCAAAGCAAACAAGACTGAACAGGGCGTAGCTTGCCCATGGTGACTTCTCCCCTCGTTGGCCCGCGTCCCCGCAAGCCGGTACGTGACACGAAGCGTCTGGGGAGAGATCGGATTGCGAACGCTGCGCCGCTCGGGCGCATCACTCGCGTGCCGACGGCAGCCTCCCGCAACCGCATCGCTTGTTCTCCGGTCGGTCTCCGGGCTGACAAGTCTTGATGCGCCCGCCTTCCCACGGCTTGACGCCGCAGTGGCTCGAGGTCCTGGGGGGACCCCGTCGAGCGCACCCGCACTTGCTTACCGTTGCGGGGGCAGCACAGGTTGCCGAATCACTCGGTTCCTGTTTCCCGTTTAGTCTCGATCGCCGACGGCGATCGAGATACCAGAAAACTGTCGCGGATTATACACGGCGCGCCCGCTGCCGGAAGCGGGAAGAATCTGCTAGTCTCCCGGCCAGCGGATTTCCGGGCGAAGTCGCAGAATCGTGATCAGGACGCGCGCTGCAGTGGCTGCATTCCTCCTGGTGTCGGCGGCGGCACTGGCGGGCTGCGCCGCGCTGTCGGGCGGAGGGCGCGGCGCCGCGGCGGATGTCCCTCAACGCGACCTGCGCGTGGCTCGGGTGCTCGCCGAAGAGGGCGTCAAGAAACTCGGGCAGGGCAAGTACGAGGAAGCGTCGCGCGTTTTCAACGCCGGGCTCAAGTTCGAGCCCGAGAATGCGCAACTGCATTTTTTCAACGCTCTGGCGTACCACTTGCTCTACCTGCGCGGAGACGACGCCATGAAGGACCTGGCGTCGACGGGCTACGGGCTGGCGCTCGCCGCCGACCCCGCGCATTACTACGCCGCGCTGCAATTGGGCCGGCTCGAGTACCGGGCCAGGCGCTACGACAAGGCGATCGAGTCTTTCCGGCACGCGGCCGAGATCGAGCCCGAGCGCGGAGAGGCCTACCTGGGGCTCGCCGCGGCCGCCTACTATGCGCACGACCTCAAGACGGCGCGCGATGCCGCCGAAACGGCGGTTCGGCTGTCGCCCGACAGCGCGGAGGCGATGCGCGCTGCCGCCATGGTCTACGCCGCGCTCGGGGAGGCTGCGAAGGCGCGCGAGGCGTCGGCACGCTATGCCCTGCTGGAGCGCGGCGGCAACGACAGCGCCCAGCTCGAGCGCCGCCTGAACCAGTGGCGCGCCTGGCATGCCGCCTTGCCATCGTCCTCGGGCGACACGCCGCCGGCGCCCCCGCAGGCCATCGCCCAGGCCGCCCCGCCCCCGGCCGCCGCCGGCACGGCGCCCTCGAGCGCTCCAGGCCCGGCACGCCGCGAGCCGGCGATGCCGAGGTGGTTCGAATGCGACGCCCAGGCCGTTGCTGCGGCCGCTGCCGCCGCTGCCGCGGCCACCTCCTCCAGCGACTCCTCGAGCGATTCGAGCGGCACCGCCTCCTCCACCTACACCGGCGACGAGACCTCTCCCCTGCCTGCGCTTCCGGTGCCGTGCAAGGGTGCCGGAAACCCGCACATGGCCATCCTGGACGTGGCGATCATACGCACCGAGGACAATACGACGACCAGTTACGGCATCAACCTGCTGAGCGGGCTGACCTATGTATTGAACAACGCCTTCCAGGTCACCGACATCGTGGCCAGCGCGGCCGGGGCGGCGCCCACGCGCACGGTGACGATCACCCGCCAGAGGAGCCAGGGATTGCCCCTTGGAGGGATCACCTATTCGCTGAACATCGCCAATTCCACGGATTCGCGCAGCGAGGTCCTGGCGCGCCCCTCCATCGTGGCCATGGACCGCAAGCCCTCCACGTTCTTCTCCGGCCGCAACGTCACGCTGGGTATCGCCGGCCAGGCAGGCGGCGCGAGCACCCTGGCGGACCGGCCCGTCGGCGTGAGCCTCTCGGTCACGCCGACTTTCGTGGACGACGAGACGCTGCTCGTTTCGGTGCGCGCCGCGCGCTCCTTCCTCGAGCAGGTCGATTTCAACGTGTCCTTCGGCCAGTCGATGCAGACCTCGCGCAATTCGGTGACCGCCAACGTGGCGCTCAAGTTCGGCCAGACCCTCATCCTGTCCGGCCTGTCGGAGCGCGAGGTGGAGCGATCGAGCTCCGGGGTCCCGGTACTGCAGGACATCCCGCTGCTGCAATACCTGTTCCGCAACAAGACCAGCCAGAATTTCACGCGCTCGGTGCTGGTGCTGATCACGCCGCGCAAGCCCCTCCCCGATCGCGCGGAGATGGTGCGCGCCATCGAAGAAAGGGAGGCGGGGCGAGGAGGCCGGTACGCCCTGCTGAACAAGATCGAGGAACACCTGAAGCACACGCAGAGCGCAACGCCGAACCTGGATACGGTCTACAGCCACCAGCTCGACAATTCGCTCTACCTGCAATTCCGCAGCGGCGACGTGAATGCGGAGGACTGGATCCGGCTTCCCCGGCTGGAGCAGTTCTTCCACGACATCGCGGGGCTCGCCTACTTCTAGCTTTGAAGCTCCCCTCCTGCCAAGGAGGGGTCCGCCCGCAGGGCGGGCGGGTGGTCGAGCGCTGGCGCCCTTCACCCCCGTTCGCGCTTGAGCAGCCGCCGCTTGCGCTCTACGCCCCAGCGATAGCCTGCCAGCCCGCCGTTCGATGCCAGCACGCGATGGCAGGGGATCGCCACGGCGAGCGCGTTCGCTGCGCAGGCGCCCGCCACGGCCCGCGCGGCGGAGGGCTTGCCCAGGCGCGCAGCGACCTCGGCATAGCTCGCGGTCTTGCCGGGCGGGATCGCGCGCAGCGCTTCCCAGACGCGGCGCTGGAACGCCGTGCCGCGGATATCGAGCGGCAAGTCGAGCCCGCGCGCGGGCGCCTCGATGAATCCGACCACTTGCCCGACGAGACGCTCGAATTCGCGGTCGCCGCCGAGGAGCCGCGCCTTGGGAAACCGGACCTGCAGGTCGCGCGCCAGGGCTTGCGCATCGTCGCCCAGCAGGATCGCACACACGCCCTTCTGGGTCGCGGCGACCAGAATTGCACCCAGCCAGCATGCGCCGATGGCGAAGCGTATCGACGCGCCGCGGCCGCCCTCGCGGAAGGCGGTCGGCGTCATGCCCAGGTGGTCGGACGAGGCGGCGTAGAAGCGCCCGTTGGAATTGAAGCCCGCGCCGTAGATCGCCTCGGTGACCGTTGCGCCGCGCGCCAGTTCGTCCCGGACCCGGCGGGCGCGCTGCGCGTCGGCATAGGCTTTGGGCGTCACGCCCGTGAGCGCCTTGAACACGCGATGGAAATGGAAGCGGCTCATGCCCGCCGCTTTCGCCAGCGCGTCCAGGCTTGGGATGGTTTCGGCCTGCTCGATCGCCCGGCAGGCCGCGGCGACGGCCGCGGCCTGGCGCTCGGCGAGCGGCGATTCGCTCGGCCGGCAGCGCTTGCAGGGCCGGAAGCCCGCCTGCTCGGCCTCCTCGCAGCTCGCATGGAAGCGCACGTTCTCGCGCCGCGGCAGCCGCGCCGCGCAGGAGGGCCTGCAGTACACGCCGGTCGAGCGCACCGAGTAATAGAACGCGCCGTCCGCGGCGCGGTCGCGGCGCTCGACCGCCGCCCAGCGCTCGTCGTCGCGTGCATATTGCGTCGTCGTGCGCTCCCTGGTCATCGTTTCGGATTCCATGCTGCCGCTTCCTCCGGTCCGGACGGGCATCGGGCGAGCCCGTTTCTCAGCCCGCAGTCTGGGGACAGGAAGGCGCGCGCGCACTCCGGACCTTGCTTTTGAATCACCCGCGGCGCTGCGGCGCGATGAAGCTCCGGATCAGCGCGGCGTATTCCTCGCGCGAAGGATTTCCCGCGGCGAGCGCAGCCACGCGATCCAGGTCGAGGACGATCCGGCTGCGTTGCTCGTAAAGGTGGTTGAACTGCGCGTCGCAGCGCGGGATCGGCGTCGGGTAGCTGCCGATCTCCTCGCTCAACAGGTCCCTCGCGCCGCGCAAGTGTTCTTCGATCGCCCGGCACATGGCCTTGAGCAATGCGATGTCCGGTTCAGCGACGATTTCGTCCGCACACGTCTGGAGCTCCATCCCGTGTCCTCCTGTCCGAGGCCGACCTCACCCGCACGGGTCCTCGAGCCGGAAAGGATAGCGCAGCGATGCCGATGCTGCTCGCCGGGCGAGAGGAAGGGCCTGCTCCTGGACCGAATCGGGCGCTGCCGCCATAATCCGCCTGCACCGGACCTCCGCAGGAATCGTCATGAGCGACAGGCGCCGCAGGAAACCCGAGGAACTGCGCAGTCACCGCTGGTACGGGGCGAGCGACCTGCGCTCGTTCGGACACCGCTCGCGCGCCGCGCAGATGGGCTATCACCGCTCCGACTACGCGGGCAAGCCGGTGATCGCGATCGTCAACACCTGGAGCGAGATCAACCCCTGCCACACGCACTTCCGCCAGCGCGCGGAGGAGGTGAAGCGCGGCGTCTGGCAGGCGGGCGGCTTTCCGGTCGAGATGCCGGCGATGTCGCTCTCCGAGCCGTTCCAGAAGCCCACCACCATGCTCTACCGCAACCTGCTCGCGATGGAGACCGAGGAGCTGCTGCGCTCCTATCCCGCCGACGGCTGCGTGCTGATGGGCGGCTGCGACAAGACCACCCCGGCGCTGGTGATGGGCGCGCTGTCGATGAACCTGCCCGCGATCTTCATGCCCGCCGGCCCCATGCTGCGCGGCAACTGGGGCGGGGAGACGCTGGGCAGCGGGACGGACTCGTGGAAATACTGGGCGGAGCTGCGCGCGGGCAACATCAGCGAGGGCGACTGGGCCGAGATCGAGCAGGGCATCGCGCGCTCGGCCGGCCACTGCATGACCATGGGCACGGCCTCCACCATGACCGGCGCGGTCGAGGCGCTCGGCCTGGCGCTGCCCGGCTCATCGTCCATCCCCGCGGCCGATTCGCGCCATGCGCAGATGGCGACGCTGTGCGGCAAGCGCATCGTCGAGATGGTGTGGGAGGACTTGAAGCCGCTGGAGATCGTGAACGCGGCCTCGATCGACAACGCGCTGACCGCAGTGCTCGCGCTCGGCGGCTCGACCAACGCGATCGTGCACCTGATTGCGATCGCGCGCCGCGCAAACGTGCCGCTCACCCTGGACCGGTTCGACGCGCTGGCGCGGCGCACCCCGGTGCTCGCCGACATCCGCCCCTCGGGCAAGTACCTGATGGAGGACTTCTACTACGCGGGCGGCCTGCGCGGCATGCTCGCGCGCCTGACCGACCTGCTCGACTGCGATGCGATCACCGTCGACGGCCGCACGCTCGGCGAGAACCTCGCGGGCGCCCGGGTGTTCGACGACGACGTGATCCGCACGCGCGAGAACCCGCTGGTTGCGCAGGACGGCCTCGCGGTGCTGCGTGGCAACCTCGCGCCCGACGGCGCAGTGATCAAGCCGGCCGCGATGGAAAGCGCGCTGTTGCGGCACACCGGCCGGGCGGTGGTGTTCAGGGACTACAACGACATGGCGGCGAGGATCGACGATCCGGCCCTCGCCATCGACCGGGACTGCGTGATCGTGCTGCAGGGCGCAGGTCCCCAGGGCGCGCCCGGAATGCCCGAATGGGGCCAGTTGCCCATCCCGAAGAAGCTGCTGCAGCAGGGGGTGCGCGACATGGTGCGCGTGTCGGACGCGCGCATGAGCGGCACCAGCTACGGGGCCTGCGTGCTGCACGTGGCGCCCGAGTCGCACGTGGGCGGGCCGCTCGCCCTGGTGCGCGACGGCGACCGCATCGCGCTCGACGTGCCGGCGCGGCGCATCGAGCTGCAGGTCGATGCGGCCGAGCTGGAGCGCAGGCGCGCCGCCTGGAAGCCGCCCGCGCCGCGCTACGGCCGCGGCTTCGGCGCGCTCTACCTGAAGCACGTGACCCAGGCCGACAAGGGCTGCGACTTCGACTTCCTCGAAGCCGGCGCGCCGACGCCCGACCCGGAGATCCACTAGCCGGCTGAGCGACGTTGGCACGCGGGTTAAGACGGCGCTATGATGGCCCGCCGAGCAAACCCCGAAACGCACTGGAGGAGGACGACATGTCGAAGACGATCGCACAAGCCTGTGTCGCGGCGGCTGCCGCCGCGCTGTTTGCCGTGCCCGCAGCGGCGCAGCAGGTCACGATGATGACCGGCCCGCAGGGCGGGGTGTGGGTGCCCCTCGGCGGGGCGTTGAAGGGCATGTGGGAGAAAGCCATTCCCGGCCTCCAGGTGCAGGCGCAGCCGGGCGCCGGGATCGCGAACGTGCGCGGCGTCGACGAGGGCAAGGCGCATATCGGCTTCGGCAACTCCAGCACCACGGTCGACGGGCTGGAGGGCCGCCCGCCGTACCCGAAGAAGGTCACCAACGTCTGCCAGCTCGCGAACATCTACCCGCAGTACTTCCAGGTGGTGGCGCTCGCCGACTCGAAGGTGAATTCGTTCGCCGACCTGAAGGGCAAGTCGGTCGTGACCCAGCCCAAGGGGAACACCGCCGAGCTGCTCACCGACCTGGTGCTGAAAATGAACGGCCTGAGCTACCAGTCGCTCGGCAAGATCAATTTCCAGGCGTCCTACACCGATGCCGTGTCGATGATGAAGGACGGGCACGTGCAGGTGTTCACCCTGGGCACCACCGCGCCCGCGTCCTCGGTGATGGACCTCGCGAGCGCGCGCGACGTCAAGCTCGTCCCGGTGGACGACAAGACCATGAACGACCTGAAGCGCCAGAACCCGGGCTACAACAAGCTCGTCATCAAGGCGGGCACCTATCCCAAGCAGGACAAGGACGTGCCGGTGATCGGCTACTCCACCCACCTGGTCGTGGCCTGCTCGCTGCCGGAGGACGTGGTGTACAGGATGGCGAAGACCATGGCCGCCAACGTGAGCGACATGGCCGCGAGCAACAAGGCGATCGCCGGGCTCACGCCCAAGGACATGGCCGTGGACATCGGCGTGCCGTTCCACAAGGGGGCGGCGAAGTTCTACAAGGAAGCCGGGGCGCTGTAGGCAAGGCGTCATTCCGAGCGCAGCGAGGAATCTGCTTTTCCATCATCGAGAAGCAGATTCCCCGGCCGTCGGCCTCGGAATGACAACGCACTCCGGAACGAGTACTTGTGCCGGTATCCGTAATCTCCGAGGAAAAGCCCGCAACGGCGCCGGCCGCGGGCGCGCTGAAGGCGCTCGTCTCCGCGATCGCGGTGGCGATGTCGCTCTACCATATGTATGTCGCCGCGTTCGGCCCGCCCGAGGCGATGCACTTCCGTGGCACGCACCTGATCTTCGCGCTCACGCTCGTGTTCCTGCTCTACCCCTCGAAGCCGGGGGGAGGATTCGGCTGGAGGGTGCTCGATCTCGCCCTGATCGCCGCGTCCTGGGCGTTCGTGCTGCACATCTTCGTCAACTACGAGTACTACACCAACCGCATCATCTACATCGACGAGCTCACCCTCGCTGACAAGGCCTACGCGGTGGTGGCTGTGCTGATCGTGCTCGAATCGACGCGCCGCGTGCTCGGCTGGGCGCTGCCGATCACCGCGCTCGTGTTCCTAACCTACGCGGTCGGCTTCACGCGGGTGAAGCTGCCGGTGCTGATGGAGCAGCTCTACCTCTCCACCGAGGGCATTTTCGGCTCGACGCTCGGCGTCTCGGCCTCCTACGTGATGCTGTTCGTGCTGTTCGGCGCGTTCATGGAGCGAAGCGGCACCGGGCGGCTGTTCATGGACTTCGCGCTCTCGCTCACCGGCCATAGCGCGGGCGGCCCGGGCAAGGTGTCGGTGATCAGCTCGAGCCTGTTCGGCACCGTCTCCGGGAGCGCGGTGGCGAACGTGATGGTGGACGGCCCGATGACTATCCCGCTCATGAAGCGGAGCGGCTTCCGGCCCGCGTTCGCCGCGGCGGTGGAGGCGACCGCCTCGACCGGCGGCCAGATCATGCCGCCCGTGATGGGGGCCGCAGCCTTCGTGATGGCGGAGTTCCTCGCGGTGTCGTACTTCCAGGTCACCGTCTGGGCCGCGATCCCGGCGGCGCTGTACTACGTCGCGGTGTTCTTCGCGGTGCATTTCGAGGCCAAGCGCCTCGGCCTGCACGGCGTGCCGCGCTCCGAGCTGCCGCGCCTCTCCGCGGTCATGGCCGCGCGCGGCCACCTGTTCGTGCCCATCCTGATCATCTTCGTCGGCCTGGTCGCCGGCTACAGCGCGCCGCTGTGCGCACTTGTGGGCTCGCTCGCCTGCCTGCCGATGGCGCTCGCGCGCAAGGTGACGCGCGAGGGCATCAGCGCGCGTTCGCTGCTCGAGGCGCTCGACGAGGGCGCGCGGAACACGCTCTCGGTCGCCGTCGCCTGCGCGTGCGCGGGCATCATCATCGGCGTGGTGACGATCACGGGCCTGGGTATCAGCTTCACGCAGCTCGTGACCGGCGTCGCGCAGAACTCGCTGCTGCTCGCGCTGGTGCTCACCGCGATCGCAGGCATCGTGCTCGGCATGGGCATGCCGACCACCCCGGCCTACATCGTCATGGTGGCGCTGCTCGTGCCGGCGCTGATCAAGCTCGGGGCGATCACGCCGGCGGCGCACATGTTCGCCTTCTATTTCGCGATCCTGTCGGCGATCACCCCGCCGGTCGCGCTTGCGGTATACGCTGCCGCGAGCCTGGCGAAGACCGACATCTGGACCGCGGGCCTGTACGCCGTGCGCGTCGGCGCGGCGGGCTTCATCGTCCCGTTCATGTTCGTCTACGAGCCGGCGCTGCTGATGATCGGCTCGGAGTGGTACGTCATCCTGCAGGCGTTCGTCTCGGCGTCGATCGGCACGGTCTGCCTCGCCGCGTCGCTGAACGGCTATTTCGTCACCGCGGCCACGCGGCTGCAGCGCGCGGTGCTGTTCGCCGCCGCGCTGCTGCTCATCAAGCCCGGCTGGATCACCGACCTCGTCGGGCTCGCGCTGCTCGCGGCGGTCCTAGCCGTGCAGCTCTCCGCCCGCAGGGGACAGGCCATGCCTTCCCGTAGCTTGGACTGAGCGCAGCGAAGTCGAACACCATATCAGGAACGCGAGGAAGATCATCGAAGCGGCGCGCGTCCGGCCTGAACAGCGCCGCAGGAACCAATTCGCAGGCGGCGTTCAGCCCGCCCGTCTTATGCTGCCCACGAAGCGGCCGAGCACCGCGATCTTCGCCGCATCCGCGCTCTGCCCGAACACCACCCTGCGCGCCGGGAAGATCTCCGGCGGGTAACTGCGATTCTCGCACGCGAGCTTGATCCTGCCGTCGGCGAGCAGCGAGACGCGGCGCAGCTTGATCGTCGCGCCCTGCCTGAGCACGTACAGGCCGTTGTCGCCGAAGGCCTTCACGCCCCTGCGGAACACCACGACGTCGCCCGGCTTCACCTCCGGGGCCATCGCGTCGCCGGCGACCTCGTAGGGGTCGATTTCGCCCTCCTCGGCGCCGAAGTGCTTCTCCAGCC
>Ga0080064_1006428_pt1 | contig 12704 bp, 13 predicted proteins | sample Subgrocontami54m_FD_69260 | JGI IMG/M metagenome (GOLD analysis project Ga0080064, IMG submission 69260) | Subsurface groundwater microbial communities from S. Glens Falls, New York, USA - GMW46 contaminated, 5.4 m (SPADES assembly) (version 2) ...
TACGTGCTCCGCGTGACGCGGAATTTCCCCATCCAGTGGAATGACCGAGAGTTACAAAGGAGGAGAAGGTGGAGAGCCGACGTCGGTTGAGGGAGCTTATCGCGTCATCAGGCATAGTCCAGGCAGTGGGCGTGGCGGACGCGGGCCACGCAAAGCTTGTCGAAGAGGCCGGCTTCCCCGTGGTATACATGTCGGGAAGCTACGTGAGCTTCACCCATGGGTGGCCGGACGCAGGTCTGTTGACCGTGACCGAGATGGCGGCGCGCGCGGCGTCCATCGCGGACCGGGTGAAGATTCCACTTATTGCCGATGCCGACGAAGGCTACGGCGCTTCCCTTCAGATCATGCGGACGGTCCACGAGTACGAGAAGGCTGGCGTAGCGGCGCTCCACATTGAGGACATGGCCGCCAAGAAACGCGGGGCGCCCGTGCCCATCCCCGATATGGTCAAGCGCATCAAGGCTGCTCTGGAGGCGCGGACTGACCCTGACATGGCTATTATCGCCCGCACCGACGCCATGGCGGCCTGGCGGACCGGGATCGACGGCGCAACGGCGCGGCGCGAGGACTGCTTGAAGCGCTCCGTGGCCTACGCCGAAGCAGGGGCGGACCTCGTCATGGTGATGCATCCAGACTCTGCGGAGATGTTGGAACACTTTTGCCGAAAGGTCCCGAAACCTATTGCCGTGGTCGCGGGACAAGTCGCGACGACCAAAGGGGTCTCGCCCTTCAAAGCCACCTCCCTTGAGCTCGAGCAGGCGGGAGTCAAGGTGATCATTTTCGCCACCTTCCTGCTCACAAAGACAGTGCCCATGACAAGACTGCTCCTGCGCGAATTGCGTAGAACAGGACACGGTGAGTTTACCGACGAAGAGCGGGAGCAACGCCATTCGCTCAATACGCTCCTTGGGCATGGCGAGCTGACGGAGGTGCAGACAAGATATGGAGAATAGCTGCTGATCGCGACGAGCTACGCTACATCCTAAGACCATCAAGACGTTCACGACTCCGATTTCCCTAGCGGGATGTTCAAGGCGCTGAAGGAAAGAGAGACAAAGCAATACGGCGAGTACCGCACCCGCCGCTTGGTATTGGAGACATGGGATCGCCTCGGCCTCGTGCCTTGTAACAGGGATGGCCGCCTCGCAGACGCACCCTAGGAGCGTCACACCGCGAGTCGAAAAGAGCGACAGGCTAAGGGACTGAATTCGGGGCCTAAGTGACATTCGCCGAGACAGGTTACCTCATCCAGTCGCCACGAGTTCCTCTATGCCCGTCCGTATGATACCGACGATAGGCGGTGTCGGGTATCATATGGACGGGGGGTCTTCAAGCTATGTGGGCCAAGTTGCTCTACCCATTTGCTGACGCCAAGGACATGAATACCGGACGGGAGTGAGAAATCCTTGCTTCGAGGCCACTCGGCTGGACAGGGGAGAGGCCGAAATAAGAGAGGGTCCACCTCAGTCCTGGTCCTCTTTGTCCCGAAGGTTTACACGCGATTCGTCGCCTTGGCCAGGTTCCTCGATCTTGATAACATCAGCGCCGAGCCACGCGAGTAACTGAGAACACGCGGACCCAGCTTGATTGTTCGTCAGATCGAGGACGCGGATCCCTTCCAATGCCGTTTGCCCGGTCATGTATGCCCTCCCCAAGCGCCTACCATTTCTTGGCAACGTGGTACGGACAAAAGTCCTAGGCGTATTCGTAGTCTGTGAACTTCGCCGTCGTTGCGGACGCCTTGGGATCCGTGACAACGTTGATGATAGCCGACGTTCCGCTGGCCTTTGCGCGCTCCAGAGCGGGTCGAATGTCCTCCGGGCGCTCCACGCGCTCACCGTAACCACCGAAGGCATGAGCAATCTTTTCGTAGTTGGGTTGCCCAAGTTCTCGGCCAACGCTGCGTATTCCTTCTCGGCGCGCGGTCCAGCCACCGTTGTTGCTTATTACAATGGTGACCTGGAGCTTGTGCCGGATAGCAGTGTCAATTTCGATGCCGTTTAAGCCGAAGGCGCCGTCACCCGTGAGGATGATCGTCTGCTTGTCCGGCTTTGCCGCCTTCCCGCCAATACCGAGGGGTACTCCCACGCCCATCCAGCCGGCCGTGCCGGAGGTCAGGCTGTGGGGAGCGTAAATAGGTATCGACTGGCGCGCAAAGTTTAGTATCTCCTGGCCATCCACTGCGAGTATGGCGTCCCTGTCTTTGAAATCCCGAATCTCCTTACAAAGGCGCAAGGGGTGGATGGGCAATTGGTCTGTGGACATGCGCTCTTCGTTCTTCGGTGCACGATCGCCTGCGTAGGAGGATAACCGTTCAATCCAAGCTTTCGTGTTGAGCCGAGCCCCTCGCTTGTCGAGCTCTGCCTTGAGTTGTTGGACCACGGTGCCTACGTCCCCTGTGATGCCGATCTTCACGGGGCGAACTCTGCCAATGTCGCTCCGCTCGGAATTCACGGAGATGAGCTTCACATCCTCGGCGAACCGCGGTGCCTTGAAGTGCCCAAAGACATAGTTGTCGCGTGTCCCCAATACCAAAACGACGTCAGCTTCCCGGAAAGCGACGGATCGCGACTCAGGCAAAGACAGGGGATGGTCATCGGGGATAATGCCTCTCGCCTGTGGCGTTGTGTAGAAGGGGACTTGGAGCCGTTCGACAAGTTCCTTGAATGCCTTGGCAGCTCGCGACCACAGCAGGCCGCTGCCGGCGACGATAAGTGGCCTTTGCGCTTTCGCCAGTAGGGTCGCCGCTTTTGTGATGTAACTGGGGTCTCCAAACGTGACCGTGGAGATCGGTGGTGTCACGACCCACTCGATTTCGTTTTCCTCCACAGGGGTGTGAATAATGTCACCGGGGCAATCCAGATACACGGGCCCGGGACGCCCACTTGTGGCATGGAGAAAAGCGAGGTTCACCATGTCTGGAATGCGATGCGGGTCCACCACTTGGCCCGCCCACTTGGTGAAGGGCCGAAGAAGGGCTACCTGGTCGAGCTCTTGGAACACGCCATATTCTCTCTTGGTAACAGAGCCCGAGCCCCCGATGAGCACCACGGGAACGCAATCCATGAAAGCGTTGATAAGGCCACTTGCGCCGTTAGCAGTCCCAGGGCCGGAAGCTGTCATTGCGACACTTGGTTGTGCAAGGATTCGGCTGTAACCTTGGGCCATAACGGTCGCGGCTTGCTCGTGGCGCACGTCAATCATGCGCAGCCCGAGCGTGTAGCCCGCAGCCACAGCCTCACTCATCGGCCCGCCGGTGAGATAAAAGATTGTGGAACAACCTTGCTTCTGGAGTGCCCTACAAAGGATCTCGTAGGCTGGAACTTTGCCCATCGGTCGTTTCTCCTTTACCGACTATCGACGTTTTGTATTGCGCAGCCAGAATCAGCGGAGGGAAATCCAGACGCTCTTGACGTCCGTGTAGAGGTCCAGCGCATTTCTCCCCAACTCTCGACCGAAACCGCTATCTTTGAAGCCGCCCCATGGGGAACGTGTGTCGCTGAACCCGTATGCGTTCACCCAGATTGTGCCGGCGCGCAGCCCGCGCGCGACGCGATGGGCCTTTGTAATATCCCGCGTCCAGACCGCCGCCGCAAGGCCGTACGCCGAGTCGTTGGCCTGCCGCACGGCGTCCTCTACATCCTTGAACTGGATCAGGGAGGCGACAGGCCCGAAGATTTCCTCTCGCGCGATGCGCATGCTATTGTCGACTTCTGCAAACACCGTCGGCTCGACAAAGAACCCTCTGTCGCCCACCCGCTTGCCTCCGTAGGCCAAACGCGCACCCTCGGTCTGGCCCACTTTAACATACCCCAGGACGCGGTCGAACTGCTCTTGGGAGACGATTGCTCCCATGCGGGTATCCTCATTCAGAGGGTCTCCCACTTTTATCTTTTTGGACTCCTCTACGAACGCGGATACGAAACTGTCGTAAGCGCTCGCTTCGACAAACACGCGCGACCCCGCGCTGCATACTTGGCCCGCGTTCACGAAGATGCCGCTCCGGGCCCCTCGTACGGCCTGGGGAAGATCAGAGTCGGCGAAGATGATGTTCGGAGACTTGCCCCCCAACTCCAGCGAGACTCGCTTGAGCGTCTGGGCCGCTGTCCTCATAATGATGCGTCCCACCTCCGGCGACCCGGTGAACGCTATCTTGTCCACCATTGGATGCTCCACGAGGGCGCCGCCCGCGGTGGGGCCGAAGCCGGGAACTACGTTGACGACGCCTGGCGGGAAACCGACTTCCAGGCATAGCTCTCCTAGCCGCAGCGCCGAGAGGGGTGTCTGCTCCGCGGGTTTCAGGACGACCGTGCAGCCCATAGCCAGGGCGGGGGCGATTTTCCATACCGCCATTTGCAGAGGGAAGTTCCACGGGATGATTTGACCGCAGACTCCAACAGGCTCTCGTACGGTGTACGTGAAGAAAGGCCCCCGAACAGGGATGGTTTCTCCGTACACTTTGTCGGCCCAACCCGCGTAGTATTCAAGACAATCAATCACCATGGGAAGATCCACGCGCCGCATCTCGTTGATGGGCTTGCCGTTGTCCAAAGTGTCTAGCAGCGCAAACTCCTCCCTGAGCGCGTCGATGCGCTGGGCCAGCCTATACAGGAGCTTGCCTCGGTCCGCTGCGTGCAAGGATGCCCAAGGCTCTGAATCCAAAGCCTGACGCGCGGCGCGCACGGCCTGGTCGATGTCCCCTCTGTCTCCCTCGGCTATCGTCGCCAGGACGTGGCCCGTGGCGGGATTGATGGTTTCAAACCGCTTGCCCGAAACGGCCTCCCGCCACTCGCCGCCGATCAGCATCTTGCCGGAAGGGATGCGCGCGTTTGCGGGCGTCAGGGCCTGGGGCTTTGTCGTGTTAATTCACCCGCCTCCTATTCCTCGTGGGGCAGGGCTGACGGCGCCTTCGCGTGGACGATCTCCTTGTCCTCCAGCTCCCGCAGGCGTCCAGTCGCATAACCCAGCAGTTCGCTCAATACGTAGCCGTTGTGCTCGCCCAGGAGAGGGCCCGGGCGCTTCACCTCGGGCGGGTTGTTCCGCATCTTGACGACCGCTCCGGGGTAGGTGAGCTTCCCTGCCAGGGGGTGCTCCATCTCCACGAACATCTGGCGGGCCTTGCCGTGCTCGTTCTCCAGGACCTGGGGCAGATCCAAGACGGGGCCGGCTATGACCTCGTGCTCCTCCGCCGCCTTCAAGACCTCGCCCACCGAGCGCTGGCGCGTCCAAGCCTCAATCACCGGGTCGATCTCGTCCTGGTGCTCGAACCGATCAATGTTCCGGGCGTACTGGGAATCTTCGCCCATCTCGGGCCTGCCGATCATTTGGGAGAGGCCCTTCCACCGCCAGTCGGCGGAAGCTATGAGGTACACACCCCCATCCTTGCAGGGATAGTAGCCGCAGGGCCCGGAGCCAGGGAACCGGTTCCCCGTGCGGCTGTACAGGTCCCCGTTGTATTTGTAGCACATCGGGTTCGTGTCGAGTTGGAAGAGCAGAGCATCGAGCATCGCCACGTCCACGTGCTCTCCTTGCCCGGTTATAGACCGCCGATACAGGGCGCTGGCCGTGCCCAGGGCTCCAAAGATGCCCCCACCGTAATCGGCAATGGCCACACCCACCCGGGTAGGTGGGCTTCCTGGCTGCCCGTTCAGGCTCATGATGCCGCTCATGGCATGCAGGATCATGTCGTGGGCGGGCCAATGGGAGTACGGGCCGTACTGGCCGAAGCCGGATACCGACGTCATCACGATGCTGGGGTGCATCTTCCGCAACGCCTCGTAGCCGAACCCTAGGCGCTGAAGAACCCCCGGCCGGTAGTTTTCGACAAAGACGTCTGACGTCTTCACCAGGTCGCGTAGCACTTCCTTGCCCTCGGGGGTCCGTATGTCCAGGGTCAGGGAGAGCTTGTTCCGGTTGTGCACCTGAAAGTACAGGCTCTCGCCGTGGGGAGCGGGATAGTGGCCGCGGCGGCCATCGTCACCGATCAGGGGCTCCACCTTGATGACCTCGGCTCCCATGTCCGCCAGAATGAGCGAGCACACAGAGCCAGCCTGAAAGTGGGTAAAGTCAACGACTCGAATGCCTTGCAGCGGTCCTGCCAAGTGTTCCTCCTTGTCTGGGGAACAGTCCAGATCCTGGCGGCCTGCCGCTACTGCCTCAGCCGCAGGCCTAGCACGTCCCGGAGCGCGTCGCCCACCATGTTGAACCTGTAGACTGCCAGGGTAATCGCCTTTGTCCTGCACCTGGGATCTGGACAACTTAAGCTAGAGTCGTTCTGGGTAACGGACGGTCAACTCTTCCTGCCTCGGCGTTCTGAAAGACAGGGGCGGACTCCGCGACACCGGAGTTGGGTCCCCGGCACCTTGCTATCATAGCCCCAGTCAGCCACACAACCTCTCACGGCCGCCCGCGGGATCCCTGACCAGGCGCGACGCGTCGTTGGTGCCCTCGTAGCTCGCCAGACGCTTTACACCGACTGGCGCAACAGCAGCACGCGCACGCGACGTACAGCAACATCCCTCCCATCATCTGCGAGTCGCAGGCGGGACGCCCCATCCGCGTGGTCCACAGCGTCCACAAGGAGATTGGGGCGGGATAAGACGAGATCAATACAAGAGGTAACTGCGCCGTGCGTACGCCCGACCCAGTGTGCGCTCGACTGATCAGTCGAGCGCACACTGGGCAGCCTTGAGCCTAGCGCGACATCCAGACGTTGGGCAGGACGTTCGCGTCCACGCCCCTGTCGAACTCGGGCCAGTTCTTCACGTCGTTCCAGGCCATGAGGTACCCGTGGAAGAACCCGAGGTGTATCCCGGGCATGACGTCTATCAGCCGCTGCTCCATCTTGCGCACGAGCTTGCTACGCTCCGAGGGATCCGTGAGCCTTCCCTGCTCATCATAGGCCTTCACGAACTCCGCGTCGTCGAAGTACGAGTAATTCAACCCGCTGGTCGGAAGAAACCAGAGCGACGCATTGTCGGCGGGGTCCGGGCGCAGGTTGGTTGTGCCTTGCAGTTGCCCCATCTGGAAATCGCCTCGACCGAACTTCGCGAAGACGGTGGCATCCTCCAGGACGTCAACATTAGCCTGGATGCCTATCTTGTTGAGCTCGTTCGCCATGAACACCGCCTGGTTTTTGAAGTCACTCAGCGGCCGGCTGGTGAGCGTCGCCTTGAACCCGCTGGGATAGCCAGCCTCGGCCATCAGGCGTTTGGCTTCAGCCTGGTCCTGTTGCTTCAGGGCGGTATCCTCCCTGAAACCAGGGAGCTTCATAAGCTCGTCATACGGGATGCCGGAGGGCTTGCTGTACGTAAACCAGAAGCCAGGCCGACCCGCGCCCTCGAACAACACTGTCCGAGCCTGAGCGCGGTCGGTCGCCAGATGGATAGCGCGCCGGACGCGAATGTCGTCGAACGGCTTCGCCTTCAGGTTGAAAATCATGTACGGTGAACCCTGGACGATGGTGGGCCACAGCCGGACGGACAGCTTGTCCCGCTCAATAGTCGTCTTTTCGGTCGGGGTCAGTTGTGAGAAACGCGTGCTCGCGACACGGACGCGCCCCGTGCGGAGGGCGGCGAAGCGAGTGGAGCGGTCCGCGATGATGTGCCACGTCAATCCGTCGAGGTAGGGCTTGCCTTCCTGCCAGTAAGAGGCATTTCGAACAAACTGGAGACTGACACTCGGAGTGTAGGATTGAAGCTTGAACGGTCCCGTTCCCACGTGCTGGCGCTTTGGATCGCCGCCCCCTTCGATCCACTTCTTGGAGTAGATAGGGATGTAAGTAAGCGAGTCGAGGAAGGAGGCACTCGGCTCGTTGAGGACGAGTTGCAAGGTTGTACCTTCGAGGACTTTCGCTTCCTTGATGGGCTTGAGCTGCGCCATCCAGACGCTTTTGACTCCCTGGGGCGGACGCGCGTAACGCTCGAATGTGAACTTTACATCGTCCGCGCTGAACGCCGAACCATCCTGCCATTTGATTCCCGAATTGAACTTGAAGGTGATGACCGTTCCGTCCTTGCTGACGTCCCAACTGTTGGCCAGGTGACCTTCGATGGGTATGTCCGATTTCCATGCATTGCGGCGGACTATGGACTCAACGGTTGCCCTGCCGGGCTCCCAAACATTGACCGTGTTTTCCGCGTTGAAGTCGAGAGAGGGAACATCGGCACTCAGAGTCAGGGCCAGGGTGCCGCCATACGCTGGCTTTTCTGGAGCGGGCTGCGATGGCGGGGGCGTGGGTTCCGCCGGCCTGGCGCTCGCTTGCGGCGACGGCGTCGGCCTGGGAGCCGCGGTTGTCGGGGCTGGAGAAACAGGGGAGGCCTGCGCAGTCGGCGCACTGGTCGTGCTGCTGGGGGCGGGCGCAGGGCTGCATGCGCCGAGGCTTAGAGCTACTACGTTCAGGATGGCGAACACTTTCAAGAGCCGACCGGTGTTTTTCATGAAGCCTCCTTTTGCACCAGGGCGTCCCGCCGCGAGGTCGCCCGACCGCTTACCTCTGCGCGAACTCGTGAACAGACTTTACGGGAACGCCGTCACGACGGGCGATGGGCACGGTCTGAGAGATGCTCATGCCGCCCAACGTCGGGACATGCGTCGAGTGGTCGCCAGGTCCGCCGGTGACTAGCACAATCACGTGTTGCGGGCTGTCCGCGTAGGGCACCATCGTCTCGGACGTGTGGTTGGGGAACTCCCGCGCACGCCAGCTCATGGAGAACCTCTGCTCTGTCTCCGGACTGCGTCCGAGCTGCACCTTCGAGTTCTCATACATATGGCGCTGCACGTCCGCCTTGGAGAAGCCCGCGTTCGCCAGCATGTTCGCCCATTCCGGGCACAGCAGCAGAATGGGCTCTCCCCCGTAAAAGACGTTCGCGTTTCCCAGGGGCTGTATGCTGCCCGCCAGCACGCTCAGGATGCGCCCAATCTTGTTGCTGAAGCAGATGATGTCATAGGACCCCCGCGTGCTGACCGCAGTCACCGTGCTGACGTTGCGGTCGAAGCCCCGGTCTACGTGCAACGGCGTCCACGGGTTTCGTTCTTCGTTCTCTCCGATGCAGCATGAGAACTTCGCCGCCTGCCCGTGCGTCGACATGCACGTCACGCCGGGGAAGCTCCCGCCGACGTTCATGATGACCAGTCGCAACGCGCGCCCTATTGTCGCGTTCGCCCGGTAGCCGGGACCGAGGAGGCCAGAGCTACAGTTGATGTCCAGCTCCTTGCGAATAGGCCCGTTGACGATGAACATCTGGCCGTGCGCCCCAGTGCTCGTCTCCGACGAGTAAAGGTTGAACGCGGGCGTGGAGACAGCGCGCACACCCGCCACGATGACGGGGAAATACTCAGGCTTGCATCCCGCCATGACGGCGTTGATGGCGACCTTCTCGACCGTCGCCGGACCCCAGCGCGGTGCCACGAGTCCGATAAGCTCGTCGGGCGCCAGGTCCGTGTAGCGGAGCATGGCGAGCACCCGCTCTTCGGTGGGCGGCACAACGGGCAACCCGTCAGCAAGCCGATGTTCCGCGAAATAGTCCTGAAGTCCGTCCCAGTCTGCTGGGGCGTCCATGCGTCGAGCGGTAAGCGGCATTTCTCGTGGTACTCCTTGTCAATTCAATTGATCGCGGAGTGGAACGCCTGGTGAGTTACCCCAAGTCGCACATTTCGCCCTCGCATTTGGCCGGAGGGCTTTTCGTCGCGGAAGGCCGGCGTGCGCTGCTCCTCGCAGCCTGAACTGGCTTCGACAGGAGTGGAGCCGAGGCGGCGAGTGACGCCGCAGCGGCTTGCGCATATCTCTCCGCGACCTCGCGGGCCGCCTCTGGGGTCAGGGCATTGAGCGGATGGGGTAGTTCAACGATGCGGAGATCAGGCATTCCCAACGTGGTGGCTTCTTCCCTGGCAGGACCCATGAAGACTGAGGAGCAGAGAATTACACCGGCGATGCCTCTCTTTTCGAGTTCAATGCAGTCGTGGATACTCCACGCGGTGCAAGCGCCTCAGTCACCCAGCCCCGTGACGACGGCGTCATACTTCGTCGCGATCTGGTCCAGGATCGGACCCTCCGCCGGTGTCGCGGGGCCTCGCTTTGCGATCAGGTCCACCCGTGCGGCGCCGTATTGCGCGACAAGTATCTCCCCGACTCTTCCAAGAATCACGTTGGCGTTCGGCTTGATGTTGTCCAATAACGCCACGGCTTTGCCCTTCAGCGAGGGTAACCGCGTGGCCACGGGATGGGACACCGGACGCAGTTCGGCTCGGGGGTCCAGCACTTCGAGTTTGGTCATTTGCTTCATTTGCGCATTCCTCCTTATGTGAGCAAAAGCCAATTAGGGCATTAGTCGACCCGCAACACTGACCACGCGTTGGCATTGAACCACTAGTGTGATGCACGCAATACGTCGCTAAAGCTACCGCGACAAGGTATACCACCGCAATAATGAAAAGTCAAGGCCTAAACCATGCGTGTACCGTTTGATTCCGGTCGTTTTCTTCACTATTCAGAAACACACTTCAGAAGACTGCCAACCCGAAAGAAACAGAGCCTGCAGGGCATGGTCCCCCTGGGTGCCGCTCTCCCTCACGCGGTCCCCGTGCCGCCTTTGGCGCGTCGCGGACCGCCTACGGCTCTTGGTTGCAGTTGGTAGATAGCCTACATTGCACCTTTGAACGCCCGGCCCAGGACAGTCGGCAGCAAGGCGTCCAGTTCGGCGGTCTCGGCTTGTAGGCGCTTCAGCGCGTCCACCTGCCCTGAAATCCATCCAAGTACGCCACTATGCGGCGTTGCTCGGGGAGCAGAACCTTAGGCAGCGAAAGACTTCGCAGCTTCTCACCATTCAAGCCAGGAATAGCCGTACCTGTTCCTTGACTCAACAATTCCTCCCGCACTAACCGAGAATAGTTGATCCAGACCGAAACCCAGCGAGGCTCGGCGTTCGCTTGGTAGAGCGTGATCGTCCAAACGTGCTTGGTGGAGACCATCTGCGGAACCTCATCGGGAACTGTGCACGCACGTCCAAGGGTGCCCATCACCGTGACCAGAATGTCGCGAGGCTTGATCGTGTATCGCTTAAGCTCCTCCGCCTTTTGTGGCGCGACATTCCACTTCCGGCTCAGTTCAAAGTGGTTTTCTTTGACGGCGTGAATCCCAATCGCTGGTACACCATCGGCAACGAACTCATTATGAAGGAGCGCGCTTCCGAATGGCCCGCTGCGAAGGCTTCCCTTTTCGCGACTTGCGAAATCCTCCAGCTTGGTCAACGAATGAGTCTCGCGTATGGTGCCATCAATCTTGCTGACTGCGGTATGAATCAGCGCCTCGGCCTCCGCCGACGCCTGCTGCCGGAGAGCGCGCGCCTTCGCAATCTTCTCGGCCAGTTCCTCAATCCGCGCCACAATACGCCGCTGCTCCGCCAACGGCGGTAGGGGGATTTCATAAAGTAGCACGTCAACGGGTCGAATGGCGGCGTAGTTCGTCGACCCTTGTGCCTCGACCTGCTCCCGAAACACTGGCGTCTTGATGAACCAGCCCAGGAAGCGGCGGTCGAGTCGGGCTTCGTTCGTGACGAACAAGAAGGAGTGGCTGCTAACAATGGCGCCCTCCAGGTTCGGCGGAACAATACCGAAGCCACCGACTATCGCATCGATCTCGGCACGAGAAACTCGCCTGCTTTGCATACCTGCTGTTGCTTGGTCTTGATGAGCGCGTCTGGCAGCTCGTCGCGCAGGACGATCCCTTGGGCGTGTAGTTGAACCCGAGGGCGCTTGTAGATATGGAGGTCGTCAATGGTGACAAACTCTTTGCGGTGCGTGAGCACCTCACGCAACCGCACGCTCGGCCACGGCCCGCTCATGGCTTTTGCATCAGCACGGCCTTGATCTCCGCCATCAGCTCGGTGATGCGCTGCTCCTTCGTGAGGATGTCATCGGCGAGCTGTTCCGGCGGCAGGTGCTCAATGTCTGCCTGCCCGCGCGGGTTCTTCCGGTCCAAGTTGCACCCGCTCGCAAGCAGCTCCTGCGCGGGCACCCTTCACGCGCGGTCGCTTTCTCCCGTTTGTCCCACTACTCCAGGCACGGCTTGAACTCGCCAACTTGGAGCGGCTGGGTCTTAGCGTAGTTTTCCCGGCCTTCGGGGAGTGGCTGCTCGTAATACCAGACGTCCTGCGTCGGTCCTGAGCGGTCGAAGAACAGAAGGTTCGTGGGATGCTCGTGTACGGCGCAAAGACGCCGTTGGGCAGCCGGACGATGGTGTGGAGGTTGAACCCCTTGAGCAGCCCCTCCTTGATGCGCGCGCAGACGCCCTCGCCGAAGAGCGTGCCGTTCGGCACGACCACGGCGGCCCGCGCCGGGCCGAAGCCGTTCTTGGGCGCGCGACGCAGACGCCGCATCCTGGAGCTTGTCTTGGAGGACGTGACGTGTCATAGGCATTATGCCATCGTCCGGACGGTCATCCCGCCCTTGGATAAGGAGCCGTCTGGGCAATTGGACGCATCCCCCCAAGGGGGACTAAGGGGGATGGTTCGGTGAGCCGAGGACGGAGCAACGAGGAACCGTGATGCGGCTTTCTTTTGGGTGCTGATGCGGCTCTGTTGACAATTGGTATTGGGTAAAGTCTTACTCTAGCCACCAAATTAGCTTTGGAGCAGCTTGAGCAAAGTTTGCACCTGTTTTGGTACTGGGAGATGCCGGTGGTTGTAACGCCACACATACTCTGCCAG
>Ga0080064_1006429_pt1 | contig 12701 bp, 11 predicted proteins | sample Subgrocontami54m_FD_69260 | JGI IMG/M metagenome (GOLD analysis project Ga0080064, IMG submission 69260) | Subsurface groundwater microbial communities from S. Glens Falls, New York, USA - GMW46 contaminated, 5.4 m (SPADES assembly) (version 2) ...
GGGGGGGCCGCGCGGGCGGGGCGGACCCGGGCGAGCACGCCGAAGGTGTCCGCTCGGCGGAGATTGACGTCGACCTGAAGCGATCCAGCCGCAGCCGGGAGGAGGTCATCACCGACATCCGCTCCCGTCTCGCCATGCTGCCCGCCGCCGTCAACGTCGGCCAGCCGATCTCGCACCGCCTCGACCATATGCTCTCCGGCGTGCGGGCCCAGATCGCGCTCAAGATCTTCGGCGACGACCTGGATACGCTGCGCGGCCTGGCCGAGCAGCTGCAGGGCCGGATGTCCGGGATCAAAGGCCTGGTTGACTTGCAGGTCGAGCGCCAGGTGCGCATTCCGCAGGTGCAGGTCGCCGTCGACTATCAGAAGGCTGGCCTGTACGGCGTAACCCCATCGCATGTCACCGAGACGCTTGAGCCTCTCCTCAACGGCCGTGTGGTCTCGCAGGTCATCGACGGCAACCGGCGCTACGACGTGGTCCTGCGCGTCGCGGAAGCCGACCGCACCACCGAAGGCCTGGCCAGGCTGATCGTTGAGACCCCTGCCGGCCGGGTGCCGCTGTCATCGTTTGCGCAGGTCATCGACACCGACGGGCCGAACCAGATTCAACGCGACAACACGCGTCGGCGCATCGTCGTGCTCGCGAACACCGACGGCTCGGACATGTCCAGGATCATCGGTGAAATCCGCGCCCTCCTGAATGAGGCGAAACTCCCGGCGGGGTATTCCACGACGCTCGAGGGGGCATTCCAGGCGCAGGAGGAGGCGTCGCGGCTTATTGCGCTGCTTTCCCTGGTCTCGCTCGGGGCCGTCTTCACCGTGCTCTACAGCCGCTACAGATCGGCGGTGCTGTCGCTCATCATCATGGGCAACATCCCGTTGGCCCTGATCGGAAGCGTGATTGCCCTGTGGGCCGCCGGGCAGCCGCTCTCGGTCGCCACCATGATCGGCTTCATCACGCTGGCCGGCATCAGCGCCCGCAACGGCATCCTCAAAATCAGCCATTACATCAACCTCGTCCTGCGCGAGGGCGAAACGTTCGGGCCGAAGATGATCATACGCGGCAGCCTCGAGCGGCTGACACCCGTGCTGATGACCGCGCTGTCCGCCGGCTTCGCCCTGCTGCCGCTGATGATTGGGGCCGATGCGCCGGGCAAGGAGGTTCTTCATCCGGTGGCGATCGTCATCTTCGGCGGCCTCATCACCTCGACGCTGCTCGATACCATCCTCACACCCGTCCTGTTCCTGAGATACGGCGCGAAACCGCTGGAGCGGCTCGCGTCCGTTCAGGCCGAGCTCAAGTTGAGCGAGGCCTACTGATGCCAACCCCCAACGCAACCAGGAGAACAACATGTTGCGCATCGTTGCAGTGATCTTGAGCATTGCCTTGGCAGGCTCCGCTTTCGCGCACACCGACAGCAAGTGGACCAAGGGTCCGCAGGGAGGCCACATCGTCGATGCCGGCGGCGGCAAGCAGCACTGGGAGCTGGTCGCCAAGGGCAACGAGCTCACGCTTTACGTGCTGGATGCAAACGAGAAGCCGATCAACGTTGAGAGCGGTGCCGCCAAAGCCCAGGTCTTGATTGGCGGCAAGACCCACGATGTCGAGTTCAAACCCGCCGGCAGCAACATGCTCAAGGCCACGGGCGACTTCACGGCCGCCAAGGGCATGAAGGTCATCGTGACCACCACCAAGGTCGGCGGAGAGAGCTTCCAGGCGCGGCTCGCTCCGCTGAACTGAAACCCTACATCGGGCGATTGGATGCCTCGCACGGCTTGACGCGCATCGATGTCCGTCTTGCGGGACAGGGGCCTGCGACCGAGCCGGGTACCGCGGTGTTCCCCCTATTCGTTGCGGCGCACCGCGGCGCGCCGGTCGGGGGGCGGGCCGCCCTGGGAGGTTGCGGCACGGCTCGGGCATAGTGTAGGGAAGGAATACGCCGTGGCGGAACGGTATGCCTCGTACAGTCCGGACTACCTTTCCGGGGCCGTCGGGGCGCTTGACGGGCTGATCAGGCTCATGGTTTGCAGGCCAGTTGCGGGCCAGTCGAGTGAAGAAACGCCGGAAAGCCGCAGTAGCTCAGGGGTAGAGCAACGCATTCGTAATGCGTGGGTCGGGGGTTCAATTCCCTCCTGCGGCACCAATAATAACAACGGGTTGTACTACAACACTGCGGGAGCGCGTCGGGGTCGGGGTACACACTTGGTCGATGATCCGCAGCAGGGGCTTCGGCCGTGGATCGCTGCCGAGCATCACTCGTTTGGCGGTACCGAACCCTTGCGCTCGACGATCAGCCGATAGTGCTCCGGCTGGCGGTGGACCGCGAAGTTGAAGGTCGAGCGCTTGTAGCTGAGGCCCAGATCGAGATCGCAGCGTGCGACGACGAGCTCGTCGTCTTGGGTGAGCGCCTGCGCCGCCACCTGGCCCGTCGGGGCAACGATCGAGGAGCCGCCGATCATCTCGCAGCCTTCCTCGACGCCGCATTTCGCGACGCCGACGACCCAGGTGGCATTGGCATAGGCGCCGCCCTGCATCGACAGCTGGTTGTGGAACTCGCTCAGGTGGTCGTGTTCGGGCGCGGGCGGGTTGTGGCGCGGCGTGTTGTAGCCGAGCAGAATCATCTCCACGTCCTGCAGCCCCATGACGCGATAGGTCTCGGGCCAGCGCCGGTCATTGCAGATGCACATGCCCACGTTGGCGTCCAGCGTGCGCCACACGCCGAAGCCGAGGTCGCCGACCTCGAAATAGCGCTTCTCCAGGTGCTGGAAGGCGCGCCAGGGCTCGTGCTCGGCATGGCCGGGGAGATGGATCTTGCGGTAGCGGCCGATAATCTTGCCGGACCGGTCGACGAGGATCGAGGTGTTGAAGCGGCGCACCTTGCGGCCCGAGGTGTCGAGCTCGGCAAAACCCAGATAGAACCCGAGCCCGAGCCGCTGGGCCTCGTTGAAGAGCGGCGCGGTCGCGTTGGAGGGCATCTCGCGCTCGAAGAAGCCGTCGATCTCGTCCTGGTCGGTCATCCACCAGCGCGGAAAGAACGTGGTGAGCGCGAGCTCGGGAAAGACGACGAGCTGGCAGCCGTGGCCGGCGGCCTGCCGCAACAGATCGGTGAGGCGCGCCACGACGCTGGCACGGCTGTCGGCGCGCTGGATGGGCCCCAGCTGCGCCGCGCCGACGGTGAGATTTCGGGCCATGTGCCTCTACTCCTGGGCAATTGCCGGCAACCGATGCCGCAAGGCGAGGATAGCACTTGCTGTCACGCGCTCTCGGCCAGCGGCCCCTCGCGCAAGTGGCAGGCGACAACATGACCCGGCCCCATCTGGCGCATCGCCGGCATCTCGACGCGGCAGCGCGCCTCGGCATAGGGGCAGCGCGTGTGGAAGCGGCAGCCGGGCGGCGGCTCGATCGGGCTCGGCACGTCGCCCTGCAGGATGATGCGCCGCGACTGGGCCGTCGGATCGGGCACCGGCACGGCCGACAGCAGCGCCTCCGTGTAGGGATGCTGCGGCCTGGCGAACAGCGCGCGCTTGTCGGCCAGCTCCACGATCTGCCCGAGGTACATGACGGCGACGCGGTGGCTGATGTGCTCGACGATGGCGAGATCGTGGCTGATGAAGAGCAGCGCCAGGCCGAGCTCGCGCTGCAGGTCCTGCAGCAGGTTGACGATCTGCGCCTTGACCGAGACATCGAGCGCGGAGACGGCCTCGTCGCAGATGATGAGCTCGGGCTCCGCCGCCAGTGCGCGGGCGATGCCGATGCGCTGCCGCTGGCCGCCGGAGAACTCGTGCGGCCACCGGTCCGCCGCGTCGCGCGGCAGGCGCACCTTGTCGAGCAGGGCGGCGATCCGCCCCTCCATCTCCGCCGCGGTCTTGGCCAGACCGAAATTGCGGATCGGCTCGGCCAGGATGTCGCGCACGCGCATGCGCGGGTTGAGGCTCGAGAACGGATCCTGGAACACGACCTGCACCTCCCGGCGCAGCGGCCGCAGCCGCCTGGCCGAGAGGTTGTCGATGCGCCGGCCCTCGAGCACCACCTCGCCGTCGGTGATGGCGAAGAGCCGCAGGATCGCCTTGCCGACCGTCGACTTGCCGCAGCCCGACTCGCCGACCAGCGCCAGCGTTTCGCCTTTCCGGATCGAGAACGAGACCCCATCGACCGCGTGCACCTGGCCCGCCCCGGCGCCGAGGAAGCTGCGCGGGAGGGGGTAGTATTTCTTGAGATTGCGAACCTGGAGCAGAGGCGCGTTCATGCCGTCACCGCCTCGCGCAGCGCATGATGGCAGGCGACCCAGTGCCCCGCCGCCTTGGCTTCGAGCGCGGGGGCCGCCTGCCGGCAGATCTCGGTCGCCTGCGGGCAGCGGCTCGCGAACACGCAGCCGCGGATGCGGCTTTTCATGCTCGGAACGACGCCCGGGATCTCCACCAGGCGCGAGGTCTCGCCCGACAGGGAGGAGCCGAGCCTCGGCACCGCCCCGAGCAGCCCCTGGGTGTAGGGATGGCGCGGCCGCGCGAACAGCCGACGCGCCGGCGCATCCTCGACCTTGCGGCCCGCATACATGACGACCACGTGCTCCGCGACCTCGGCCACCACGCCCAGGTCGTGCGTGATGAGCATGATGGCGGCGCCGACGCGGCGCTTCAGGTCGCGCATCAGGTCGAGGATCTGCGCTTGCACCGTCACGTCGAGCGCCGTCGTCGGCTCGTCGGCGATGAGAAGCTTGGGGTTGCAGGCGAGCGCCATGGCGATCATGACGCGCTGGCGCATGCCGCCCGACATCTGGTGCGGGTACTCGCCCACGCGTCGCTCCGGCTCCGGGATGCCGACCAGCGCCAGCATCTCGATGGCCCGGTTCTCCGCGCCCGCGCGATCGAGATCCTGGTGCAACCGCAGCGGCTCGCGGATCTGCCGGCCGACGGTCAGCACCGGGTTGAGCGACGACATCGGCTCCTGGAAGATCATCGAGATCTCGTTGCCGCGGATGTCGCGCATCTGGGCCCTCGACAGGCCGAGCAGATCGCGACCATCGAACGCGATGCGGCCGGCGATCTTGCCCGGCGGCTCGGGAATGAGCCGCAGCACCGACATGGCCGTGACGGATTTTCCGCAGCCCGATTCGCCCACGATCGCCAGCGTCTGCCCCGCCTCGATCGCAAGGGAGAGACCATCGACCGCACGGTTGATGCCGTCCGGGGTGCGGAAGTGCGTCTGCAGGTTCTCGATTTCGAGCAGAGCCATGGGAGGATGGGCCTTCGCGCTAGAGCCGCTTGGCCATGCGCGGATCGAGCGCATCGCGAAGGCCGTCGCCCAGCAGGTTGACGGCAAGCACGGTGATCGAGAGGAAGATGGCCGGGAACAGGATGATGTAGGGCTTCACCTGCCAGAGCGTGCGGCCGTCCGCCATGATGTTCCCCCACGACGGGACGATCGGCGGGGTGCCGGCGCCGATGAAGGAGAGGATCGACTCGATGATCATGGCGCTGCCGCAGATGTAGGTCGCCTGCACGGAGAGCGGGGCGACGGTGTTGGGCAGGATGTGCCTGAGGATGATGCGCGGCGCCGACGTCCCGGCCGCGATCGCCGCCTCGACGAACGGCTGCTCGCGCAGCGTCAGCACGACGCCGCGCACGAGCCGGGCGACCCTCGGGAACTCGGCGATGGTGATCGCCATGATGACGTTCTCGACGCTGGCCCGCGTCAGCGCCATCAGCGCGATGGCGAGCAGGATCGGCGGGACCGACATGACGCCGTCCATGACCCGCATGACGACGCCGTCGAGCCGGCGCACGTAGCCCGAGACGAGCCCGATCACGAGGCCGAGCAGCGAGGCGATGATGGCAACGGAGAAGCCGATCGCCAGCGAGATCCGTGCGCCGAAGAGCACCCGGGAGTAGATGTCGCGGCCGTAGGCATCCGATCCGAACCAGAACTCGGCGCCGGGCTCGCGCGTGCGCTTGATCGGAGCCAGCGCCGTCGGGTCGACCGTGCCGAGCCAGGGCGCGAGAAGGGCGACGAACAGCATGACGCCGAGCAGGAAGAGGCCGATCGACAGCGTGGGATGGCGCCGCACGAAGCCCCTGATGCCGCGGCGCTCGCGCACGGGCGGCAGGATGTCGGGCAGCTCCGGCGCAATGGCAAAGCCAGCCTGCGCCGCGGTTGGCGTCTGGTCGTTCAATAGCGGATCCTCGGATCGAGCGCAGTATAGATCAGATCCACCACGAGGTTCACGAGCACGTAGACGAAGGAGAACATGAGCACGATGCCCTGGATGACGGGATAGTCGCGGCGCACGATGGCATCGATGGTAAGGCGGCCGAGGCCGGGGATCGCAAACACGCTCTCGGTGACGACGGCGCCGCCGATCAGCAGGGCGACGCCGATGCCGATGACGGTGACGATCGGCACCGCCGCATTCTTCAGGGCGTGCACGAAGAGGATCGCGCCCTCGCCGAGCCCCTTGGCGCGGGCGGTGCGGATGTAGTCCTGGGAGAGCACCTCGAGCATGGTTGCGCGCGTGATCCGGGCAATGAGCGCGATGTAGACGAAGCCGAGCGCGATCGCCGGCAGGATCAGGTTCTCGAGCCACGGCCACAAGCCCTTGGCAAGGGGTGTGTAGCCTTGCACCGGAAGCCAGTCGAGCTGCAGCGCGAAGACGTAGGCGAGAAGGTAGCCGACGACGAACACGGGCACCGAGAAGCCGGCCACGGCCAGTGCCATGAAGCCGCGGTCGAGCCAGCCGCCGGCCCGCCATGCCGCCAGCACGCCGATCGGCACGGCGACGAGCACGGCGAGCACGAGCGTCACCATCATGAGCGACAGCGTCGGCTCGATGCGCTGCCCGATCAGCTCGGTCACCGGCAGCCCCGTGAACATGGACTTGCCGAGGTCGCCGCTCAGCACCTGCAAGGACCATTCGGCAAATCGCACGACGAACGGGCGATCGAGCCCCAGACCCGTTCGGATGCGCTCGATGTCCTCGAGCGAGGCCTGGTCGCCGGCGATGACGACGGCGGGATCGCCCGGCGCGATATAGAGCAGGCTGAACACGAACAGAGCGACAATCGCCATCACGGGGATCGTCGCCAGCACGCGCCGGACGATGTAGCCGAGCATCGAACGTCCTCTTCCCCTCTCCAGGCACGCACACGCGCACGCGGAGAGGGGCGCGCGCTTACGTCTTCTTCACGCCCCAGAACCATGGCAGCGGTCCGTTGCCGATGCCCTCGACGTTCGCGCGCCAGGCCTGGTAGCCGAAGTAGAAGCCGGTCGGGATGAACACGACGTGCTCCATCGCCGCCTTGTTGAGGCGGGCGATCGTCGTCTTCTCCTCATCGAGCGACTTGGCATCGTACCAGGCAGCGACCTCCTTCTCGACCTCGGGGCTGTCGGGCCAGCCGAACCAAGCCTTGTCGCCGCTGGCACGCACGGCGATATGGCTCGCCGGGTTCACACAGTCGGCGCCGGCGTGCCAGGTATGGAACATGCCCCAGCCGCCCTGGCCGGGCGGGTTCTTGGAAGCGCGGCGCTGGCCGACCGTGCCCCAGTCGGTGGCGACGAAATCGACCGTCATGCCGATTTTCTTCAACAGGTCGGCCGTGATCTCGCCCATGGCCTTCAGCGGCGCCTGGTCTTGCGCCACCAGGCAGGTGACGGCCAAGCCACTGTAGCCCGCTTCGGCGAGCAGCTTCTTGGCGAGGTCGTAGTCGCGCTTGCCCTTCAGCGGCTCGCCGCCGTCCTCGGAATAGAGCGGCGTGCCCGGCGTGAAGAAGCTCGGGATCGGCTTCCACAGCTTGTCGTCGGAGCCGACCACGGCGCGCATGTAGTCCTCCTGGCTCAACGCCACCTGCACGGCGCGGCGCGCCTTCACGTTGTTGAAGGGCGGGTGCATGTGGTTGAGCCGGAAGGCGCCGATGTTGCCGAGTGGGTCGGCAATGTCGACCTTGATGTTGCGGTTGCGCTTGAGCACCGGCACCAGATCGGGAATCGGGGTCTCCCACCAGTCCACCTCGCCGTTCTGCAGCGCCGCCGAGGCGGTGGCGGGATCGGGCATGATCACCCACTCGATGCGATCGACGTGCATGACCTTGCCGCCCGACCACCACTCCCCCGGCTCGTTCCTCGGCACGTAGTCCTTGAACTTCTCGAAGGCGGCGAGTGCGCCGGGCTTCCAGTCGGCGCGCACGAAGCGCATGGGGCCGGAGCCGATGTACTCGTCGATCTGCTTGAAGGGATCGGTCTTGGCGAGCCGCTCTGGCATGATGAAGCAGCAGGGCGTGCCGACCTTTGCGAGCGCGTAGGTGATCTTGGGGTATGGCTTGGAGAGCACCCACTTGATCGTCCGGTCGTCGACGGCAGTGAGCTCCTTCTGGATCGCCTTCAGCATCAACCCCATGGAGTCGCGATTGGTCCAGCGGCCGATGCTCGCTACCGCGTCCTTGGCGAGCACCTTCTCGCCGTCGTGGAATTTCAGCCCGTCGCGCAGCTTGAAGGTCCAGGTGAGGCCGTCCGCCGAGACCTCCTCGCTCTCGACCATCTGCCGCTTCGGCTGCAGCTTGCTGTCGAGCCCGTAGAGCGTGTCCCAGACGAGCTGGGAGGCGTTGCGCACGACGTACTGGGTGCCCCAGATCGGATCGAAGTTGGCGAGGTTGGCCTGCGGCACGAACTTCAGGACCTTCGCCCCCTGCGCAACGGCTGGTGCGGCGAGCTTCCCAGTTGCTGCCAGCGTGCCGGCAGCGGTCAGGCCCTTGATGACGGTTCTGCGATCCATGGTTCACCTCCGACTACTTTCGATGCTGTCGACCTTCGAACGGATTAGGGTGTGCCTATGCTTCGACGGATAGCCTCCAGGCTGCGCCCATACCGAGCAGGGCGAGGCCTGGCCAAGACACCCGACATGCGGCGGACATCTACCGTGAGCGTGCTCCTTCGCTGTGGGCTAGTTCGCGTTGGCGCCTCATGGATTGTCAAGCCGGCAAATGCGTGCATCGTGGTTACGCCTTGGGCAGTCGCCCTATTTGCAGCGACGGCGACCCTGTCAGTCGTGCCGACCCCGTTCGGATCATGCCGTTGACAATCCCATCGGGGGCCCCCGATGGGGAGAGACGCGCGGGGCTTGCCGAGGCGCTAGCCTTGGGGGGGCCGGGCAGGCATGATGGCGAGCGCGGCAGGAGGAGCGGCGGAGCATGGGCGAGCACGAGCGCAGGAACATGGCTAGGCACGGCGCCAAGGGGCGCACGGTGCACGATGTGGGCGGGCTCGAGTTCGGGCCGATCGACCGCTCCGAGCACGATCTGGCGCTGTGGGAGAAGCGCACGGATGCGATGCTGATCCTGCTCAGGGACAACAAGCGGCGCGCCTTCACGGTCGACGCGCACCGGCGCGTGATCGAGAGCTACGGCGAGCAGGACTACGACCGCACGACCTATTACGAGAAATGGATCCGCGCGATCCGCAATTTGATCGTGGAGCAGGAGATCGTAACGCGCGGGGAGATCGAGGCCGGGATGGCGCAGGTGCGCGAGAAGCACGCCAAGGGTGGGCGCAAAGTCGCCAAGGAGAGCGTGCCGTGGTGAGGCCGGGCAGCGCAGGGCACGGCGGCAAGGCAGGGCGGCAGCGCTTTGCGCCGGGCGACAGGGTGCGCATTGCAGCACGCGCCGTGGTGGGGCATTGCCGCACGCCGTGGTACCTGCGCGGCAAGGCGGGCGTGGTGGCGGCGATCCAGGGCACGTTCCGCAATCCCGAGCTGATGGCCTACCACAGGCCGGGCCTGCCGGCGCAAGCGCTCTACAAGGTGCGCTTCAGGCAGGGCGACGTGTGGGAGCGCTATGCGGGCCCCGCGGGCGACCAGCTCGAGGCCGACATCTACGAGCACTGGCTCGAGCCGCTGAAGTAGGAGCGCCAAGTCCCATGCACGAGCACGAGCATGACCACGACGAGCACGACAACGGGCACGGCCACGCGCACGGGCACGCGCCGCCGCACGCGCTGCCGCAAAAGGACCACGACGCCGGGCCGATGAGCGCCTACGAGGTGCTGGAGGAGGCCGTGCGCGCGCTGCTGATCGAGAAGGGCGTGATGACGGCGGGCGAGATCGCCGCCCAGGTCGATCTCATGGACAGCCGCTCGCCGGCGCTGGGCGCCAAGGTGGTGGCGCGGGCCTGGGTCGATCCCGCGTTCAAGCGGCGGCTCGTCAAGGACACCCGCGCGGCGCTGGCCGAGCTCGGCATCGACATCGGCACCTTGGCCGAGTTCCGCACGGTGGAGAATACGCCCGAGGTGCACAACGTCATCGTCTGCACCCTGTGCTCCTGCTACCCCAAGATGCTGCTCGGCATCCCGCCGGCCTGGTACAAGAGCCTGGCCTATCGCTCGCGCACCGTCGCCGACCCGCGCGGGGTGCTGGCCGAGTTCGGCGTGGCGCTGCCGCAGGGCGTGGAGGTGCGCGTGCACGATTCGACCGCCGACCTGCGCTACATCGTGCTGCCGATGCGGCCGAAGGGTACGCGCGGCTGGAGCGAAACTGAGCTCGCCAAGCTCCTCACCCGCGACAGCATGATCGGCACCGCCATTCCTGCGGCTCCAGTCAAGCCGGCGGCGAGCCGGAAGACGCGGGCTGCCTGATCGAGGTCCGGCAGGGAACCGTGCGGCGGTCCGCGGTCCGCTTGCGCAGCTTCGCTTGCCCCGCGCCGGTCAGGCCGGCTCCTTGATGCGCTCGCGCGACGGCGTCAGGTCGAAGTCCCACAGCTTCTGGATCAGCTGCATCAATGCGGTCTCGCGTGCCTTGATGTCGGCCGCCTTCCACTCCGTGCGATCGCGCAGGTCCTGGTTGATCGCCACGATTGGCGCGTCAGGGGTGCTGAAATAGATCTCGAGCTTGCGAGCGAAGTCGAGATTGCCGGCACGGTCGTTCTGCGCCTTGGTCACCAGCACGAGGTTGCCAAGCGATTCCGTGCACTGCTCGCGGTCCCCGGGGTCAGGGTGCCAGACCCGCCATTGGCTGGTGGTGCTGAGTTTGCGCGGCAGCACGTGCTCCACCGTCATATCGGCCGGCATCGCCTCCGATTGCGGGGCGCCGGCCTTGAAATCGGAAAGCCGCAACAGCAGATGCTTGGCCGCTTGAGCGTTGCGCTCGTGCAGAGCGCGCAGGTTGTGTTGAATCGTCCGTAGCTCCTGGCGTGAGAGCTCGAGCGGGCTGTCGGCGCTGTCGAGACCGCGGCCGTTTCTGATCGCCATCGCCACGGCGCTGAACCGGCCCTTGCGCTTGGAGCCGCCGATCGCCAGCAGTCGAGTGCCGAAGGCGAGGCGATCGAGCCTGCGCAGGAACTGCGCGAGACCCTCCGCGTCGTCGCCTTTCTCGAGCCACCACAGCATGGCCGGGGGTATCCAATCGGAGAAGGAATGCCAGCTGAGATAGCGCAGGTGCTGGGCAATGCTGGCCGATTGCGGATGTCCGGAATGTCGGGCGGCGAGGATGTCGTCGAGGATGTCGGCCGCCGGTTGCAGCACGCGCTCGATGAAGACCTGCGCGCCGCCCTTCTCCGCAGCGATCGCCTTGATATCCGCGATCACCCGCCCGTCGGGCCGGCGGTACATGCCGCGGACGTGGCTGAAGAACTGCTCGAAGTGCTCGCCCAGCCGGCCTTCTGCGGCCTTCCACAGCGAGGTACAGACCGGCTCGGACGCCGAGGGCACGCTTTCGAGCAGAAGCGCCTTGAGGATCTCGTTGCGGGCCAGCGGCTTGCCCCTGGCGTTGAACACCGTGAAAATGCCATAGGCCAGGTCGACATCCGCCGTCACCACCTGCACCACGTAGCATTGCTCGAGCAGGAAGATCGCGAGCAGCCGGCGCTCCTCCGCGTCCTGGCTTGCCAGCTCGGACACGAAGTGGTCACGCACCTCCACGATGCGCTTTTCGGCTTGAGAAAGGGCGCCGCTCTCGGGGCTGGCAAGGGTCGCGCCGGGATTGCGGACATGATTGTTGAGGAACCTGTCCTCCCGCTCCCCGAGCGACAGCCGATTGCGTGCGTCGGCGCCCTGTCCGACCCGGATTGCCGCCAGCAGCCGAGGATCGGTTGTCCCGCCGGCCCTGGCGTCGAGATCGCGCAGCACGCAGAAGAGGATGGTGAGGGTAGTCAGCCTCTGCAGGCCATCCACGACGTCGAGCAGCCGGTTGGCGCGCGACCGGGACCTTGGCCAGGAGCGTGGGCGGGAAGCGGAAGGCTGGCGCTCGACGAACAGCATGGAGGCGAAGCAGTAGACTACGCTGGCGCCGCCGTTTGCCGCCGTCTCCTGCGCTGATGCCACGTCCTTCAGCAGCTGGCCGGCTTCTTTCTTGGTCCACACGAAAGAGCGCTGATAAGTGGGGGCCTCGACGAAAAACGGATCGGCCATCAAGTCCACGAGCGACATGGACTGCGCGGGAGGAAGACGATCGGGCATCGGTCGCGCTCGCGGCTTGGGATCGCTCCCACTACGTGCACGAAGCCCGTAGCATGCGCAACCGCGTCGTACCGCTTGCGTCGGGGGGCTGTTTATGCTCAGCGCCTGATCGGCGCGCGCGACGGCATTGCCTGTGTCCGGCTGGCCACGTGCCGCATGGATTGTGGAGCAGGACAACTGATGCTTGACGCCGTCTTCGGGCTCGCCCGGCCGCTGCTCTACGCCCTCGGCCCGGAGCAGGCGCACGAGCTGACGCTGCGGTTGCTGGA
>Ga0080064_1006431_pt1 | contig 12697 bp, 15 predicted proteins | sample Subgrocontami54m_FD_69260 | JGI IMG/M metagenome (GOLD analysis project Ga0080064, IMG submission 69260) | Subsurface groundwater microbial communities from S. Glens Falls, New York, USA - GMW46 contaminated, 5.4 m (SPADES assembly) (version 2) ...
CGGTTCTCGACAAGTGTACGACGACGATCATTCGGCAGGTTGAGGAGCTTAAAAACCTCGTCAACGAGTTCGCCCAATTCGCACGGCTACCCGCCGTGGAGCTGGCTGCGAACGATCTCAACGAAATCGTGCGCGAGGCGCTGTTTTTGTTTCAGGAAGGGCATAAGGAAGTCGGTTTTCAGTTTTGCCCCAGTGCCATTCCGCCCCTGGAGCTGGACCGCAATCAGATGAAACGTGCCTTGATGAATCTCCTGGATAACGCGGTGGCCGCGGTGGACGGCGATGGGGAGGTCAAAATCGCGACACATTATGATCGTTCCCTCGCCGTCGTCAGCCTGGAAGTGGCCGACAACGGCCGCGGCCTGTCGCCAGAGGTGCGGGCGCGGGTCTTCGAGCCCTACTTTTCGACCAAAAAGGATGGCACGGGGCTGGGGTTGTCTATCGTCAACGCGATCGTCGAGGATCATCACGGCTACATTCGCGTTCGGCCCAACGAGCCGAGGGGCACCAAATTCATCATCGAGTTGCCGGCGCGGGAGCAGATTGCCGCTTGAATCTTGCCGGAGCGCCGCCGGGTTTTAAAGATGGAAGAGGGGACAGGGTGAACGAAAATCTTGCGGAAAAAACGATTCTCATCGTCGATGACGAAGACGCCGTCAGGGAATCGGTGCGCGAGGTGTTGAATGACGAGGGCTACCGGGTCGTGGACACCGGCGACGGCACGAGGGTGCTGCGCATGATCGAGGAGGAAAAACCCGGTCTGGTTCTGCTCGATATCTGGATGCCGCAGACGGATGGCATCGAGCTCTTGAAGGAGATCAAGAACAAAGAGCCGGACATCAACGTGGTCATGATTTCCGGCCACGGCAACATCCACACGGCGGTCACTGCGACCAAGGCGGGCGCCTTCGATTTTATCGAAAAGCCGCTGTCCCTGGACGGCCTGCTGTTGACGGTGCGCCGCGCCTTTGGCGAAGCGCCGGCGCTACTTGACGCGGACGCAGGGGACGGCAGCAAAAAAACCCGGGCACGCAAGCGGCCGGCGGTCGCCCGCGCGCGCGGCCGCGCGAAGCTGCACCAAAAGACGCTCAAAAAAAGCGTCGTCACATCGGGCCAGGGGCTTCATTCGGGCGTTAAAACGGGCCTGGTGCTCCATCCGCTACCGCCCAACAGCGGGATTGTCTTTACCGGGATCTCGGCGGACACGAGCGTGCGCGCCCACCTCGACTTCGTGGCATCGACGGGATACGCGACCTCGCTGCGCAACAACGGGATGGCGGTGGCCACCGTGGAGCATCTTCTGGCTACGCTTCACAGTTACGGTATTACCAATCTGCTCGTGAAAGTGCAGAGTGAAGTGCCGATCCTGGACGGGTCAGCGGTCGAGTTTTGCCGCCTGATCGAGGAAGCGGGTATTGATGAAACCGACGAACCGTGGTCGGAAATCGTCGTGGACCGGGCCTACCAGGTCGGCGCCAAGGAGAGTGGAGAGTGGATCAGCATCGAGCCGGCGGAGAGTTTTTCGGTGCGCTACATCATGAATTATCCGAAACCCGTGGGCCATCAGGAATATGGCTACACCGATCGGGGGCCTGGAAGTTTCAAGGAGGAGATCGCGCCGGCGCGGACGTTCGGCTTTCTCAGAGACATCGCCAAGCTTGAAAAGATGGGACTTGCCGCGGGCGGCCGATTGAGCAATTTCATTCTGATCGATGATGAGAAGATCATCAACACCGAGCTGCGTTTTCCCGACGAACTGGCGCGCCACAAGATCCTCGACATCATCGGCGACTTTTATTTGCTCGGCAGACCGGTCCGTGGCGCGATCACGGCGCATATGACGGGCCACTCCGACAACATCGCATTGCTGCGCAAGTTGCGCGCGGGCCTGCATCTATGACGCGGGGGGCTCCGAATACATCGCCGGCATCGAAATTTTCCGTGGCCAGAATTCCTCAGGGGGTAACAGATTGTTAACATCTAAGTTTGCAGGCTGCTCAAAAAGATCTCAGAGGCGAGGCGCGCGAAACATCGACGAGCGGAGGCGTACTTATGCGGTACGTTGGAGCGAGGCGATTGAGCGCAACGAAGCATATGAGGCTTTTTCAGCAGCCTGCTAGCGCCGATGGAATCCGCCGCTAAATTTCCGCGCTTATTTACCGTCGAAGAAGCGAACGGTTTGCTGCCGGAAGTGCGTCCGTTGATCGAGAACATTCTCGAAAATCTGCGCCGGCTCAAGAGCAAGAGCGAGACCGTCATTCGCAGCGAGCAACTCGACCCCGAGGCGCCGGACCTCATGAAGCGGCTGCGCCGGGACGAAGAGATCGCCCGGCTCGTCGGACAAATCAAGGGCTGGGTCGAGGAGATTCAAGGTCATGGTTGCGTGTGCAAAGGCATCGAACAGGGGCTCATCGATTTTCCCTGCGTGCTAGGCGCCGAAGTGGTCTTTCTTTGCTGGCAGTACGGCGAGCCCGGCGTCAACCATTGGCACCGCATCGAAGACGGCTTCGCCGGCCGCCGGACGCTGCTCGAGATCGGCGACACGGATCCCGAAGGTAACACCTCGGTTCATTAAACGACGTCGGTACCGTTCGGACCGGCGGACGGTCAGTACGCTTCTCCTCACTCGCGTCGCTCTCCGGTTTTCCGCGCGAACCCCATGAAATCTACGCTGCCGCGAAACCGCGCCTCGTTGTCCGGCCGCATCAAAGAGGAAGCACAGCGGTTGGGCTTCGATTTGGTCGGCATCTCCCCTGTGAAACTTCCGCCCCATGAAGAATCGTTCGCCGAGTGGCTGCGCCAAGGGTTGGCTGGTGAGTTGGGCTACATGGAGCGAACCGCAGGGCTGCGCCGCGATCCCGGTGCGCTTGTGCCCTGGGCCGTCTCGATCGTTTCGGTCGGAATGAACTATTACACGCCGTATCCCCGACCCGAGCCAACGAAAGAGACGAAGGGTTGGATTTCCCGTTACGCCTGGGGCGACGATTATCACGATCTAATGAAGCAAAGGCTCGAAGCGCTGCTTGAAACGATTCGGGCCATGCACGATGGTCCCGTCGAGGGAAGGGGATTCGTGGATTCCGGACCGGTGTTGGAGCGAGATTTTGCCGGTGTCGCCGGGCTCGGTTGGATCGGCAAGAACACGCATCTTATCTCGCCGAAAAAAGGCTCGTGGTTTTTCCTCGGCGAATTGTTTCTCAGCGTCGAGTTGGATTACGACCGCCCGATCCGCGACCGCTGCGGCAAATGCGATCTCTGCCTCAAGGCCTGCCCCACGAGCGCGTTCGTCGGACCTTATATATTGGACGCGCGCCGCTGCATCTCCTATCTCACCATCGAGTTAAAGGGTTGGATGCCGCGCCACCTCCGGCCGCTAGTGGGCAATCACATTTTCGGCTGCGATATCTGCCAGGAGGTTTGTCCTTATAACGTGAAAGCGCTCCCGACCTCGGAGCCGGCCTACGCGCCGCGCGCGGGCCTCTATGCGCCCGATTTGATCCCGCTGCTCGCGCTCACCGAGCAGGAATTTCGCTCCCGCTTCCGCGGCAGCCCGATTCTCCGCGCCAAGCGGCGTGGGTTTCTACGTAATGTCGCCGTGGCTCTCGGCAACATCGGCAACGCCGAAGCGGTTCCGGCATTAATTCACGCTCTGAACGACGAAGAACCGCTGGTCCGAGGCCACGCCGCCTGGGCGCTGGGAAGAATCGGCACGACCGAAGCGCTCGCAGGATTACGCCGACGGCTGGGCATCGAAGAGGATGCTCACGTCAAAGTGGAAATCGAAGAAGCGATAAATGAGGCTGAGAAAAGTTGCTCAATGCTGCCTGGCTGAAACTCGTGGTGTCTAACGCGGCCGCACACTTTAATTGGACTTATCCCCTTTTTTCGCACCGTAATCTATGGCTCTTGGTATTCCGGCTTGAGTTGGCTGCGGTCGAGCAGTAACTCGCGCTTTTGCCGGATCATCTCGCGCTCCTGTTTCAAGAAGCGCTCCACCGCGCGGCGAAAATTGCCATCGACGATGTAATGCATGCTGGTCGTATGTTCAGGGTCGAGTCCCCGAAGTTGCTTGAAGCTCCCGCCGGCGCCGGCCTCGAAGCGCTCCAGGCCCATGCGAATCGAATGCTCGATGGCGGAGTAATAGCAGACGTTGAAATGGAGGAACGGATGCTCTTCGAAAGCGCCCCAGTAGCGGCCGTACATCGCCGTGCCGTCCCGCACGTTAAAAGTCCCGGCGATGATTTTTCCCTCCCGCTCGGCGAACACCAGACAGACATTGGCATGGAACCGGCGGTACATTTCATCAAAAAATCCTTGGGTGAGATACTGCCGGCCATAGTAGAGCCGGTCGACGTGGCCTTTGTATAACCGAAACATCGTGCGCAGATGGCGCTCGGTAAGCTCCTCGCCTTCCACCGCCCGGATCGCGATGCCCCGTTGTAATATCTCCCGCCGCTCGCGCTTGACCTTGTTACGCCGGTCGCTGCGGAAGCTGGCGAGGTAATCGTCAAAGGACTTGAAGTTTCGGTTCTGCCAGTGGAACTGAATTCCGGACCGCGCGAAGAAGCCGACCTCCGCCAGCGCTTTGCGCTCGTCGTCGAGGCAAAAATTCACGTGCGCAGAAGAGATCTTGTTGTCCGCCGCAATCTTGGCCAGCGCCTGTCCCATGAACCGAATCAACTGGCGGCGGTCTTCGCCCGGCGCGGTCAAGAAACGGTGGCCTGTCACTGGAGTGAAGGGCACACCGACCAGCATCTTTGGATAGTATTGAATGCCGGCATGATGCGCCGCCTCCGCCCATTCATAATCGAAAACGAACTCGCCCTTGCTGTGAAGTTTTAAATACATCGGCGCCGCCGCGATTAGCTTGTTCCCTTTCTCCACCACGAGATGATGCGGCAGCCAGCCGGTTTTTTCGTTGACGCAGCCGGATCGTTCGAGGCTGTCGAGCCAATCCCATTTCATGAACGGGGTCCCGCCGCCAACCAAAGCATCCCAATCGGCGCGCTCGACTTCCGCGGCATTGCGCACAACCTTTATGGTACTTTCATCCGCCATCGCGCGTGATTCTAGCACGGGCAGTCGTTCGTTCAAACTTTCTGGGACTTATCGCGACAAACGAGCCAAAATCCGAGGGAATTTGCACCGGCCTGTTGAACCCCAGCGGGTTAGACCCTTGACAACCCAAGCGAAGGACCTTATTCATTAACCAGTTACTAATGGGTATCTTATGGTGATTTACAACCTCGTTTGCAAGAAAAACCACAGCTTCGAAGGCTGGTTTCCGAGCTATGAGGATTACCAGAAGCAAGCGGATAAGAAGCTGATCTCCTGTCCGACCTGCGGCAGCAGCAAAGTGGAGAAGGTGCCGCACGCCTGCGCGGTGCATGTGAAGAAAGAGCAAGCGCCGGCGCCGGCGAAGAAAACAGAGAAGACTCCTCCAGCTCCGCCGTCGCCGACCGAGTTCAAGGAGATGCTCATTCAGGTGCACCACTACATCAAGCAAAACTTCGAAGACGTGGGCAGCCGGTTCGCCGAAGAAGCTCGTGAGATTCACAACAAGAAGGCTGAAGAGCGTCCCATCCACGGCACCGCCACGGCGCTAGAGGCCAAGGAACTTTCCGAAGAAGGCGTTCCGTTCATAGCCCTGCCGAAGCCGGAACTCGATAGCTAGCCGAACTAACCCCGCCCAACAGGGTCTTTGTGGTAAGCCTCTCCGATCCAGGCGCAAATTGAGTTCAACGTTCAAGGTTCAAAGTTCAACGATCTTGACGCCGGAATTTCGGGTTCGAGATTTACACTTTGAACGTTGAACCTTGAACCTCTATAGAGAGCAATCATGCTGCTGATCAACAATGAAACCGTATCGAAAATTTTGGACATGAAGGGCTGCATCGAATCGCTCGAAACCGGGTATCGCGATCTGATCAACGAGCGGGCCGTCTACCGCGGACGCTACGACCTGTTCGTGCCCAACGACGATCCCAAGCTCATGTACCGGTGGGGCACTATGGAAGGCGCTTGCCGATCTTTCGAGACCTTCGCGATTCGCATGAAATCGGACATGCTGGAATGGCCCGAAGGCCAGACGGTGGAAAAATATTGCATCGAGCCGGGGACTTTTTGCGGCATCGTCATGGTTTTCTCTACGCGCAACGGCGAACCGCTGGCGATCATCAACGACGGCATTATTCAGCATATGCGCGTCGGTGGCTGCGCCGGGCTCGGCGCCAAATATCTCTCACGGGAGGATTCTAGCATCGTGGGGATCTTGGGCTCCGGCGGCATGGCGCGCACCTACCTGCTCGCGTTCAACGAAGTAAGAAAGATTCGTGAAGTGAACGTTTACAGCCCGACCAAGAAAAACCGCGAAGCGTATGCCGGTGAAATGAGCGAAAAGCTCGGCGTCAAGATCACGCCTGTGGAGCGCGCCGAGGATGCCGTGCGGGGGTGCGATATCGTGGCCACCTGCACCGATTCGATTCAGGTGGTGGTCGATGATCCGGCGTTGATCGAACCGGGGATGCATCTCACCAGCGTCAAGTCCAACGAATGGCATCCGGGGATTGTCCGAAAGGCCGACCTGGTGTTCAAGATGGGCCAAGCGACGATGAATCTCGACGTCGGCCAGATCCGCATCGGCGGCGAGGCGGCGGTGGTCGCCGGCAACGCCGAAGAGATCAAACGCATCGCCAATCCCAAAGTTGATATTTTCTCCGCGGATTTTCCGGTGCTCACCGATGTCATGTCCGGTAAATTGAAAGGCCGAACCGGCCGCAACCAGGTGACCTTCTTCGCCAACAGCGGCACCCAGGGTTTGCAATTCGCTTCGACGGCGGGGTACGTCGTGCGCGAGGCGAAGCGCAGGGGATTGGGGCAGGAGATCCCGACGGGTTGGTTCCTGCAGGATATCAGGGATTAGAGAGCGGATCGGTCATTGATGGCTACTACACCGATACTTTCCTCAGCCGATGCGCTCACCCGCCTGCGCCAGTCGGTTCACGCCAAGGCCGGCAATTTTTACGCCATGTATTCGAGCGTCCTCGGCGGCATCGTCACCGACCCGGCGCTCATGGTGCTGCCGCTCGACGATCACATGGTGCACCGGGGCCACTCGGTCTTCGATACGGCGACGCTGACGCATGGCATGCTCTATCAGCTCGATCCGCATCTGGATCGGTTCTTGCGGTCGGCGGAGCTGGCGCGCATTCCTCTGCCGTTTCCGCGCGAGCGCTTGCGGCAAATAATTTTGGACACCGCCGCCGCGAGCGGACACCTCGAGGGCTCGGTGCGTTATTGGCTATCGGCCGGACCCGGCGGCTACGGCCTCGGCCCGGCGGAATGTATCGGCAGCAGCTTTTATGTGATCGTCTTCAAGCAGGAAGCCTACCCGGAGAGCTATTACAGCGACGGCATCAAGGTCGTCACTAGCCAAGTACCGATCAAGCCGCCGCTCTTCGCGCGCATCAAGTCGACGAACTACCTGCCCAACGTCCTCGTCGTGCTCGAAGCCAAAGACCGCGGCGCCGATAACGGCGTCTTCATCGACCAGCGCGGCATGGTCGCGGAGAGCTCCAACATGAACGTCGCGTTCGTGACCAAAGATCGCGTATTCCGCCACCCACCCTTCGACGCCATCCTTTCCGGCATCACGATTCATAGAGTGCTGCAATTCGCCGAGCGGCTGGTGCGGCAAGGCGACCTCAAGGAAATCCGCCTCGCCGATATTCCAGTCTGCGAAGCGCGCCAGGCCGCCGAGATGATGCTGATCGGCAGCTCGATCAAAGTGGCGCCGGTCGTTCTATGGGATGGCCAACCCATTGGCGACGGCCGGCCCGGACGGATCACGAAACAATTGCTGGAAATGTGGAACGAAGATGCGAGATCGGCGCAGGATCAGCTGGTGCCAGTGCCCTATCCCCAAGGAATTTGACCGCCTGGCTGGGACTCAATCCTTCTAATGACAACCTGGCGCAAGGTTTCCTTTCCGCCGAAGCGCTTAATCGGGTCCAGAATCTCGATGCCTGCTAACTGGCCCTCCGCGTCGGAGTCAGCGGCGATCCCGTCACCCAAGTGTCTCGTGGTCACGGTTGTATCGCGAAAGGTAATGCTGAGCCCATCGACTTCTGAATCGTAACTGATCTTCATGGGTTATCCCTCGTCACGAGTAATCTGTCTTGGGTTAACTGTGATCTGCGTGAGTTTCATTGTCACTCCCACGGCTGCGGAGATTCTTAGCCGACCGGAATCCGAGCGTCACCTCCTGGTTGTTCGCCTCTTTCAACTAGCGCGCCAGCCATCCGACCCGCCCAAACACGTACAACCGGTAGCGCCTCCCCAACAATGGATGTGTCAAACCGGGTAAGTAGTGAAAGCGGCGCGGAGCTGACTGCGGATCAGCCACTGGCAGGAGTACCGGCGGCTTCCAAGTGTTGGATGTATTCGTCAATCTGCTTTTGCAATTGCCGGAGTTGCTCCAACGGGCCTTCAGCCAGCAGCGCGAAGTTATGTGGATGCTTGGTCAGAATCTCGTTGCGGTAGGATTCAAGAATACGCTGCATCCGTCCCATCTGCTCGATGGCTTGGTACAACTGTTCGGCTGTCTCAATCATAACTTTATCCTCAAGATGCCTTTCTTCACGCCGGGCCGCTGCTTGACCTGCTGAAAAAACGCAACGGCCTGTTCGAGATTATCACTGCCCTTTTTCACCACTACTATATCAAACCCAAATCGTCTTCGCACCCGTTGTTGAGCCAATAGGTTGGATTGCACCGGCGGCAGGTCTCTTGAAAAATCATGGGCTGCGGCCACCACAAGTACCAGGTCGATATCGTTTGGGTCTGGCTTCCCGCTGACGAAACTCCCGTTTACCAACACCGCTTCCAAAAACTCGCATGCCTTCAATTCGCGCATGAACTCGATGAATCTAACCCACAGTCGTGGTCGCCGGTCGCTGCTCTGAAACGCACCGAACCGCTCCGCCGCTTCGTCCAAAGTGCATTCGTAGATGCCTTCAAGTGGCCAGCCATTTTCATTGAATGGTGGAATCACAACACCTCATTTCCTGGGAGCTTGCATGCGTTCATGTCGCCAGGGTTTTTCACCGAATTTGCAAAATATCAGCGTGCTCCCTTTTCATTTCCACGGTTGACCGACAACCCCGCATGCACCTGCGCCGCACGCACCCGCGCCTTCAGATCGGCCAGCAGTGGAATTCAGCCGGACGGCAACGAGTTGGTTTGGGAAGCTCGGCGACTTGCGCTCATCGCGTACAATGAAGAAAAGGCTCCTGACCCCCTTTCCCGATTGATTGTTTATTCTCCCTTTCATGGTTAGCCCATCGCGGTTTTTTCTCATTGTTCAGTCACCAGTTTGTTCGGCAGCTCGTCGCGATCATCCGCCGATCGAGGAAAGTGCTGCGCCAGAATTTCACCGCAGCGCTCGATGGCTTTGCAAAAACCATCACAGCCGTTGCCCGATTTCAGGCTCGCGGTGATCCTGTTGACGATCTCATCCCAGGTTCCGGCCTCGACTTTTTCATTGATGCCGCGGTCGGCGAGCACGACCACGCGGTGTTCCAATAGCGAAACGAAGATCAAGATGCCTGTTTCAGCGCGCGTATGGTGCAAGCCCTGACCCGTAAAGGCCGCGAGGCTGCGTAAGTGAACAGTCTCGGTAAGGCGGTCTTTGGAGATGAGACGCCGCTTGATAGCGGGAATGCGGCAAAGGATATAACCCAGGATGCCGCCCGCGAGAGGCAGCGACAGTTGCGTTTGGATGGGTCCCCACGGATCATGCAAGAACAGCGCGGCTAATGTGCCTATGACCAGCCCGGCGGCCAAACCGCCCAACTCGATTTCGGCGTAGGGCCTGCATGCCCCCACGATCATCGGCACAATCTCGCCGGAAGTTTTCTTCTCCGCGGCGGTCACGGCTTGCTGGATGCGCTCTTGTTCTTCGGTGGTGAAAAATTTTTCCGCTCGCATAGTTACCAACTCCCTGAAGCGCCGCCGCCGCCAAAACCGCCGCCCCCGCCGGAAAATCCGCCGCCGCCGAAGCCTCCGCCGCCAAAGCCACCGAGAAATCCTCCGCCCCGACGATAGCGTGTACCGCAGGTCCACTGATTTCTCGACGATGCAACGGACATGCTGCTGCCGATGGCACCGAGAAATGCGCCAAGGATCAACGCAATGATCAGAATGAGACCGAATCCCCCTGCACTGAACAATGTTGCCGCGAAACCCGCGGCAGCCCCTCCAAAAGCCCCACCGGCGAGTCGACGCCGTGTCATTCCTATGAACAAGGCGAGCATGGCGGTGATCATAAGGATATTCATCGTGGAAGAGCCTCGCGAAGTTGCCGGCCGTCTTGATGCCTGGGCTCTTTGTGGAAGGGGTTCGCCTTTGGCCACTTGCAGGATCGCGTTGACCCCGGCTTCGATGCCTCCGGCGTAATCGTTCTCGCGGAAGCGCGGCACGATGACTTCACCGATAATTCGGTTCGCGATTGCGTCCGGTAACACGCCTTCGAGGCCGTAACCGACTTCTATCCGCAGCTTGCGGTCTTTTTGGGCGATCAGAAGGATCGCGCCGTTGTCGAAACCTTTCTGTCCAATTTTCCACGACTCGGCGACGCGGATGCTAAAATCTTCCAGCGGGTCGCCGTCGAGGCTCGGAATCGTCAGGACCGCGATTTGGTGGCCGGTTTCTTGCTCAAAGGTGGCAAGGCGACTCTCAAGAGCCTGGGCACGATCTGCAGGGATCAGGCCCGCATAGTCATTGACCCGGCCGCGTAGACGCGGGACCTCAAGGGAGTTGGCGAGGGTGGAGTGGAGAAGAGCTACGAAGAGCGCGGCAAGAAGCAGAAAACGAGGATAGAAGATAGAGTATAGAGGGGGGCGGATTGCTATCGTCGATCCTCTATTCTCGATCTTCGATTTTCTCACGAGCGCGGGTTCCTAGCAGTTTGCTGAAAAACCACCTCGGAGTCCTTCGACAGGGCTCAGGACGAACGGAGGGGAATTGTTTTCATTGGGCATTTTCCGTTCATGCTGAGGTTCTCGAAGCATTCCGAATCCTATTTCAGCAGCCTGCTAAAACTTCACCTGCGGTGGCTTCGCCGCGGCTTCCTCGGCGCTGAAAGTCTGGCGAACTTCCAAGCCAAGTAAATATTTGGCGGTCAAATTCGTCGGAAAAAAGCGTACGCCCTTGTTATACTCCGCGACGCGTTCGATGTAGCGCTTGCGCGCCACCGCGACGCGATTCTCAGTGCCCTCCAATTGAGCTTGCAAGTCGCGGAAGTTCTGATTGGCTTTCAATTCGGGATACTTTTCAACGACGACCAGCAATCGTGAAAGGGCGCTCGAAAGCTGGCTCTGAGCTTGTTCGAACTTCTTGAACATCTCGGGATTATTGAGCGCGTTGGCGTCGAGCTTTATTGACGTGGCCGCGCTCCGGGCTTCGATGACTTTCTGGAGGGTTTCCTGCTCGAAATTGGCGGCCCCTTTGACCGTGGCGACGAGATTCGGCACCAGGTCCGCGCGCCGCTGATATTGGTTTTGCACTTCGGCCCAGGCGCCTTTGACTTCCTCATCCAAGCCCTGGAGTTCATTATAGCCGCAGCCGGAAACACTCAAGAACGTAGCGACAGCAAGAAATAAGAAACTCAGCGATCTTAACATATGTGCTCCCTGTCCGAACGAATTCTTGAGACCAAATGTAAGACCGGGCGGGTCAAATCGCAAGGGGCCGTGTCTTTATTGACTTTAGGCGAAATATCCTTTAAAAATCACTCTTCAGGAAAATCTTATGAAGTATGCAGTCGTTAGAACGGGCGGCAAGCAATACCGCGTTACTGAAGGCGACGTCGTTAGAATTGAAAAGCTGACCGGCGAGGTGGGCGAAAAAGTGACCCTGGTCGATGTTTTGTTCGTCGGTAACGACGGCGAGGTCAAGATCGGCGCGCCGCTGGTGCCCAACGCCAAAGTTACCGGCGAGATCGTCGACCAGATGCGCGCTAAAAAGATCCGGGTTTTCAAAAAGAAAAGACGGAAAAGCTACAGCCGGCAGCAAGGCCATAGGCAGTACCAGACCGCGTTGAAGATCACCGCTATTGAAGTGTAAGAGGGAGTCGAGCGATGGCACATAAAAAAGCGGGCGGCAGCTCCCGCAATGGACGCGACAGCCAGGGGCAAAGACGCGGCGTCAAGGTTTTCGGCGGCGAGCCGGTGCGGGCGGGAAATATCCTGGTGCGCCAGCTCGGTACCCGAATCCATCCCGGCAAGAACGTCGGAATGGGGCGCGACTATACCCTGTTCGCTTTGATCGACGGGACCGTTCGGTACGAGCGGATGGACAAGGAAAGAAAGCGGGTCGCCGTGCTACCGGTTCAGTAAGTCTGAGCCGTTTCGAAGAAAAAGCCCCTTTTGGGGCTTTTTTTTTGCCTACGAATGGACAATGATAGTAATTCGTGAGCCCTGATGAAGTTCATCGATGAAGTAAAAATTCACGTGTTCGCCGGTGACGGCGGGCGCGGTTGCGTCAGCTTTCGCCGGGAGAAGTTCGTGCCACGGGGCGGACCCGATGGCGGCAACGGCGGGGGCGGGGGGGGGGGGGTCGCCCGTTCCCGACCCCCAACAGCGGACACCCTCGGCCTTCGCGATCACAAAGAACAAAAAAGGGGGGGCGGGCCACAAGG
>Ga0080064_1006432_pt1 | contig 12697 bp, 10 predicted proteins | sample Subgrocontami54m_FD_69260 | JGI IMG/M metagenome (GOLD analysis project Ga0080064, IMG submission 69260) | Subsurface groundwater microbial communities from S. Glens Falls, New York, USA - GMW46 contaminated, 5.4 m (SPADES assembly) (version 2) ...
GCGCGAGGAGCAGCGTGCGGCCGGACGGCGCGTGGTGCTGACCAATGGCGTCTTCGATCTGCTGCACACCGGGCACCTGTATTACCTCCAGCAGGCGCGCCAACTTGGCGACGCGCTGATCATCGCATTGAACGCCGACGCGAGCGTGCGGGCGCTCAAAGGCCCGACGCGTCCCGTCCAAACCGAGGAGCAGCGGGCGTATGCGCTGGCGGCGCTGGCGTGTGTCGACGCGATCACGCTATTCAGCGAGCCGCGGCTGACAGCGGAAATCCGCGCGCTGCGGCCGGACGTTTACTGCAAGGCCGGCGACTACACATTGGACAAACTCAATGCTGTGGAGCGCGCCGCGTTGCAGGAGGTGAGCGCCGAGATCAAGTTCCTGCCGTACCTGCCGGGCTTCAGCACGACGCACTTGATTGCGCGGATCAAGGCGGCGGGGGAAGTGTGAACTTGCGAAGACTGTGACGGTCGGTACGATCGTGCCGATGAGCGTGCAGCAGATTCAGGAAGAGCTGAAGAAATTGACTCCGGATGAGTTGACGGAGGTGGAGAAGCACATCCGGCTTCTGCGGGTGGTCAACGCTCCGGGGTTTAAGGAGCGTATTGCAGAGGCACATCGCCGCATGGACGCTGGACATTTTGTCACTCAGGAAGAGGTGGAGGAGAAAATAGCGCAAAGGGCGAAGAAGAATCCTCCTACCTAAATGGCGATACAGTACCGCTATCTCATCGATCAAGCAGTGGATGAGATGATCGAAAATGCGTCACGGCGGGATCAGCGAGTACTGCGCGACTTCTTCCGGTTTTTGGGACGGCAGCCTTCGACTGTTGGCGACGAGCAAGTGCCCGATGCGAGTGGTAGGGTTAATCAAGTGAAATGGCACGATCGTTTCGTGATTACCTATTGGGTGGATCACTTGGCCCACGAAGTTCGCATTGTTGCCGTCGAATTTCTTTAATGCGTATCGTCATTCTCGGTTCCGGCCGCGGCTCCAATGCCGAGGCGATTCTCCAGGCCCAGCAGGCCGGCCAGCTCGGTCGCGCGCGCGTCGTGCAGATCTTTTCCGACCAGCCCGGCGCCGGCATCCTGGCCCTCGGGCCGCGCTTCGGGGTGCCGGCGGATTTTCTCGATGCCGCGCCCTACAAGACCAAGCTCGATGGCGACGCCGAGTCCCATTACATCGCGGCAATCATCGCCTGCCGGGCCGACTTGATCGTGCTGGCCGGCTTCATGCGCGTGTTGAAGCTGCCGTTCCTCACGAAATTCGAGGGGAAGATCATCAACCTGCACCCGAGCCTGCTGCCGGTGTTCCCCGGACTCGACGCCATCGGCCAGGCGTTTCGCCGCGGCGTGAAGATCACCGGCTGCACCGTGCATTATGTGACACTCGACGTCGACGGCGGCCCGATCATCGACCAGGCGGCGGTGCGCATCGAGGAAGACGATACGCTGGAAACGCTGACGGTGAAGGTCCACGCGGCCGAGCACGCGCTGCTGCCGGCGGTGATCGCGCGGTTGAGCGAAGGTTTTCGCTTCGCGAAAACCTAGCGTGCCACGTTCGGTTCCCGATGTCGTCCGCCATCCTCATCATCGAAGACGAGCCGGCGATCGCCGACACGCTGGTGTATGCACTGAAGACGGAGGGCTTCACTCCGGAATGGTGCACCACGGGCCGCGCCGGGCTCGAGGCGCTGGCGGCCAGGCCATTTGCGCTCGTGGTCCTCGACGTCGGGCTGCCCGACGGCAGCGGCTTCGACGTTTGCAAGCAAATCCGCGCGCGCTCCGCCGTGCCGGTGCTTTTCCTCACCGCGCGCAACACCGAGCTCGACCGCGTGCTGGGACTCGAGCTGGGCGGCGACGATTATCTCACGAAGCCCTTCAGCCCGCGCGAACTCACCGCCCGCGTGAAGGCGATCCTCCGTCGGACCAATGGAAGCGGCGATGTTCTCGCGGGTGGGGCCGGCTCTCCGGGCCGGCCTGAGATTCTGGATAATCGGTCTGCGGGAACTCAGGCCGCTTCGGAGAAGCGGCCCCACCCATTCGCGGTCGACGAGGAACAGTGCCGGATTTCCTACCACGGCGTCGCGCTCGAGCTCACGCGCTACGAATACCGGCTGCTGAAAGCACTCGTGCAAAAGCCGGGCCGCGTCTTCTCCCGCGAACAATTGATGGCGGCGGCGTGGGAGGATCCGGCGGCCAGTCTCGACCGCACGGTCGATGCGCACATCAAGACCCTGCGGGCCAAGCTCCGCGCCATCGCACCAAACGAGGATCCGATTCAAACCCATCGTGGGCTCGGCTATTCGCTGAAACCGGCCGCGGCCTCCGCGCCGCCGGCACCGCGCTGAACCCAACGCGGCGTCCGGCGTCAAGTCGCGAGATGAAAATCCGCACGGCCATCTTCATCGTGTACGTCGCCGCCTCGGCGGTCGGCTTCGCCGTGGTGATGGCGATTGTGCTGCGCGACGTGCGGCTGCGTTACGTCGAGTCGATGCGTCGCACGATGGGCGATACGGCGGCATTCCTCGCGGTGTTCGCCGGCGAGGGGCCAGCCGCCGGCCATGCGTGGGCGGAAAAACTCGCGACGTTGCCCTCGAGCGCCGACTTGCTCCGCGTTTTTGCGGGCGACAACGACGGCCGCGTGGTCTTCGACTCCGCGCGCGGCCGCGATGTCGGGCAGGTCTACCCGTGGCCGATGCGCGGCGGCGGGCCCGTGGCTTCCGAGAATTACAGCCTCGACAACGTGTCGGAAGTCGGCGGCGAGCTGCGGGTGCGCACGCCGGTCCGCAGCGGCGGCGCCGTGGTCGGCTGGGTCGGCGTTGGCCGGCCGCTGGCCACGGTTACGGCGGGCGTCAGCGAGGCGCGGTGGCGGTTGGTTACCTATCTCATGCTCGTTGCGGCGGTGATGGTCGCGGCGGGTTGGTGGATTGCGTCGCGGCTCACCCATTCGCTCGAGCGGCTGACCGCGTACGCCCTGGCGGTGCGCGACGGCCGGCCGGCACAGCCGCCGGTTTCGCGCGCGAGGGAAATCGCCGCGCTCGGCCGCGCCTTCGAGGAGATGCGCCTGACGCTCGAGGGCAAGGCGCACGTCGAGCGCTACACGCAGGCGCTCGCGCACGAGTTCAAGGCGCCGCTCTCGGCAATTCGCGGCGCGGCGGAGTTGCTGGACGAAGACATGCCGCGGGCCGAACGCGCGCGGTTCATCGGCAACCTCCGCGCCGAGTCGGATCGACTGCAGCTCATCGTCGACCGGCTGCTCGAACTCGCCGCGCTCGAGGCCCGGCGGGAGGGGGCGAGCCAGGCACCGGTCGACCTGGCCGCGTTGATCCACGAGGCGTGCGAACACGCCCGGCCGACGGCCGCCGCCCGTGATGTCGTGCTGCGCTGCGATGCGCCCGTGCACATTCGCGTCGCGGGCGACGGTTTTCTCCTGCAGCAGGCGGTGTCGAACTTGCTCCAGAACGCGCTCGAATTCACGCCGCCCCGCGGTGCCGTGGCGGTGGTGTTGCGCCGTGAAACGGTCCGCGCGGTCATCGTGATCGAGGACACGGGTGCGGGCATTCCGCCCTACGCGCTGGAGAAGGTATTCGAGCGATTCTATTCGCTGCCGCGGCCGGACACCGGTCGCAAGAGTTCGGGCCTCGGACTGAGCATCGTCCGGGAGATCGCCCGGCTGCATGGAGGCGAAGTCAGGTTGGAAAATCGGTCGGAAGGCGGCGCGCGGGCGCAGCTAAGCCTGCCGTTGGGGTAAGCGGGACCGCCGCCGACACGGAGTCCGTCCTTCCAGGAACGCGAAGTCTCCAGTGGCGTTGTGGCGAGGACGGTGCTTCGCGAGCAGGCGGTAGGGGCAATGTTCCGCATTGCCCTGGAGTTGGCCAATCGAGGGTTGAAGCCCCGAGTCACAGATCTCCCTTCCCGCCAATACCTCCACGAAGCGCGCAGCCAAAGACGCAGGAAGTTTGTCATCTATTAGATGACAAACTACAGTGATTCCATGCCCTCTGGTTTGTCATCTAATAGATGACAAACCGGCGATGCTCCGCATGGCCCGCGGCGGATGAGGGACCCTCCGCCCTGCCAAAGTCGAAACCACGGTGCACGGCGCAGCAATTCACGCGGAATTCACACCCACTTCATGCGCGGTTCATTCACGGCGGGCAGAGTGCACGCGATGGAACCGCCGCCGCTCCCTGCCACGCGCAACCGCACCGATCACGAAATTGGTCCGGCGGCGGCCAGCGGGCCGAAGCCCCTCGCGACCGTGTGAGATGAAGCCGAAGAATCTTCCCCGGCTCTGGTGCGCGTTGCAGGGACTGCTGCCGTTTGACTCGCGCCCGGCCGTCGGCGCCGAGTTGGTCGCGCCCGGCAAAGGTTCAAATCGCGTTGCGATGGTCGATGGTCGCATGGACCGTACAGCGCGTGGCCCTCTACGAAATCAAAGTCGAAATCCCGGCGGCGCTCGCCGGGGCGGCGGATGAGGTGCTGCTCGAGCTGGCGCGGGAGAACTGGAGCGTGCTGGAGGATGTGATCGCGAAGCGCGCGTGGGTGCTGGGCATTGGCGCGGACGAGCCGGCGATGCGGCACGAATGGAGCCAGCTTGCCCCGCAGCTCGCCGCCGCGGGCGTTCCCCCAGTCGCCGAGCCGGAAGGCCGCGCGCTGCAGGACGCGGACTGGCGCGACAGCTACAAGGCGCATTTTCACGCGTGGCAATTTGGCCGGCTACACTGGGTGCCGGTGTGGGAGCGCGACACGTTTTCGTTGCCGGCGGGAGATGCCGTGTTGTGGCTCGATCCAGGGCTCGCGTTTGGCACGGGCAACCACGAGACGACCCGGCTTTGCGTCGAACGGCTCGTGACGCTGGCGGAGGAGCGTGGCAGCGGCGGGCGCGTGCTCGATGCGGGCTGCGGCTCGGGCATCCTCGCGCTGTCCGCCGCGTTGCTCGGCTTTCGCGATGTCGCGGGGTTCGACCACGATCCGGAGGCCGTGCGGATCAGTCACGAAAACGCCGCCGCCAATCGGTTGGACGGCCGCGTGCGGTTCTTCGTCGCCGATCTCGTCACGGGCCTGGCGGAGGAGACGGGCCGGGTCGACGTAGTGCTTGCGAACATCCAGGCGGACGTGCTGATGCGCCATGCGCGCGAGCTGGTCGGCGCGATGGCGCCCGGCGGCACGTTGATCCTCAGCGGCATTCTCGCGAACGAAAACACGCAGGTGCGGACGACGTTCGAAGCGCTCACCCCCGGCTGGGCCATCAACGCGCGCGTGATGGGCGAGTGGAGCGACGTCGTGCTGACGCGCGCGCGGTCCGGAAATTTGTAGGGCAGGGTCTCCCAGCCCCGCCGATGTGGGCTGAGACCGTGCGATCCGACCGGCGGGTTCGGGAGACGCCGCCTTGCATCACGGAAACAGCACGCGGCCGGCCGTGCGTTCCGCCGCGAGCATGCGGAGAAATTCCTCGCGCTTGATTTCGCGGGCACCGAGCAGCGCGAAGTGCGGCGTGAGCTGCTGGATGTCGATCCAGGTCGCGCCGTGGCTGCGCAAATGCTCGATCAAGTGCAGCACGCAAAACTTCGAACCGTCGTCGATCCGGTGAAACATGCTTTCGCCGGTGAAGACGCCGCCGGCGGTGACGCCGTACAACCCGGCGACGAGTTCATCGCCGTCCCACGCCTCGACGCTGTGGGCATGGCCGCGCCGATGCACCTCCACGTACGCGCCGATCATGGCGGGGGTGATCCACGTGCCACGCTGGCCGGGCCGGGCGGCCGCGGCGCAGGCACGAATCACCGTGGCGAAATCGCGATCGATCGTGAAACGCAGTCCGGCGTGGGCCCGTTGCGATTTCCGCAGGTTGCGCGGGATGTGCAGGGCGGCGAATTCGAGGACCGCGCGCCGCGGCGGGCAGACCCACGGAATCGGGCTGAACGGATTCGAGTCGGGCCACGGAAAGATGCCGTGCCGGTACGCCGAAATGATCCGGTCCGGCGAAAGGTTGTAATCCAGCGCCACGAGCCCGAGTTCGTCGGCGGGATCGGGCGAGCACCATTCGATGGAAGACATGGCGGGTGGCTACTGCGGCGTGTCTTCCCATCCACCATCGCTTCTCATCTGAGCGCCAGCGAAGAAGTGAAAACTCCGCCCTTCGCTTGGCCACCCCGGAGCAAGCTCCGGGGCATCAAGGCCAAACGACCGCTCCGCGGATCGGGCTCCGTTTAATCGCATGAAGGAACGTAGCAGGCTACGGGGAATGGACCCGCTTGCGATTCAATGGGATCGCCGCGGCTCCCAGCGCCGTGGATCCTTTTCTTGGATTCCGGGCTGTGCTCAGAATGACAAACCATTGGGAAGATACACCGGAGTGTGCCGCAGAGGCGGCAATCGTCGAGATCAGCTCGGCAGACCGGCAGGGCGAACCGTCCCAGGTGGGCCGCGCCGCCGGCGGACGAGTCGCGGCAAGGGCACCGCTCCGACTTCCACGTAACGATGAATTCGCCGCCGCGCGGTGGTTGGATGCACATTTTGTTCGGCACCCGGATAATTCCTTGCGTGAGGGTGCGCGAACTCGCTTGGCTCCGGCCGCTGCGATGAATGCCCCGGAAGACGCGACCTTGCTCCAGGCGGTGGCGCGGCGCGATGAAGCGGCGTTCGCGGAGTTGTACGATCGGCTGTCGCGGCCGGTGTTCTCCCTGATCGTGCGCGTGCTGCGTTCGCGCGCCGAGGCGGAGGAGGTGCTGCAGGAGGCATTCTGGCAGGTGTGGGAGCGCGCGCGCGACTATCGGGTCGAGCTCGGGTCGCCCTTTTGCTGGGTCGTGACGATCGCGCGGCGCAAAGCCATCGATCGGCTGCGCGCCAACGCGCGTCACCTGCGCCGCATCGAGGAGGCGCAGGGCTTGCGCACCGAAGAGGACAGCACCGCGCCGGCGGGCCTGGACGTTCTCGCCGCCGACGAGCGTGGGACCGCCGTGCGGGCGGCGCTCGCGAAAATCAACCTGGAGGAGCGCCGCGCGATCGCCCTCGCGTTCTTCGATGGCTTGACCCACGACGAAATTGCCAGGGCGCTCGACCAGCCGGTCGGCACGATCAAGGCGCGGATTCGCCGCGGCCTGTTGAAATTGAAACCAGTCCTGGCGCGGCTGCGTCAGGTGGAACCCGGATGAGCCACCCATGAGCGTGAAAAAAACACCCCGCATCCGTCGCGCCACTTCGCCCTCATGCGCGTTCGGCGATCCGTTGGACGAATCGACCGCGCGGCTCGCCCTGCTCGCGCCAGTTGCGCCGGCGCCGTCGCCGGCGGTGAAGGAAGCGCTGCTCGCGCGGATTCGCGCGTCCCAAGGTGGGGCCGGCTCTCCGAGCCGGCCTGGGATTGAGCGGTCGTCCCACTCAGGCCGGCTCGGAGAGCCGGCCCCACCATGGGCCGCGTGGCGATTCGGCTCGCTGGCGGGCAACGAAGGCTGGGTGCGGCTCCCGTTCCCGGGCGTGCGGATGCGCGAGATCAGCGTCGATGCCGCTCGCGACACGGCGCTCGTTTACATCGAAATGGAGCCCGGCGCAATTTTCCCGGACCATGACCATTCCTCCGCCGAACGGGGCATCGTGCTCACGGGGGATTTCGAGATGGGCGGGCGGTTGCTGCGCGCCGGCGAATTCTACGAAGCGGCGGCCGGCACGCGGCACGAGCGGATCGCGAGTCCGGCGGGCTGCACCGGACTGTTGTGGGTGGGTGCTGCGGCGTGGGGCGGGTGGCGCAAGGCCATGGCGGCGGCGGCCGCGCAACGATAACATGCGACGGCTTTTCGCCGTGGTCGGGCTGGCGCTGGCGGGTTGCGCGGCGTTGCGCGCGCACGATCCCGGCATCAGCACGGCCCAGGGCGAACTGCGCGCCGATGCCTTGATCCTTGCCACCGGTTTCGCACCGGCGGATGTGCAGCAACTGTTGCCCGTGGGCGATCGCAGCGAAGGCAGTTGGAGCCAGGCGGAGTTCGACGCGGTCCACGATCGGCTGCTCGCGATCGCGCCGCGGCTCTGGGAAGTGCGGCGGGGCGAGGCGCTGCTCACGCCGCGCGACATCCGGGTGGAGCTGCTCGCCGGTGACAACGTGAGCTTCCACCTCGTGTATCCGCGCAGCGCAGCGGATGAAAAACTAACGCTGCGGGCGCCCAAACTCGGTGAACTGCCGTCGGGTCATCGTCAGTTCGTGATCGTCTCCGACGAGCGGGGTTCGACGATCACGAAGAAGCTGCTGAGCGCGCGTGATCCGGTGATCGAGGTGCCACTGGGTGCGGGGCCGGCGGCGCAAGCGGGTTCCGCCAAGGCCGAAGCGCCGGCGCCAACCGCGGCGTCCTCGGCGCCGACCTTCTGGGGATTCTTGAAACTCGGCATCGAGCACATCTGGACCGGGTACGATCATCTGCTCTTCCTTTTCGCGCTGCTGCTGGTTTGTCGCGGATTCCGCTCGATTGTCGCGATCGTCTCGTGCTTCACCATCGCGCACTCGGTCACGCTGGCGCTCGCGACGCTGAACGTGGTCACCCTGCCTTCGCGGCTCGTCGAGCCGGCGATTGCGGCTTCGATTGTCTTCGTGGGCGCGGAAAATCTCTGGCGGCGAGGGGAGGAACCGCGCGGGCGCTGGGCACTGACCTTCGCGTTCGGACTGATCCACGGTTTCGGCTTCGCCAGCGTGCTGCGCGAGCTCGGCGTTGGCCAGGGCAGCGAGGGCGTGACGATGCCGCTGCTCACGTTCAATCTTGGCGTGGAGATCGGGCAGATCGTCGTCGCTGCCGTCGTGCTGCCGATCGTGTGGCAGCTGCGGAAATCGGAGGCATTCCTGCGCCGCGGCGTGCCGGTGCTCTCGGCAATCGTCGCCGCGGCGGGCCTGTACTGGCTGCTGCAGCGGACGTGGTTCGCCTGAGAAGAGACGGGTGATTTGAGTCGCGGCGCGTCAGGTGGAACGCGACCTGCGGGCGCGTTGTGACGCGGCGCCGGAGGACGCCATCCGCGGTTTCAATTCACAAGGGCGCAGGGTACGCGTGCGGCCGGCACGCGGATGCAAAAAAAACGGACTGTGAAAACTTTCGTCCGCGCGCTGCATCCTCGGGGCGGGCTGGCGCGAAAAAGGAGCGATGCGCACCTTCGCCCTTCGTTTGATTGGCTTCGTGATCTGCGCCGGCCTCAGCTCGGGCGCGGCAGACCTCGACCGCGAAATCGTGCTTGCGCCGCAGTCCGGCAGTGCAGTTGAGGATCGCGAAATCGGGCGGTGGCAGGACGCGGCCCGCGGCGTGCGCGCCACGGAGGAGAACTGGCTGCGGCTGGCTTCGGCCTACGTCGCGAAGGCCCGCCGCACGCTCGACGCGGGATACTACAAGCTCGCGGAGAAAACCGTCACGGTGGCGGAAGGGCAGTTCGGCGCGAGTGCGGAGTCGCGGCTGATTCGCGGGCACGTGCTGCACAACCTGCACCGGTTCGCGGAGGCCGAGGCGATCGCGCGCCGGCTGGTGGCGGAACGGGCCGCGCCGGCGGATTTCGCCCTCCTCAGCGATGCCCTGATGGAGCAGGGCAAACTCGCCGGGGCGATCGCCGCGGTGCAGCAGCTGTTGAATTTGAAGCCGGGAGTCGAGGCCTACACGCGCGTCGCGCAGCTGCGGTGGTGGAAGGGCGATTTGCCCGGCGCGGTGGCGGCCATGGAGCTGGCGCTGGCCGCGAATGCGCCCGGCGACACCGAGGCGCGCGGGTGGATGCTCGCGCGGCTTTCGGCGTTCGCGCTCCAGGCGGGGGAGGTGGGCCGGGCGCGGACGCGGGCGGACGAGGCCAATGCCCAACTCGGGGATTTTGCGCCGGCGCTGCTGGCGCGCGGCCGCGCGCTCCTGGCGGTGCATGATCTGGGCGGCGCCATCGCGGCGCTCGAGCGCGCGGCGGCATTGAACCCACTTCCTGAATACGAGTGGTGGCTGGCAGATGCGCTGCGGCTGGCCGGCGACGGGCAGCAGGCCGGCGCGGTGGAAGACCGGCTCAGGCGGCGCGGCGCTGCGGCGGATCCACGGACCTTTGCGCTGTTCATGGCGACGCGGGGCGAGAATTCCGGGCTGGCGGCTCGGCTGGCCGCCGATGAATTGAGGCAGCGCGGGGATGGATTGACGCACGACGCGTACGCCTGGGCGTTGCTCGCGAGCGGCGACCCCGCGGCGGCCGACGCGGAAATGCAGGCGGCGCTGGCAGAACATACGCGCGATCCGCGGCTGGCGTTGCACGCCGGCGAGATTGCGCACTGCCGCGGACGCCTCGCCGAGGCCGCGGCGTTTTTCGCCGACGCGGCCCGTGGCGCCGCGGCGCTGACGCCATCGGAACAGGCGCTGGTCAGCCGCCGGCTGGCGCCGTCGCAACCCTTTCTCTCCCATAACCCATGAAATCGACAGCCGGATTCACCCGCGCGTGCCTGCTTGGCGCGCTTGCTCTCACCGCCGCGACATCACCCTGTGCGCTCGCCTCGAGTCACATGGATGCGCCGCTCATCTCGTTGGACCACGCGGCGAACACCACCGACGTTTACGCCTTCGTGGTCGTGCGCAACAACCAGAAGTTCCTCGATGTCGCGCTCGCCGTGTATCCGCACGAAGAGCCCGGCATCGGTCCGAACCGGTACGGGTTTGATCAGAATGTCCTGTACCAGATTTTCCTCGCCGACCCGTCGACGGGCGCCGATCGCGTGGCGTACCAGTTTCAGTTCAGCGACAGCTACAAGACGCAGAACACCATCCTGCAGGCGTTCACCGGCGTCGTGGCGGCGAACGGCGATGCCGCGCAGAACTACACGCAGACCTACACCGTGACGAAGGTGGCGGGCGCGGCCAGCACCGCGCTCGGTTCGGGCACCGTGCCGCCGAACAACCAGGGCATCGCGACGCCGAAATACAACAAGAACGACGACGGCAACCAGCCGGCGAAGGATGGCGTGGGCGATGCGACTCAACTGGATGAATACACACGCAACGCGATTGCCACGCTGGCCAGCGGGTATCGGTCGTTCGCCGGCCAGCGCGACGATGCGTTTTACGGCGACATCAACGCGATCTTCGATCTGCTCTCGTTGCGATCGGGCGCGAACAACCGGTTCGACAGCCAGGGCGGGTACAACGTCCACGCCATCGTGCTGGAAATTCCGTTGAGCGACATCACCGGCGGCGAGCAGCAGACCATCGGGGTCTACGCCACGACGAGCCGTCGGGCGACGACGGTGTTGACCGATGGCGCGAGTTCCTCCGGCACCGCGACGAGCGGCAACTGGGTGCAGGTGGGGCGGCAGGGCAACCCGCTGTTCTGCGAGGCGTTCGTGGCGCTGAAGGACAAGGACCTCTACAACCGGACGAAGCCGGCGAACGATGCGACGTTGTTCAAGGCTTATGCGGACAATCCGGAGCTGGCGGGGCTGATCAATGCACTGGTGTTGAAGGGCAATGTCGCGCCGACCACGAACCGCGCGGACCTCGCGGCGATTTTCATTCCCGATGTGATCAAGGTGGATTTGTCGACCGGCCGCGCGCGGCTGCCGGGCGGTGGCGCCTCGAACATCACGTTGCCGGACGACGCGGGGTATTCGCGGTTGAGCATTTTCGGCGGTGACGTGCTCGAGAGTGCGGCGGCGGGGCATCCGTTCCGGCTGCCGGGCAGCGCCATCGGCGCGGACGCGACGAAGTTCTACGTGCCGGGTGGCTGGCCGAATGGGCGCCGCTTCGGCGAGGACGTGATCGATATCGGCGTGACGGCGGTGATCAGCGATCTGCGCGCAGTGCCGCTGACGATTCGGTCGGCCGATGGCATCGACAACGTGAACAGCAACGACGCGATCCTGAACAAGGTGTTTCCGTACACGACGACGCCGCACAACGGCCGTAACTACGACCACAACCCCCGTCAGGTGGCGTCGCCCTTGTTGAACATCTCCGCGCGCGGCGTGGCGGGCACCGGTGCGAATGCGTTGATCGGCGGGTTCGTGATTCGCGGCACGCAGCCGGTCTCGGTGCTGGTGCGGGCGCAAGGTGCCTCGCTCGGTGCGTTTGGCGTGACGGGCCAACTCGCCGATACGGTGCTCGAGCTGTATCAGGGCTCGACTCTGATGCAGTCGAACGACGACTGGAAAGCCACGCAGCAGGCCGCGATTCAGGCGACGGGGATGGCGCCCGGCGCGGATTCCGACTCGGCGATGGTGGTCACGCTCCAACCCGGTGCGTACACGACGATTGTTCGCGGCAAGAACAACGCGACCGGTGTGGCGATCGTTGAGGCTTTTCTCACGCAATAGGCCGAAACCAAGGCGTGAGTTACGCGGCCTGCGCTCCCAGCAGCGCAGGCCGTTCTGCTTTTTGGTGCCGGCGGATAGGCAGCGGTCGAACGTGCGCAGCTATCCCGAGTAAAGGCAGAGCGAAGGGAGGCCGAAGGCATGTGCCGGGATGGTGCCAGGATGGTGCGAGGATGGTGCCAGGATGGTGCCAGGATAGCGGCTGGTTCGTGCTGAAAGAGGCTCTTCTTCCGCGATCCGATTGGCGGCGACGCCGCGCATTGGGTGGGTATCCTGGCCCGAACCTGTCTCAACTCGGCCCTCATACCAGCGGCTTGATTGTTTTGGACTATTCAGGTGGGGCCCGCTCTCCGAGCGGGCCTGGGTTTCAGCGTGAATTGCACCATGAAACTCAGGCCGGTTCGGAG
>Ga0080064_1006433_pt1 | contig 12689 bp, 18 predicted proteins | sample Subgrocontami54m_FD_69260 | JGI IMG/M metagenome (GOLD analysis project Ga0080064, IMG submission 69260) | Subsurface groundwater microbial communities from S. Glens Falls, New York, USA - GMW46 contaminated, 5.4 m (SPADES assembly) (version 2) ...
TCGACATTGACGCCGAGACGAATCATCCTTCCGCTCCTACTTCGACGCCGATCGCGTCGGCGATCGTCTGGGCCATCGCGCGGATTTTCGAATCATCTTCGCCTTCGAGCATGACCCGCGCGAGCATCTCAGTGCCGGAGTAGCGCACGAGAGTGCGGCCGCGCCCATCGAGGGATTTTTCCACTTCGGTTATGACGCGACTGACCTTGACCATTTGCTCCAAAGGTTTTTTCTCTCTCACCTTGACGTTGATCAGCACCTGAGGGAGGCGGGTCATGATTCGTTTCAGCTCGCTCAGCCGCTTGCCTTTCTCCACCATCAAGGCCAGCACTTGCAGGCATGAGATGGCGCCGTCGCCCGTGGTATTGTGGTCGAGAAATATGATATGTCCCGACTGCTCGCCGCCAAGATTGTAACCGCCCTCCAGCATCCGTTCGACGACGTAGCGGTCGCCGACTTCGGTGCGCAGGACTTGAACACCCAACGGCCTGAGGGCGAGCTCCAATCCGAGATTGCTCATTACCGTGGCCACCACGGCCCGGCCCTTGAGTATGCCTTTCTCCTGCATGTCCGCGGCGCACATGGCCATCACCTGATCGCCGTCGAGGATATCCCCAGTCTCATCGGTGAAAATCGCCCGGTCCGCGTCGCCGTCCAGCGATACCGCGAAATCCGCATGCTCGTGGAGCAATACCTCGCGCGCCGTTTCGGGATACAAGGCGCCGCAGCGGCGATTGATATTCTCGCCGTCGGGCTGCACGCCGATGGGGATGACCTCGGCGCCCAATTCGGTCAGGACCTCGGGAATCACCCGATAGGCCGCGCCGTGGCCGCAATCCGCGACGATGCGCAGCCCCTCCAAGGTGAGATGGCGCGGAAAGGTGTTTTTCAGAAACACGACGTAACGCCCCAGCGCGTCGTCGATGCGGAAGGCCTTGCCGATCTTCGAAGCCGTGGCCCGGTCGCGCTCGGTTTCGCCGTTGAAGATCATTTCCTCCATGCGCGCTTCGACGGCGTCGGGAAGCTTGAATCCGTCCCAGGAAAAAAACTTGATGCCGTTGTCCTGGTAGGGATTATGGGAAGCTGAAATCACCACACCCGCGTCCGCCCTCATACTGCGGGTCAAGAACGCCACGGCCGGCGTCGGCAGCGGCCCCACCAGTTGAACGTCGGCGCCCATCGAGCAGATGCCCGAGGCCAGCGCGGTCTCCAGCATGTACCCGGAAACCCGCGTGTCCTTGCCGATGAGAATCTTGTAGCGGTGTTCCTTGCTCCCGGCCCGCCGCTTGGCCAACGACGGCGGCAAGGAGCGGCCCGATTCTGCGCTCGGCAGCGCCACCGCATCGTGAAGCACCCGGGCCATGGCGCGTCCCAAGTTGAGCGCCATCTCGGAAGTCATCGGTTCTTGGTTGGCGATGCCGCGCACGCCGTCGGTGCCGAAAAGGCGACGTACCGGTTTCTTGTTTTCGGCTTGCCCTTGGCCCATTGGGTTAACTCCTATGCTTGATTGACCTACGCCGCAGGCTTCGTGATCCGGACTCTAAATCGCTGCGGCTTTTGCTCGATGACTTTGATACCGCTCGGCAAGTTGAGAGCCAATGAAACGCTGTGATCCCCCACTCCCAATCCTTTGAGGTTCAAGTAAACCTGGTCGGCGCCCAATTGGAGCTTTTCAAGAACGCGCTTTGGGCCGGATAACCGCAAATAAACCGACTGCGGATTGACGCTGTACACTCCGTTAAAGTCCTTCGCCTGCACCTCGACGTCCCTGAACTCCTTTTGCAGCTCTTCCTCGACCAGTTGGACGGCGATATCGACCTGGTCCGGAAAAAAAGAAAACGGCTTGCCGTCCGTCGAGAGCCGCACCTTGCGTTTAAATCCGCTCCGGGACTCCTCGATATCCACCGGGACCGTTTCCACCGACGCCAGGCGTCGCACGTCGTCCGCCGGGCCCTGCACCGCGACATTTTCCGGCAGCACCGTTGTCTCCGAGATCTTGAAACCATCGGACGGTTTGCCGGAGAAGCGCACGGTCACCGGCAGAGTTCGCTTAATCACGGGCTCCAGTCTTAACTGGACCACCGGTGGCGTGATTCGAGAAACCGTCACGCCCCGTGGAATGTTGAATGAACCGGAACCCAACGGATAACTCGCTGAACCGGGCTTGGCGCCTTTCAGGTTCAGCGACAGTTTCAAATCATTGGAATCGATGGTGGAAACCAGAGTTCGCGGGCCGTTCAAACGCAACACGACGTAGTCCACGCGGTTATCCATCACCATCAAGTCCGAGGGAATATTGCGAAACTCCACCGGGACTTCGACGGCGCGCTCGATATCCCGACGGCCGCCGAGCCAAAGTCCCAGGGCAATCACCAAGGCAAGCACCTTGAGCCCGAAGTTGCTGCCTGCCAGCGAAACGATCCTTTCCCAAAGCCGTTTCACGACTTAACCAATCCCTCAAGAGCGGCGCGGAGTCTTGGACCATCGATTTTTTCGGTCACGTTGCCGCTGACGACCAGCGCGATGGTCCCTTCCTGTTCCGAGATCACGATGGCGACCCCATCCGTTTCTTCCGTGACGCCGAGCGCCGCGCGGTGGCGGGTTCCCCAGGTTTTTTTTAAATTAGGCGCCGTACTCAACGGGAGCAAGCAGCGGACCGCAGTCACTCGGCCCTTCTGAATCACCAGCGCCCCGTCATGAATCGGCGAATTGGGCAAAAAGACGCTTTCCAAAAGTTCCCGGCTGACGCGCGCGTCCAGACGCGTGCCGATTTCCATGTATTCGTTCAAACCCACTTCGCGCTGCCATACGATCAGGCCGCCGACTTTTTTTTGCGCCAGCGCCTCGGCCGCCTGGACGACCTCTTCGATGATATCCCCGCGCGCTTGGACCATGCGATCGGCGGCGCCGAACAACGGCGCCGTCCCGACTTGGGTAAGCGCCCGGCGGATGTCACTCTGAAAAATAACGATGACAACGAGGATGATCGAACCGAGGAAGTTGTCGATGATCCAGTTGAGGGTAAACAGGCCCAAAACGCGCGACGAGATATACGCCAGCAGGATCACCGCCAGGCCGACGATCATCTGCATGGCGCGGCTGCCGCGCACGATTTGCAACAGCCGGTAGACCAGAAACGTGATGATCCCGATATCGACGAAATCCTGCCAGCGCAGTTGACCGACCATTTCCATCATGAGCGCGCCCTTGCTACTCCCCCACGCCGAACCGAATCGCATCGGCGACGCGCACTGCCTTCCAAGTCTCTTTCACGTCGTGCGCCCGGACGAGGTTGGCACCCGCCAGCACCGCCGCCGCCGCCGCCGCCAGGCTCCCCTCCAGGCGCTCGCTGGGTTCAGTCCCCAAAATCATGCCGATGAATGACTTCCGCGACGCGCCCACGAGCAACGGCTGCCCGAGGCTTGCCAATTCCGGCAAGCCGCGCAACAGAGCCAGGTTGTGATCGAGCGTTTTGCCGAAACCGATGCCTGGGTCGACGATGATGTTACCCCGCTCGACCCCCTGCTCCAGCGCGTAGCGAATTTGCGCCGCCAAAAAATCGCCAACTTCCCGCACGACATCGTGATAGCGCGGAGCCGCTTGCATCGTGCGCGGCGTGCCCAGCATATGCATTAAGACCACGGGCACCTTTTCGGCGGCAACCAGTCCGACCATTTCGGCATCGAAGCGCAAAGCGCTGATGTCGTTGACGATGTCCGCGCCTTGGCGCAAAGCCGCCCGCGCGATTCCGGATTTATAAGTATCGATGGAAATCGGCACCCGCACTTCTCGACGCAGGCCGCGGATCACCGGGAGCACGCGCTCCAACTCCTCGTCCTCGGAAACCGGCCGTGCGCCAGGCCGCGTCGATTCGCCCCCGATGTCGATCACGTCCGCGCCGGCTTCCGCCATCTCGACCCCATCGGCGATTGCCTTGCCCGGATCAAGCCGTGTTCCGCCGTCATAGAAAGAATCCGGCGTCAAATTGAGAATGGCCATGATCGCAGTGCGTCGCGAAAAGTCGAGTCTGCCATGGCGCGTCGGGAGATACCCGGTCGCTGTTCCGCTCGCGACGGCGCGGCCACTAGCGATACTCGAATCTGCCGGACTAAGATCGATCATGAGCCAACCATCTCCTGAAAAAAGAATCGGCGCCTCAACAAAGCTGGTTTGGCAGCGCACCGGAGCCTGGTTTCTTCACATGCCGGAGGTCCCTCGTGCGAAGAGAAACATTCTTGAATTGGAACGCGGAGAGTGGAAGGACTAGCTAGACCCCGGTGAGCGTCAGCTTAGGCGATTGCCGCGGCGACCGACGGAGTCAGCGGATCTCCACCGTTGCCGCCGTTCCCGCCAAAATCTCTTACGATCGCGTCGATCTCCGAGCCATCCAGGACTTCTTTTTCGAGCAACGTCTCCGCGACTTTGTGCAGCAGCCCGAGATTGGTCTTCAGCAGATCCTTGGCCCGGTGATAGCTGTCTTGGATGATCCGTCTGACCTCGGCGTCGATTTCAATGGCCGTGTTTTCGGAATAGTCGACTTTCTGGGTAAAATCCCTGCCGAGAAAGATCTCTTCTTCTTTCTTGCCGAAAGTCATCGGCCCAAGTTTTTCGCTCATGCCCCATTCGCACACCATGCGGCGCGCCAGGTCCGTCGCTTTCTCGATATCGTTCCCCGCCCCGGTCGTCATATGCTCGAGCACCAGCTCTTCCGCGACGCGCCCGCCGAACAGGATCACCAGATTATTGAGAAGGTAGTCCCTCGGATAAGTGTGCTTCTCGTCCATCGGCAACTGTTGGGTCAGGCCCAAGGCCATGCCACGAGGAATGATCGTCACTTTGTGGATCGGATCGGTGCCCGGCAGCAGTTTAGCGACCAGCGCGTGTCCAGCCTCGTGATAGGCGGTATTGCGCTTTTCTTCGTCGCTGATGATCATGCTGCGCCGCTCGGCGCCCATCATCACCTTGTCCTTGGCCAGCTCGAAGTCCGGCATCTCGACCTTGTCCTTGTTGTTGCGAGCAGCCAGCAAGGCCGCTTCATTGACGAGATTCTCTAAGTCCGCGCCGGCAAACCCCGGTGTCGCGCGCGCCAACACACTGACATCCACATCTGGCGCCATCGGAACTTTGCGCGTGTGAACCGCCAAGATTCCCTCGCGACCCTTGACATCGGGTCGCGGCACCACGACGCGGCGATCAAATCGTCCGGGACGGAGTAATGCTGGATCTAAAATATCGGGGCGGTTGGTCGCGGCGATGAGAATAACTCCCTCGTTTGTTTCGAAACCATCCATCTCGACCAACAACTGGTTTAGCGTCTGTTCGCGCTCATCATGGCCGCCACCGAGACCCGCTCCACGGTGACGTCCCACGGCATCGATTTCGTCGATAAAGATAATACACGGCGCATTCTTTTTGCCTTGAACAAAGAGGTCGCGAACTCGGGATGCACCCACCCCCACGAACATCTCAACGAAGTCCGAACCGCTGATGCTGAAGAACGGCACGCCAGCCTCGCCGGCAACGGCCCGAGCCAATAGGGTTTTGCCCGTCCCCGGAGGACCGACCAGCAGACATCCCTTGGGTATTCTCCCGCCCAGTCTGGTGAACTTTTTCGGGTCCTTTAGAAAAGCGATAATTTCTTGCAGATCATCCTTCGCTTCTTCCACTCCCGCCACGTCGGAAAACGTCACCCGGTGCTGGTTTTCGGTTAACAATTTGGCGCGGCTCTTGCCAAAGGACATCGCCTTGCCGCCGCCTACCTGCATCTGGCGCATGAAGAAAATCCACACGCCGATGAGCAGTAGCATCGGAAACCAGTTGAGCAGCAGCACCATGTACCAAGGAGAATCCTCTTCCGGTTTCGCGGCGATCTTGACGCGCTTGTCGCGCAGTGACTTCACCAGCTCGGGATCGTTCGGCGCGAAGGTTCGAAACCTCTCGCCATTCTTATACTTGCCCTGGATGTTGTGGCCCTGGATGACGACTTCCTGCACATCACCGCGGTCCACCGAACTCATGAACTCGCTGAAAACGATTTCCGGATCACGGCCGTGTTGCTTGCTAAAGATGCTGAATATAACAAGGAAAACCAGCGCCAGAACAAGCCAGAGCGCGATATGTTTTGATGATTGACTCAACTAGATCCTCCAGATTTAAAGGACAGAAAAAGTCTAACACACGCAAACACTTCGATCAATATCATAATCCACCCAAATATTCCCCAGGAACCACTCGAAGTCGCAAGATCTCCGCCGTTTCCGGGCCAATCTTGGCCGCCTCACTTCTTCCGAGTTCGGGAATCCACAGGATCTCGTCGCCGGCCAACAACAACGGCAACGTAGCTCGCACCGATAAAGGGGTTTTTTTTTCGACAAAAAGGTCTTTTACCTTCCGATGTCCCGCCATACCCAACGGTTGGTACCGGTCGCCGCGGCGAAAATTGCGCAGGGTCAATGTCCGAGGCAGCAGAGCGGCATCAAACACCGCCTCCGACAAGCTGTCGGGCAAATTGCCAAGTGGCGCCGAGATCCGCTCGCTGCAAACCGTCAAACCGGACTCGGGGATGCTTAGCGGAGTTCCGATCGGCAATTCGTAGCTGTAACAAGGCGCCCGTTCCCATTTCCGATTGCGTTTCACGAGCCGCAGCACTTGGTACTCTTTGACCAACTCCAAGCCACCGGGAAGAGCAAGCCGGCCCTGCGGCGGCCCAGCCGCGATCAACTCCAGCAGTGCGGCGATATGGGTGAAATCAACTCCGAGCAGATGACTCCTCGCCCCCTCGATCCAAAGACGAAGAATCCGCCTTTGCAGCGCTGCCGGCTGTTTGAGAAACAATTCCCGGTCGAGACCGTCGGCACGACGAATCCGGTCAAGCTCTCGCCTGGCAAGCCCTTCCAAGACCCATTGATCACCGCGCAGCAGCTCCGCCTGGTGAGCCAAGCGCGTGGAAAATCCAGGACCGCTCCGCGCCTCAAACTTGGGAATCAGTTCCAACCGAATCCAGTTGCGCAGCAGCCGGTCGTCTTGGTTGGTTCGATCGACACGATACGCGAGCCGTTTTGCATTCAAGAAATCGAGAATCTCCGCCTTGGAGACTTCGAGAAAGGGCCGAATCACCGTGAGGCCATCGCTCGCGCTTTTTCCCTCCGGTCTCATGCGATGGATCGGCTCCATCCCTCCCAGCCCCTTCATGCCGCTACCGCGCATAAGCCACATCAACACGGTCTCCGCCTGATCGTCCAGGGTGTGCGCCGTCGCGACTTTGCCAAGGTTGCGTTCGCGGACAACCGCCGCGAAGAACCGATAACGTTCCTTGCGCGCCAGCGCCTCCAGGTTGCCCCCGCCTGCTTCCGACTTCATCCGGGGAAGATCGATTCTTTTGAGATGGAACGGGAGCGCCAGCCGCTCCGCCAGCTCGGCGACGAACCGCGCGTCTTCTTCCGCCTCCGCGCCACGGATTCCATGTTGTAAATGCGCGACTTCCAAATGAAAGCTAAACTCGTCCTGCAGTTCGTGCAGAACGTGGAGCAAGGCAACCGAATCCGGCCCGCCGGAGACCGCGACCAGCACGCGCTCACCGGAACAAAGCAGCTTGTGCTTTTCAACCGTTCTTTTGACCTGTTCGTGAAGCGACATTGTCGGAAAACCCAAGGAAAAGTGTGCTTGGTTTGCACCGGCAAATCAAGCCAGATGGAAGATTTCGAATGGCAGAAAAAGAAGTCAGAAAGAGGCGAAGCGGAAATTTACATCTCCCCCCCCGCTACCGATGCAGAAAACTCACCGCCCGCACCACCGACCCCGTCCCCGTCACCACGTCCGTGACTTTCTGAATCTTCTTCCCATCGCTGAGCGTATAGGTCACCGCCTGGCCTTTGGTGATGCCGACGACGCCGCGCTGTAGGACGGCGATTCTCTCCTTGATCTCCTGCGAGGCGCGTTTCCGACCGGCGGCGTCTGTGGATTTCATCTTCGCCAAGAGTCTGCGGTAATTTGAAAACTCAACGCCGCAAAATATTTGTCGAACATTTCACGCTGCTTTTTGAACAGTTGCCTTAACGATGCGGGATCGTACCGGCGCAAGTTTTTCTATGCGAACAAAAACAACCGGCTGCTTGGCGCTGCGCATTCGCTTGGCAAGCTGACGACTCCAGGTATTAAACGCGGCATTCCCCTCAATCTGCAGAGCGACCTTCGCTCCCTGGGGAACATGCTTCTGCGCCCAGGCCGGGTGCTCGGCCACATAGCGGTCAAACTCCGCTCCCAGCTCAGCGTTCAATTTCTGGAAGTTTCTCCGCATATCTTCCGTTTAAGCTACACGTTCAATCTTCGTTCCTACCAGCCGGGACGGGCGGTCAGGGGCTAGCTCTTTTATCCGCACATAAATCACCGGTTGTCCCTTTTCTCGATGCTGCTTAGAATTCCTCAAGTTAAATCGCTTCAGCTTTTCGTCATAATCCGGCAGCAATACAACCTGCGCATTCTTTGGTATCTTTTTTTCCATCTCAGGGTGGGTTAAAAGATACCGCATAAACTCAAAACCCAGTTCCAAATTTTTCTCTATTAACTTATTCTCTTGCATTGTCATCATCCTTTCAAAAACCGCTCACGGTAAACTCTCCAGTTAGACTTCAAGTCCGCTTCCGCAAATGTTAACGCTTGGTTGTAGTTCAATACGAACAGGGGAGTTTTGATCGCTGCCCCGCGGAGATCGTACTGGTCTCGGTGGCTGAAACCATGAGCCGTGTCATATCGCACCACAACCATCCATTTCCCCTTCCAGAAACTTTCATATTGTACCGTGAAGCTAATGATTTTTCCTCTACTTCGAATATGAATCTCCCGTAGACGGTCGTCTGGCCCTAGCCGAATCGTGAACTCGGTCTTTTTCACTTCCCATCCCCCACCAAAATAAACGGCGCCCAGAAGTAGGGGTGAAAGGTGGAGACGAAAATCGAAGCATGGGAATCGGAGCTGGGCGCAGGGAGCACGGAGCTTGGAGTTTCTCCGAGCTTGCGGATTCCACCGACGCCGCGCTGTAGGACGGCGATTTTCCGTTTGACCTCCACGGTTGAAAGTCCCAATGGCTGCATGTTAGCGTGTAAACAATAATGGAGATCACATGAAGAACGGTCATCCACTGGCCTTCGACAGGAAAGCGGAAGCGATCTATCGGAACAAGCTGAAACCGAAGCTCGAAAGAAAGTACAAAGGTCGTATTGTAGCAATCGATGTCGATTCGGGAGACTACTTCCTGGGAAAAACAGTGCTTGAAGCGATCGAGAACGGGCGCAAGAAACACCCCGGCAAAATGTTCTATGCGGTTCGGATCGGCTATCCGGCTGTTCACTCGCTACGTCGCACATTGCGACCTTTTTCAAGTGATTGACAACGCAAATCACGATTCGTATCATTTCCATCATGACGAAAACTATTTCTCTCCGCCTCGATCACCGACTCTTGCGCGCAATCGAGGTCGCGAGTAGGTCTGCCCACAAGGATCGTTCCGAGGTGGTAAGTGAAGCACTTGAGCTTTGGCTCAAGCGTCGCGCGGCAGCGGAAAAAGTCCGCCGTCACCGCGAAGGCTATGCTCGCCACCCCGTTAGCCGCAATGAATTTGCTCCCGTTCTGAAAGCGCAATCGTGGCCGAAGTAAATCGCGGGGAGATTTGGCAGTTTAGCTTTCCCCGCCCCGATCGCCGCCGGCCAGTGCTGGTCCTGACCAGGCAAGATATCATCAGCCATCTTCATAACGTCACCGTAGACCCGATCACAACAACTTGCTCGTCCTCTAGTCAATTCCTGCTGCGTTTGGCGCAACGCTTCCACCTTGGACCCCGTTTTCAGCCGTAAACGATTTCCCCACCCTTCGCATATTCTACGATTCCCGATTCCCCCTTGTCCCATTCTTCGGGGGTTAGAGCCACAGCCTCGATTGCTTCAAAGACATCATAAATTGCGTCCGAAAGTATTTCGGTCCGTTCCCAGTAGTCCTTGTTGGCGAAGTCCTTAGATATTACGACAACGTCTATGTCACTTCCCTCCCTGTTCGCTCCAGTGGCGTAGGAGCCAAAAAGGATGAGTTTGTCGACGCTTATGTGTTGGGACTCAATGGCGTTTCGAAAGCGGGATAAGATTTCTAAAGCTGCTTTTTTATCCATTCCAGGGTCTCCCTTCCTTTGGAGAGAATATCTTTCACAATTCTCCGCGAGAAGTCTTTTTGGAGCTTCTCGATTTCTTCCGGATAGCGGGTCGCGACGCTGGCTTCGTTCAGTTTAACAATAAATCTACCGATCGGCTCCGCTGGCTTGATGCCGATTTTGTTTAGCAAGTAAATCAAATTGTGAACTCTCGGAGGTTCCTGGCTCAGTTTTTTCCGGTAGAGCCCTTTAAGGGCCTTTTCAATGGAGAGGTGGCACATGAACACCGCATAGAAATATCTCCCGCCTTCGAACATATAATCGGCGGTGTCCAGATCGTAATCTGCCTGTCCCAACCATTGCTCAGGGGGTCGCGCCATGACTGCTCAAAAGCTTGATGGTATCCGCTGTTTCTATTAGAAACAAAATCTTACCACCTTCAAAGGTGACTTTCGACTAGAATAACTTTATGGCATCTCTAGGCTCGGCCGGCGTCGCCGGACTCTCGGAAGCGCTTGTGATAGCGGTTTCGGCACGAGCGTAACGAATACGCAACCCTCGAAAGGAATCACTCCGACTTCCGATTATCGTTCGGCCCACAATCTCGTAGCGCGCTTCTCGCTTCGTTTGCCTTTTGCTTAGAAATCCCGCCCTCGCACGCGATCTCTTCCTGAACGGTCATTTTCCATCCCCCACCAGGATAAACGGCGCCCAGAAGTAGGGGTGAGAAATGGCGACAGAGACAGGCGAAGAGACAGAGTCGGGAGACAGAGCCCGCCTCTCCGGCACGACGCCAAGCTTTCCGAGGCCCCCGCCGCGCTGCGATTGGCTTTCTTCCCGTTCCCATTTAATGTATTCTTTCGCAGAGAGAGGCAGAACCATGCCATCTACAGCGACAAAATTGGAACGCCGTGTGACCGTTCTGGAGCGGGAGCTACGCAAGATGAGGTCCGAGTTGAAAACGGTTCGAAAAGTGTCCCGACAACCGTGGTGGAAACGGCTAGCCGGAAGATTCAAGAACGATCCCCTCTTTGACGAAATCATAGAGGCGGGTAACGCGTATCGCCGTTCCCTGACTCCTCGTGCCCGGTAATGGTTATTTTGGATACCGATCATCTGACGGACAGGCGCATGCGTAGCGACTAAGTCGGCGTATTCTTCAACTACATGAAGACGCTCGACGAGGTCCGAAAACAGTTGTCTGTGGGTGAGTTTGAATTCAGTCGTCACGCCTTCAAGCGCGTTGTGGAACGAAGCATCACTGACCAAGACATCAGAGAAGCTGGTGCGCAAGCCAGCGTGATCGAAGATTATCCCGACGACAAATATTCTCACAGTTGTTTGCTGTTGGGATTCACGCAAATCAGACGCCCTTTGCATATCCAAGTCTCACTCGCGGAAACGGATCTCGTCAAAATAATCACGATCTACGAGCCTGACGCAAATGAATGGGTCAATTACTCGACACGGAGGTGACAATGTTTACCTGTCCCGTATGCCATTCCCAAGAAAGCCGGGAGGAACTCGTTGAAGAGATCTTCCAGATCGACGGGAAATATGTCCTGGTCGATCGTATTCCAGCCACCGTATGCGCCCGGTGCGGCGAAGAGACTTTCAGCCGTGAGACTACGGAAAAGGTTCGACTGCTCGTGCACGGGGACGCCAAACCGACAAAATCCCTCGCGTTGCAGGTCTTCGATTTCGCGTAGGGAAGAACCACAGTGACGTATTTTTGTGGTTCACTCAACAAATTTCGTTCAAATTCCAAGCAAGAACTATTGCTCTAGTTTCTTGACGTACCGCCGCCTCGACACGCCTGCGCTTCTTCTAAAACCTGTTCGATCAAAGGATGCGAGCTGGCCACAACGGCGTCTCGCGTGTGTTTGTGATCCGGGTAGGAGGAAATTTCAGGGCGATGCGGCGCATTATCGTAGCGAAAAATCATGCCTGTGCCTGGACTTTGATAATGGTAGCGATAACTGAGCCAGCGGGGTTCCTCGCCAATAAGCACGATAGCTTCGCTGATTTCTAAAAGAGACTGATCAGAGAATTGCAGCCGGACGCGCAGGTTCCCTCTGATCGATGTCAGAATATGCTCCTCGTACCGCTCGGTGTAAACGCCGGGGACTGCCTGGATGAGCTTGCGGACTCCAGCGAAATACTCGTCGATGGTTCTCATCCGCTCGCCGCTACCAGTTTGTTTTCTACCTCCTCCTTGAGCTGCAAATAATGTTGGTAATCTCCAGCCCATTCAACAAAATCCGCCGAATCTCCCATATCGCCCTTCTGGTAGCGAGCATAAAAGTCGGGCGACGACATCTGATACCGTTGCTCGTACGCCACCAGCCCACGAATTAAAGCAGCGATCGCCTCCACCGGCGAGGCATACACAGCTCGTTGGACTGCCATATGATTTTCTCCTTTCTCCGTTTAGGCTTGCATTGTATTATGTCACTGAACGGCTTGCCATGCTGACGTTTCCACTCTCACTTCCCCTCCCCCACCAGAATAAACGGTGCCCAGAAGTAGGGGTGAGACGTTGAAACAGCGCCTG
>Ga0080064_1006434_pt1 | contig 12689 bp, 10 predicted proteins | sample Subgrocontami54m_FD_69260 | JGI IMG/M metagenome (GOLD analysis project Ga0080064, IMG submission 69260) | Subsurface groundwater microbial communities from S. Glens Falls, New York, USA - GMW46 contaminated, 5.4 m (SPADES assembly) (version 2) ...
CTCGCCGCGGCCCGCGTGCGGCGCCGGCTGCTCGCCGAACTGCAGCCCCTCGGCCGCAGGACCCTGGCGCGTGTACCAAACGGCTTTCATTTTGCAGGCATCACGCCAGGAGCCCCGCATTCATTTCCTGATTCATCCGGCATCAGTGTAATACGCCTACGCAGACTTATCGCGCCACAAGCACGGAAAAGTGTCACTGACCCGCATTATTCATGGGACGGGAACCGGATCTTCAGGGTGACCGGATTCACGTAACCGCCCCACAGCACCATCACCCGGTTGCGGTGCGGATCGCCGCAGACCACGAAGTTGATCACCTCCGGGCCCGGCAGAACGCGCACCGCCTCGTCCTGCCCGACCAGATACTCTTCGGGATAGATGCCCCGCGCGACGGCGTCGCGGATCGTAAACGCTTCGGAATGCCCATACTTGAGCAGAAATTCCAGTTCGCGCAACGGCACGCGCGCGTGTTCGTACAGATACTCGCGGATCATCTGTTTCGAGTAGCCGGCGCCCGCCAGCGATTTTGCCACCGGCGGCGCGAGCAGGATGGTGATCATGTTGCGGAAACCGTTGGGGCCGCGTTCCGCCAGCCGCGCGAGGCAGGGCTTCTTGGTCAGCTCGATGCTGAGAAATTCCAGCGCAGTCTGCGCCGCGGTCTTGTCGGCAGTGCCGTAAATCGCCGGCGGCCAACCCCAGGTGACCGTGCCGCAGGCGGTGACCGTGCTGTCCTCTTTTTTGAATCCATGCTCGACGTGGTACGGCTCCCACGGACATTCGTCTTCGTTTTCGGCGAGCGTGAAATTCATGGGGTAACCGAAGGTGCCCATGTAGTTCCGGCCCAGGCCGTAACCGGCGATGTTCCTGATGATCAGGCCAAGCGCACGGCCGAGTGCGGGATTGGCGCCCCTCGAAATCAGCTGGCCGCCGCTCTCGATGCCCAGTTTTTTGACGGCGGGCCCGTTGACGAGCAGAAACGGCAGCACGCCCCAGGTCGTGCCGATATTGTTGAGGTTGTAATGGTTGTCGGCGATGGCCTCGACCGCCGCGATCAGCAGCGGCATGCACTCCGGCCGGCATCCGGCCATGACCGCATTCGCCGCGATGTTCCACGGCACCGCGGCGAGGTTCGCCTGCGGCAGGATCGCGATGGTCTCGTCCGGCGCGCAATCCGTGTGCCGCAAGAACGCTTCGATCTTCTCCCGCGTCGGCGGCACGATCGGCAGTCCATCGCTCCACTGCCGGCTGCTGAAATAATCGTTGACCTCCTCGAAGCTGCCCTCGAAGACGATCTCCCCGGCCAACCGCGAGACCGCGGACGAGGCCGCGGTTGCGGCAGCCCGCGACCCGGTCAAGCTATTCACGATGCGGTCGAAGAGGACGTTTTCAACGTTTCTTACGACCAGATCCTCCGGGTGAACGCCGACGGCGCCGGGATACTCGCCGATCCTCAGGCCCGTCATGCCCTCGGCCTGCGCCGCCGCCCTCGCAATCGCCGTGAATCCCGTGGTGGTGATAACCACGCTGGGAATGCCGATTTTCTCGGCTTCGACGGCCGGCCTCACCGAGGCCGGAGTGCAGGTGCCTCATCCTCCGTTGCCGGTGATCAGCGCGTCGCAGCCTTTTTCCCTTGCGATGGCGGCGATCTCCCGCGCGATTTTTTTCTGCGAGGCCGGATCGCCCCCCACATAGACGATCGGAAACTCGTTATACGGAATGACCTTGACGCCGCGGAATTTCTCGCTGAAGAGGCGCCGACAGGTCTGGAACATCAGCTCGCCCTTGAAGTGATTGTTGTAGACCTCGCCGATGGTCTTGCCGTCGAGCGTGTCGAGCGGCGGGCTGATGTTCCTTGCCTCGCCCAGCGGCAGGCCTGCCGGACTGATGACGCCCACTGTTTCTTTCACTGAGGTTCCCTTTCCACGTTGCCCGGCGATCATACTACTAAAGGGGGCGTTCCCTCGCACCGCTTCCCCGCCGCACAATCAGCGCATCGACGACGCGAGCGCCGGCGCCGCGCTCCATGACGATCAACGGATTGATGTCGACTTCGGCGATTTCGGCTCCGCAATCATGCGCGAACCACGACAGCCTGACGATCAGATCGCACAGGCATTCGATATCGCGCGGCGGCGTGCCGCGCACGCCCTCGAGCAATTTGTATCCCCGCAATTCGCCCAGCATCGTGCGCGCCTCTTCGGGCGTGACCGGCGCCACGCGGTAACTGACATCGCGCAGCACCTCGACGTGGATGCCGCCCAGACCGGCTACAACGACGGGACCGAACACGGGATCGCTGATGATGCCGAGCATCATCTCGACGCCCTGCGGCACCATTTCCTGCACCAATACACCATTGATGCGCGCATCGGGCGCGTAGCGCGCAGCAGCCGCCATCACATCACCGTATCCCCGCCGCACCGCGTCGTCGCCCGTTAACCCGAGTCTGACCGCTCCGGCGTCGGTCTTGTGCGGAATGTCGGCGGAATCGATCTTGAGCGCAACGCTGCCGGTTATTTCCCGCGCGTGGGCAACTGCTTCCGAGGCACTGCGGGCGAGCTTCTCGCGCGTGACGGAAAATCCGTAGTCGGCCAGCACGAGCTTCGCTTCCCGCTCGGTCAGCATGCCGTTGCTCGTATCAAGCTTCGCGCGCGCCGCCTCCACCCCGATGCCCGCGGGACGCTGCGCGATGTCCGTTCCCAACCGGTATGCAGCGACCCGTTGCCCGAAATCCATCGCGGCCCGCAGCGACCGCATACAGGGAAGCGCATCGCGGTACACCGCAACGCCCGCCGCCACCAGTTCTTCCGCCGTCGGAACGGAGTCATCGGTGCATGCGCCGACCCAGATCATGGCCGCCGGCTTCGGGCATTCGCGTACGAATTGCACTCCGCTTTCAATCTGCTTTCGCGAAACGAACGAGAAGATGGGCGCGACGGCGTCGATATTCGGATCGCCTGCGATCACGTTCAGCGCGCGGATGAACATCGCAGGCTCGCCGGTTGCGAGTGAAGTCAGGTCGCTGGGATTGAGCACCTTGCTGCCGTACCCCGGCACCATGCCGCCGAGTTCAGCCTGGGTCTCCGGCGTGTAGTCGGCCCACGCAAGCCCCTGGTCGGCGCCCATGTCGGCGAGATGCACGATGTTGCCGCCGGTGGCCGCGACTGATGCGACGCGCCGGCCTTTGGGCCAGCGCCGGTTGCGCAGCAGGATTGCCGTTTCGTAGAGTTCGTTGCAGGTGTTGACGCGGATAATCCCGTACTGCCTGAACACCGCTGCGTAAATATCGTCTTCGCCCGCGATGGCGCCGGTGTGCGAGGCAGCAGCACGGCTGCCCGCCTCGGTGCGGCCGAGCTTCAGCACCACCAGCGGTTTCTCGCGCTCCAGCGCCTCGCGCGCGACCGCCTGCAGTTTGGCGCCGTCCCTGAAGCTTTCGACTGCCATCAGCACGATGTGCGTCGCGTCGGAGCGCAGCATGAAGCGCGCGAAGTCGAGCGAGTCCAGGTCCGCTTCGTTGCCGCAACTGGCCTCAAAGCTGATGCCGAGGCCCGCCATCTGCGCACGCCACATGACAGTGATCTGGCCGAGGCCGCCGCTGTGGCTCACGACGCCGACATTGCCGGCCTCCCGGCGCACACCGATGGCACCGGTGGAAGTCATCGCGAAACGGTCGACGAAGTTGATCACGCCGTTGCAATTGGGGCCCATGATGCGCATGCCGGATGCACGCGCAAACGCCACCAGCCGCGCCTGACGCTCGCGGCCCTCGACCGTGGCGGTTTCCGCGAACCCGGCGGTGTAAACCGTGGCGAACGGAACGCCCCGCGCGGCGCAATCCGCCAGCACGTCGAAGACGCGCTCAGTGCTCACGATGATGCCGACGTGATCAGGCGTCTCCGGCAAATCCCTGATGCCGGGATAGCACGCAAGCCCGTAAATTTCCCTGAGGCGCGGATTGACCGGATAAATTTTTCCCGGATACCCGAATTTGAGCATCGCCCTGAATACCCGGCCGCCGAAATTGGAAGGATGGTCGGTGGCGCCGACCAATGCGACCGAGCGCGGCGCGAACAGGCGCGTAAGATCGGTGTCGATCCCCGCGGGAGCTGCGTGATCCACTATTGCGTGTGATCCACTCAGGCGGCGAGTCCGCTCGCGTTACCGACCATGGTTTTCACACCCTGCTGATTCTCACACCAGAACTCAACGGTTACGCGCTTCTGCGCGCCTTCCGCGTCCATGCTCTTGACCGCGCCATGCATGGTCAGGGTATCGCCTGCCAGCACGGGCTTGACGAAGGCCACCGACATCCTGCCGCCCCTGACGAATCCTTCGCCCAGGAACTGCACCATCATCTGTGACACGTACGCGGTCGACATCATGCCCTGCGCGAGCGGCGCCGCGAAGCCCTTTTTGCGGGCCCACTCGGCATCGGTGTGTATCGAGTACGGACGAACGCCCGAATACGCGTCGATCTGGCGCTGCGCGATCGGTTTGGTCAGCGGCGGCAGTTCTTCGCCGATGCGGATGGATGCTGCAGTTTTCAGTCCCATGGCTGCCTTCTCATTCCGGAAACAACATCTGCGTGAACTGGCCCCGGGTAAGGACAGTGCCGGACTCTTCGTTCCTGGTGGTGAATTCGGTCACCATGTAATGCCGGCCGCGCTTCTCGAACTTGTCGATAACCTTGCCGTAGGAGCGCACGCGCATCCCGACGCGAACCGGCTCGATGAATTCAAACTGCATCTTCGCGTGCAGTCCGGCGGGAACAATGTACCTGCTGTGGCGCATCGTGAGCGCCTGATTGCCGAGCAATACGGGGTGCACGATCGTTCCGCCAAACGGCGAGTCTTCGAAAAACCACGGATGGTGGTCGTCCACGGCGAAAGCGAACGTGTCCACGTCCTCCGGCTTGACCAGAAAGTCATCCGACATGAACTCCTCGCCGACGCGCACCACGTCATACGAAATTCTTTTGAACTCAACCATGCCGAATTTTCTCCTTCAGTGTTTTCGTGATCTCGCTCAGCACGTACGGCATGATTCCGCCGTGGCGCACATAATCGATTTCGGCCGGCGTATCGAGGCGCAGCGTGACGGGGACATTGTCGGTGCGTCCGTTGGCGCGATGCACGACGAGCGTCAGCGCTTCACCCGGTTTGGCATCGTCGTCGAGACCGGTCAGATCGTATATTTCCGAGCCGTCGAGCGCCAGTGTCGCGGCGGTCACACCTGCGGGAAGCTGGCACGGCAGCACCCCCATGCCGACGAGATTGCTGCGATGGATGCGCTCGAAGCTGCTGGCTACGACCGCGCGCACGCCGAGGAGCCGCGTGCCCTTGGCGGCCCAGTCGCGCGCGCTGCCCGTTCCGTACTCTTCACCGGCGACGACGATCAGCGGCACGTTTTCCGACGCATAGCGCATGGCCGCCTCAAAGATGGTCGTCTGCTCCCCGCTTGGCTGATGCACCGTCACGCCGCCATCCACCCCCGGCACCATGAGGTTCTTCAGGCGCACGTTGGCGAACGTGCCGCGCACCATGACCTCGTGATTCATGCGGCGCGCGCCGTAATTGTTGAAATCCACGGGTGCCACGCCATGGCTTTGCAGGTACTTGCCGGCGGGGGAGGTGCTCTTGATGCTGCCGATCGGGCTGATGTGGTCGGTCGTGATCGAATTGCCGAGTATGGCGAGCGCCCGCGCTGCCTTGATGTCGCACAGCGTCGACTTCTGCAGCGCCGCATCGAGAAACGGCGGCTCCTTGATGTAGGTGGAGTCGCTCTCCCACGGATAGAGTTCGCCCGTGGCCTGCGCGATGCCAGCCCACAACGGGTTTTTCTTCGCGATGTCGCCCGAGTAGATTTCGCGGTAGAAAGCCGGATTCGCGGCGGTCGCCAAGGCGCCGTCGAGCTCTGCTGCGGTCGGCCAGAGTTCGCGCAGATAAACCGGCTCGCCGCCATCATTACGCCCCACCGGATCGTGCTCGAAATCGACGTCGACGCGGCCTGCCAGCGCAAACGCAACCACGAGCGGAGGGCTTGCGAGGAAGGACGCGCGTACCGCCGGATGGATGCGTGCTTCGAAATTGCGGTTGCCGGACAGCACAGCGCACGCAACCACGTCATTGTCCATGATCGATTTCTCGAGCACGGCATCGATGGGACCTGACGCGCCGACGCACGTGCCGCAGCTATAGCCCGCAACATTGAAGCCGAGCTGATCGAGAGGACGCTGCAGACCGGTCGCTTCGAGATACTTGCTGACGACGGTCGAGCCGGGGGTGAGCGAGGTCTTCACCCACGGCTTCACCTTGAGGCCGCGTGCGACGGCTTTTTTTGCAACCAGGCCCGCGGCAAGCATGACGCCCGGGTTCGAGGTGTTGGTGCACGAAGTAATCGCGGCGATCACGACATCGCCGTGATCGACCTGCTTGCCGTTCGCCGCCGATTTCCGGCTGGTCTTGCCGTAACCGCCGCTCGCCAGCGGTTCGGTGAGCACGCTTTCGAATTTGCTCCTGATTTCCGTCAGCGGGATGCGGTCCTGCGGCCGTTTCGGCCCCGCAACGCTCGCCACGATCGACGCAAGATCGAGTTCCAGCACGCGGCTGTAGTCGACCTCGCCTTCACGCGCAGCGCCGAAGCACCCTTGCGCACGGTAATACTTTTCGACGGCGCTCACGCGCTCTGCCGTGCGGCCGGTCTGCAGCAGGTACTTGCAGGTCTGCTCGTCCACCGCGAAGTAACCGATCGTCGCGCCATATTCGACGGCCATGTTGGAAATCGTCGCGCGGTCGGGCAGCGTGAGGCGCTGCACGCCCTCGCCGAAGAACTCCACGAACTTGCCGACCACTTTGGCCTGACGCAGCATTTCGGTGACGCGCAGCACGAGATCCGTCGAGGTGATGCCCTGCCGCAGCGCACCGGTCACGCGCACCCCGACCACGTCCGGCGTCAGGAAATAAACCGGCTGGCCGAGCATCGCCGCTTCGGCTTCGATGCCGCCGACACCCCAGCCCACGACACCGAGCCCCGCGATCATGCCGGTGTGCGAATCGGTGCCCACCAGCGTGTCGGGATAACACACGCCGTCTTTCTCGAGAAAACCCGGCGCGAGGAACTCGAGGTTCAACTGGTGCAGAATGCCCCAGCCCGGCGGCATCAGGCGTATGCCTTCGTAGGCCTGCATCGCCCACTTCACGAAGCGGAAACGCTCCTCGTTGCGCTTGATCTCGAGCGCCATGTTGCGCGCCAGCGCATCCGGCGTGCCGTGGTAATCGACCGTGAGCGTGTGATCGAGCGCCATGTCGACCGGCACCCTTGGTCCCACGATTTCGCCCGGATAACCCATGCGCTTGACCGCGCCGCGGATCGCCGTAAGGTCTCCTAGCAGCGGGATACCGGCCGCGCAGTTGAGCACGATGCGCCCGACGGTGAACGGAATCTCGTCTTCCCTTTTTGCCTGCGGCTGCCACGCGGCCAGCGCGCGCACCTGTCGCTCGAACACGCGCTTTTCATCGCAATTTCTGAGCAGCGACTCGAGCACGATGCGCAGCGACACCGGCAGGCGCGAGACGCGGCCAATGCCTTGCTGTTCGAGCGCGGGCACCGAGTAGTAGGCGGTCTTGCGGCCGAGCCCGAGATCGAGGTCGCGCCGGGCAATCGAGTTAAAGGTTGCAGTCATGGTTTTTATGCGGCGCGCGCACCGCTCACGCTGCCGCGGAAGCGGGTTGATCGGGCTTCATCATGCGGGTGAGCTCGCCTGCCGAACCCAGTTTCTCGAGCTTGTTCACGGCATCGATCACCTGCGAGGCGCGGGCCTCCGGCATACGATCGCGCACCAGCAGCCTGAACTTTGCAATCCGTTCGGCATCGCTGCACGGATCCGACGGCATGCCGTGTGGATCGAGCACCGCGCTGTCGTAAGTCTTGCCATTCGCGAGCTCGAGATGGACGCGCGCCCCGTAATGCTTGGGATAGGCCGCCTCCATTTCCGGATCGACCGTAAGCTCGATGCGCCGTGCCAGTGCGCGCCGCGACGAATCGTCGAGCTCTTTGCCGAAGTAATTCGAGGGTTCGCGCGGATCGGCGGTTACCGCGAGCGCGGCGCAGTACGGCAGGCTGTACTGCGCGCCCATCGTGTCGGGCGGCGCGACGTTGCCGTTGTTGCGCGCGGAATAGCTGCAGACGCCGATGCGCAGCTTCTTCACTTCTTCCGCCTTGACCGGGTGCGCGCCGCGCATCGCGACGAGCTGTTGCACCGTGGCCTGTATCCAGGCGCAGCACGGATAGACCTTCACATAGACCTGCTCCACCGCCCAGCGCTTGCCGAGATCCTGCGTCAGTTGCTCGGGATGCGCCGATTTCCCGGACAGGACTTCGAGCAAACCGAATTGTCCGTCGAGCGCGCTCGGCGGCGCGGTGAAACCGCGCGCGGCGAGTTGTGCCATCCGCACCCCTGCTTCCGCCGCGCGGCCGGCGTGCATGCGCTTCATCATGCCCCCGCCCGTGCCCGCGGCGAAGCTCTTGGTACCCGAGGAGGTGGAACACGCGAGTCCCACCGCTGCCGTCAGCTGTTCAGGAGTCAGGTTCATCACCACGCCTGCCGCCATGACTGACGCGAGCGGGCCCGCGAGCGCGGTCTGGTGGTGCCCGCGCCGCGACGGCTCGACGCCGATCGCCAGACCGACGCGGTTGCCCGCCTCGTACCCCGCGATGACGCCCAGCAGCAGGCGCGAGCCCGGCGCATTGACGGCTTCCGCGGCGGCCACTGCCGCGGGAACGACGACGGCCCCGGGATGCACGATCGCCTCGTCGAGCAAATCGTCGAGTTCGAAACCGTGAGTGGCGGTGCCGTTGCACAGCGCGGCAGCCGGCGCGGCGAGTGTCTCGCTGCGGCCGAGGATGCTGCTGCGCCCCCGCGAGCCTTCGGAGAGCATTTCGTCCGCCATGATGGTTGCCCACGGCTGCCGCGAGCCGAACAACGCGCAGCCGAGGGAATCGAGCAGGCACCACTTCGCGTAAGCGACGACGCTTGCGGGCACCGCATCGAGCGACAACGCCTGACAAAACCGGATCAACTGCTGCGCCGCACCTTGTTGCGGCAAGGTTTCTGCTTTCATTTTCGATTTCTCCTGAGGTTCAACTTTCAATCGATCGATATGCCCGCGGCTTTGACCACTTTTCCCCAGCGCTCATAATCGTCCTTGATCCGCGCGCTGAACACCGCCGGCGAGCTTCCCACCAGCACCGTGCCGCTCGGCTCGAAGCGATCGCGAAACTCCTGCAGCGCAAGCATGCGCTTGGTCTCGCTGGCAAGCATTTCGATGATCTTGCGGTCCGTGTTGGCGGGCGCGACCAATCCGTACCACAGGTCCGATTCCGCGCCCTTCAACAGCGGCAGCTCGCTCAGCGCGGGCACGTCCGGCAACGACTTGTTGCGGGTTGCGCTCGTCACGGCGATGGCGCGCAATCTCTTCTCGTTCAGCAGGGGAGTAACCGTGAATATGCTGATGAACATGAAATCCACCTCGCCGCTCATCACGCTGGTCAGCGCCGGCCCGCCGCCCCGGAAGGCCACATGTATGATGTTGACGCGCGCCATCGCTTTCACCATCTCGCCTGCGAGATGCGCGCCGCCGCCGGTTCCCGACGAGCCGTAGGTGAGCCCTTTCGGGGTGACCTTTGCCAGCGCGATCAGTTCCTTCACCGATTTGGCCGGCACCGTCGGATGCACCACCAGCACAAACGGCAACGACGCGACCTCGCTGATGGGCGCAAGGTCGGTCAGCGGATTGAATGGCAGCTTCTTGTAAAGGTGGGGATTGATTGCGATCGGAGCATTCGTCGTCATCAGCAGGACGTGGCCATCCGGCGGGGATTTGGCCACATAATCCGTCCCGATGTTGCCGTTGGCGCCCGCGCGGTTTTCGACGATCACCGGCTGACCCAGCCACTCCGTGAATTTCTGGGCCATCACCCGGGCGACGATATCGGTTCCGCCGCCGGGCGCAAAAGCCACGACGATCCTGACCGGCTTCGTCGGGTAGGCCAGAGCGGGCGAGACGAACATGCCCGCAAGCGCCAGCGCGCACGCCGCGAACGCGAGTCTCGATCGTTGTGCTTTCATCGGTCTCTCCATTATCAGGTCCGAGCCGTCTCCGCCAGATAGCGCTGCCGCGCAAGCTGCGGCAGGCCGCCGCACTCATAGATTCTCTCGATCAGCGGCGGAAACTTGGGTATCGCCACCACCGCACCGGTCGCGACATTCCGTGCGCGGTTGGCCTGGTAATCGATCTCAAGCACTTCGCCGTCCTGCACGATGGCACCGATTCCAGGCGCGACAAAAATCGGCATCGGAAGAGCGATCGTGTTGCGCAGGAACAGGCGCGACGCGGACTCGACCACGATCGCCGCAACGCCCACTTCGCGCAGCACGGTTCCCGGACGGTGCGAGCCGCAGCCGAAGTTGCGCCCTGCGACGATGATGTCTCCCGGCCTGACCTCTTTGGGAAATTCGGGACGAAACGATTCCAGCGTATGCAGCTTCATCTCTGCCATAGTCGAGTACTTGTAGAACGGATTGATCGAGTCGGTGTCCACCGAATCGCCAAACTTCCATATCCGCCCGCGAATTACGCGATTCAGATCAAAGCTCATCGAAAACCTCCCTGGGATTCACGATTTTTCCGGCCACCGCGGCCGCGGTCACGGTCAGCGGACCGCCCAGATAGAGTTGCGCATCGAGACTGCCTTTGCGTCCCCTGAAATTGCGCGTCGTTGCCGTAATGCAGACCTCGCCCGCCGACACGTAGCCGACCTTGGGCTGGCAGATGCCGCAGCCCGGCGTGACGACCTGGGCGCCCGACTCGATGAGCTGCTCGATCAAACCGGCTTTCAGGCATTCGAGGTAAACCTGTTGCGACGCCGGCGAGAGCACGAAACGCACGCCTTTCGCAACCTTGCGGCCCTTGAGCATGCGCGCCGCGATTTCGATGTCTTCGAAACGGCCGTTCGAGCACGAGCCGATCAGCGCCTGGTCGATCTTGATGCCGCTCACCTCCTCGACCGGGACCACGTTGCCGAAGTGATGCGGTTTCGCGACCGGAAACGGCATCTCGTCGACGTTGAGAGCTATCGTTTTTTCGTACACCGCATCGGCATCGGCCGCGACGGGCTCGTAAGGCTTGTCCGTGCGCGTGCGCAGGTATTCGCGGGTCTTGCCATCGAATGGAAACCCCGCGAATTTTGCCGCCACTTCCACGCCGTGCGTCGCCAGACACATGCGGCTGTCCATGCTCAGCTGCGAAACCAGCGGGCCGGCGAATTCGATCGCCATGTTCTGTGCGAAATCGTCTCCATAGAGGCCGGCGAGCTGCAGGATGATGTCCTTGGCGATCGGGTAGTTGGGCTGGCGGCCCTCCAGCACGATCTTCACGGTCTGCGGCGCCTGAAACCAGACCTCGCCGAACAGCAGCACGTAGAGCATGTCGGCGCGCGTCATGCCGGTCGAGCCCGCGTTGAGCGCGCCGTAGGCGATCGTATGCGAGTCGTTGCCGACGACGAGTTCGCCGGGCCGCACGTAGCCGTAGTCAGGCATCATCTGATGCGCGATCCCCGGCTCGGCGTCGTGAAAGTACTTGATGCCCAGGCGTTTCGCTTCCTTGCGGATCAGCACGTTCTCGTCGGCGTAAGACTGGCTTAAGGCCGGCTGATGGTGATCGACGAGCAGATATACCCGGTCGGTGTCCCAGACCCGCGGGAATCCCTCCTTGAATCCGACGTCCACCGCCAATTTGTGGATATCCATGAACTGGTAGTGGCACATCGCTCCATCGATGCGCGCGCCGATGAACTCGCCGGCCCGCACCGGCCCCTGCGCAAGATTGTGCCGCGAGAGAATTTTCTCGGCGATCGTCTGTCCCATGCCCCCTCCTTCAGCCCCGCTCTGGTTCATCCCTGTTCGTTCACGTAGCGCGCGATTTCGGTGTGATCCGCCTTGGCGCCCAGTGCGCTTTCCGCTTTCTTCCAGAGTGCGAGCGTGGCGTGGCCGAGTTCGGCTGGCACGTTGCACGCCTCGGCCACATCCATGGCTAGCGTCAGGTCTTTTGTCATGAGTCCCAGTGCAAAGCCGGCGTTGAATTTGCCGTTCAGAATAAACTGCGCAAACTTGTTTTCGGTGCTGTTGTTGCGGCCCGTGGAGGCGTTGATGACATTGATCAGCACCTGCGGCTCGATGCCGAAACGCTCCGCGACGCGCACGGCTTCGGCGGCGGCTGCAAGCCCCGCTGCCGACAAATAGTTGTTCAGTACTTTGGCCGCGTGACCCGCGCCTAGCGAACCCACATAGAAGCGCTTGCCCATCGCGGAGAGCATCGAGTCGTAGCGCTCGGCGAGCGCTTTGTCCCCGCCGATCATGATCGACATCGTCGCCGCGACCGCCCCCTTGACGCCGCCTGAAACCGGCGCATCGAGGAGCGCGATCCCGTATTGGCGCAAGTCCTCGCCGAGCTTGCGCGTGCCCACCGGCGCCGACGAGCTCATGTCGATGATAGTCGTGCCTTTCGCAAGGCCCTTGACCAGACAGTCGTCCGCGCCGTCAGCGCCGAGCACCACGCGGCGCACGGTGAAACCGTCCGGCAGCATGGTGATGATGACGTCCGACTTCCCGCCGAGCTCAGGGAGGCTGGCGG
>Ga0080064_1006440_pt1 | contig 12677 bp, 10 predicted proteins | sample Subgrocontami54m_FD_69260 | JGI IMG/M metagenome (GOLD analysis project Ga0080064, IMG submission 69260) | Subsurface groundwater microbial communities from S. Glens Falls, New York, USA - GMW46 contaminated, 5.4 m (SPADES assembly) (version 2) ...
AAGGCCATGATGTGCGCGCCGATATGGTCGTTGTAGATCTCGCGAAAATTGGTCACGACCGCCGGGTGCGCGACCAGCTCCGGGTAGTACCAGCCGGCGGGCGGCGCCGCCTGGGGCGCCTGGATCCAGCGGAGCCGCGAAGCCTCTCGCAAGAGGGCGGGCGGCATGGTCCCGAAGGCGGCCTCAGCCCGGCCGACGGCCCCGGCGGCCTCGGCCCCATCCTCGGCGGCGACGACGGACAGATCGGGCAGCGCGGCGGCGAGACGCTTGGCCCATGCGCGCGTGGTCGAGGTCTGCGGCGGCAGCATGAGGAGAGTCGCGGCCATCGGCCTCGACACTACGCGCTTTCGACGGTGCCGGTCAACCTGCCGATCGCCCTCGAAACAAGTGTCACCGAAAGTGAGGTGGGTGCCTCAAAACCGGGTCAACTCCACTCGTGGTGAGCCCCGCCGAGAAAAGCCGCCGGGCGCAGGCGTTGCGCGCGCTTGCGGCCGCGATGCCGGCCCCGGGCACGAACACGCTGATCGTGACGCACGAGCCGAACATCATGGATGCCTTCGGCAAGGACTGGTTGGAGGTCAGGGAGGGTGAGGCGTCGATCTTCAAGCCCGACGGCGGCGGCAGGTGCACGCGGGTCGGACGCGTCCAGATCGATCAGTGGGAGGGCGCGACGCGGTGATCCGGAGCCGACTGCGGAGGGGTCAGTGCCCGCTCACCGCCGCCGCCGCAGCATCTGCTGGAGGCTCTGGCGCGTCAGGCCAAGCCGCTCGGCGGCGCGGGTCTTCGACCCGCACTCGCGGAGCGCATCCTCGATCATCCGCCGCTTGAGCTCCTCGATGGCGTCGTTCAGCGTGCGCGCCTCGCCGCCCGGCGCGGTGACGCCGTGCCGGACGCGCTCGGACAGATGCTCGGGGCGAAGCGGCTTGCCGTCGTCGGCCAGCATCACGGCGCGCTCGATCTCGTTTTCCAGCTCCCGCACGTTGCCGGGGAATGGATAGGCGCCTAGACACCGGAGCGCCTCCGGGGAGATGCCGGGCACGGCGCGGCGGGCCCGCGTCCGGTACTTCTTGAGAAAATGGTCGGCGAGCGTCGGGATGTCTTCGGGGTGCTCGCGCAGGGGCGGGAGCGGGATTGGGAACACGTTCAGGCGATAGTAGAGGTCCTGGCGGAAGTTCCCGGCGCGGATGTCCGCCTCCAGATCCGCGTTCGTGGCAGCGATGACCCTCACGTCCACCTTCCGGGAGGACGACGCGCCGACGGGGCGGACCTCGCCTTCCTGTAGAACGCGCAGCAGCCGGAGCTGCATCGCCGGTGACATCTCGCCCAGCTCGTCGAGAAACATCGTGCCACCGTCGGCCTCCTCGAACAAACCTCGTCGGTCCGCGACGGCGCCCGTGAAGGCGCCACGCGTGTGGCCGAACAGCTCGGCTTCGAGGAGCGTCTCGGGGAGAGCGGCGCAGTTCTGCGCCACGAACTTGCCACGCCGCCGCGCCCCGTTCTCGTGGATCAGGCGCGCGAACAGCTCCTTCCCCGTTCCGGTCTCGCCGGTCAAGAGCACGGTCGTGTCCGCCTCGAGCACCTTGCGCGCGAGCTCCACCGGCCGCTTGAGCCCCGTGTCCGCGCCGATCAAGCGGTCGAAGGAGAGTGGACGCTGCTGGACCTCGGCCGCCTCGCGCCGGAGGGCGTTGTACGCGAGCTCGAGCTCGTCCTTCAGACGGGCATTCTCGCGCGCGAGCAGGTAGCGCTCGGCGGCGCGGCGCACCACGACCGTCAGCTCGTGCGGATCCCACGGCTTCGAAATGAAGTGGTAGATCCCGCCGGTGTTGATCGCCTCCATCAGGCTGTCGACGTCCGTGTAGGCGGTCAGCACGATCCGCATCGCGTCGGGGACGATCTCCCGGCTGCGCCGGAGCAGCTCGACCCCCGTCATCTGCGGCATGCGGTAGTCCGTGACGATGACGGCGACCTCGTGCTGCGCGAGCAGCTCGAGGGCGGCCGGGCCGCCCGATGCGGGCAACACACGGAACTCGACGGCGAGGATCGCCTCGAGCGCGTCGAGCACGCGCGGTTCGTCGTCGACGATCAGGATGGTAGCGGGGTCGATGCCCTCCCCTGCCGGCCGTTCGCTCACCCGCCCTCCCCGACCGTCACGCTCGTCTCGCTGCCCAGGATCTCGTAGAGCGTCGACCGGTGGGCGAGGCCCTTCAGCTTCGGGCTCCCAAGCTCGCGAGACCGGACGCGATCGCTCAGCTGACGGAATGTCTCGTCGGAGGCGATGATATGCACGCCGAAGAGCCGTGTCATGCGCTGAATGCGCGCGGCGGCGATCATCGGCCGGCCGAGGACGATCAGCTCCCGCCGGCGACCCGAGCCGATCGTCCCCGCCATGAGCCGACCCGACGAGAGGCCGACCCCGATGTCGAACGTCGGCAGCCCGGCGGATTTCCAGCGCTCGCTGATCGCTCCGACCGCGGTGGTCATCTCGAGGGCTGCGCGCACGGCGCGGTCCGCGGCGCCCCCCTGCTCCCCCTCGAGCACGCCGAAGAGCGCGACGATCTCGTCGCCGATGAGTTGCTCCACGGTACCGTCGTGACGGAAGACGATATCCACCATCTCCTTGAAGTATTCGTCCAGGAGCCGGATGACGACGGCGGGCGCGGTGCGCTCGATCAGCCGGGTGAAGCCGCGAATGTCGGCGAAGAGCACCGTCGCTTCTCGCCAGTCGCCCGGCAGGTCCAGGAGCTCGGGGTTCGCGACGGCCGCTTCCACCAGCCGGGGTGACACGTAGCGCTCGAGCTGAGCGCGGAGCGACGCCTCACGGACGAGCCCGTCCTGGGCGGCGCGGAGGTCCCGGAGCGCGGCCTCGAGGTCCACGTTCCTCGCCGACAGGTCGTGGAGCAGGCGCTCACGCTCACGGGTCAGATCGTACCGCTCGACGCCCCGGCGCACGGTGTGCAGCAGCTCCTTGGGATCCCACGGCTTCAACAGGAAGTGGTAGATGTTCGCGGTATTGATCGACGTCATGAGCGCGTCTGCGTCGGTGAACGCGGTGAGGAGGATCCGGACGGTCTCCGGCGCCACCTCTCGGCTAGCCGCGAGGAACTCCACGCCCGTCATGCCGGGCATCCGCTGGTCGCTCACGATCACGGCGACCTCGGTCTCGGCGAGCGTCGAGAGCGCCGCCTTGGGCTCGTCGGCGCGGAGGACACAGTAGTCCATGGCGAGGAGCGCCTCCAGCGAGTCGAGCACGCGCGGCTCATCATCGACGATCAGGACGTTCGCCATGTCTTCCACCGCTACCCCCGTCGCGCCACCGGCAGACGGACCGTGAACACAGCCCCGCCAGCCGGCGGGCTCTCGGCCCGGATCTCGCCACCGTGCTTCTTCACGATCTCGTAGCTGATCGAGAGGCCCAGCCCGGTGCCTTCGCCGACCGGTTTCGTGGTGAAGAACGGGTCGAAGACGCGGCCGATGACGCCGGCGGGGATCCCGGGTCCCGTATCGACGATGCCGACCACCGCGACATCGCCATCGCGTCGCGTCTCGATCGTGATCTCGCCGGGTCCGACGATCGCCTGCGCGGCGTTCGCCAGGAGGTTCAGGAACACCTGGTCGATCTGCGACCGGATGCACTCGACCGAGGGCAGCTCGCCGAACTCCCGGTGAACGACGACGCGGTCCTTGAGCAGGTGGTTCAGCAAGGTCAGGCTCGACTCCAGCTCCTCGTGCAGATCGACGGCTTGCCAGACCTCGTCCTGGCCCCGCGCGAAGACACGCAGGTCACGCACGATCTTGCGCGCGCGCTCGGCGCCCTCCCGGATCCCGCCGATCATCGAGTCCAGGTACTTCAGGGCGTAGTCGACCTTCAGCGCGGTCCACCGCTCGGCGATCCGGGCGCGATCCGTCTCCGGGAGATCGACTTGGCGGTACTCGTCGAGCATCGCGCGCAGACGGCGGACGAAGTCGTCGAGCGTCGTGACGTTTGAGAAGACGAACCCGATCGGGTTGTTGAGCTCGTGGGCGACTCCGGCCACGAGCTGGCCGACCGAGGCCATCTTCTCGCGCTGCACGAGCTGCATCTGCGTCACTTGAAGGTCGCGATACGCGGCTTGCAGCTCCTCGTTCGCCGCGCGGAGCTGCTCGGTGCGGACTCGCACCTTGTCCTCGAGGCCGCGGGTCAGCTCCTCGATCGTGTGGAAGCTCTCCGCCCGATCCACGGCCAGCGCGACGTGGTTCGCGACCGCCGAGACCAGCTCCAGGTCGGCCGCCGCGAACCGGGACGGCTCGCTCGCCGCCACCGTGAGGACACCGAAGACTCGGTCCTTGACCCGGAGCGGCACCGCGACGAACGACCGGACGTCGAGCGCGCGGACCGTCGGCAGGTGCAGCGGCGTCGGGCTCGCTTCCACGTCCTCGACCTGGACTGGCAACCCGGTCGTCGCCACACGGGCGACCGCGCCGGCGTTCGCATCGAGCGGCATCTCGACCTCTTCGACGCCCGCGCTCGCTCGACCGGCGCCCTTGTGGCCGCGCACCACGCGGCGCTCGTGGTCCACGAGGAAGAAGTGCGCCGACTGGTAGCCCATGCGGTGCACGAGCCGCTGGACGGCCTGCTCGTAGATCTTCTCGGGATCGAGCGTGGCGTTGACGGCCGCACCGAGGTCGATCAGCAGCGAGAGCTGCTCGATCTTGTCCTCGAGGTCGCGGAACTTCTTCTCCAGCGCCTTATTCGAGTAAATGATCTCCTCGGATTGGAGATCGAGCAAACGCTGGGCGTGCCGCCGCCGCGCGCGCTCGCGCAGAGCCAGCCCGCCACTGAGCCCGGCCAGCACGGACAGCGCGCCGGCTGCCACGCCCACCGTGAGCGGCGCCGCCTGTGTCGCGAGCAGCAAGACGGCAGCCGCGCCCACGATCGCCCCCGCGGCCACCGGCGCCCAGAAGGGCCGGCCGAGGGGAGGGTTCGTCCACCGGACGTCGACGAGGCAGGCCGGCGCGCCCGCCGCCGAGCACTCCGTCTCGGTCACGATCGCCGGCGGAAGTCCCCACACCGTCGTCGCTCGCTCGCACCCGACCTTGATCCAGGTGCAGAGCCACCGGGGCATCGAAACACCGGCCTCCGGCGTCCACCGGAACCGCGCACGGCGGCGCGAGATGTCGACCAGCTCGAAGTGCAGGAGCCGGGAGGAGTTGTTGCCCCAGATGGTGTGACTGCGCTCGAAGTACCTCCGCGGCTCGCCGAGGGCCATCGCGTACGTCCCGAGGTAGTGGCGATCCGCACGCGACGGCCGCCATTCCATCAGGTACTCGGCGTACCGCCGTGCCCAGCGTTCCTCATCCAGCTCACCCATCAGTTCCATCGCGAGCCGCACCAGCTCGTTGGCGAGCGGCAGCGGAAGCCAGTTGTGATCGGCGACGAGGTAGTCCCGGGAGCGTCCGGCCACTCGCAGGATGGCCGCGACGCCCTCGGGGCCGACCTCTCGCTCCACGAAGGGGATCAGGACCTTCGTGAAGATGCAGTTGACGGTGCCCGGCATTGTCTCAGTCCCAGCCGTCGACGACCCCGGCCATCGTGTCGGTCACGCTCTCGTACGGCACGCCCCACAAGTCCTCGAAGCTCGCCGCCAAGCGCCGGAGGATCGTCGTCTGCCGCTGGTTGTCGGCGGCGGCGAACGACCGGCCGCGCGACCAGTGCTCGCGCACGATCGTGTACCCACCCGGCGAGGCCGCGTGCCTGCTCACCCGGCGGGCGGATGCTGGTGCGGTTCGGGCGCAGCGAACAGAATCAACTCGACCCTCTCGGCACCGTCGACATGCGCATCGTGCCCCGGGGGAATATCGAAGAAGTCACCCGACCGGATGTGCGTCTCGACGCCGGCTTCGACCATGCGTACCACTAGATCGCCTCCGATGCTATAGCCGACGTGCCGCAATGGGCACGAGTCGGGATGACCGAGCAGCGGCTTCTCGTCGACAGCCCACGTCCAACCTGGTTCGAAGATCGCGTGCATGCCAGCCGTTCCATCATGCATCTTGATGATGTTGATCCGGCCGCGCTCCTTGAAGTCGAGCTTTTCGTCTGGCGGGTCAAACCGTCGCTTCTCGATCGCAGGCAACTTGCTCATAGGGCAACCTTTCTTGTCGCGACGCTGCAATGCGCATAGGAACGATTAACGCCATCTCTGTTGGGGCGGCGGGCGTCCGGCCAGGTCCGCCCTCCCCCGGGCTCCCCCGTGGAACCCGGCACCTCACCTCTCACCGAGGCTTGTAGACCAGGGTCGACGTGATGTTCACCGGGTTCGCGAGCGTGTCCCGCACCGGCGATTTCCGGTCGATCGTCTCCTTGCACTTCCGGACCTTCTCCTCCGACGCCGGGCTCTGGATCGTCACAGTGTACCGGATGTCGGTGACGCCGTTCCGCACGGACTTATCGTGCCCGAGCATTCCACGGGCGTCGACGTCCGCCTCCATCTCGATATCGATCGCGTCGATCGGCACCCCGAACATCTGGGCGTTGGTCGCGATGCCGGCGGTGACGCAACCGGCCAGCGCCGAGAGCAGCACCTCGAAGGGGTTCGGCGCGCCATCGACACCGCCGAGCTCCGGCGGCTCGTCCACCATCACGGTGTACCGCCGCGGCGCCGGCGACATGTTGTTGCCGCCCGCGGTCCAGCCGCTGATCGACACCTGTGACTTCGTGCCGCGCTGCCACGTGGACTTCGCCTTGAACTGGCACTTGCCCATCGCGGGGGTCTCGCGGACGAGCTTGTCCACTGCCTGGATCCCTTCGAGGTTCACGTCGTTCAATCGGTCCGCCATGTCTGCCTCCTCCGGCCCGAAGGCCGTCTTCGGTCCGACAGTTCGGTTCACGCCAGCAGGTCCGCGATCATCGCGGCCGCCTTCGCGGTGCCGTCGGCCGGCACCTCGCGCCAGTGGACCGGCTTGCCGAGGTGATCGAGGATCGCCGCGGCCAGCTCCTCCTCGGTCGTCCGGTCGTAATCCATCCGCGCGCCGGCGCCGAGGCGCTGGAGCCGGCGGGTGACGAAGAACTGCTGCTCGAAGTGATTCCGCAGCGGGAAGTACAGGAACGGCGTCCGGAACGCCGCCAGCTCCATCGTGGTCGTCAGCCCGCCCTGCACGATCGCGAGGTCGGCCGCCGCGTGGTGGCGGAAGAGCTGCGGAACGAACGGCCGCACGTCGATCTGCGGGCTCTGCGGGAACTCCGCTGCGTCCAGGCGCGGTCCGGCCACGAGGAGCATGCGCGTGTCCGGCACCTTGGACGCGATCAGCGAGAAGGCGCGGGCGCACTTGTGCATCAAGTCGCGCCCCACCCGCGTGCCGCCGGCCGAGACGAGGATCACCCGCTCGCCGTCACGGTACCCGAGCGCCGTCCGGAGCGCGGTGCGGTCGGCGTACTCCTGCGGGTCGAAGTGGTACGTGTACCCGGAGAACCGGAAGTGCTCCCGTGCCCACTGCCGCATGTTCGGAAGGTCCGGCCCGAAATCGCGATCGAGGACGTCCTCCTCGTCGCCCACCAGCAGCGACAGGTCGCGGACGTCGGGATGCCGCCGCAGGTGATCGATGTTCTCCGCGTTCTTCTCCCACGTGCGCCGGAACTCCGTCGACGCCGGATCGTCCCGCATCGGCAGCATCCCGATGAAGTCCGTGAGGAAGGCGTACGGCGCCGTTTTCAGTTCGGGGTTCTCGTGCAGGAAGTAGTCGAGGTCCCATCCTTCGTCGCCGACCCAGAGGTCGTACCGCTCGCGCTCGACGACGTCGGCGAACGTCATGAAGTTCGCCGCCATGATCTCGTCCATGTCCCAGAGCGCGTTGAAGGCGTGGAGCTCGTGGTCGCGCGCCCAGCCCTCGAAATGGGCGCTCTCGTTCACCAGCAGATCGGTGGCAGGATGGACGCGCTCGCCCGCGAGCTCGACGACTCGCCGGGCAGGGTCGGCGGCGAGAAAGTCCACGGTCACGTCCGGGTAGGTCGCGCGGAGCGCCTGCGCGATCGCGATGTCGCGCTGGATATGGCCGAGGCCAATCGGGCTCGACAGCCACAGCACGCGACGCTCGGTGCGCCGGCGCGGCGCGGGCGCCTTGCGCTCGACGGTCGGTGGGATCGTGGCTGACTCCACCGGGCGGCCGAGGCCGAAGTCCCGGATGAGGTGGTTCACCTTCACCACCTCCCGGCCGTTCAGCATGTGCCCACCGTCCTGGAAGGTGACCAGCGCCGCGCCGGGAACGGCGGCGGCGAACTTCTGCCCGTGCGAGTACGGGACCACAGAGTCCTTCGTGCCGTGCAGGAGCAGCGTCGGTACCGTGAGCCGTCCGAGGAGGTCGTACACCTCGTTCTTCTCGATCTGCTGCAGCGCCTCGATGAAGATCTCGGGCGACGTCTCGCCCGCCCAGTCCACGCAGTCCTCGACCACCTTCAGCGAATGCGGCTCGGGCGTGGCCTTGGTGAAGAGCCGCCTGCGCCAGCCGTCGAAGTCCTCGCGGATCACCCGCGCGACCCGTTCCTCGAAAGGCTTCGGGAGAGACTGCGCGTACTGCGCGCCCAGCAGGATCAGGTGCGAGACGCACTCGGGATGCTCGACGGCGTAGCGGACGGCGAGCATGCTCGCGCAGGAGAACGCGACGAACGCGAACGGCGGGTGAACCGCTTCGTCGAGGACGGCGAGGAGGTCCCCGTAGCGCGTCTCGAAGTCGTACCCCGTCGGCGGACGATCCGAACGCCCGTTGCCGCGCGGGTCGATGGCCGTCACGCGGAAGTACCGCGAGAGATACGGGACCTGGCCCTTCCACATGCGGCCGTGGGCGGCCGGCTGGCAGGGGCTATGGAAGAACATGTCGCGCGTCCCGCTGCCAGTGACCTGGTAGTAGATCTTCGCGCCCGGACGATCGACGTACATCGCGCTAACCTCCCGCTCGGACCGATGGCTCCGCGCGCTCGAGCTCGTAGAGGACGAGCGCGGCACCGCCGCGCACCGTCTGTCGCTTGTCGCCTCCGACCACGTAGATCCGCGTGCTCGCGAGCGCCGGCTCCAGAGCGTAGGCGCCGGCACGCCGGCGCAGGTCCTCCGCCAGGGGAACCAGTGACCTTGCGACACCGCCCGTCACGACCACCACCTCCGGGTTGAGGCCATTGACGACGAACCCGATGCCGGCGGCGAGCGCCTCGCACGCGCGGTCGACGATCGCCTTCGCGAGGGGATCACCGCCGCGCGCGGCCCGGAAGACCAGCTCGGACGTGATGTTCGATGCGTCGCGGCCAGCCAGCTCTAGCAGGACGTCGCCAGAGCCGGTCTCGACCTGCTGCCGGGCTTCCGCCGCGATCGCCCGCCCCCCGACATAGTCGCCGAGGCAGCCGCGCCCGAAAGAAGGACAGGTCGGACTGTGGAAGTTGATCGGCAGGACGTGGAACTCCCCGGCGTAGCCCTTGTAACCCCGGATCAGGGCATCGCTCATGATCACTCCGCCGCCGACATGCGTGCCGAGGGCGAAGAGCACGAGCGAGTGGGCGCCACGGCCCACGCCGAACCTCCACTCGGCGAGGGCGAGCGCGTTGGCATCGTTGTCGACGAAGGCCCGCAGGCTCGTGACGCGTCGGATATCCTCCGCGAGCGGCAGGTGGGCCAGCTCCGGGAGAGCGTTGCCGGCATGGGGAAACATCGTACCCTTCTCGGGGTCGACGGCGCCCGCGACACCGACGCCGATACCCTCCAGCGACACGCCGCGACTCCGCGCAACCTTCAACAGCTCGTCGATCACGTCGAGGAGACGATCCACGACCGTTCCGGGTCCATCCCGGCGCGTCGGCGTCTGCACGTCATGGAGGATGTCGCCCTCGTGCGTGACGAGGCCCCCGGAGATCGTGGTGGCGCCGACATCGACGCCGATCGTCGCCTTCATTCGCCCTCTCCCGCGTTCACGTCGTGGATACCCTCATGCGCCCGGATTCGTTCTGGCCATCACCGCGGTGGATGAGCAAGAGTCGCGCCGCACGGAACTCCGCGATTTTGCGAGAGCCGCGGCGCTGGGGGCGCAAGGCGAGCTTGCACCGGCGCGCAAGGCGCGCTTGCATGCGGGGCACCTCGGATCAGACGCATAGCACGGACAAACGCTGCCCCCTCGGCTCCCTCGCCGCGCGATGCGGGTGGGCGAAATGCGGCCTCCCCTGCGGGCCCCAGCCTGACACCCGGAATTGCTCGCTTCACCAGGGCGAAGGCGAGCGTCAGCGCCGCGATCGCCCTCTGACCGGGGCCATCCTGCGCCGCCACGGGCTCGCGGTCAAGAAGCCGATCATTCTCCGACGCTAGCGCCGGCGGAGGGCGGCGAGCGACGCGTCCAGCGCCGCCGCCTCGCCGGGCGAGAGCGCGCCCTCGCCGAAGCGGCAGCGCTCGTAGGCGGCCGTGAGCCGCGCGACGGCCGACGCGAACGTGGGCGCTGCGCCCTCGACGCGCTGCGAGAACTCGCGCGCCGTCTCCGTTGAGCCGCGGCGGAAGCCGCGCCGTGCCAGCGCCCGCAGGGCCTGGAGGTAGAAGCGCGGCACGCCGGCCGCAGCCGCGCGGCGCCCGGCGCCCGGCGCATAGCGCCGGAGGGACCAGGCCGCAACGAGGATCAACACCACGATCGCGGCCACCCACCAGCGCGGCACGGCGCGCAACGAGTCTCGCCAGCCCAGCAGGGAGCCGCGCCACTCCGACGCCCCGCGGTGCACGGAAGACGCCACGCTGACCTGGTCGCGCAGGCTCCAGTTGACCACGTAGCGATACCAGCGCATGCGGAGCGCGTCGAGGTAGAGCACGGCCGCGCTCGGCGCGCCAAACGCCTCCTCGGCCGCGGCGCGCGGCGAGGGATCGAAGGTGACCCAACCCGGGCCGTCGAGGAATGCCTCGACCCAGGAGTGCGCGTCCTTCATCCGGACCATGAAGTAGGCGCCGTACGGATTCCATTCTCCACGTTGGAAGCCACCGATGACTCTCGCCGGGATGCCGACGCTCCGCAGCATGACGGCCATCGCGGCGGCGAAGTACTCGCAGTTGCCCGAGCGCCGCACGAAGAGGAACTCCTCGATCGGGCCGAGCGTCGTCTGCTGCTTGAGGACGAGGGTGTACGTGAACTGGGTGCTCAGGTAGTGGTTCAGCTTGAGGGCGGCCTCGTAGGGGCTCCGGCTGCCCGCCGTCACCTCGCGCGCGAGGGCCGGGATCCGGTCCGGCAGGGGCGGCAGCTGGAGATAACGCGCGGTCTCCGGCAACTGGGAGACGACCGGCCAGGCGGCGGCGCGCAGACCGGGGGGCGGCGTGACCTCGAGCTCGGAGTCCACCGAGTACTGGAGCCGCGCTGACGACGCCGGCGCGGTGATGCTGCCCATCTCGTCGAGCCCGACGGCGCCCACCTGCATCTGTATGCGAACCGCCTGCGGGGCGGCGAAGACGGCGTCGACGCCGATCGGATCGAGAAAGATCTCCTGGCGCACGAGCGGCCCGGCGCCCCGGGGCTCGGTGACGCGAAACTCGCCCGACGGGTCGCGCCGGAGGAGCCCGCGCCGGCGCGGGGACGCCTCCCAGATGCGCCCGTCGAAGCGGTCGAAGGCGAGCCCGCGCCAGCGAAGGTTGGGCAGCCGCTCGGGGTCCTTCACCCTCTCCGGGAAGCGCACGCGCATCACCACCGTCTCGTCGGTCTCGATCTCGCCGTACGCGCCCAGCTCCACGCGGTCGGTGAAGCCGGAGATGCGCTTGCCGAACTCGGCCCGGAAGGGTAGCGTCGCCTGCCCCACGCGCGGGATGATGAAGAACATCAGGCCCGCGAGCGCGAACGTGCCCGCCGCCGCCGCGAGCGAAATCCTGAAGAGCAGGCTCCGCGGCCCGAATCCGCCCGCCGTGAGATCGGTGACGCCGGTCTTCGCCCGCTCCGACTCGGAGACGACGTGGTGCAGGATCAGCATCCAGGTGCAAAGCAAAAGGAAGGCGATGAAGACGAAGAGGAAGCTCACGTTGAACGTGACGACCGAGGCCGCCACCAGCATGAAAAAGGAGAGGAAGCCCGCGTCCCGCAGGTCCTTCAGCGAGCGGCGGCGGAAGAGGCGCATCAGGATCAGGAAGAGCAGGAGATGGACCATGCCGTCGAGGATGCTCTGGGCAACGTAGAGCAGGTCGAGCACGATCGCGACGGCCGCGGCCACGATGAGCGCCCAAACGAAGATCGGGCGCACCGGCATGCGGTCGCGCACCTGGTCGATGACCCAGCTGCCGATGAGGGCGAGCGCCAGGATTGCCCCGCCGACCGGGCCCAGCAGCCCCGCCAGGGCGAGCGCGGCGCCGCCGGCGCAGACGAGGAGGTACGTGATGAGGCGGAGTGCTAAGAGCGCGGACATTCAGTCGAGCTCTACGCGGACTTCGCGGAGCGAGCGCCAGCCCGCGGCGTCGGGCCTGGGCGCTGCGGCGTCTGCCCCGGCAGCGCGCGGATCGTAGAGGGCCAGCTCCGTCAGGATGCGCCGAGCCTGGCCGACCCCGCGCCCGAGCGGCACGAAGAGCCCCGCGCCCGTGAGCTCGACCCCGGCGCCGGCGCGCGCCAGGTGTGCCGCGATGGAGGCAGCCTCGGAGAGGGCCGCCTCGAGCCTCGCCGCGTCCCGCTCGCCCCTGCCCGAAAGGACGACGCGCGTGTCCTCGGTCGTCTCG
>Ga0080064_1006442_pt1 | contig 12676 bp, 11 predicted proteins | sample Subgrocontami54m_FD_69260 | JGI IMG/M metagenome (GOLD analysis project Ga0080064, IMG submission 69260) | Subsurface groundwater microbial communities from S. Glens Falls, New York, USA - GMW46 contaminated, 5.4 m (SPADES assembly) (version 2) ...
GGCGGAAGTTCTGCTTGTGCAAGTGCGGCCCCAGGATCGCTTCGGCCGTCTTCTGCAGCTCGAACAAGGTGAAGGCGTCCGGCATCAGCTCGAAGATGGCGGGCCGGCACTTGACGCTGCGCCGCACCTCGCCGATGGCGCTGGCGAGCACCCTGGCGTGGTCGCCGAACATGGGGTGCCACAAACGCGGCCGGCGCGCAGCGGCCGGCACACGGCCGTCGGAGCCCGGTGCGGCCGCCTCGTCCAGGAGACTCGCTTCGGCGAGTAGCTCGTAGCGCTCGAGCACCTTCTCCTCGTCCCACGCCGCGCCTTCGAAGCCGAAGGCGATGCGCAGGCGCTGGTCGCGGTCGAGCGCATCGCGCGGTGCACGGGCCTCGCAGTGTGCCGGTGTCATCCGCGCCCAGGCCTTGAGGCGGGGTTCGATGTCCTCGGCCAGGCATGCCGGCTTGCCGCGGCGCCAATCCTCCCACGGGAAATAGGCATACCAGCTGCGCCAGACTGCGCCGGCCCGGTCGTTGTACTGGGCCGGGCCGATGAGGGCGAGATAGCAGACGGCGACGACCGGCGCCGGCGCCTCTGCGCCGTCGGTTCGACTGCCGCAGTCGACGAGGGTGCAGATCTGCCGGGTGAGCCCGAGCTCGATGCCGGTCTGCTGCTCCACCCAGAAGCGCACGCCGGCCTCGATGCTGTCGTGCTGACGCGGCGAGAACAGGCCGCAGGGCAGGGCGCCCTCGCCCGTGCGCTCCCCGCGCACCGCCGGGACGACGGCCACAACCGGCTCGTCCCCGCGCACGGCGAGGATTGCCGCGTTGAGGCCGACCGCAATCGGCTCCGCCGTCAGTGAAGAATGCAGGTGCGCCTTTTGAGCAAGCGCACTCGCTTCCTGGTGCGCCGGGGTGTCCATCAAAGCCTCGACCAGAATCAAGGCCTTAGGGGCTAGCGGCCGATCGTGGCAATTTTCCGGGAGCAATAGCGGCGTTTTGGCGACGGGCGCCTCGCCCCGGCGCCGCTGCGTCAGGATCTGCGGCCAGGCAGGGCTGGCAAGTCATATACCCATGAAAGAGAAGATCAGGGCGATAGCCCACATGCCCACCGCGATGGCCGAGGTCCACAGGGCGAAGGTGAGGTAGGTCTCGCGCATGACGGCCGAGGTCGTCTGCTGCGCCGCCGCCTCGGGCGGACGCAGCTCCTTGGGCAGATAGAGCCACATTTCCGTGCGCCGATAGTTCTTGGTGAGAGCCTCGTAGGCCTTGAAGACCAGGACACCGGTCATGATCATGGTGAGCGTTCCGCCGGCCTGGAAGGCGACGCGCGGCTCGAACGAAAGCCCGATCATCACGCAGAAGATGGCGAGTGAGGCGAACCCGCAAGCGCGCAGCACCGTCTCGAAGGCGATGCGCCGCATGTCTTCCATGACACCTGGTCCCCGTCGATAGAGGCCGGCGGACAAGACCAATGTCCAGCGGCGCGAATTGCAAAACTACAAGCGCGGCGCCTCGGCCACAACCGCGTGGGTGCGCGGCGTCGGCGGCGAGCGGCGATCATAGCCCGATCCTGAGGAAGTTGCCCACGGAGGGAATGGCGAGGATTGCCGTCCCGGCGAGCCAAATGAACAGGGAGGCTCCCGTGGAGTCGTCCTCGGCGCCGAATAGGCGCTCGTAGATCGCCGCCGGGATGCCGCCGACGATAATGGTGGCGGTCGATAGCACGAGCGCGGCGAAATAGAAGAACAGGCTTTCGCTGCCGAACAGCGGAACGAACATCAGCACCTTGCTGAAAACATAGGCGAACGCCATCAGCGGATTGAAGATGCCGCTGACCATGCCGAAGAAGGCAATGCCGATGTAGTAGAGATTGCGGTCCATGGTGCGGCTCAACCGGTGCGGGGGGCGATGCCGAGGACGATAAAGCCGTAGAGCAGCAGCACGCGCAGCCAGAACAGCCACACGAAACCGAACAGCCAGACGACGACCGGCGCCGCCGCCTTGGGCGTCACGAGCGCTACCACCCCGACAACCGGATCGGTGACGCGGCAGAAGAAGCGCCAGATGTAGTTGCCGGAATCCGGGTCGAGGAACAGGCTGAGCAGGACGCGGCCCAGCAACGTGTACATCAGCGCCGCCAGAACGAAGTTCGGCAGGTGATAATACCAGTATGTGAGAAGCGGATACGAAGCGCCCACGGCCAACTCCAGCGGGGCCAATATGGCGGCGCCGGGTCCGGGCGGCAAGATCGTTGTCCGCGAAAAGAAGCGGGGTCCCGAAGGACCCCGCCGCCATCGAACCGGCATTGCCGATCAGATCGTCTTTTCATCCAGGACGGTCTTACCGCGCGGCTTGCGGATCTCATCGACGAGGTCCTGCATCTCCTTCGGCGGCGGCTTGCCCATCAGGCTCACCACGATCATCACCAGGAAGCCGAGCGGCATGCCCAACAGTCCGCAGTTGATGTTGTTGAGGTCGAACCAGCCGACTTTGTTGGCCAACGGGTTGGTCGCGCTGGCTGGCACGTCGGCCAGCCATTTCGCATCGGCCATGATTTTGGCAACGTCAATCAGCGGCTGACCCGTTTCCGGATTCAAGAGCGACGTCATGCCGAAGTAGGTCACGCCGGCCTGCGGGAAATACCTTGAGGTGACGAGATAGAACAGACAGATGCCCCACCCGGCGGCGATTCCCAAAATCGCAGCTGCCGTGGTCGTGCGCTTCCACCAGATGCCGAGCACAAGTGCCGGGAAATTCCCGGCCATGGCGAGCGAGAACGCCCAACCGACCATGGCCAGGATGTCTGACGGTCTCGTCGCGGCAAGCGCAGCGGACGCCACGGCCACGAAGAACAAGAGCACCCGGGCCACCGTGAGCCGACGTATGGTCGGCGCGTTCGGATCGAGCATCTTGTAGTAGATGTCGTGGCTGAGCGCATTGGCAATGGCGAGCAGGAGACCGTCGGCGGTGGACAGCGCCGCCGCCAGACCGCCCGCGGCCACCAGGCCCGAGATCACGTACGGAAGGCCCGCGATCTCCGGCGTGGAGAGCACGATCACGTCCGTATTGATGACGAAATCCTGGAACCGCAGCACGCCGGCGTGCCCGGCAATCGCCTTGCAGGCGGCAACGGCGGCATCCAGACTGGCGGCGTTCTTGCCGCAAATCTGGATAAGCCCGAGTTCGCCCCAGGTGAATATCCAAGGCTTGAGGTTGGCGACGTTACTGCCGATGATGTTGGTGTAGACCTCCAGCTTCGAGAACGCCGCATAGGCCGGCGCCGAGAAGTAGAGCAGGAAAATGAACAGCAGCGACCAGCCCACCGACACGCGCGCCTCACGCACGGACGGCGTGGTGAAGTAGCGCATCAGGATGTGCGGCAGCGACGCCGTGCCGACCATCATACAGAAGATGATGCCGAAATAGTTGAGCGGCGTGTAGTTCATGAAGGGCTGGATGTGCGGCTTGAGCGTGGTCGGGGCACAATTGGCCGCCGTACACAATACTGCCAGTCCGTCCCTGACCAATTGCTGCTCACGCGCCGTGATCTCCTGGATCACCTGTCCGTAGGTGAGTTCCGGGATTGGAATCCCATAGTGCTTCGTGGACAAGATCACGATCGGTGTGAGGTAGGCGACGATCAGCACGATGTATTGCGCGATCTGCGTCCAGGTCACCGCCTTCATGCCGCCGAGCATGGCGCACAGCAGGATGCCGACGAGTCCCGCGAACACCGCGATCTCGAATTGTATGCCGAGGAAGCGCGAGGCGATGAGGCCGGTGCCGTAGATCTGCGCCGTCACGTAAGTGAAGGAGCAGCACACCAGCACGATCACCGCCAGGAAGCGTGCGAAGTTGCCACCGTACCGAAAGGCCATGAAGTCGGGCACGGTATAGGCGCCGAACTTGCGCAGGTACGGTCCGACCAGGATCGACACCAGCACGAAGCCGCCGGTCCAGCCCAGAACCCAGGCGAGGCCGTCGTAGCCGAGCAGGAACAGCGAGCCCGCCATGCCGACAAAGGAGGCCGCCGACATCCAGTCGGCGCCGGTCGCCATGCCGTTGTAGAAGGCTGGCACGACACGTCCGGCAACGTAGTACTCGGACACCTGTGCCGTGCGCATCGCCACGCCGATCACGCCGTAGACCGCCAGCGTGAAGAACACGAAGAAATAGCCGAGGACCCTATTCGGAACACCGACCTGCTCCATGATCGCAAGCAGGAGGATGAAGCCGACGAATCCACCGGTGTACAGACCATACATACGTCCGAGACTTTTGACGAAAGTCGAACGTTCCGCAGCGCTCTGAGTAGCCATGTTCTGATCCTCCCTCAGTCGTCTTCGGCGACGCCGTGCTGACGGTCGATTCTGTCCTGCTGCCACGCGAACACGAACAGCATGACCACGAACACGATCAGCGAGCCTTGCGCGGCCATGTAGAAGCCGAGCGGAAACTTGAGGATCGGCACGGTGTATTGGTTGAGGACATTCACGAACATGTGGATGATGTAGCCGAAGAAGAACCAGATGAAGAGATGCGCCAACATGAGGTTGGTCGTCCTCTTCCAGTGGACCTCGTCGTTGGTTTTTTGCATGGCTCGACTGTCCTCCCTGTGGCGATCTGCGCGATCCTGCTGCGACCAGAAGAGGGAGGACCGTTGCGGCATCCCCCCGGCGCCGCTACTCCGTCCAGCTTTCAAGCCGGATCTGAGTCACTGCGAAAGGCTAACATTGCGCGGTGCTGCGTTCTCATAATACTTTCGTCCAACGATCAAGATCACAGCCAGCGGAGTGCGGATGAAATTGCGCGACATGCTCTTTCGGCCCTGGCCGCCCATCCGCGACGCCGGCGCGCTGGCGGACTTCATCGATGCGCAATCGGCGTTTCTGGCCCAGAAGGGCGTCTACGAGTATTCGCGGGCGCGCGCCGGGCACTATGCCAAGGTGCTGTTCAGGGAGCAGCCCTTCGTGGAGGCCGTGGATCGATCGCGCTGGCAGGCGTATCCGCTCGCACTTGCCATGGTCGGAGAACTCGTCGAAGGCGTGTTGCGTCCGCACGCTGGCGATCAAGTCCAACAGCTCGATACACTGCGTGCGCTCGTGCTCTCCGTCTTCGATCGCTATCCGACCCCCAAGCCGCTCGGCGAGCGCGCCTGGAACGATGCGCGCACTGAACTCGGGCGCCGGCTGCAGCTGATCGGACTGCATCCGCCCAAACGGGCGTTCGAAATCCCCGCGCCGTTCGCGAGGGTCTATTTCGACCTGATGCCGATTCACAAGAAGCTGCGCGCGAACGAATTCCCGACCTTGCACGGCTATCTGAAGGTCACCTTGTGCAACATCCACGACGAGCTGACGAAGCGCATCGACGTGGCTGGCGTGACCCAGTCGTTGCGCGGCACGGAGGAGGCCGCGGCGCGAAGGCAGTAGGCAATGGGCAATCGGCAGTAGAGGGTCGCGATTGCCGACTGCCTACTGCCCAGCTATTCAGCGGCAATCTTGCCGGGAGCTGCGGTGCGGGCGATGGCGGCGATGGTCTCAGCCAGCGCCTCACCCTCGGGGTCTTTGCCGGCGGCAAGGCGCGCCTGCAGCACGGCGTCGGCGAAGTGCGCGCGCGGCAGCGAGCCTGCGAGCATCGGCTCGACCACGCTCTCCATGATCCTGCTCCAGTTGGCGAGGCCGCGCTTGTAGGTGTCGGCATAGCCACGCACGAGCGCTGCGGTCGCCACCACCTCGCGCGCGGCAGCCGGATCCGCGGCAAGCGTGCGCTCGACCAGCGCCAGCCAGCACTCGACCCACGCCTCCTCCTCGGCGAAGCGCAGCATGCGCGGTCGCCAGCGCTTGAGGCCCGCCAGCGCCTTGAGGCGCAGGAAGCCGGAGAGGCGCGTGGTGGTGACCTTGAGCGGCCACGCACGATCTGGGCGCACACGCGCGAGCGCCCAGCGCCCGAGCCGCGGCGGCAGCAGGCCGAAAACCTCGCCGGGGCCGGGCTTCAGGTATTCCGTCACGTCGACGATGTCGCCGGCGCGCGCCTTCGCCTCCTGGGCGACGCGGGCGAGCCGGGCCTCGCGCAATTTGAGCTGCGCGACGCGGATCACGTCCTCGACGCTCATGCGCACGGCGAGGTGGCGGGCGAGCTCGGCGATAAAGGCGGCGTCGGCCCCGGGCGAGCCCACAAAGCGATTGACCCGGCCGAGATAGCGCCAGGCGTAGGCGCGGTCCTGATAGTCGGTGAGCCGTTTGATGCCCTCGGCCAGGACGGCGTGTGCGTCGGTGGGGAAGGCTTGCAGTAACGGGGTCAGACCCCTCGCCTCGACGTCAATGCTTGCAGGAGACGGGTGACGCGAGGGGTCTGACCCCATACCCCTTTCAAACCCCGCCGCGAAGCCGCGCAGATTGGCGTCGACCGCTTTGCCTTCGGCGCGGATGGCGGCGCGGAACGTCTCGGGCGGGGTCGGCAGCACGCCCGAGGCCGCGATGGCGCCGAGCAGCACGGCATTGAGCGGGCTCCGTGCCTGCGCGGCGAGGGCGGCGAAATCGGCGATGAGCGCGCGGCGCGCGAAGCGCTGGGCCGTCTCCAGCATGCGCGGCTGGTCGAGGCGGCCGTCGCCCATCGCCATCTTCTCGTCGACGGTGAAGACGCGGGCGGAGGAAGCGATGAGCACCGTGCGGTCGGGCGTGACGAACCCGGCGCCGATCGCGCGCGTCGCTTCGAGCAGCTCGCTGGCGACCACCAGGTCCACCTCGCCGGGCGCGGCATTGAGCGCCAGCACGGGCCGTGCGCCCGATGCGCGGTGGCGCGCGCCGGCCTGCGGCACGATCTCGAGGTAGTAGGTGGTGGCGCCTGTGCGCTGGGCGACGCCCGGCACCGAGGTGCCCTGCACGAAGTGCCCGCTGGCGAGCGAGGCCGCGTGCAGCCAGGAGGCGAGCACGCCGCCGCCCTCGCCGCCGAGCGCTGCGATCAGGAGCTTTATGGGCTTGGCGTCCGCCACGATCTCACTCCGCCGGCACGAGCGATGGCGGGCGCGTAGGCCCACCGCCGAAGAGTCGGATCAGGGTTGCCGACAACCGCCGCCGCAGGCGGTCCCACAGGGTCGGGTTCTGGATGATGTCGATCTGGGCGAACGAGGGGCAGAGCTGCGCTGCGTGGGCCACCTCGCCGCACAGGCCGCAGCCGACGCAGTCGTTGTTGACATGGGCGATGGGGTCGGTGCGCAGCGGGTCCTCGTTGGGCTTGATGGTGAGCGACGGGCAGCCCGAGAGGCGGATGCACGAGTGGTCGCCGGTGCACACCTCCGGATCGACCCAGAAGCGGGTGCGCACCACGCGCTTGCCCGCTGTCACCATGCGCGCCAGCTGCGGCCTGATGCGGCGCTGGCGCGCGAGCTGGCACTCGCCGTCGGCGATGATGACTTTCAGGCCCTTCTGGCCCGTGTGCATAGCCTCGCGCAGCGTATTGACCATGCCGGCAACGCCGTAGGTGTGCGCGCGCCTGATCCACGGCACGCCGAGGCTCTTCAAGGTTCCTTCAATGTCGAGGCCACTCCCGCGTCCGCCTGGCTCCTCCTTCGAGGACAGGATGTCCTGCTGGCCGGTGGCGCTGGCGTAGCCGTTGTTCATGACGATCAGAACCGAGTCGTCCTTGTTGAAGACGGCGCCCGCGACGCCGGTGATCAGGCCGTTGTGCCAGAAGCCGCCATCGCCCATGACGCTGATCGGCCGGTTGGTCTGCGTGCCCGACACCGCGGCCGCGGAGGCGAGCGACATGCCGTATCCCAGAATCGAATTACCCTGGCTGAAGGGCGCAAAGGTCGCAAACGAGTGGCAGCCGATGTCGGCCGAGACGTGCACCGGTCCCATCTCCTGGCGCAGCAGCTTCATGGCCGAGAACACGGGCCGCTCCGGGCAGCCGGTGCAAAATGTCGGTGGACGCGGCGGCAGGGGAGCGTCCAGCGCCTTGTCGACCTCGCGCTGCTGCGCACCGACCTTGGCGATCCATTGCTCGAGCACCGGCGCCGCGCGGCCGTGGCGGCGGAAGAAGGCCGCGAGCCCCTTGCCGACGGTGAGCGGCGTGTATTCGCCGGCCATCGGCAGCACGTCCTTGCCGTGCAATTTTGTCTGCAGGTCGGCCTTGCGCAGGATCTGGCCGATTGCCTGCTCGAGGAAGTCCGGCGCGCCTTCCTCGACGATGAGCACGGCGCGCTTGCCGGCGCAGAAGCCGGCGATCTCCTCGGGCACCAGCGGATGCACGACGTTGAGCACCAGGGTCGGCAACGCGACCGCGCCGTTGACGTCGCTCAGGGCGGCGACTGCAAGCCGGCCGTTGAGAACATTGAAGAGGCCGCCCTGGACGATGATGCCGATATCGCCGTTCGCGGGCCCGAGCCGCTCGTTGAGCTTGTGGTCGAGGATAAATCTTTGCGCGGCCGGCAGCCGCCGCGCCACCTTGTCGGCCTCCTGGCGGAAGGTGGCCGGAGGGTGCGCCAGGCGGTCGTAGTTGAAGCGCGCGGGCGCGAGCCGATCCTTGGCCGAGAAGCAGGAGCGCACGTTGTCGCTCGCAACGAAGCTGCCGAACATGTGGCAGGCGCGGATGCGCAGCTCCAGGATCACCGGCGTATTGGAGGCCTCCGACAGCTCGAAGCCCTTCTCCACCGCGCGTACCAGTGTAGGCAGATCCGGACGCGGATCGATCAGCCAGAGCGAGGATTTCATGGCAAAGGCGTGGGTGCGCTCCTGGATGACGCTGGCGCCCTCGCCGTAGTCCTCCCCGACGATGATCAGCGCGCCGCCCTGCACGCCGGGGGAGGCGAGGTTGGAGAGCGCGTCGGCGGCGACGTTGGTGCCGACGATCGATTTCCAGGTGACGGCGCCGCGCAGGGGATAGTTGATCGAGGCGCCCAGCATGGCGGCGGCCGCGGCCTCGTTGGTGCAGGTCTCGAGATGGATGCCGAGGTCGCCGAGCAGGTCCTCGGACTGCACCAGCACGTCGAGCAGGTGACTGACCGGCGCGCCCTGATAGCCGCCGACGTAGGCGACGCCAGACTGCAGCAGCGCCTTGGTCACGGCCAGAATGCCCTCGCCGTAGAAGGTGTCGCCGGCGGCCAGCCGCAGGCTCTCGATCTCCTTGTGGAACGAAACCTCAGCCATCGTGTCCCCGTGTCTTGTCATCCCGGGACTTGTTCCCGGGATCCACCTATCCGCGAGCGCCGGAGCAATTGGGACGATGGATCCCGGTGACAAGCACCGGGATGACAACCGGAACCAATTGCCTCACACACGACATCAGTCCAGATCCGACATGACCTTGCGCAGGATGCGCAGCAACCGCGGCTGGTCGCGCGGGCCGATGATGCGGTCGAGATTGCGCTCGTGCCGTGCGGCGCATTCGGTGAGACGCCGTAGCGTTGCCTGACCCGCCGGCGTGAGGGTGAGGTGGTAGCTGCGCCGGTCACGCGCCAGCCGCTGCCGATCGATGAGCCCGCGGCGCTTGAGGTCGCGAAGCGCCGGCGTCAGCGTCGACTTGTCCTTGCCGGCGGCGCGGCTGAGCACGGTCTGGCTGATGCCGGGGTTGCGGCCGATCAGGGTGAGCAGCGCGAAGCGGCCTGGCGGCAGGTCCACCTCGCCAACCTCGCGGGCAAAGGCCTGGAAGGAGGCGATCTGCGCCATGCGCAGATGAAAGCCGACCCACTCCGCCAGCGGGCCATAGTCGATCCCGTCGACGAATGCGCCGGTGCCGTTGCGCTCGCGCGCCTCCACGCCAGCGGGCTTGCGGCTCGAGGAAAGCGAGTGCACCACGTGTCCCATCCCATCGCCACAGCCGAGCACGGCCGCACCTCGATTCCAGCATAGCGGAATCGGGCGGCCGAGACCACGCAAGATGGTTTTATATCCGACTAATTCCCTTTACAAGTTGTGCCACATCGGGCTGAATTGCGCCCATACCAACAAGCATCAGCAAACATCAACAAGCATCGGGTTTGCGAACCAGGCCCTGGAGGAGCTCGAGGAGGAGGAAGATGCGCACGCGTCTGGCTGGAACCACATTCGCTCTGCTCGCCGGCGCCGCCGCGGCAGGGCTCGCAGCGCCCGCGACGGCGCAGGACAAGACCTTCGAGCTCAAGCTGTCGCACTGGGTGCCGCCTTCGCACCCGCTGCAGAAGGCACTGGAGGACTGGGGCAGCTCGATCGAGAAGGCGACCGGCGGCACCGTCAAGTACAAGGTTTATCCCTCCCAGCAGCTGGGCAAGGCCTTCGACCACTACGACATGGCCAAGGACGGCATCGCCGACGTCACCTACATCAGCCCCGGCTACCAGCCCGGCCGCTTCCCGATCATCGACGCCGGCAACCTCCCGTTCATGATGTCGAACGCCAAGGGCGGGTCGCAGGCGCTCGACGCCTGGTACCGCAAGTACGCCGGCACCGAGATGAAGGACGTGAAGTTCTGCCTCGGCTTCGTGCACGACTACGGCTCGTTCCACTCAAAGACCAAGAAGATCGTGGTGCCGGCCGACATCAAGGGCATGAAGATCCGCCCCGCGCATGCCATCATCGCCAACCTCGTGACCGAACTCGGCGGCACCAACGTCAACGCTGCGGCGCCGGAAGTGCGAGACATCATCGAGAAGGGCGTGGCCGACGCCGTCACGTTCCCCTGGGGCTCGATCCCGCTGTTCGGTATCGACAAGGTGACCAAGTACCACATGAACGTGCCGCTCTACGTCACCAGCTTCGCCTGGGTGATGAACAAGGCGAAGTACGAGAGCATGTCGGCCGCGCAGAAGAAGGTCATCGACGATCACTGCACCAACGAGTGGGCTTTGCGCGTGGCTGCGCCATGGGCCGACTTCGAACGCGCCGGCGTCGCCAAGCTCACCAACGAGCCCGGCCACGAGGTCTATACGATCTCGGACGCGCAGCTTGCCGAGTGGAAGAAAGCGGCCGAGCCCGTGGTCAAAGCCTGGAGCGACAGCGTGCGCAAAGTCGGCGGCGACCCGGACGCGATCCTGAAGGAGCTGAAGACCACGCTGGCCAAGTACAACGCGGCCTATTGAGCGCACCGCACGCCGGCCGGCGCGGCTGTAATTGCGGTGTAAGGGACTTGGCGGCGGCGAGCGTTTCGCCGCCGTCGCTGCGAAGGGGCGGGGGTGCGGCAGCCAGTGTCGGGGAAGCGTTGTGCGTAGCGTCATGGACCGCTTCATCGATGGCATAGAGCTCACCGCTGCGGTGTTCATCGGCATTGTGGCGGCCGACGTCTTCATCACCGTGCTGCTGCGCTACTTCTTCGGCATCTCCATTCCCGACAGCTACGATTTCGGCCAGCTGCTATTGGGCATCCTGATCTTCTGGGGCATCGCCGCCACTTCCTATCGCGGCACCCACATCACCGTCGATCTGGTCTGGGCCAACGTCGGGCCGAAATGGCAGCGCGCCATCGACGTGTTCGCCACCCTCGTGTTGTTGTTCGTGGTCGTGGTGCAGACCTATACCCTGCTCGACAAGACCATGAGCACGCGCGATGCCCACGTGCTGACCTACACCCTGCGCCTGCCGACGTGGCCGTTCTTCGCCGTTGCCTGGCTGGGCGATGTGTCGGCGGTGCTGCTCATTGCCGTGCGCACCTACCGGCTGATCTTCAATCCCGCGGAGATGGCCCGGGCCGCCGCTGCGATCAAGCCGGTGGAATGAGGCGCGGATGAGCTCCGACCTCGTCGCCATCGTCGGGTTCCTCGCGCTGTTCGCGCTGATGCTGCTGCGCGTGCCGGTCGGCATGGCCATGGGGCTCGTCGGCGTGACGGGCTTCGGCTACCTGAGCGGCAGCGGGCCGGCGCTCAAGATCGTCGGCCACACCTCGATGCGCACGGTGACCGACTGGAATTTCGCGGTCGTGCCGCTGTTCCTGCTGATGGGGTCGTTCGCGACGACCTCGGGCATGAGCCGCGAGCTCTTCCGCGGCGCCAACGCCTTCCTCGGGCACCTGCGCGGCGGGCTCGGCATTGCCACCATCGCCGCCTGCGGCGGGTTCGCGGCAATCTGCGGTTCGTCGGTGGCGACGGCGGCAACCTTCTCGCGCGTCGCCTACCCGGAGATGCGCCGCTACGGCTACCCGCAGAGCTTCGCCACCGGGGTGATCGCGGCCGGCGGCACGCTGGGCATCATGATCCCGCCCTCGACCGTGCTCGCCGTCTACGGGCTGATTACCGAGCAGGACATCGGCAAGCTGTTCATCGCCGGGGTCGTGCCCGGCCTCGTCGCCGTCGCCATGTACATGGCGACGATCACGATCATCGGCATGATGCGGCCGGGCTACCTGCCCGCCGGACCGCGCAGCACCTGGGTCGAGCGCGGCGAGGGCTTGCGCGACATCTGGGCGACGCTGCTGCTCTTCGTCTTCGTCATCGGCGGCATTTACGGCGGCGTGTTCACGCCGACGGAGGCGGCGGGCATGGGCGCGGGCGGCGCCTTCCTCATCGGCATAGCGCGTCGCCGGCTCTCAGGGCCTGAAATCCTGCGCTCGCTGCTCGAGGCCACGCGCACGACGGCTGCCGTCTTCACCGTGCTGATCGGCGCCATCCTGTTCGGCTATTTCCTCACCATCACCCAGACGCCCCAGACGGCGACGGAGGTCCTGACCCGCCCCGGCCGCCGCCGCTCCCGCGGGCCGGCCCCGGTCGCGTCGCGTCGCCCTGC
>Ga0080064_1006445_pt1 | contig 12670 bp, 11 predicted proteins | sample Subgrocontami54m_FD_69260 | JGI IMG/M metagenome (GOLD analysis project Ga0080064, IMG submission 69260) | Subsurface groundwater microbial communities from S. Glens Falls, New York, USA - GMW46 contaminated, 5.4 m (SPADES assembly) (version 2) ...
AAATCGGCCAATTTGAGTTTGGCGACGGCGATCTCCGCGCCATTCAGCTCCTCCAAAGTGCGCCGGAAGTGGAGCAGCATCAGGTCCCCTTTGTGCCCCAGCAGGGAGAAAATGGCGCTCTGTTTTTTTTCCTGACTTTCCATTTTCCCCAATAGGACGGAGGCCTCGTCGATGATCGGCGCGCGCTGGGCCGGCCTCAGCTCTTTCCACGCCGCCCAACGCACACGAAACATTTGATGGAGGATCGACGAGCCTTCCAGAGTCAGCGGGACCGGAGGGAGATCTTCCCCCGACGAGGACTCCTGGCGTTCCTTTTCATCGGACATGAGCAAACCTTTCGGCGATGAAATCCTTTACGGCCTTTAAAAATAGCGCTGAAAACTCCTTCAGCAGGCCCTTAAAATAGTCGTTTGCGGCGGTACTTGCAAATCTCCCGGGTCAATGTACTCTTTTAGAGTGACGTGGAGCGACCGGATGACCCCAACAAGAACGGTCCTTAGGATCTTTGCCTCTCTCGCCACTCTTTTGGCGGGGTATTTCCCGATGCCAGCACAAGCACAGGCTTTGAAAGTCCAGGAGACCATCCTGGAAAATGGCCTCAAGGTCCTCCTCCTGGAAGACCATGACAGTCCGGCAGTGACTTTCCAGGTATGGTACCGGGTGGGGTCCATCAACGAACAGGATGGCAAGAGCGGCCTTTCCCACTTTCTGGAACACATGATGTTCAAAGGAACGGACAAAATCGGTCCGGAAGAATATACGCGCCTCATTGCCAAGAACGGCGGGCGCTCCAACGCCTTCACTTCGACGGACTCCACGGTCTACTTCGCAACCATGAGCCGGGATAAGATCGGCATCGCCATCGACCTGGAAGCGGACCGGATGGCGAATGCCCGCCTGGATGCCACCTATTTCGAGCCGGAAAAAAAAGTCGTGATGGAAGAGCGGCGATTGCGCACGGAGGACAATCCGGCATCCAGCCTCGGCGAGCTCATCGGGGCCGTCGCCTATCTCGTTCACCCGTACCGCCGGCCGGTCGTGGGCTGGATGAAAGATATTGAGGGCCTTACGAGCGACGACATCAAGGCCTATTACCGGAAATATTATCTTCCGAACAATGCCTTTGTCGTCGTCGTCGGGGACTTTTCCTCGAAAGAGATTCTGGAAAAGATCCGGGCTACATTCGGTAAAATTTCCCCGGGAAAAAAGCCCCCGCCGGCCGGGGTCGAAGAGCCGCCCCAGAGCGGAGAAAGAAGGGCCGTTCTCAAAAAAGAGGCGGAGCTTCCTTTAATCTCTCAGGCCTATCACGCCCCCAACTTGCGTGACGCCGACAGTCTGCCTCTGGAAGTCTTACAGGTCATCCTGGCATCCGGCCGCAGCTCACGACTGCACGAGGATTTGGTCTATCGCAAGCGCATCGCCCGCTGGATCGACACCGATTACTCGAGAGTCAGCATCGACCCCACCCTCTTCTCCGTCACGGCGCAGGTCATGCCGGGGCAGAATCCGGCGGAAGTCGAGAAGGCCATCGACACCCAGTTGCAGAAGGTCCGGACGGAGCCGGTGAGCGCCCGGGAGCTCGAGAAGGCGAAAAATCAGATCGAGGCCGGTTTTGTCTTCGGACAGGATTCCATCTTCGGCCAGGCCATGAGACTCGGCCAATACGAGACCGCCGCAGAATGGAAGCTCTTGGACGGCTATCTGCCCGGGATACGGAAGGTCACGGCGGAAGACGTTCTTCGGGTTGCTCAAAAGTATCTCCAATCGGACCGGCGCACCGTCGGGACCCTCGTCCCGACCAAAGAAGAATCCCGATGAAACGGAGCCCGGACAAAAAATCATGAAATCCTGGACTATTCTGATGCTGCTACCGCTTGCGGGCTTCGCCCTGATCATGCCCGGCAAAGCCGAGGGGGGCCTTTCCCCGAAAAGAGCCAAGCTCCGAAACGGAGTTGTCCTGTTGACATCCGAGCAACAGTCGCTTCCCATGGTGACTCTCACGCTCCTGATGGAAGCAGGCTCACGTTTTGAGCCCGCGGAAAAAGAGGGCCTCGCCCATCTGGCCGCGCGCCTGTTGACCTATGGCACGCGCCGGCGCAATGCCCAGGAAATCAGCGAGCTCCTGGACTTCATCGGCGCGGAGATTTCCACCCGCAGCAGCGAGGATTTGGCGACCATCAGTCTGACTATCCTCAAGAAGGACCTCGACACCGGGCTCGATTTACTGGCGGAGCTGTTGACCGAGGCGGTCTTCCCCATCGAAGAAATCGAAAGACAAAAACAATCCATTATCGCCCAGATCCAGGCCAATGAAGAGAGCCCAAGCTGGATTGCGCAGAAAAAACTGTTCGAGACCCTTTTCCCGGGCAGCCCCTACGGCCGGCCCGTGGAGGGAGACCCGGAGTCCCTTCAGAAGATCGAGCAGAAGGACTTAATCAATTTCTATCAACGTTTTTACCGCCCGGATCATGCCATCTTGGCCGCCGTGGGAGATATCTCACATCAGGAGATATCCAAAAAATTGGAGCAGGTGTTCCAGGCCTGGAAGCCTGGAGGGGTCGCCATCACGCCCCCCTCTCTTCCCCCGGCCGGGACGGGAAGGCAGATCAAGATTTCCAAAGATCTCACCCAGGCCAATATCCTCATGGGACAGCGGGGGGTGACCCGAAGCCACCGGGACTACTATGCCATTCAAGTCATGAACTACATTCTCGGGGGCGGAGGATTCTCTTCCCGGTTAATGGACTCCGTTCGCAACGAACGGGGGCTGGCCTACTCGGTCTATAGCGTCTTTGACGCCGAGAAATACGCCGGCACCTTCCAAATCGTCATGCAGACCAAAAACGAGACCGCCGACGAAGCGGTGCGGGTCGCCCGGGAGGAAGTCCGGCGGATACGAGAAGAAAAGGTGACTCCTGAAGAGCTGCAGGACGCGAAGGATTTCCTTATCGGCAGCTTTCCTTTGCGCTTCGACACCAACCGGAGGGTAGCCGACTTTCTCGCCTATGCGGAGTTCTTCGAACTGGGGCCGGACTATATCGATCGTTACCCCGAACTGATTCGCCGGGTCAACCTCGATGAGATTTTCCGGGTAGCCAAGACCTACCTTCAACCGGATCAGATGGTTTTGGTGATGGTTGCCAAGGAGAGCAAAAAAAATCCCGCTAAGTAGAGCGCTAGAGAGGACCCGCCTGCCGCTTCGTTGCAATGGTTTGTTTCACGGTTTTCAGCTTTTCCGCGAGTTTCGGATAACGGGCCATAAAAGCATTGATTTTGTTTCTCACCCACTCAGACTCCGTAGAGAGGAGCGCGAAACCCAACACCAGAAATAACACCCCCTGGAGAATAGGCAAAAAGAGGCCGAGGATCCCTAAAAATACCAAGGTCCAGCCGAGGATTAATTTAAGAACATGGTTCAGCGCGGCCTTCATCCGGATGCTCCGTTCAGCAGCCCTTATAGCACTCCAAAAGCCTCGAGGGAAGGAGATTCCCGAAAATTGTCTTTCTTCCCGGCAAAAAAATTCTTGACTTGAATCTCCATTGCCCTCATACTGGCCAAGTTTTGAACACCGCTATGAAAAAAGTCCTTGTTGTCGAGGATCACCCGGATATGCGGGAGCTTCTTATCTTCCAGATGGAGCGGATGGGCTTTCAGGTCATCCCGGCCAAGAACGGGCACGAGGCTGTCGAAAAAGCGCTAAAAGAAAGACCCCAGTTGATCCTTATGGACATTATGATGCCGGGGATGGACGGCCGGGAGGCGACTCGCATCTTGCGCTCCAATCAAGAAACCCGGAATATCCCTATCCTCGCGGCGACGGTCTTGTTTGGGGATTCGGATGTTAAGAGCTGCTTCGAAGCCGGATGCAACGGCTACCTGCTCAAACCCTTTACGTTTAAAGAGCTGCAAGGGAAAGTCCAGGAAATTATGCCGACGGCGGCGTGAAGAATACCCTCTCTCCAATCGCTTTCCCCTTCCCCGTTTCTCCGATAAATTAATGCTGTAGGGGTTACCCGGTGTCTGCAAGAGAACAAGCCTTGTTTGTGGTCAGGCGTCTCAGGGAAGAAGGCTATGAAGCCTACTTCGCCGGCGGTTGCGTGCGGGATGGCCTGCTGGGGAAGGACCCCAAAGACTACGACGTGGCCACCAACGCCCGTCCGGAAGCCGTTCAACAAATTTTTCCCAAGACGATTCCTGTAGGCACGCAGTTCGGAGTGGTGTTGGTCGTGCTGGAAGGAGAAACCTTTGAGGTGGCGACCTTTCGTTTCGACGGTCCCTACCTGGACGGGAGGCATCCCAGCCACGTTCGCTTTGGCACCTTGGAGGAAGACGTCAAACGGCGCGACTTTACGATCAATGGCATGATGGTCGATCCCTTATCGGACCGGGTCATCGATCTTGTCGGCGGGAGGGAGGACTTGGCCCGAGGCCTTCTCCGCGCGATCGGGGAACCCAATCACCGCTTTGAGGAGGACCGTCTTCGCATGATTCGAGCCGTTCGCCTTGCCGCCGGTATGGACTTTACCATCGAAGAAAGCACCTTCCACGCCCTTCAAGAGCTGGCGCCTTCGATCACCAGCGTCGCCTGGGAAAGAATCGGTGACGAGATCACCCGCCTTCTTATAGAAGGCGGGGCCAGAAAGGGATTTCAACTCTTGGACCGGGCCGGGCTCCTTGAAGTGGTCCTGCCGGAAGTGGCCGCGACGAAAGGGGTAGAGCAAACTCCCGACTTTCACCCCGAAGGAGACGTTTGGGCTCATACGCTCACCCTCCTGGGTCATCTGCGGCAGCCCACGGAGACACTCGCCTATGGCTGTCTGCTCCACGATATCGCCAAACCGGTTTGCATCAACCGAAACACCGCGCGTGTCACTTTTTATGGCCATACCGAAAAAGGGGCGGAAATGGCCGTGGAGATCCTGAAGCGCCTGAAACGGAGCCGCGCCGTCTGGGAACAGGTCGCTTACCTGGTGAAAAATCATCTTCGTCACACCCAGGCGCCGAACATGCGCTTGAGCACGCTGAAACGGTTTCTCGCCGAGGAGGGCATTGAAGAGTTGCTCGAGCTCACCCGAATCGACGCGCTCTCCTCCAACGGCGATCTCCGCTATTACAATTTCTGCATGCAAAAGCTGGGGGAGCTGGAGCAGAAAGAGATCCGCCCCACCCCCTTGCTGACGGGAGCCGATCTTATCGGCATGGGCTTATCCCCAGGCCCCCTTTTTGGAGAGATCTTACAGCGGATCGAAGAAGCTCAACTGGAAGGGGATCTCAAGACCAAAGAAGACGCAGAAGCTTGGGTTAGAAAAAACTATCTCAGCAAATAAAAATAACGGTTACCGGGTCGGATGACTGCCGGGTCGTTGCATCGCCAGCCGGGAGTCTCTTTCCGGCCCGATGCAATAGATTTGTGGACCATTGAAGTTCCTCGTCCGGTGCATCGGTCCTGCAAGATCCCCCCGACTGGCGATTGAGTGAATCCACGGCCGATCGGCCTTTTCATTCGTCGTCCGACGACGGTTCGTTATGCGGGACTTTCAAGACGAGGCACTTGGCGCTTCCGCCGGCCTTGATGAATTCGCTCAGGGGAGTCTCGAAGACGGAAAATCCCAGAGACTCCAGCTTCTGGCGCGCCTCCGGGCAGCCGTCATTCATCACCACGTTTTTCCCGATCACGATGGTGTTGCAGGCGAAGCGCCTCGCCTCATCCTCTGACACCTCGATGAGCGTGCCGACCTGGTGCTCTAAAACCTTCAAGGCATAAGTGTCGAACGCCGCCGGATAGAAAAGGGCGATATCTTTGGACAAGGGACAAAAGCAGGTGTCCAGATGGTAAAACCACTCGTTGGTGAGCTCCAAAGAGAGAACTTCGCAACCGATGATATCGGCGACTTTCTGATGAGACGAGATATCGGACCGGATGTGATAGCCGGCGAAGAGGAGATCTCCGCACATGAGCATGTCCCCTTCTCCTTCAAAGCACTCTTCTTCCTGAAGCTCGTAGATCTCGCAACCTCTCACCCGGAACCAATTGTCGAAATAAGGCGCCTCTCCGCGCCGGACCTCGTGACGGAATCGGCTGACCACGAACTTGTTCCCGAACGCCAATCCCCCGTTCGCGGTGAAGACCATATCGGGCAGTCCCTTTTGGGGTTCCACGAGCGGCACTTCCACGTTCAGCTGATCCTGGAGGAGCCGGTACAATTTCCTCCACTGCTCCTGGGCCAGTTCCCGGTCGCTCTGCCGGCTACGGCTCATCCAGGGATTGATCTCGTATTCGATCCCGTAGTAGAGCGGAGGGCACATTAAAAGACGCATATTGAATTTTTCAGCTCAGCGAAGGCAAGACGACTTTGAAGGTGGATCCCTTTCCGCACTCGCTCTCCACCGCGATCTTTCCCCCAAGAAGCTCCACCATCCGCTTCACGATGCTCAACCCCAACCCGCTCCCGGGATACTTCCTCCGATCCACCCCCTCCACCATGTAAAAAGGCTCGAAGATCCTCCCTAACTCCTCCCCATTCATCCCTATCCCGGTATCCCGCACCGAAATAACAACCCCCCCATCCGATCCCGCCTCCACCCAAACCCTCACCTCCCCACCATCCGTATACTTGACCGCATTCCCTATCAAATTCTGCAATACCTCGTTGACCTTCGACCGGTCGCTCCTCAGCTTCATTCCGTTGACCGCCTCAAACCTCAACCCCAATCCTTTCTCCCTCGCCAACGGCGTAAACGAAGCCTCCAACTCTTCCATCAACCCCCCTAAACCAAACTCTTCCACCCGCAGCGGCACCCGCCCCGCCTCCAAACGGGCCAAATCCAATATCCCGTTGATCAAATTCAATAACTCCTCCGCACTGCGGCCAAGCGGCTCCAACCCTTTCCTCTGCCCCTCCGTCAAATTCCCAAAAAACCCATCCGCCAAAAGCTGCTCCGTCCCGATGATCACGTTCAAGGGCGTCCTCAACTCGTGCGCCATCGTATTCAAAAAATCAGACTTCGCCTGATACGCCGCTTCCAACTCCTGAGACTTCCTCCGCGCCTCCTCAAATAACGCGGCGTTCTCAATCGCGATAGCCGCGCCCCGGGCAAACTGCTCGATCAGGCTCAACTCCCGCTGGCTGAAATCGCGGGGCAACCGAGTACAAACAAAGAGGAGTCCCAAGGGCTTCTTGTCCTTACTGAACAACGGCGCCCCGAGAAAGCCGTGAAGGCCGGCCGTTTTGATTGCCGAATGATAGGGAAAACCCGGATCTAGAGCCATATCCTTGACCGTCACCGGCTTTCCCCCTTCCAGGACCTGTCTGGCCCGCCCCTGTCTTCTCCCAATGTCACTGGAGCCGATGATCCTCACGATCTCCGCATCCCCCGCGATCGCACGGGTCTTGATGGTGCCGTCCTTGTCCAGGAGCCTGAGCCATGCGAACTCCGCATGGAAAAGCGCGGCCGCCTGCTCCGTCATCTTCTGAAGTAGCTCATCGAGTTCCAAAAAGAGGATATCGGATAGAAACTCCCGCATGGTCTGTTGATCTCTGGCCACATTGGCTAGCTCCAGATTGGCGGATCTGAGATCCTCCAATAGCCTGCTGTTCTCCAGGGCGATGGCGACGCCGTTGGCCAACTGCTGGAGCAGGTCAATCTCTTCCTGGGTAAAACTCCTTGGTTGATAGCTGAGCGCCTGGACAATTCCCATTACCTCCCCAGCGCGTGAGAAAAGCGGTACCGCCAAATAGCCATGGACGCCAAGGGCGAGAGTCGTCTGCCCCAATGGGATCCCCGCGCTCTCAGTAATATCTGGAATGGCCAGCGGCTTCCGGTTTTCCACAATCCACTGCGAGCCTCCCCGCCCGGTGCCGGTAGCGGTCGCGCGTACGCGCTCCGCATCGATACCGGAGACGCCTATGATGTGTCGGACTCCGTTTACAATCAGTCTCACGTTGGAAATATCGACCTTGAAAATCTCCCGGACCCTCTCGGTGAACTTTTTAAGCAGATGCTCGACATCCAACGACGTGATTTCCTGGCTGACCTCCTTGAGAAGCCTTTGCATCTCTTCTCTTCTCTTCGCGTCCTGATAAAGAGTGGCGTTTTCAACCGCCACGGCCAGCACCTCCACGACGGGTGAGAGAATCTCCAGATCTTTTTTGCCATAGGAGCCGGGAGTCAGATTGCCCAAGTTCAAGGCGCCCAACACTCTCCCCTTGACTATCAAAGGAAAGATCACGTACGAGCGCACTCCCAGTCCCTCGTACCTCTTCTGCGTGCTGGGAAACCGACGGTCCTGAAGCAGATCTTCGCAGATCACCGGCTCCCGGTGCTCCGTGATCCACTCCGTGGCGCTTCCCTGCTCTATCCAGCTTGTGGGGTCACCTGTCCCGGACCGGGGCAATCCTTGGTCAAAGACGGTCCGGTACCTCTCAGCGTTCTGGAAAACGCTGATCGTCATGCGGTCGTAGGGAACGAGCTTCCGAATCTCCTCACTGAGCGTGCGATAAATCTCCTTCAGATCGAGCGAGCCCGTGATCAGAGCGTTCAGACGGTGCGTTAAGGCCATTTGGTCCAGGGTCTTTCCCAACCCACGATAAAGGTCCAGATACCCTAGAAGGAGAGCGATATAAAAGGCAGCGGCGCCGGCCACTGGAAATAGAAAATAGGACAGAGACGACAAGTCATGAACCGTATAGGAATGGATCACGGCGGAAAAGGTCCAGAAGGTGATGGACAAAAAACCCAGAAAATAGCCGACCAGAGGGTTCTTGGTCTGCTGGAATTTCTCCCAATGGAGCCAGATCGCCGCAAGGTAGAGAAGTAAGAACACGTATGGAAGAGAGATGGAAACAGTGTCCAGCCGGGGAGCAAGGAAAATCGGCCGGAGGGATTCGGCATAGGCGACAAAGGCCCAGATCAATAGAACGCAAATGAGCGACACTCCTCCGAAAGCGGGCCATCCTGCCAGAGAGTGGTCCGGGCGGCTGGACGGTGTAATGAAAAATACGCAAGGCAGAAGAAGGACCAAGAAAAAAAGGTAGAACAGATAGGGGGAAATCGAAGAAGCGGCCGGGAGAAAACCCTGCAGCGCTAAAAGATACGACGCGGCTACGAGCGAAGAGAGCCAAAAAGCCGTTCCCAACCAAAAGCCATAGGACTCCTTAACGAAAATGAATCGTCCGAAAGCGAGCAGTGCAATGCTGAGAGTCGCCCCCAAACAGAAAGCCACGATGCCGGGGACAAACGACGGGGGAAGCGGAGGAAGCGTGCCGGGAGGCAAATAGGCTACTAAAAGCGATTGAGCGATTCCGAGGAAGGCGGAGACGGCGATAAAGGCCGCAACCCGTCTCTCGACGAGAGACGCCGGCCAGAGCCGCCGCTCCAGGGATACGTTGTCCATATCCATAAATCAAACGTGATTAATAGGGGCGTCGCAGAGTGCTGTCAAGGGAAATATTCGGAAACGAAAACAATCCCTTTATATCCCCCATGCGCCACTCAGGTGAATGTTGGTCCCGTTGACGTAGCGGGACTCATCCGATACCAAAAAGCGCACCACGGAAACCGCGTCTTCCAGGGCGCCCACATATCCGGCGGGGATCTTCTTCGCCATCGCGGCGATCTCGGCCGGAGGCATGCTTCCGGAGTCGATGAAGCCCGGAGAGATGGCATTCACCGTGATGCCGTGGGGGGCCAGAACCCGGGCCAGGGAGCGGGTCAGAACGAGCAACCCGACTTTGGCCGTGTAATGAGCGGTGAGTTGGGGTTGAGCGATGAGCTGATCCGCATTGGCCATGCTGAAACAGACCATCCGGCCCCAACCGCGCGCGATCATCCCCGGGGCTACGGCCCGGCTCAAATAGAAAAACGGGTGGAGGTTGTTCGCAAACATGGACTGCCACCCTTCGGCACTTTCTTCCAAAATGGGAACCCGATGATAGGGCCCGGCGCAGTGGATCAAGGCATCGATGCGGCCCCATTTTTCTTCTATATCCTTGACCATGGCCGCTGCGGCATCCGGCTCGGACACATCGCACTGAAAGGCCAGCCCCCGGACTCCCTGATCTTTGACCGCCTTCACAACCCCGTCCGCCTCCGCCGCGCTTCTACGGTAACAAATCGCTACGGACCAACCCTTGCCGGCGAGGTCCATGGTCACAGCCTGACCGATACCCTTGGCTCCGCCGGTAATGAGGGCCACCCTTTCGCTCATCGTTGATCCTTTATGATTTCCTTTACTTACTATAGCAAACTGCCGAACGAACGCATAGAAGCCATAATCCGTTGGTAAGCTCGTAACACCTTGGAAACCCTGGCCGTCGAGAAGGAGGCGGGTGCAAGGCGGAACGAAGGCCCGCACCGGAGCGTACGAGGCAGTACGTGAGGATGCGGGCCTGAAGTTCCAACGCCGCAGACGCCCCTTATCGACGGATCAGGGTAGGAGCCTCGCCGCTGGAGTCCAGCGGGGCAATTGTGGTAATAAATAGATGAAGTGACTGCCGATTCCATTGCATACGACCACAAGCCCACGCTGAAAAATCCTGTCCTGATCGTGGCCTTCGCGGGCTGGAACGACGCGGGATCTTCCGCCACGACTGCGGTTCGCTATTTGACCGAGCAGCTCATGGCCACCAAGTTCGCAAGCATCGATCCCGAAGAGTTCTACGATTTTTCCGTCCAGCGCCCCCAGGTGCGCCTGGTCGAGGGAGGTGAGCGGGAGGTCCAATGGCCCACCTGCGATTTCTACTCGGGGACCGGGGTGGGGGTGGAGCGAGACTTTGTCTTCGGCGTGGGGGCCGAGCCCCACCTACGCTGGAGAATGTTCTGCGATACCCTTCTCGGGATGGCCCGGGAGTGTGGCATCGAATTGATCGTCACTCTGGGGGCCTATCTCGACGAAGTCCTCTACACCAGGCCCGTCCCGGTGACCGGCTTCGCCACGGATCACCATCTGGTCCGGGAGCTTGACTTGGTTCCCTCCCGCTATCAAGGCCCGACCGGCATTGTCGGGGCGTTAGGGGACGCCTGCCGAAAGACCGGGATGCCCCACATGAGTCTCTGGGCAGCCTTGCCGCACTACCTCTCCACCTCTCCGAATCCGCGGGGCTCGCTGGCCCTCGTTCTCCGGCTCGCCCAATGGCTCGGCCTTCGGGTGGACACCAGCTCTCTCGAACGGGCTTCCGCGGAGTTCCAAAACAAGGTCAACGAACTGGTCAACAAAGATCCCAACCTGTCGGCCTTCCTTCGGGACCTCAAAAAACGCGAGTTCGAGCAGTGAACCCCGATCCCAAAAAACCAAGATTCACGGCCGCGCCTCCATCGAAGAGCAACGGGATTAATGACGCATAGCCTGTTTTTTTTCCGGAAGGAGGTTGGATCGGGGTGAAACTCTCCGTCCTGATGCCCGTTTACAATGAAGTGGGCACGCTGGAGGAGGCCGTCCATCGCGTGCGAGCCGTCCGGCTGCCGAAGGAAATCATTATCGTGGACGATGCCTCCACCGACGGAAGCCGGGAACTTTTGCAGCGCATCGAGAGGGAAATTCAGCAGGCCCGAGACCCCCTCAATGAAATCAAGGCCTGCTTTCAACCCGTGAATAGAGGAAAAGGCGCGGCGATCAAATCCGGCGTGGCTTATGTGACCGGGGACGTCGTCATCATTCAAGACGCCGATCTGGAATATGATCCCCAGGACTATATGAAACTCCTGGACCCTATTTTGAACGGGCAAGCGGACGTGGTTTATGGAACGCGCTTCTATGGAAGCAGCCCTCACCGGGTGCTTTTCTTCTGGCACTATCTCGGGAATCAGCTCCTGACGTTTTTTTCCAATATGCTCACCAATATCAATCTCTCCGATATGGAAGTCGGCTATAAGGTATTTAAGAGCGAGATCCTCAAGGGCATCAATATCGAATCGAAACGCTTTGGCTTCGAGCCCGAGATTACGGTCAAGGTAGCCAAGCGTGGTTGCCGGATCTATGAAGTGCCGATCTCCTATCATGGCCGAACCTACGCCCAAGGGAAAAAAATCACCTGGAAAGACGGTTTTGCGGCTTTCTACTCGCTGATCCGGTTCCGGCTAAAGGGCTGACAATCCAGTCGTCCGTATGAGAGCGGAGGGGACCCGCTCCTCAGCGGAGCCGATGGGCCTGCCCTTCGGAATGGCAAATTTCAGATTTCAAATCGAGATCTTCAATCTGTGATTCCGAGCGAAGCGAGGACTGCCCCATTGGCTCCGGCCACAGCCCGGTCCATCACTTCTATCGTTTCTGGGGCAAGAGGATTAAATAACGGTGGTGATTGCCGAGATTCTAACTTTTTGGCCGCACGGCCTCTGCAATTGCTTCCTGGCTGATCGCGCCGTCATACTCCGCAATGATCTGCTCCCACGCGGCGCCTTCAGCGACCATATCCAGGACTGGCTCGACCATGATGCGCGTTCCCTTAAAGGTAGGCTTGCCATGGCAAATATCAGGGTCCGTGACAATATATTCTCCAAGTTTTAGCCGTTTCATGAGGTTTCCTCTACACGGATTTGCATGTCAAATGTATATTATTGATTCTCGTATAACTAATGGATATATCTAGGCGCGTGGCCACGGCAGATCGGACGCGTGGATGCAGGACCACAGCAACTGCTGGGACCCGCGAATGCGGTGGATAGAACGGCGCA
>Ga0080064_1006447_pt1 | contig 12666 bp, 14 predicted proteins | sample Subgrocontami54m_FD_69260 | JGI IMG/M metagenome (GOLD analysis project Ga0080064, IMG submission 69260) | Subsurface groundwater microbial communities from S. Glens Falls, New York, USA - GMW46 contaminated, 5.4 m (SPADES assembly) (version 2) ...
TATACCACTCGGCAAAATCTCTTAGCGCATTGGAGTATGGCATAATCACAGATATATTTTTTCCTCTTTGATATGCAAGATATTGAAGTATTGCAGACATATACGCCGGATTTTTCCATATATCAGATGCGCCAACCGTCTCATCCATTTGTCTGGCGCCTGCAAGGAGTTTTTTTATATCCACACCTGCCATTGCAGACGGGAAAAGGCCGACTGCTGAAAAAACAGAATATCTGCCGCCGACATCTGGAGGGACAGGAAGGCTTTTAAATCCCTCATCAGCCGCTATCTTCCTCAATGGTCCCTTTGCAGGGTCTGTTGTTATAACAATATGATTTCTGTATTTTCTGCCGAGCCTTTTTTTCAGCAGGTCATTTATAACAAGGAACTGCGCAATGGTCTCTGCTGTCCCGCCGGATTTTGTAATGACATTAAATACTGTTTTTTTGAGATTGAGGATTTTTAGAAGTGGGCTAAAGCTGTCAGGGTCTATATTATCGCAGAAGAAAACCCTGAGACCTTTTCTCTTATCTCTTGGCAGGAGGTTGTGATACGGATGGCGCAGGGCGTTGAACACAGCCCTTCCTCCCAGAGACGAGCCTCCTATGCCGAGAACCACAAGGTTGTCAAATCTATCCGTCAATTCTTTTGAAAGAAGCAGGACATCTTTAAAGAGTTTTTTGTCATAAGGGAGATTATAAAAACCAATGTCAGTTTTTCTCCTGGCCTGAAGGTTTTTATGAATCTTGACTGCCCTGCCCTGCAAGGCATCAATATCCCTTAACTTAAGACCATGCTCACGGCCAATGTTACTTATCATGCAATTATTGAAATCAAGAATCAGGCGCATGCCCCCTTTCTATCTCCTCCCATGGCGCAGGTTTGCCTATGGCATAACCCTGGGCATAATCCACGCCCAATCTTTTTAAAAACTTTATTATCTCCTCATTTTCCACAAACTCGGCAGTGGTTTTAATTCCCATCCCTCTTGCAACATCTGATATGGCTTTAACAAAAAGCTGGTCACGGTATTCCTTATGCAGATTTTTTATAAATACCCCGTCTATCTTTACATAGTCAACATCCATCTCTCTCAGATATATAAAAGATGTAAAGCCAACGCCAAAATCATCCAGGGAGAAATGGCAGCCTATGGATTTCAGGTCTCTTATAAATTTGATAGCCTTATTTATGTCCCGCACCGCTGCAGTTTCTGTTATCTCAAAGACCAGATACTCCGGCTTTGCCCCTGTTTCAACTATCTTAGAGCGCAGAAAGGTCATGAGTTCTTCATCTCCCAAATCCTTTCCGGAAAGGTTCATGGCGAAGGTTAGATGCCTTCCCTGCTGCCAGGTCTCTGCCTGAAGCCGCATTGTCTTCTCAATAATAAGCTTGTCAATTGCACCGATAAACCCGAACCTTTCTGCTGTCTCTATAAATGCCGCGGGCAGAAGGATATTCCCATCCTCGTCCCGCATCCTGGCAAGGGCCTCATAATGGGATATTTTATTGTGTTTCAAATCAAGTATAGGCTGAAACCACGGCGTAAACCGGTCTTCTTCAATAGCCCTCCGGATGCGCCCCACCCACTCAAAGCTTGTATGCATTTTCTCAAGGTCATTGTCTTCAAGACGGTAGATATGATATTTGCCCCTCCCGGTTTCCTTTGCATGGAACATGGCTGCATTCACCTTTGTAAAGAGTTCTTTTGTCGTGGTTCCATGTTTTGGGTAAATTGCGATCCCTATGCTTGCGGTCAGATGAACAGGCATTGATATAAAATCATAAAGTTCTTTCATCCTTTCCTGTATTTGTAGAGCCGCATCCATTGCCTCTTTTTCGTCGTCATACGGCATAAAGACCGCAAACTCATCTCCGCCAAGACGGCCTACGATGCTCTTTCTCTCGCTTTTTATATATTTGGCATCTATATCACGGAAGATATTCTCTAACAATCTGGCCACGCCTTTCAGGAATTCGTCTCCAATATTGTGTCCGTATGTTTCATTGACATATTTGAACTCATCTATGTTAATCAAAAGGAGGATGTAGGCCTGCTCCGGGGTTTTGGCATAAGACAGTTGTCCGGTTATAATATCTATAAACCGCAAGCGGTTGACAAGGCCTGTCAATTCATCATAATAGGCAAGGTATTGCGCCCTTTCTTCATATTTTTTCTTTTCAGTAATATCCTCCTGAACCGAAAGGAATTGGACAATCTCCCCCTTTTCATTTTTAATAGGGATGATTACAGCATTTGCCCAGTAGTATTGTCCGTTTTTCTTCCTGTTTCTAAACACCCCGTGCCAGGTCTTCTCTGCGGTAATCGTTCCCCATAAATCTTTATACTGCGCTTCTGTGGCCGCTTCTGATGCTAGTATCCGCGAGTTCTGGCCTATTACCTCATCTTTAGTGTATCCTGTTACATTTTCAAACATTGGATTCACATACTGAATATTTCCTTTATTGTCTGTAATAAATATAATATTTATGCTCTGCTCTATAGCCGCTGAAAGCATTTTGAGTTCCATAATCCTGGCCTTGATCTCAACGGCCATTTTGTTGAAAGCCTCGGAAAGAAAGCCGACCTCATCGCTGGTATAAACAGGGATGGAGATGCTGTAGTTTCCGTCGGCAATCTCCTTTGCAGTAGATGTCATTGTCTTTAGCGGCCTTACAATATTTCTTACAACAAAGGTAAGCAATATGGAAACGCCGGCAATCGTAAAAAAGCCGTATGTTATCCAGTGCGCCATGTTGGACGAGATGGCCGCATACACATCTTCCATAGAGGTGGATACCATCAGGATACCTCTTGCCTGCTCCACTGCTGTATGGCATCTTTTACACGTAGTTTTTTTCTCTATCGGCGCAAGGTATGTAAAAAGGCGCTTTCCATTATATTCTTCAATATAAGAGATCCCCTCTTTTTTGCCTTTATTAAAAAGCCTGACAGCCTCTTTGAACTCTATATTATCAATACCCTCGGCAACATTAACTTTTTTATCAGGATGGTCTTTAACCCACTCGGGTTTTAGTTCTCCATATTCCTTTTCCACAGCCTTCAGGGTTTTAAAATCCTGAAATGCCTCTTCCACCCCATTGTTCCTGATTACCTGCACCCTTTCCGCGCCCTTTATGGTCTTTATATTTTCCATAAGATGACGCGCCACATCTGTCCTTTCCTCCAGCATATCCTTGTATATGGCAATCAATACAGGCTCTGCCGTTAACCTGCTGGTCTTTCCCATTTTGATCAGAAGGTCATTCCTCTCGTGCTCCAAAACTATGTAAATGAGTCCGCCGAAACCAATGACCATAATGGATATAACTACACCGAGTATTTTAGCCAGAATGCTATTTTTAAACATTCCAATCAACTCCTTCGTCCTACATCAATGGACATCTGCTGCAAAAGGGCTTCCTGTTTCTGCAAAACCCCTTTCCGATATTTACAAACAGCGCGTGATATTCATTGAACATATTTACATCATGCGGCAGGTTTTGCATGAAAAGCCTCTGGATTTCATCATAACCGGCATCCTCTTTTATAATCATGTGGCGGGAGAGGATTCTTTTTGTATATGCATCCACCACAAATACAGGGTGGCTGCCTGCATACAGAAGTATTGAATCTGCTGTTTCAGGGCCGATGCCGTTTACCGATAGAAGCCCGCGGCGTAGGGCGTCTGCCCTATTCCTGAACATCTGGTCGAGCCTGCCGCCGTAATTGTCAAAAAGATAATTCAGAAAATGCTTTAGCCGCCGTGCCTTTATATTGAAATAGCCAGCAGGCCTTATAAGTTTTGCAAGTTCCTTCTCGCTTAATCCGTGCATCTTCCTGGGCTGTAAGACCCTGGCCATTTTTAGGTTATGTATTGCCTTCTCAACATTTGTCCACGCTGTATTCTGGGTGAGTATTGCGCCGACTATAATCTCAAACTGCGTATCTCCTGGCCACCAATGTTGAGAACCAAAGGCAGAGAAGAGTTTCCGGTAAATTTTTTTAAGGATATTGGATAGTCCCTTGTTCATAGCTTACAACAGATGGGTGCGCTTCGCTTCACCCATCCTACGAAACTGACACTATTTTCTTCAGCCTTTCAACCTCATCCATGGTAAGCGTCCTGAAATCTCCCTGCTTCAGGCTGCCTAATTTTATGCCGGCAAATTCTGTCCTCTGTAATTTCAGCACAGAATGGCCTATTGCAAAGCACATCCTTTTTACAAGCCTGTTTTTTCCTTCATAAACTGTAAGTTCTATCCATGAATTTGTCTTTGTTGACTTTATAAATTTAGCCTCAGCAGGCAGGGTCCTTCCGTCTTCAAGATAAATGCCTTTCCTCAATTTGGCCATATCTTTTTCGTCAGGCGCATCGCTCACCTTGACCAGATATTTTTTTGGGATATGATATTTTGGATGGATTAACTTATTGGCGAGTTCGCCGTCATTGGTAAAGAGCAGCGCCCCTTCTGCGTCATAGTCCAGCCTGCCGACAGGAAACATCCTTGTCTTTATCTTTTTCACAAGGTCAATTACTGTTGGCCTGCCCTGCGGGTCTGAAACCGTGCTTATATAACCCTTAGGCTTATTGAGCAGGATATAAACCTTTTCGCTCTTTTCCTGCGCATGAGAGAGTAGCCTTCCGTCAACAGTAATCCTGTCCTTTTCAGGGTCAGCCTTGGTCCCCAGTTCCGTCACCACCTGACGGTTGACCGTGACCAGCCCCTCCAGGATCATCTCCTCTGCCTTGCGCCTGGACGCTATCCCTACTCGTGCTATTATCTTCTGTAGTCTCTCCTGCAATTTCTTCCTCCTGCGCTGTAATAATCTCTTTTAATGTAGGCAGGCATGCAATGTCTTTTAAATCAAAGACCTCAAGAAATTCCTTTGTAGTGCCATAGACCACCGGCCTGCCCGGTAATTCTTTTCTGCCAATAATCTTTATGAGGTTTCTATCCATAAGTGTTTTCAAAACACCGCCGGAATCAACACCCCGGAGCTCCTCTATCTCCATCCTTGTAATAGGCTGTTTATATGCAATCATTGCAAGTGTTTCCATGGATGCCTTGCTCAGTTTTTGAAAGCCTATCTTGAAAAGCCGCCTCAGCCACGGCGCAAACTCAGGCCGCGTCCTTAGCTGATACCCGCCCGCAACCTCTTCAATTATAATCCCTCTGCTTGATGTGGCATATTCATTTATAAGTTCATTTAACGCAAGTCTTGCCTCGTCTCTTTTCTCACCCTCAAGCACATTCATAAGTTTCTCAAAACTTATCGGATGGTCGGCGGCGAAGATAATGGTTTCTATGAGTGGTTTTAAGCTATCTTTGTCCATAAGACATCCTTTGAAAAGTTTTTATGCCACAGGTGTTTCTTGTATTTCCGGCGCATAAAGCCTGATTACCCCATCCTGTTCAGACTGGTATATCCTTATCATTTTCATCTTGGTCAATTCAAGCATTGCCAGAAATGTTGTAACTATAATTGCCCTGCTGCTTCCTGATGGAAAAATGGAAAAAAATGTTATGCTCTTTTCCTTACCCAGAAGCTCCATTATAAAATTTATCCTGTCTGCAATTGTTATATTTTCTAATGTTACATCAAAACTAATGGTCTTTGGAGCTTTTGCCAGAACATCTTTCAATGCCTCCAGAAGGTCAAAAAGAGAGAGATTTACCAGACCACCTTCATCAATCTGGGGACAGGATTCAAATCTATCCCCAAGCCCTTTTGCAAAGGTATCCCTGCCAAGTATACGCATTTGCTCCAACTCCGCCGCCGCCTCTTTATATTTCTGATACTCAAGAAGCCTCCTTACAAGTTCCTGTCTTGGGTCTCCGCCCTCTTCCTCTTCCTCAGATTCTTCTTCTGAAAATGGCAGAAGCATCTTGGATTTTATGTGGATAAGGGTTGCTGCCATGAGCAGAAATTCTCCTGCAATCTCCAGATTGAGGGTCTTCATAATATCCATGTATTCCAGATACTGTTCTGCGATAGCAGCAATAGGGATATCATAGATATCCACCTCATTTTTCTTTATGAGATGGAGGAGAAGGTCAAGCGGGCCTTCGAATATTTCAAGTTTGACTTTGTAAGACATATTAAAGTGTTAAAGTGTTAAAGTGTCAAAGTGTCAAAGTGTAAAGCTTCTACTCTGACTCTCTGACACTATAATTTTAACGCCTTTCTCACCCCTACCATCGTTTCCTGCGCTATTTCCCGTGCTTTTTTGTTTCCTTTATTTAATACATAATCCACAATATTCGGATTTTTTGTAAGCTCCTGCCTCTTTGCTTGAATCGGCTCAAGTTTTTTTATAATAGAAGGGATGAGCGATTTTTTGCACTCTATGCAGCCGATGCCGGCAGTTTTGCATCCCTGTTCAACCCATGAGATAGTTTCAGGCGTAGAATAAATCCTGTGCAGAAAATATACCGGGCATATCTCAGGATTGCCTTTGTCTGTGCGTCTCTGTCTTGCGGGGTCTGTCATCATTGGAAGAATCTTTTTTTCTATCACATCAGGAGGATCAGATAAAAATATGGCGTTATTATAACTCTTGCTCATTTTTCTGCCGTCGGTGCCAAGTAGTTTCGGCGTTTCAGTTAAAAGTGTCTGTGGTTCAGGAAATATCTTTCCATAGAGGAAATTGAACCTTCTGGTAATCTCTCTGGAAAGTTCAAGGTGCGGCGCCTGATCAATGCCGACTGGAACCATATCTGCCTTATAAATGATAATATCAGCAGTCTGTAAGACCGGATAGCCAAGGAAGCCATAGGTGTGCAAATCCTTGTCCTTAACCTCTTCAATCTGCTCCTTATATGTCGGATTTCTCTCAAGCCATGAAAGCGGAGTTATCATTGAGAGTAAAAGATGCAGCTCTGCGTGTTCTTTAACAGCAGACTGAAGAAATATGGTTGATTTATCGGGGTCTATGCCGCACGACAGCCAGTCAAGCGCCATCTCTTTTATATTATCCTGAATATTAGAAGGATTATTGTATTCGGTTGTCAGCGCATGCCAGTCAGCGATAAAGAAAAGGCATTCATTTTCTTCCCCGATAGAAGCATTCGGGGACAAGTTTTGAAGCCTGAGCCAGTTAATAAGCACACCGTGAAAATGGCCAAGATGGAGTTTTCCTGAGGGCCTCATCCCGCTTAAAACCCGTTTATGAGCCATCAAAATATGCCTCCGAGAAGTAAACTTACTGTGAAGCCTATAATGGGGGAGAGAATCATACGATCAATATTTGTCATAATTAAAAGGATCAGTATCAAAAACCCATAAGGTTCAAGTTTTGCAAAAACCTCAGCCTGCTCCCTGGAGAGAAGCCCCATTAAAACCTTACTTCCATCAAGCGGCGGGATTGGGATAAAATTAAAAACAGCCAGTCCGACATTTATAATGACGCTCATATATATCATCATGCGTATAGGTTCCATAACAAAAGAGATGGATGTGTCAAACAGGATGCCTGATGCTATTAGAAGCCTTAAGATAGCAGCGCTTACTGCCGCGAGAAACAGATTTGTTACAGGGCCTGCAATGGCAACCCACATCATCCCCTTTAAAGGATCCCTGAAGTTTAAAGGATTCACCGGAACCGGCTTTGCCCATCCTATCATCCGTGTCAGGAAAAATACAAGGGTGCCAATCGGGTCAAGATGTTTGATGGGATTTAATGTAAGCCTCCCCAAAAGCCTTGCAGTAGGGTCTCCGAGTCTGTCTGCTATCCAGCCATGCGCAACCTCGTGAAATGTTACAGCTATAAGGATAGGCGCTGCAAGTATGGCTATGTCTTGGATTATTGATGCTATAGATTCCATAAATTGGTGTTAAGGTTATCAGAAACCCTTGCATTGCGTCAACGAAAATCTAAAATCAATCTAAAAACAAATATGGGTTTTACCGGTTAGTTTTAAATCCTTGACATTTATATATTTTCTTGGTAAAGTTTCAGCCTAAGTAAGTTGTAGCTTGTTTTGTTTTGTTGGGTTTAAGCCTTGAAACTCAAAACCTCTATAGCTTATGAAAATTTTTGAAAGGAGGTTTTGTGCAATGGCAAATGGAACAGTAAAATGGTTCAATGAGTCCAAAGGTTATGGATTTCTTGAACAAGAGTCTGGCGAAGATGTCTTTGTTCACTTTACTGCTATTTCAGGCGATGGTTTTAAGACCCTGAAAGAAGGTCAGAAGGTGCAGTTTGATGTCGTAAAAGGACCAAAAGGTCCTCAGGCCGCAAATGTGTTGCCTGAGTAAACAAAGGTCATAATATAACCTAAAGAAGCCTGTCCCGATGTTACATTGGGGCAGGCTTTTTTATTGCCATACCTTTTAAATATAAAGGAGTAGAATGTTCAGGACAGAACTAATAATCTTTGATTTAGACGGCACGCTCATTGATTCAAGCGAAGACATTGCATGGGCAGTGAATAAGACGCTCAGGCAAATGGGGTTTGCAGAGCTTTCGTATCAGGCAATAAAAGAGCGTATCGGCTGGGGTGTTAAGGTGCTTCTTGAAAAGGTGTTGCCTGAGGAAAGACATAATCTTCTGGAAGAGGCGCGGGAGATATTTATGGGATATTATAGCGGGCATTTATTGGTAAAGACCAAACTGTATCCCGACGTAGCAGATGTTCTGAGGCATTTTAAGAATAAAAAACTTGCTGTGGCTACAAATAAGCCGTTAAATCTAACGCAAAAAATTTTGGATGGACTAAGTATTTCAGATTATTTCAAGAAGATAGTCGGCGGAGACAACGTGCAGAATAAGAAGCCTGCGCCAGAGGCAATAGAGATAATCTTAAAAGAGCTCAATGCCTCGCCAAAAGAGACTGTATTTATAGGGGATAGTATGATAGATATTGAGGCAGGAAAAAAGGCGGAGGTTATAACCATCGGGGCTGCCTATGGTTTCAGGGGAAGGCATGAACTGGAAGCGGCTGGGGCAGATGTAATAATTGAGGATATTAAGGAGCTAATTTCGTTATGCAGATGACTGAAGTAAAAACGCATATATTAAACATCCTTGATGGACTTAAGGGGAGTCTTTTTTCCTTAAGCTGTGATTTTTACCGCAATCCGGAAACAGGATTGAAAGAATATAAGACCTCTGCCGCCTGTATTTCTATATTGGAAGAATCCGGTTTTAAGGTTGATAAGAACATCGCCGGCATGGAGACTGCATTTAACGCCGGTTTTGGAAGCGGAAGGCCTGCAATTGCCCTTCTTGTGGAGATGGACGCACTCCCCGAAATAGGCCACGGCTGCGGCCATAATATCTCAGGGGTTGCATCCATCGGCGCTGCCATTGCGGTTTCAAAGGTGATTCCAAAGATAGGCGGAAGCATAATTGTGCTTGGCACGCCTGCAGAGGAGATTGGTATAGGGAAGATTGCCATGATAAAGGCGGGTGTATTCGAAGGGCTTGATGCGGCAATGATGGCGCATCCGTCTTCAAAGCGGATGGTATCCAGAATTTTTCTTGGTCTAATCAGACTTAATCTTCATTTCAAAGGCAAGGCAAGCCATGCCTCTGCATATCCTGAAGAGGGTATAAATGCCCTTGATGCTGTTATCCAGACCTTTAATTCCATAAATGCTATGAGACAGCAGTTAAGAGGCGATGTAAGGATTCACGGCATTATAACCGAGGGAGGCGCAGCGCCCAATATAATCCCTGAAAAGGCCTCTGCCAGTTTTTATGTCAGGGCAAAGGATTTAGAGGAGCTTTATTCTGTAAAAGAAAGGGTCTTAAACTGCGCAAGAGGCGCTGCATTGGCAACAGGCTGTCAATTGGCTGTAGAAGAAGGCGCTGATATGAATGCGCCTATGAAGATAAACAAGGCATTGGCAGACATATACAGAAGGCAAATGCAATTACTTGGCTTGCAGGAGGATGAACTCCCTCCGGATAAAAATGCAGGCTCATCTGACATTGGCAATGTATCTCATATCTTGCCTACAATCCATCCGCATATACTTCTCAGGAGGGATATAAATATCCATACAAGGGAATTTGCAGATGCGACAATTACAGAGGACGGCAAAAATGCCGTTATGGAAGGAGCGAAATGCCTGGCATTGACAGCAGCGGAGTTGATTACTGATAAAACGGCGCTGGATAGGGTAAAACAGGATTTTGAAGGTTGAGATGGCTTTTTATCAAATTCCCTATCGTCTTCGCCCCTACAGCTAAAACCCAATACCCTTAAGCGCCTTTTTATAGCTCACCTCATTGGCCAGCCCCTCTATCATCATAATATGGGTAATGGCAGAGGGCTCTGCAAAAGACATCTGATCTTTTACCACAGCAAAGTCGCCAGGGGTAAGATTTTTTGTACACTTTATTGCAAGACCTTTTATCTTGCAATAGTTCAAGGCTTCTGTGCTAATACCACAGTCAAGCGACAGCCTTATTCGGTGTAAAGTTATGACAATTTATGGTAGGTGATAGGGTGAAGGTAAGGAGAAAACTATTACTATGAAAGTGTCTCTAGTCCCTGTTGAATATTTCCACCGACTGTTTTACTTTTATCTTTTGCTGGGGGTCTTGAAAGATGTTGGATTGGGCATATTGCAAATTCTTTATCTTTATCGTAATAAATATTTCCCATAGCAATTCCTACTTTTTTAGGAATATCGATTTTAAAGATTTCGCTTAAACCCTTGATTGCTTTTCTTCCTAAGGGAACAATTACCTTTGGTCTAATATCTTTTAGTATCTCGCCTGCCAATTTACAGCAGTGTTCTAAAGTTGACTCCTTCTGTTTCGTTGTATCACCTAGCCAACCTTTTTCACTTTTGTATTGAACTATATCTATTAGGATTGCATGCTCACCGAGTTTAAATTCTTGCTGAATAAATTCCCTGCCGAATTGCTCTATCCGATGCCACAGTATGACTTTTTTGCCATTCGATATAAGTTGACCTTTATCGTTACGATTTTCAAAGCGGTTACGATAAAATTTATCATAATCTTTAAAAGGAGTAACTTTAGTTCTACTCCATATTCTTGGTGCGCTACTCTTAACACTAAAGCTCGGGTTAAGCGCGACAAATACTATGCCGAGGCTAGCACGAAGCCCAGAAAAAGGTTCAGGCAATTGAAAACACTTTAAACCTCGTTTTTGTTTTTTCTGCCACTGAACAAAGTGATGGCAAGGGTGCTCTTTATTAAGATATGCATGAACACCATCTTTATAGATAAGCCTACTAATTTTTTTGCTAACTTCCATATTACGTTTCCTTACTCAGCCGACAGCCTTATGTCGCTTGTGTTTATAAAAAACCACTTATGAAACCCTAAACAAAATCTATGCCATAAGATGATATTCCGTCTTTATGATTCAGGGCATATCGCTTGAGAGTATCTGCTATGGAACTTAATCTGTCTCCCGGGTAAGAGTATGGCACGATCAGGACGCCGAAGTGAGGTCTGTTTTCGTTGAAGAACTGGACAGTAAGACGGATAAAATCGTTTCTGTTGCGTGTTACCATGCATCGTTTTTTAGAAGCCGCATATTCAAGTTGTTCAAGGTCGCTTGCCCCTGTCATCTCAACTTCATGGACGCTTATTGCGTCTATACCCTGTTTTTTCAGGATTTCTGCAATATTAGGGCTTAAATCTTCATCAAGATAATACTTCACTGTTTGTCTGCCGAAAGAAATGGATATTTTCTTTGAATCTCTTTCTGGGTTAAGCCTTCATTTTCAGATACGATAGCGTCTATCTCTTCAGGATAAAGCCTGTAATATCCTATGGCAGTTTTAAGTTGTTGGTCTGTAAGCCAGTGATATGTTTTTTTTAGTCTCTTAAAATCCTCTCCAACGCTTTTATAGGCTGCAACAACCTCCCATACCTCAATGCCGGCGCCGGCAACCCTCGCCCTCTTTCCGTTCGTGCCTTCAGTAAATACTACGCCGGGACAGCGGTGCATCTTGAGCGCTTCCTCAAGAAGTTCATTGACTGCAGCGGTAAAATCCATTGCAGAATCCCTTGAGAGGTCTTCTATCTCTTTTATTATTTCTTCCGGCATCCTTAGACTCTTTTGAATGGTAGGCATGCAAAATCACCTCCTTGTATGTCAATATATTACATTAAATTACAGTGTATGTCAATATACTTGAAAAGGCATCAGGCATCCTTCCCATACACATCCAGCATTATCTTCATCTCCTCCATCACCTCTTTTTTTCAATTCCGGGGCGGGGAGAGGATTTTGCAAAACGGTATACAGGGGTATATCCACCATTTGAGTTCAACTGTCCATTCCACCTTTACCGTAAAGATGATAAAGCCGTCTTTTAGTTGATGCTTCAAATCTTTTGGATTTTGGTTTCATTGTATCGCATCTCTTCCAATATCCTTCTTGCCGCTTCTACCGGCTTTTTTGCCTCTCTTATCGGCCTGCCGACAACAATATAATCCGCGCCTGCCGCAACTGCCTCTTTTGGCGTCATGGTGCGGCGCTGGTCATCGGGTTTTGAATCAGGCATGCGGATGCCTGGCGTTACGATAATAAAATCTTTTCCAAACCTTTTTTTAAAACCTTTTTAAAGAGAACCGACCAGACGGGGCCGACGGATCCGAGGTCCGAGGAAGAGGGGGGGGGTTTCCCGCACTCTACCTTCCCAAGGGGGCTCCCCCTCCGCCTGGTGTG
>Ga0080064_1002113_pt1 | contig 12663 bp, 15 predicted proteins | sample Subgrocontami54m_FD_69260 | JGI IMG/M metagenome (GOLD analysis project Ga0080064, IMG submission 69260) | Subsurface groundwater microbial communities from S. Glens Falls, New York, USA - GMW46 contaminated, 5.4 m (SPADES assembly) (version 2) ...
TTGCTGTAGCCCATCCAGGGAATAACGGCCGTGAGGCAGCCGGCTCCTAAGGATTTGGCTGCCTGTCCGATGAGACAAAGCTCGACGAGATGCTGATCGGCCACAGCAGAAAGCGACTGGATGACAAAGACGTGTTTGCCTTTGACATCCTCCAAGATATGTACCCTGCACTCATTGTCGATGAAACGGGTAATTTCTATGAAACCTAATGGAATCTTCAGTATCGAGGAGACAGCAGATGCAAGTGAAGGATTGGACGTGCCGGAGAGGAGAATTGTCGATGTACTCATTTGTTTAATCCTATCAAATCCAGCACCCGTCCGTCCATTGACAACAATAACGCGGCCGCGTTATTGTTGTCAATCTGAAAAATATACCCGGAGTCGCTTTAAACCATCAGCAAGGATAGCATCATCCACGGCAAAAGAAATACGGAAGTGCCCTTCTCCGCCCTGCCCAAAGTACGTCCCGGGTACAACGGCGACTTTGGCCTTTGTCAGAAGGTCTTCGCAGACATCCACGCTCGGCCGGTCAGTGTCATAACGCACAAACGCGTAGTAGGCGCCGGCAACCGTGGGGAGCATAAGACCGGCAGTCTTATTGACTGCATCCATGGTCATCCGGCGGCGCCTCTCGTACGCCGCGTGATTTTGGGTAACGAAATCCTGCGGACCGGAGAGAGCCGCAACGGCGGCTCGTTGGGAAATCTTGGGTACGCAGCCCACCAGGCTGTCATGGACTTTGGCAAATGTTTTGAGCGTATCCTCGCGCGCCACCACATAGCCCACGCGCCAGCCGGTCATGGCATACTCTTTGGAAAACGACCGGACGACGATGAGCCGGTCACTTTGGTTCCAATAATCCAAAAGGCTTGTATGGGGCGTATCGTACGTCAGGTAACTATATGTTTCATCGGCAAGGATCCAAAAACCGTGCGCGTTGGCAAGATCAACCAAAGCACCCAGTTCTTCGCGCGACGCCACAAATCCCGTGGGATTGCTTGGGTTGGTAATGAGAAAAAGTTTCATCCCTCGTTTTGCTTCTCTCTCAATAAGCGTTAGGTCCATCGTCCACGACTCGCCTTGGCAAAGTGGAATCGGCACGATCTCTCCGCGGGCAAGCATGACTTGGGGAAAGTGGTTGCAGTAGTCCGGGGTCACGATCCCCACCCGGTCGCCATTTTCAACAAGAGAAAGGATTGCCGTTGCCGTCCCCTCCATGGCGCCCACGGTGACAAGAATATTTTTTGTATCGTGGTTGAGTTTCTTCGCAATCGCCTCCCGAAGCGCGATCTCTCCCAAAAAATTGGGGTACACGCCGATACCCGGATCATCAAGAGCGGCTTTAGCCGCTTCTATAATATGAGGGGGCGTGGGAAACGACGGAATCCCCTGACCTAAATTGACCGCTCCAAGTTCTCGCGCTCGGATGGAAAGGCGTTTGATGATAGACTCCGGTAAAATATCGGCAAACATAGGATACTATCGTAGTCGATCGAGAGGCGGTCATTCACGCTCTCTACTCAGCTTCTGTCCTTCGGGCCGTCTTCGCGGCAGCTATCTGCCTGTCCAATACAGCTAACCGCTCGTCTCTCTCTTCTTGGGCTAGTTGAGTCATTAAATCGCTTACTTTTCTAATAGTTGCCACCGCTTCCTCACTCAGTTGTCCACTTTGTGCGACTTTGATTCCCATAGCCACAGCAGGACACATACTGGTCACTTCCGACCCGCGATAAAATACTTCTTCTACACCACCGTCTGATGGGGATGAAACGTCAAGCATGTTGCTTATTGGGAAGTATCTGAAGAATTTTTTGTTTCAAATCAGGCAGCTCGTTTTTCACTACATCCCAGACGATGGCGTAATCCACACCGAAGTAGTGATGGATGAGTTTATCGCGCAAGCCAGCGAAGGATTTCCAGTCGACCTTGGGGTGCTGCGATCGAAAATCTTCAGGTATCATCTTCACTGCTTCCCCAATGATTTCTAGACTTCTGGCAAACGCGCGCTGTTTGAGTTCGTCGCGCATGAATTGATCCTCCGAGTAGTTTCGCGTTTCCTCTTCAAGAAACGTGATTTCGTCAAGGATATGGCGAAAATATTCAATCGGCGATTTGAACATAGGTGATATCGCGCTCAATGTACGGTTTGATATACGGCGAAAGACCCTGCGGGGTAACCGCATCGACCGGGTGCCGCAGAAAAGACTCAAGGCACACGGTGCCGCCAAAAAAGTTTCTGTACGTCTTTTTGTCGGGGTCAAAATCCAAAACGAGGTCAATGTCGCTTTTGGCGGTTGCCGAATCCCTTGCGAGAGAGCCGAAAATACCGACTCGTCGCAGACCAAAGTCACGCAGTTCCTGTTTGTGCTGCTCAATTATCGATCGGATGGTTTGAATATCCATAAGTTACAGCTTCAAACTCTTGAGGTACTCGCGGAAGTCGCCGTTTAAATCTTTGTGCTGCAGGGCAAACTCAACGACGGTCTTGAGGTACTCAAGCTTATTGCCGGTGTCGTAGTATTTACCGTTTTTAATCTCACAGGCATAAACGGGGCGTTTTTTGAGAAGTTCGCGTATTGCATCCGGCAGCCATATTTCATCGTCTTTGCCCGGCGCCAAGTGCTCAAGTATTGAAAAAATATCCGGAGTCAGAACGTAGCAACCATGTGCTGCTAAATTACTCGGGGCTTCTTCACGCGTGGGCTTTTCCATCATCCGCTTGATCTGCCAAATATTATCTTCGATATTCGTCGCCTCAACGATGCCATAGCGTGTCACATTTTCCTTGGGGACCCGGACGGCGGAGATGACCGGATCGCCATACTTTTCAAAAACATCAATACACTGCTTCGCCCGCGGGGGGGTGCTGTAGATAAACTCGTCGCCCCAGATAGCCACAAACGGCTCATCACCAATCACTGATTTAGCACAAAGGACCGGTGTGCCGTTGCCGTAGGCGCCTTTTTGCCTTATATATATGAAGTTAGCCAGTGACGACGTGCGTTTGACTTCTTCCAGCAGTTTTTCTTTTTTCTGCATCTCCAGCATTTTGATAAGCTCAAAAGGATAATCAAAGTGATCCTCAATGGCGCGTTTGTGCCAGCCCGTAACGATGACGATATCGGTTATTCCGCTCTCAACCAATTCCTCAACGACATACTGGATGACCGGCTTATCGACTATCGGCAGCATTTCCTTCGGCATCGCCTTGGTTTGAGGAAGAAACCTCGTGCCAAACCCAGCTGCTGGGATTACTGCTTTACGGATTTTGGAAGAGATCTTTGCCATATCGGTGCTTTCCATTGTACGAGGGCTGCATTGTCTTTGTCAATTTGGTAAGATGGGTATAGCCATGAAACAAAGGGTATTTTTTATTATTTTCTTCTTTTTACTCCTATCCCTGCCTATTACCAAACCACAGGCCGCCTGCCAGATTGGTCCAGGGAAACAATTCACGACGCAAGTTACCTTCTATGGCAACAAGGATAACGGCAGCAGTATCGCCGTGGGCAGTGTTACGCGATTTCGTAATCCTGCACAATGCACAACTCCCATTGCAAGCAATACCTATACTATCTCCTGTGATGAAGCCACGGAAACCCTTGCAGCCGACTCTGTATTTCCCCCCCTGTGCGGATCCGGTGTAGAAAGAGGAAAAGCAAATTCTACGTGCTATCAATGCGGCTCTGGTGTAATAAAATGCGACGGCTATAATTTTACACTGGGAGAGTCAAGCAGCATCTTTAACAATCACCAGCGTTGTCCCTTTGATGAAAACAACCCAAACTGGTCCGGCGACGTCTGGTGTGCTACAAAGCCCGACTCATCGATATTCGAGTATAACGGGCTAGATTATAAATATAACGGTGAACTTATCGTCGCGTGCGGATCGAATAACCAGGCCTGCGGTGCATCGGAAGAATGTGTTAATCGCGCCCACCCGGATGTCAACAACCGTGGCAATAGCGGATCAGCTCCTGATACGCAATGTACAACCGTAACCAGAACTACCTCCGTCGCCAATGATACCGATATCAATCTGAATGCCCGCGGTACACCAACGGATGTTACCGGAAGAGAGGCAAAAAATCTTATTGATGTTGGCGGCGATAACGACCGCGCTAGGGGTCCCCAATTGAGTACACTCGTGGGAAATTCAGTGAATACGTCTCCGGATATCAAAGGACTTTACCAGCTCAACTTAAACGACGGGAAAACACCAATCCCTAGAGATGAAAAAAATGGCGGTAATTTTGGAGTAACACAATTAGAATTAGGAACAAACGCAAATGATGTCATCCGTGCTCCCAAAATAGGATACGCTATTGGAGGTGGATATAACTATACGATAGTATATGCTTCGGAAAACAACATAACTCTCAAAGGTACGCTGGAGGACAATGCTGTTTATGGATATACTATCCATTTAACCGGATTAAACGTAAATCCGGAAATTCTCAAACTTTACAATCAAAATGAAAATGCCGGTCGAAATCAACTCGTGGCGATTCCCTGTGGCTATCAGCTAGGCACACCACAAAACTCACGAGTCAAAGTAGCTGTTGCCGACACGGGTACGATAATGGATCCCAGAGTCCGCAAAGACTGGTGGAATACCCCAACGGATGTCTCCTGCGCCAACATTTCGCCGGGACTTGTCAATCTCTTGCCAACGCAAGTCTGCACCGAGGCCGGCGTAACTGAAGCCGGCGTGCCGGATATGACGACCAAAATAAAAATTCCAAACTTGGTTTCATTCGGGCAATCCGACGCTGTCAAAGATAAAAATGGATCTATTTTTTCTGTCTTCTCTGGAATCAAAGAAAATGTAGATCGAAAAATAATAGGCAAATTATTCGGTTTCAAAGATAATAAAGTAGAGGTACCAAAAGTCTATGAGCGACTCGGACGTCAGCTCCATGGAGCTCTTCCATTCCTTAAACCGATGGCTGTCGAAATCCAACCGATCGTCCATGAGCTCACCCATTCCGGCGCATCCACCTATTGTTATGCAAACGATAAGAAGGGCGGTAAAACCCAGGCATTTCCGATAAAAGGCACGATAACAATCCCCGCACCTGGGCTTAATCAAGTACGGGAAAGTGGCCGATTTCTCGTCGGTGCTTTTGGTACAGAGACTATTAGCAAAAACGAGCTAAAAACCCTTGCAAAACGTAACCCAAACATTCTCGCAAAAATCGATCTCAATCCTGCTTGTGACGAACCGCCGATAGCATTTAATGTACGAAAAAGACAAGTCAATTCATCAGACCCGGAAGAATATGAAGTGCCGGAGGAAGATTGGCCGTTATATTTCCGCTCAATAAGAGTACCGGATTTCGAAGCAATCCTTGCAGCATTTCTCGGAAAAAAATGCGGAGAAGCAGACTGCAAACTTGATAGAGAACCCCAGGAATCAAATGCCCGTTTTAAAATGAAGACTCCGTATGTCTTTTCTTTCACAAAAGATCTTGTCAAAGATCAAACCGGTAAACCGGTCGGTGCTCTTGCAACCCTCCAACCCGCAGCGTTACAAACACGCGAATTAAAACCCGGTAGAACCGATGGGAACACCATGATCCAACAGCTAGGTTCCAATTGGGAGGATATGAAAAATGTAACATTAAATTATAGAAATGCCGGAACCATGGAAAGGGATGCTGAGCAGCTCCCCAATTGCCTCCTCCACCCTCTTGCTCTCCAAAAAAATCTCGACTATGAATGTAAGTTTAACGATATAGAAGCCACGAACGTTCCAAATACGAGCGATTGGGCAGGAACATCTGGAACAAGTAGCGGCCCACCAGCGTTTACCCCGAGCGGACCGTTTTATGAACTCCTCGTGCAAAAAGCGGAAAAATACGGCGTACCCCAATGTGTGATGGAAGGCGTCGGCCGGATAGAAGGAGGCGGCCGCTATAGTGAGCTTCCACTTGATCAATGTCTTCAGACAACCAACACGTGTTCTGCCGTGGGTCCCATGCAATTTACCGTCGGTCCGGGTTATGGAAAAGCCACGGAAGAAGCGTGTAAAAATAGCTGCGGCGCCGGATACTGTCCCAACGCATGGAGCGACTGGGGAAATGGCGGTAATCCATGCCGATATGAAGACTCCCTCGATGCGGCGGCACGCTACCTAGCCGGATTTGGACACTTTTCAAGCGGCGATCAGAAACAATCCATTCATGATGCAACCACTGCATATTACGGCAGCGATAATGACGCTACAGCTCGAGCGAACTTAGGTGGTTGTGAATACTGGGAGTTTGTATATAAACAGTGTAATCCGTCCTACGTCTGTGGCAGCAGTAATGTTGGCCTTTGACATATTTATGGTACTTTGATACTATTGTTTCATGACCCCGGGAGGGGTCTTATCAATATATGCAAACTCCTGCCAAACCATCCATTCCCGCCATCACCAACCCAGTACAATTTGTCAAGGAAGTGATTGCGGAACTCAAAAAAGTTACCTGGCCTACGAGGGAAGAGACAATAAAATTGACGGTGGTCGTCATCGTCCTTTCCTTCCTCGTCGGAGCATTTATCGGAATTCTTGATGTAACATTTTTGAAAATTACGTCATTACTATTTAAAAGATAATTATGGATACTCAACCCGCTACTGCTACACCATCTATCACCATTCCCGCCAATGCCAAGTGGTACGTCGTCCACACGTATTCGGGACATGAAAATAAAGTGTCTACCAACCTCAAGCAGCGTATCGAAACGATGAAATTGGAGGGGAAAATCTTTGACATCATCGTACCGACCAGAAACACGGTCGTTGTCCGCCACGGCAAAAAAGAGGACATCAAAGAGAAAATCTTCCCCGGATACATCATTGTCCGGATGGTTCTCGACGATGAGAGCTGGCTTGCGGTACGGACGACCCAAGGAGTGACGGCATTCGTCGGCGCGGGCAATAAGCCCACCCCGATCTCGGTAAGCGAAGTAGAAACTATCAAAAAGTTTATGGCGTTGGAAGCCCCGAAGTACAAAGCGGAATTCAGCGTCGGAGAAGCAGTCAAGATCATCGACGGCCCGTTTGCCGACTTTTTGGGAAGCATAGACAATATCGATGATGCCAAAGGCAAAGTCAAAGTCCTCGTCTCTATCTTCGGCAGGGAAACCCCCGTCGAACTCGACTTCCTGCAGGTCGCCAAGCTCTAAAACCCCTACCCTTGACCATTTTTTTCAATTGTCACATACTACGCAAAGGTGGACAAATTTCCGCCATGGCCGAAAAATGTCCATGTGAGACTTTTATGAAACGTGTCCTTCCCTTGCCTTCTGATGAGCGTATTGCCGAGCTTGCCCGACTCCTGACAGACAACAGGAAGAATGAAACGATTCGCAATCGTTACGCCAAAGTTTCGCGAGTACTATCGTTTCTTGGGGCCGGCGCGGTGCTCTCGCTTTCGCTGTTTGTTTCCCCCACCGCCATCATGCTGGCTAAACCTTTTCTTGATGAAAAGCGGCGAAGGGAACAGGATGAGTGGAAACAGTTCAATCCGCGCTACCTTCGCCGCACCATCGCGCGTCTGCGAGAGCAAAAATTGGTCACGATAGAACAACGCGACGGGCAACAAATCGTCGTGCTCACCAAGAATGGAAAACGCAGAATCCTTAAATACTCATTAGATGAATTGACCATCGAAAAACCCAAAAACTGGGACGGACGATGGCGACTGGTGATCTACGACGTACCGAAAAACAAAAAATACTTACGTGATGTATTCCGGGGAACACTTAAAAATTTAGGCTTTTACCCGCTCCAGGAAAGCGTGTGGCTTTACCCTTACCCATGCGAAGAGCAGGTGACGTTCCTCCGTGAGTATTACGACGTGGGAAACGAAGTGGTCTACGTGGTCGCTACGAAATTGGAAGACGACGGCCCATATCGAACGTATTTCGGATTATCATAACAATCTATCTGACCATAGGTGGACAAATTTCCGCCATGGCCGAAATTTGTCCACTTGCCATATCACCCGTTTCGGCTGCGAAACCCCCGTCGAGCTGGACTTTCTGCAGATTGATGAAGATTATTCAGGTAATACAACTATTGTGACGGACTTTCCCGTCTCCCGTAGATGTTGATCAGCAACACTCGCCGTTGCCTCATGGGATAACATTTCAATAGCCAATCCTGCCACAGCCGCAACACTACCTGATTTTTGGGCCATCTCCGGACCAACTGCTTGAATAATTTCTTGTAAATTAGCATATCTTCCCACAATACCAACTAGTGTAGCGGGATGCAAAATATCTGGTTTTTCCATAAGTTTAATGGATTATACCGTATGAAATCGAAAACGCAAGTCGTGTGTAGTGAATACTTTTCTCCGGAAACAACTCTTTGTTTGAGCATCGCTTGCGATGCTTAGTTCCAGCTACTCTCAATAACCTATAAGTATACGACTTCCTTGCCAATTTGTCAACTATAGGATATATATTAAAACCTTAGGTTTTGGACTTCAAATATCAGCAAAAGGAGTGTCTCCCTCAGTATTTAAATTCATTGATGATCCTGCACCAAACGCCCTCTCATATACAAAATCTGCGAATAATCCCCTGTCCAGCTTTAATCGATCTGCCGTGGTATTAATTGCTTCCTCCATTTCATCAATATCAAGATTTAAAATCCTATCTGCCTCGCTAGCACAGCCCGGCGCAGAAGTACAAAACTCACTGTTACAGATCCCATTTACCGGACATTCTACTGATGCTGTCATAGAGCTCTATTATACACTATTTGCACTTATATTATTGATTATTGCCTGTACATACGTATTTCTGCTATACTCTTTAGACCTCGCCACTCACGAGGGAGAAACCGGGAAGGTTTCGCAAGATATGGCAGTCAAGAAGATTAAAACCACGATTACCCTGCAGCTAAAAGCAGGTGAAGCTACGGCAGCTCCGCCGGTAGGTCCAGCCCTCGGCCAGCACGGACTCCCGATCATGGAGTTTGTGAAAGCATATAACGAAAAAACAGCGAAGCTCAAAGGCGACATCATCCCCGCCGTTATCACGGTCTACATGGACCGGACGTTTAGTTTTATTACAAAACTTCCCCCAGTTTCGGCGATGATTAAAAAGATGCTCAAACTGGACAAAGGTGGCGGGAAAGCTGGGCGCGAAATCGTAGGTAAGCTGAGCCACGAACAGCTTATCCAGATCGCAACTGATAAACTCGCAGACCTAAATACGGATACTGTGCAAGCTGCCGCAAAAGTGGTCGCAGGGACGGCAAGAAGTATGGGGATTGAGGTGGATCATGGGTAAAATACGAGTCGCAACATTAGGTGGTGGAGAAGAAAAAGAACAAAAACGCAGGGCCGATGCACGCCGCCAGACGAAAAAATCCAAAAAGGAGAAGGTTGAAGGCGTCGGCATGAAAGGCGGCGAGCGGGTCGCGGTCATCGAAGGCACCACCATCAACCCGGAGTTTAAAAAGTTAGTGGAGGAAGTAGAAGGCGGGAAGGAAGTCAAAAGTCAAAAGTCAAAAGTCAAAAGTCAAAAAAAGCGCGAGCGGTCCAAGAGGTATAAAGAGGTAGCGGAGCTCGTTAATAAAACCAAACTCTATTCCCTGACTGAAGCGGTACAACTCGTCAAAAAAACCAGCCTCACGCGCTTTGACGGCACGGTCGAACTCCATATCAATCTCAATCCGATGAGTTTAGGAGAAGCCAAAGGCGACTACCGTGGGACGGTAAGCCTCCCCCATGGGACAGGAAAAGAAGTAAAAGTGGCCATAGCCGACGATGCCTTGCTCGCCAAAATCGAGGGGGGCACCATAGACTTTGACCTCCTCGTTGCCCACCCCTCCATGATGGCCAAACTTGCCAAGGTCGCTCGGATCTTGGGACCCAAAGGCCTCATGCCCAACCCAAAAAACGGGACAGTCTCCCCTGATCCGGAAAAGCGTGCCCGCGAACTCGCTCACGGACAGGTCAATTTTAAAGCCGAACCCGGCAACCCCATCATCCATATGGGAGTGGGCAAAGTAAGTTTTGAACATTCAAAGCTTGTCGCCAACATCGAAGCGATACTCGCTTCCATCGGCCAAAACAAAATTTCCCGCGTCACTCTGTCAGCCACCATGGGACCGGGTGTGAAAGTTGCGCTCTAGTCTTTCCTCCCGTACCATATACCATAGCACTATGGTTCCACTAATCCGTGCGTTTTGGCAGCGACTCCTCTATGCGACCCTCAAACTTCGGCTCCTCACCCTGCATGTCAAAGAAAGTCCGGTTCCGACCAATACGCCGGGTCTGATCATCGTCCAGATCGACGGCCTGGGGTACGAGGTTCTGCAGGAGGCCATGCGCCGGGGGTATGCGCCGTTTCTTCGGTCGCTCGTCAAGGGCGAGGGCTATACGTTCGGCGAGTATTTTTGCGGTGTGCCGTCCATAACACCCGCTGTGGAAGCTGAACTCATCTACGGCAAGAGTGACGGAATCCCTGCCTATAGCTGGTTTCACCGGGGTCTTGGACGCTTCATCCGAGGAGATCAGGCCCAACAGGTGAAACTTTTGGAAGACACGATGTTCGCCCACATCAAAAATCCCCTTCTCACCGGCGGATCATGCCTGGCTGGCGCCTACTCCGGCGGCGCGACGATGACAAACATTTCCCCCGACACGCAGACGGGTCAAAGTTCGCTTGAGCGCCTCGCGCGCTACCGGATACTGTTTGTGCCGCTTCTGAATCCCTTCCGGTTTTGGCGTATCCTCCTCGTGCTGTCCGGATCGACCATCGCCATGGCCATCCGCGCCACCACGAACCGGTCCAAGGCGCTTTTTTGGGATGAATTCTGGACGCTCATGATCCGGCTGTTTCTCTGCGACCTCGCGACAACCGTCGCAATTGTCGACCTCTGGCGCAAAACGCCGGTGCTTTTTATCAACCTGTCGCTTGTCGATAAAGTCAGCCACACCCACGGCATCCGGCACCCGCTCGTGCTTCGCGCTATCCGACTCACCGACCTTTATTGCAAAAAACTTTTTGACACCGCAACCGTCGCCGCACGTCCGTACAAATTCCTCATCCTATCAGACCACGGACAATCACCGGGCATTCCGTTTGAAAACGTAACCGGCGAAACACTCGCCGCGCTCGTCTCCCGCGGGCTGGGGACAGACCGCCCGAAGGTTATCCAAACCTATGGCAATGACTTGTCTCTTGTGGAAAACAAAGCCCACGACTCGGTGTACGCACTACCCTCAAGCAGTATCGCACATCTGTATTTCTCCCGCTTCCTTCCCAAACAAGCCTCCCGCGAAACTATAGATCGGCACTTCCCTGCACTCATCCAGACGCTCCTCACGCATCCCGGCATCGGCTGGATTATGGTGAAGAAAAATGATCGAGCAACCGAGCTTCTCACGAGCAGCAGCGATAGCGCAGTCTTTGCCAATGGAAAAGTACGGACCGTTCACGGTAAACCAGTTGATGATCCCCAGGCGGATATGCTCCTCTCTTCCCTGGCCCGACTATCCCAGTGCCCGAATAACGGCGATCTCATCCTGTTCGGCGGCCAGCACAACGATGCCTGGGCGAGCTTCGAGCCCTACTGGGGCACCCACGGTAGCTTCACGGGAGAGATGGTCCGACCGTTTCTGTTGACCAATGACCCCAAATTGCGTACACTCCTTGCAAACGGCGCCACCCACCGGGATTTGTTTAAAAGAATACGGGAGATGAGGAGAAAAAATAACTCCCCCGTTGCAGACAAAAAATCAATCTGATATACTCTCATTATCCTAAAGACCGTAGGTGCCGCACCAGTTGGGTGCAGCATAAATCCTACCGAGGGAACATATGGCTACTCAAAAAAAAATCGATACCGTCACGCGCCTCGCCGAAAAAGTCTCCCGCGCCAAATCCATGGTCTTCGTGGATTACCGGGGTCTCAAGCACAAACAGATGGAGGAGCTCCGAAAAACCCTCAAAAAACATGAGAGCGACCTGATGGTTTCCAAAAACCGGCTGATGCTGCGCGCACTCTCTGATAAAACGGAAAGTTTGCGCGAAATGCTCACTGACACTACCGCAACACTTTTCTCTTACGCGGACGAGATAGTACCGCTTAAGGAACTCCTCAAGTATTTTAAGGTAGCCGGAGTGGGTAAAACAAAAGGCGGTATCCTTGGGAGTCAGATCCTGACAGGCGCAGATGTCACAAAACTTGCTTCTCTCCCCTCCCGTACGGCACTTCTGGGACAACTCGCCCTTCAGCTCAATGCTCCGATTCAAGGCCTCCACTACGCGCTAAGCTGGAATATACATAAACTCGTGTGGGCGTTAAACGCAGTAAAGAGCAAAAAACAGTAAGCAAGGGGGTGAATTTTAATGGCAAAACATACCAAAGATGATATTTTAAAAGCAGTAGAGGACATGACAGTGTTGGAACTTTCTGATCTCGTGAAGGCACTCGAGGAAAAGTTTGGTGTTAGTGCCGCTCCGATAGCAATGGCCGCGGGCGTAGCGCCAGCCGCGACTGACGCGGGAGAACCAAAAGAGGAGCAGACGGTATTTAATGTGGTTCTTTCAGAAGCAGGGGCAAACAAAATCGGCGCGATTAAAGCAGTGCGCGAGCTCGTCCCGACGCTCGGACTTCAGGAAGCGAAGACCTTAGTGGAATCCGCTCC
>Ga0080064_1006452_pt1 | contig 12656 bp, 11 predicted proteins | sample Subgrocontami54m_FD_69260 | JGI IMG/M metagenome (GOLD analysis project Ga0080064, IMG submission 69260) | Subsurface groundwater microbial communities from S. Glens Falls, New York, USA - GMW46 contaminated, 5.4 m (SPADES assembly) (version 2) ...
CTAGTGTCCCGAATCCGAAGTTCGCACACACCGTGCTGCGAACGCTCTTGCGAACTTCGGATTCAAAGGGACACTAGAAATCATAGCGTTGCTCGTGTGGCTTTGGTTCAGAAGTTCCCTCCCGACCCGGCCGCAAGGAATGGGGAACTTCTGAACCGCCACACTAGGCCAACCGCCGACGGCTCAGCACCCGGCCGGGGCTTCCTTCGGAAGCGACAGACTCCCCGCCGGCGGATTCCTCCGTTTTTCCGCGAGCCGCCGATTGCGGCTTCGTTGCATTAGCAGCGCCGGGCTTGTGGCGTTTCTTCGGTTTCCGGCGCCGCGCTTTCTTTTTCGCGGGCGGCGGCTGCGCCGGTTCCGCAGCCATCATTTCGGGTTGCACAGGCTGGACGACATTGCCGGCCGGCGCCGCCGGAGCGACCGGGGCCTCGGCGGTTACGGTGACTTCCTGCACGGGCGCAAGCGGCAGCGGGGTTTCCTGCTGCGTTTGCGCTACTGGCTTGGCCAAGCGCCGTTGCGTCAATTGCGCGTCGAAACGGTCGCGAATCCTGCGGGACCAATAGATGGCCTGCACCGCCGCACGGCCCAACATTCCGCCCGCCCATACCAGATCGTAAGGCGAGAACAGCCGCCACGTCTGGTCGCTCTCCACGATCCCCCGCGCGACCAGTTCGCCGGCCAATGCCGTCGTATTGAAGCCATGCCCGCCGAAACCGCCGGCAAGCCACACGCCGCGCGAAATCTCTCCAACCTGCGGCATGCTGTGCACAGCGCGGCCCAGCGTTCCCGACCACACATGATCGATTTTCACGTCGCCGAGCTGAGGAAATGTCCTGCGGATGTCGGCGGCGAGCCGCCGGGCAAAACGGCGTGGGTTGCCGGCCCACATGGTGACGCCGCCCGCCCACATGAGGCGGTCGCCATCAACAACGCGGTAATGATTGTCCGCGAGCTGCGTGTCGCTGACGGCTCCGGGGTATGTCACCGCTTCGGCAAGCCGCTCCCCGAGCGGAGCTGTCGTTGCCACATAGGTGGTGATCGGCAGCAAGCTCGCCGCCAGCCGCGGCATCAAGGCGCCGAGGCCGGTATTACCCGCGAGCACGACATGCGCCGCGCGCACACGCGCGGACGGCGTGACTATCCTTTTGCGGATTCCAGCCGGATCAATCGACAAGGCGGGCGTGTGCTCAAAAATGCGCGCGCCGGCTTCCTCCGCCGCGGCGGCGAGCCCAAGCGTGTAATTGAGCGGGTGGATGTGGAAGGCGCGGGGGAAATGCACGGCGTTGTGATAGAACGGGCTTTTCAGCACCTCTCTCACTTGGTCCGGGGACCAGGCCTCGACTTGGGCGCCGAACTCCTCGCGCAGCAGCGTCACCGACGATTCAACCGTGGCGTCCTCGCGAAATTTTGTAACGGAAAGCCAGCCGTCAACCGGCTTGACGCCGGGCATCTTGGTCTCGCGGATGGTCTTTCGCACATAATCAACGCCGCGCTCTGACAGCGCCCACAAGGCTTTCGCTTGTTGCAGCCCGACACGCTCGATGATGCGGTCAAGGTTTTCGGCAAAACCCGGCAGGACGAAACCGCAGTTGCGTCCGGACGCGCCGGCAGCGACACGGCGAGCCTCCAGCACCGCCACCGACCATCCGCGCCGCGCCACCTCGCGCGCCGCGGTAAGGCCGGCCAGCCCGCCGCCGACGACACAGACGTCCACGTCAAAATCGATGGTCAGCCGCGCGCGCTCAGGGGCGGATACCATCGTTGCCGCATACCAGCCTGAGCCCTGTGGCGTCGGATTGCCTGCTTTCATCGCTTCCCGCTATTGGCGCCGCGGCGGCGGCTGCCAGCCCATGCTAGACCGGCCGGACCGGAAAATCGACGCCGGACCGTCATCGCCGGAAAAGGCCGCAATACCGTTGCATTCTGCGCCAAGGCGGACACAATCGCGTGAAAGCGCCGTCGAAAGGGTCGCCATGCGCTGTCTCATGCTGTTGCGCCATGCCAAGGCGGTTCCGGTGCATAGAGCCGTCCGCGACGAGGATCGCGCGCTCAATGCGCGAGGCCGCGAAGATGCCCCAAAGATGGGCGCTTATATGGCGCGCCACGCGCTCGTGCCGGACCGGGCGATCGTGTCGCCGGCGAAGCGTACACGCGAAACCTGGGAGGGCGCCGCCACGGTTTTTTCCAACCCGCCGCCCGCCGTCTACGACAGCCGCCTCTACGACGCCGCGCCGCAAACCATCATAGACGTGATTCAGGAATCCGGCAGCACCGCCCCCAGACTCCTCGTGGTCGGCCACAATCCCGGCCTGCAAAAGCTCGCCATGCTGCTGATCGCCGCGGGCGACGTCGAAGCGCGCGAGCGATTGGGCGAAGCTTTGCCGACCAGCGGCCTGGTCATTATCGATTTCGCCTTCGACGATTGGAAAAAGCTGCACCTTCATGCCGGACGGCTCGATCGCTTTGTAACCCCGCAGTCGCTCAATTTGATGACCGATTGAAAGGCGCAGCCGCCTGACGGAGAAAGCCGCCATGTATAAACAGATTCTCGTTCCGGTCGATCTCGCGGACACTGATCTTGCCAAGCCCGCCATCGAAATTGCGATGGACATGGTACGCACCTCGGGCGGCTCGATGCGCTTGCTCAATGTGCTGCCGATCACGCCGATGATGCTCGCGGAATATGTCCCGCCCGACTTCGAGGCGCAGCAGAAAAAATCCGCGGAAGAAGCGCTGGCCATCGTCGCACAGGAATGCGGGCTCGAGCCCGGCCGGGTCACCGCCCTGGTGCGCCAAGGCGGCATCTACCATGAAATCCTCGAAGAGGCGAAGGCCATCAGCGCAGACCTTATCGTGATGAGCTCGCACCGGCCCGCCATGCGCAGTTATTTCCTCGGCTCCAACGCGGGGCATGTTGTTCGTTACGCCACCTGCTCGGTGCTGGTGGTGCGGCGCTAAGAGGTTCTGCGCTGTACGCTTTTCTGCGTGGTTAATGATATTTGCGCCCGTTAATGACGTTTTCGCATTACGCGCCCGTGAGATTTCAATAAGCGCTCCTTTCCAATAGATTCGGCAACGGGATACTGACACGTCTGCGTTGGGGGATGAGTGTCATGAGTAGGCTCTCCGAATTTTTTGCACGTAAACCTATTTCTTTCGCCGAGAAAGTTCCGCTTTTATCGGCCGCCCAGAATGGCGATGCCGCGCGGCGGGATCTCGACAGCTTTCTCGACGGCTTTAATGACGAAACCTTTGCGGAAGTTGGCTCGCGCATGGGCAAAGAAAACGAGGCTTTACGCGGCCTCGTGGTCGAGACTGCACGTAAGATCGGCGAGTTGGATGAGGTCAAACAGGCCTTCGGGCGGATCATCGATCCGCTTCATAAGACCTTGCTGGCTCTCGAGCACGAGAAGTCCAAGAATGCCAGCCTGATCGGCGCTCTCAGTGAAACCCACACTGCGATGGAGACGCTGCGCGATGATTTGCAGCAGAGTGAGAGATTGGCCGCTTCGCTCGCGGAAACCAACGAGCAGCTGCAAGAAGAACTGCAACAAGCGCAGCAGACTTTGGCGGGACTCGAGAGCAACCGAATTGAGCTCGTGAATGAAGCCGCGATCAAAACGGCCGAAATTACCAATCTCGAGAACCGGCTGGCGGCAGAAAACGCCAATCGTCAATCCTTGAGCGACGACAACCGCATACTATCCGAGCAGTCCGAGGCTGCGGACAAGCGGCTGGTGCAATTGGAAACCGAGATCGTCACGGCACGGCAAAAGCTCGCGCTGTCGGAAGACGACAGGCATTCGCTGCAGACGTCGCTCGATCAAACGCTCGGCGAAGTCTCCCGTCTATCCCGTCAACTGGCGGACAGCAGAAATACCTTGGCCGCGGCAAAAGCGCGGCTCGGACAGCTTGAACCTATGTTCGCGGACGCCGATGCAGAGCGCACAAAACTCGCCGCGGTCCTTGACGAAACCAAAGAACGACATCGCGCTGAAAGCAGCGCCCAGACGATGCGGCTTGAGGTCCTGCAATCGCACGCCGCCACCGCGGAAAAGCTCCTTATCGAAGCGCGGCAAAGCCTTGCGACCCGAGCTGAAGAAGTCAGGACCTTCGATCGCAAGGTCGTCGAGGTGACGATCGCCCGCAACGCCGCCGAAAAGAAGCTGAACCAACTGGAAGCCTTGCAGCAGGCGCAGGAGAGCCAGATCAAGGACCTTGAACAGGCGCGCACGGCGCTGGCAGAGCACTCGGCGGCGCTGACGAAAAATGTCAAAACCCGCGAGACAGCTTTGGCCCGCGCGGAAGAAAAGATCCGATCAGTGATGGAGCAAGTGGTCCGGCTCGAAATAGGAAATCAAGCCAGCCGTAGCCGTGCTGAGAGACGCATCGAGGAGCTGAACGCCACGCTGGAACGCGAGCGCATGGACCGTGCGGTTGCCGAGGGCGCGCTTGAAGCGACGCGCAAGGACAACGCCCGGCTACTGCGCGAGATAGCGGCGCTAGAAGATTCGCCGCGGTACGGCCCGGTGGCCGACGAGACCTCCCTCGTACCGAAACCCAAACAGTCAACTGCGCCAGGCAAAAACACCGTCGGGCCGATTATCAAGGCTTGAGGTCGTCGGCTCAAATCACCTGATGGTAGCGCCTTGTCCCGGCGCCGTGACCGTCATTTTTCCGGAATGACACTCTGCACGCGCCAGAGGTCGGGAAACAGCCTGGTCCACAGCAGCGCGATGGCGATGGCGCCGAAGCCGCCAATCAGCACCGAAGGGACAACCCCCACCAAGGCCGCGAGCGCCCCGGACTCGAATTGCCCAAGCGTCCCCGCCGAGCTGGTAAACAGCGAACTGACCGCCATGACGCGACCGAGCGTATCGTTCGGTGTGCGGGACTGTACCAGCGAGTGACGGATGACGACGCTGACTGCGTCGGCCGCGCCGTAGACTGCGAGCGCGGCGATCGAGAGCACCAATGACGTGGACAGGCCGAAGACGATGACCGAGAGGCCGAAGACAATGACCGAGCCGATCATCATCTGTCCGGCGCGGCGCCGGAGCGAGACGCGCGCGAGAAAAACCGAAACCATCAGCGCGCCCATGGCAGGAGCGGAGCGCAGCAGGCCGAGGCCCCACGGCCCGGTTTCGAGAATATCGCGGGCATAGATCGGCAGCAGCGCGATCACGCCGCCAAGCAGCACGGCGCAGAGATCAAGCGAGACGGCGCCGAGCAGGATCGGGTGGCTGCGCATATAGCTGAAGCCGGCGAATATCGTTTCCAGCGTGACCGGCTTCTTCTCCTTCGGCGGCCGCTCCAGGCGGATCATGCCAATGAGGACGCTGGCCGTGATGAAGGCCACGCAGCAGATCCAATAGACGACGGCGGGACCGAATATGTAGAGCACGCCGCCCAGGGCCGGACCGCTGATGGTGGCGATCTGGTTGGCCGAGGACCCTGCCGCGACGGCGCGGGAAATCATTGCCGGCGGTACGATGCTCGGGACCAGGGTATGCATCGTCGGGTTGTCGAACGCGCGGCATGTCCCGATCACAAAGACGATGGAGAAGATCAGCCCGATGCTGAGCCCGCCGTTCAGGCTGCCGATCGCCAGCGCCGCGGCGGAGAGCGCCTTGCCGATCTGGGAGATGCGTATCACCTCGCGCCGGTCATAGTGGTCGGCGACATGACCGACGACGAGCGTCCCAAACACCGAAGGCACGAACAGGATGAGCCCGACAAGGCCGAGATCGAAGGCGCTGCTGGTCAGGTCGTAGACCTGCCAGCCAACGGCGACAAACATCATCTGATAGGCGAGCGTAGTCGAGACGCGCGTCGCCCAATACAACATGAATTGCCGATGGCGCAGCAACGAGAACTGGTCGGTGACCGTCATTTCTCCGGGATGACGCTCTGCACCCGCCAGAAGTCGGGGAAGAGCTTTATCCAAATCACTGCGACGGCTGCGGCGCCCAAGCCCCCGACCAGTGCCGCAGGTCCGGCGCCGATCAGAGACGCGACCAAACCCGCCTCGAACTGACCCAAGTTCGAGGTCGTGCCGGTAAAGGTGGAATTCACGGCCATCACCCGCCCCAGCATCTCGTTAGGGGTGCGGGTCTGCACCAGCGAATGGCGCACCACCACGCTGACCGAATCCGCGGCTCCCGTGATAGCGAGCGCCAGCATCGATAGCCAGAGCCATGACGAGAAGCCGAAGGCCGCGGTTGCCAAGCCATAGACAACGACCGCGCCGATCATGAGGCGCCCGGCATGCTTGTTGATCTGGATGTTCGAGAGAAAGAACGACATCAAGAGCGCGCCCACCGCCGGCGACGAACGCAGCAGGCCAAGGCCCGACGGCCCAGCATCCAGGATGTCGCGCGCGAAGATTGGCAACAGCGCCGTGACGCCTCCGAGCAACACGGCGGCGAGATCGAGCGTGATGGCGCCGAAGATGACAGGGCGGCTGCGGATATAGTGGAAGCCGGCAAAGACCGACTCCAGGGTCACGGCCTTCTTCGCTTTCGCCGGCCGCTCGATGCGAACCAGCATGATGAGAATGGCCGCGATCACGAACATCGCAAGGCACACGTAATAAACCGCATTTGTCCCTGCGGCGAGCAGGAAGCCGCCGAGCGCAGGCCCGCCGATCACTGCTACCTGGTGCGCCGTGGCGCCGGCGGCGATGGCGCGCGACAGGATTTCCTGCGGCATGATGCTGGGCACGATGGTGTGCAGCGTGGGCCCTTCGAAGGCGCGGCCGGTGCCTACAATAAACACGACGAAATAAATCAGCCCAACACTGAGGTAGCCCATGGTGCTAGCGACGATCAGGATCACAGCTCCAAGGGCCTTGCTGATGTGACAGATAAAGATCACCACGCGTCGATCGTAGTGGTCAGCTACATGCCCGATGATAAAGGTGCCGGCGATCACTGGGATGAACATGATGAGACCGATGACTCCAAGATGGAACGCGCTGTCGGTCAGCTGATAGATCTCCCATTGAATGGCCACCTGAATTATCTGGTAGCCGGTCGTCGAAAGGACCCGGGTCCACCAGTACAGAGCGAATTGCTTGTGCCGCAGCAGAGAAATTTGAGAGTCGGCGGGAATGGTCATGCGGGGACCGGATTTCGGAGGCGGGACGGCTTCCTTACCGCTTTCTTTTGCAGCCACCAAGTCCCCAAGGACTAACGTGCAAACTGGTTGTCCACCACCTCATGTGATAGGTTGCTGTCTTTGGTCTCTTGTATTTGGGGAGGGTGTGACCATGCCGTTTACTCACATGATGCGCTTTAGGAGCGAGTCGAAGAAGAGAAAGATTTTCCTTTCTCTCGATGCGACAGACATTATTGCGATTTTCTCGGGTATTATCGCTCTACTTTTCGCCGTGGGGATGATTATTGGTAACGTACCAATCGATGCTCGCACGGTCAGCATAGTTACTTTTGCAGCCGTTGCGCCGGCAATAGCCCACATTTTCAAAGCCGGCCGGCGCACTCGGTCCAAAGTTTAATCACCACTCGTAGGATCGCCTAACGTCGGCCTTCCTAGAACCATCCCTGGCCGAAAGTAGCCCTGTCCCCTATATCCGTGCCATGCGCAAGCTGGCTGTCGTCCTTCCCCTGCTCGCGCTCCTGGCCGCGTCGGTCTGGTTTGCCTGCTATGTCTGGATAACGGACGATGGCCCGCCGATACCGGCCACAGGCTATGTCGCCATGGGGCTTGGCGTCCTATTCTCGCTCCTGGTCGGATTTGGGCTGATGGCGCTGATATTCTATAGCCACCGGCATGGATACGATGAGCGCGCCCATGGCGGCACGGACCGGGACTGAGGGGAATGCACGAGGCTGAGGCATCGACGCAGCAGGGAATGCCGCGCGTTCTCGTTTTCATCATTGCGCTGGTGTGCGGCCTGTTTCTGGCGCTCACGGTACATATCGCGCTGACGGCGAAGGGCGTGGGGTTGACCAGCGCCCTGCGCGAGCTGTTCCCCACCAGCACGGATCAGCTCAAATCGGCGCTGGCCTGGTGGGCGATCGGCATTGCCGGCTGCCTCGGAAGCTGGGGCACGATCCTGCTGTTGCGGAAAACCTCTCCCGGCGGGCCGGTGCAACGCCTTGTCCGTCTGGGGCTGGGCCTCGCCTTCTTCGGCCTGCTGGCGGCGGCCGGGCACGAGGCAACCTCCGGTCCCGCCGGCAAGGCGGCAGTCACGATGGCCGTAAACCTCGCGGCCATGGGATTGGGCACCTTCATGGCTTTTTGCGCCGCCCATTTCGCCCTCCGTCGCTGAGCTTCGTCACCCCTGCCGGATCGGGAGATTCCTCGCTAGTTTTTCGGGATTTTCCTCCCCTGTTTTTAGGTGGTTTTTCCCTGACTTGTGTGGGTTTTTCGAACAGGCTCTTTGAAGTCTCCCATTAGCTTTTGCCTTCGTCAGGAGAGGTCCCGCTGGCCCCGCTTTTGCTGCTCTTTGGCTGAGCTGCACCAGCGGTCCTACCCAGAGGCAAAACTGTCCCATCTCGGGACAGGACCGCTGCAAAACCGAACAGTCCATCGCAGCGGATGGGAGACAGACTATGCGGAGATTAGCCCTCGTCCTTTGCCTGTTGAGCCCCTCGACCACTTTTGCCGGAACGGTCAGTGGACAACTTCAGGTCGGACTAACCATTACCGGAAAGAGCAACGCATCGACGACGAGCCCGAAGGCGGCGGCAAGCGCGACGACCGGAACTGCGGGGGCGTCAGCTCCTCGGCCGGAAGCGGCTCGGACTGTTTCACCTATTGTTGGTCGCGGGACGGTTCCTTCAGTTCGGCGACCCGCACAAATTTCGGGCAAGACGAACACCATCACCTTTGCGAGCGAACATCGCCGCTAGCCCCGGGTGATTTTACGATGAACGAATGGTGACAAAGCTACGTCAACAAAGAGTAATAGAAATCGCTAGAGTTTATCGTTCAACAAACTGTTCACGATGGTCGGATACACGAATTATTTATTCTAACATTTAAGCTGACCTTAGATGGCTCGCGGTAATTTGATGCCGTCGAACGAGCGAGAAAGCTCGGAACATCCAGGGGACGTTTCATGTTTGCATCGTTGGGGATTCAAAATCGTCTACGGCTGAAGGGAGCGGTGGCAATCGCCTGTCTTCTGCCATTCGCGAGCATCTCGCTCGCATCAACCACTACGTCGAACTTCGCCGTACAAATCACTCTCACGGCCTCGTGCAGCATCAACAGCGCCTCGACGCTGAACTTCGGCAGTCAAGGCGTGCTCACCGCGAATGTGGATCAAACGTCCACGCTGGCGGTGCAGTGCACCAACACGACGCCCTATAACATCGGGCTCGACGCCGGCACCGGATCGGGCGCGACGGTTGCAACCCGCAAAATGACCAGTGGCGGCAACACCGTCAATTACACGCTCTACAGCGACAGCGGCCGGACTACTGTTTGGGGAAATACGGTCAGTACGGACACCGTTGCGGCAACTGGCAACGGCGCGGCCCAGAGTTACACCGTCTACGGCCGCGTTGCGGCCCAGACGACACCGGCTCCCGGCAGCTACAGCGACACCGTCACGGTGACCGTAACCTATTGATCGCGGTTCGTAGATCGATCCGCGGGCAATCGTGCGGTTCCTCGTGAGGTGACGGTCGTCTGACCGCGCCTCACCTTGCTCGGGCTAAATCCTAAGGGACAGCGCCGGCAATCCGCGTGGCTTTGCAGCCCTAGCTGATCGATCTCGACTCCCGCCAACCCAGTGGGTTCACCCATGCTGTGGTTCCGGTCTTTGCCGGGCGGTGAGCGGCTTCTGGCTGTTCTCGCGGTGACGTTAGCCCTTGGCTTCATGGCCGGGCGCGTTGGCGCTGAGGAAGTCGGACGCCAGCTCCAACTCGAAGTCATCGTCAACAACAGCCCGACTCACCTCATCGGGTCGTTCACGATGCTTGAGGGCCGGCGAATTGCTGTACAGCGGGGCGAGCTCAAGGAGATTGGCTTGGAGCCGCGGAGATATGGATCGCCGGGCGATTTAATCGTCCTGGATGATCTGGCGGGCCTCTCATACAACTACGAGGAGGCAGCGCAGCGCATCTCCATCACGGCGCCGGAAGAATTGCGCGTCGTAAAAGAATACGATGTGTCCCCGCGGTCGCAAGACAAGATCCCGGTGCAAACCGACTATGGCGGAGTGCTTAACTACACTCTGTTTGCTGCCTCCAGCCGCCAGTCTGACAGCGGTCAGCTCGCCTTCAACGGCGGCTCGACCACACTCGACGCGCGCGCTTTCACCCCCTTCGGTACATTGAGCCAATCGGGCATCGCGCGCACGTCGTCCGACAATCAGGTCGAAGCGTTGCGCCTCAACACGACCTTGGCCTATTCCGATGAGGAGTCGCTGATTACGTATCGAGGGGGCGATGTCAATGGCAGCGGCCTTGCCTGGACTCGACCGATTCGTATCGGCGGTTTTCAAGCCCAACGCAATTTCGGCCTTCGCCCCGATCTCATCACGCTGCCGCTGCCTGCGGCCACGGGAAGCGCCGCGCTGCCCTCGACGGTTGACGTCTATTTGAACAATGTGAAGACGCTCTCCCAGAACATAGACGCGGGCCCTTATCGAATTAACAACCTTCCCGCCGTGTCCGGCAGCGGAACGGCTCGGGTCGTGCTCCGGGACTCGTCCGGACGCGAAATCGAATCGAGCCTGCCGTTTTTCGCGTCCCCCCATCTGTTGGCGCCTGGGCTCTCGGATTTCTCTCTCGACGTCGGCTTGCCACGGCTATCTTACGGCACCCCGTCCGATACCTATGTCAACAACCCCATCGGCTCGGGGAGCTTTCGGGCGGGCATCCTCGATTGGCTGACCGTCGAAGGCCACGGCGAGTTGAGCGAAAATTTTCTAAATGGCGGCGCCGGTGCCGTGATGCGCGCCGGTTCGTATGGGGTCGCGTCCTTTGCGCTCGCCGCAAGTCGCCACCAAGGAAATACTGGGTTCCAGAGCTACGTATCCTTTGACACCTCTGTCCTGGGCATGAGTATCAACGCCAGCTCGCAGCGCACATTTGGTTCGTATGACGATCTTGCCTCGGTAACGGCGCGGCTGCAGTCCACTATCGCAAATGACTCTTTCGGCGGCGGCTCATCTGAAGGCGCGGCTTCGTCGCTTAGTGCGCGACCGCTCTGGACGAGCGCGCGGCCACCCAAAACGTTCGACCGCATCTCGATCGGCATGCCGCTGTTCAACCGGTCAAGCCTCAGCCTTAGCTTCATTCACCTCGAGGACGCCACCAACACCCGATCAAATATCCTCGCCGCCTCTTGGTCGGGTCAGCTGCCTTACAACACGGCGGTCTTCGCCACCGCATTTTCCGATCTCAGTGATCGCAAGAATGCCGGTTTCCTTGTGGGCCTCTCGATCCCTCTTGGCGACTCGATAACGGCATCGACCGCGGTCTCCAGCGGAAGAGGCGGCGCTCAGGTCACGTCCGATGTTGTAAAGCCGCTCGATGTGAAGCCGGGCAGCATCGGCTGGCGCCTCCACGACACGGAGGGAAAGACTTCATATCGCTCCGCGGCGCTTGCCCATCGCTCGTCCTTTGCACGTACCGAGGCCAACGTCGCCCAAGATCGCAGCGGCGTGCGCGCGACCGCCGAGATGGAAGGCGCCATCGTCACGATGGGGGGTGGCGTGTTTCTGGCGAACCGTATCGACGACGCCTTCGCCGTGGTGGAAACGGGCATGCCGGGTGTCGAGGTATTTCACGAAAATCGCTCCGTGGGCGTGACGGATTCCTCCGGTCGGGCCCTGGTTCCGGGCTTGCGGTCGTATCAACACAACAAGATTGCCATCGACACCACCAACCTACCAGTCGACGCCGACGTCACCACGACGCAAAGCATTGTCGCCCCCGCCGATCGCTCGGGCGTGCGGGTAAATTTCGCTGTCCGGACGAATATCCGACCAGCCATTGTGGTGTTTCGAAAACCCGATGGAACACCGCTCCCTGTTGGCGCTCGCGGGCAAGTCGAGGGCGGCGAAAGTTTTGTCGTCGGCTATGACGGGCAAGCTTACATCAAAGGTCTCAGTCCGGAGAACGCGGTGACCGTCACATCGGCCAATGGCCAATGTAGCGCCTCGTTCCCTTACACGGCGCGCCCAAACGAACAGGTGATGATCTCTCCGGTGATATGCCGCTAACCGCGCATGAAAGAATCAGCGTGGTCTCTCCGGCATTCAATAACCCACTGTGACAATGATCGTGTCGCTATAGCTGGCGGGTTGCGGGGTCGTCTGAGGTGCGATGCGGCCATAGACTGTTAAATTCTGCGCCAAACCACTGCCGGTCCCAGAAGCCGTATTCACGCCGATGGTGGCTCCCCAAGGCAGGGTCCGTGCTGCATCGCGATAGAGACCATAAGTTACATTGTTGGCGCCGAAGGCCATTTTCCGCTGGGTGGGATCTGAAGCGCCTGAATTTCCGCCATCGAGGCTCACCGTATAGGGCAAAGTCGAGCTGCATTGGATGGTGAGGGTGCCGGTCGCATCTTTGTTGCTTGTCAAAACGCCAGAACTTCCGAAATTGACGCTTGTCGCACTCACGTTACAACTGTTGATGACGGTTGCCGTGGCCGAAGTCGACGTGGTCGCGGTC
>Ga0080064_1006455_pt1 | contig 12653 bp, 4 predicted proteins | sample Subgrocontami54m_FD_69260 | JGI IMG/M metagenome (GOLD analysis project Ga0080064, IMG submission 69260) | Subsurface groundwater microbial communities from S. Glens Falls, New York, USA - GMW46 contaminated, 5.4 m (SPADES assembly) (version 2) ...
CGGCCAGTTTGGCGGCGGGCCGGGCCAGTTCGGATTCGGGGCGCGGCCCCCGGGGAAATTTCCATGGTTTCCCGGCCACGGGGCCAATGTCGGGCCTTCGCGCGGCGCGCTTGATGCCGGACCGACAGGAGTAACGATGAGAGGAAAAGCTGGCGGGTTCATCTCAGGCTCGGTGTCGTCATCCACCCATATGAGCCAGTCGTCCTTCTTCAAGTCTGGCGGATCCGGTTGGAACCAACCCCCACCCGCCACGGAGCCGCTCCAGGGCATCTCAAGTTTCACCGCATTCAGACCCGATGGGTCCGTGAAAGTCTCTGGGCTATTCCCAACATACCGATAAAGGTTTAGCCCGCCTTCAACGCCGATCGGATCTGCTTGGGCAAAGGTGCCAGTCTGAGCCGAGTAATACCTCGCCCGCATGAAATCCAAGCCATTGCTTTCCTGGTTCACACCCCATTCACCAACAAACTGGAAGGTGTTCGCTGCAGACCCAGTCCGCGACAGGACGGCCCCGAACGGGGTGTAGGCGTAGCCGTTGACTAGGCTTTGTGAAGCACTCGTCAGATTGCTCGTGCTGCCAGTAACGTCAAATGTGTACCAGGATGAGACTCCGCCAGATGAACGTGACAGCAAGCCAAAGCCATAGTCATATCCCGCGATCAGATTGCCTGCCGCGTTGTATTCCCCGACAACATTGCCCAACCCGATCGGATCGATCGTGAATCGTGTCGCGATCCCGTTGAACCTGGATTCAACGCGCTGCCCGAAGGCGTCGTAGGTATAGGCCCATGCATCGGCGCCCTGCTGGACGGCGATCATCCGGTTCTCGTCGTCGTAGCTGTAGAGCGTGGTCCCGGACGGTGACGTCTCTGATATCAGGTTGCCGTCGGCGTCGAACTTATAGGTCGTGTCGCCGACCTGTGTGTACTGGTTGAGGTTGTTGGTCGTGTACTCGGTCGTCACGCCGTTCTCGACGGTGCGGATGCGGTTGCCCATCGCGTCGTAGAGGTACAGCAGGTCCTGGTTCGGGATCGCCGCATTGGTGGACGCGAACACGGCATGGGTGAGTTGCCCGATGTCGTCGTAGGTGTAGGTCCACGCGCCGTCCAGCGTGCCCATGCTGATGCGCCGGCCGCGGCTGTCGTAGCTGTAGTCGAAGCGCGAGAGCACCGTGCCGTCGGACTTTTGGTTCACCAGGTGCAGCAACTGGCCGGCGGCGTCGTAGTCGTAGGTCGTGAACACACCGTTGCCCAGCGTCTTGCGCGCGATGCGGCCCGTCGGGGCGTACTCGTAGAGCACCACCTGTGCGCTGGCCTCGTCGGTGATGCGCGACAGGCGCCCCGCCGTGTCGTATTGATATCGCAGTTGATGGCCGAGCTGGTCGGTACTCGTTGCGCGCCGGCCTGCACTGTCATACGTGTAGGCGAGGAAGCGCCCGCCGGGGCCGGGGTAGTTGATGCGCGTGAGGCGGTCGTTGGCGTCGTAGGTCAGCGTGGTCGTGCCGGTGGCGTCGGTGGCGCTGGTGAGGTTGCCGCGCGAGTCGTACAGGTAGTCGACGTGCGTGCCGTCGGCGTAGGTCTTGCGCGTGATCTGGCCATCGGCGTCGTAGCTGAAGCCGACCGGCGTGCCGCGCCGGTTGGTCCAGATCGTGGATTGGCCCTGGCCGTCGTAGCTCCAGCGCTCCGCGCTGCCGTCGGCGTAGGTGATGCCGGTGAGGTTGCCCCGGCTGTCGTAGCCGTAGTCAGTGAGGTTGCCGTTCGCATCGGTCAATGCGTCGAGGCGGTTGAAGTTGGTGGTGTAGGTGAAGTTCGTGGCATGTCCCGCGGCGTCGACTGCGCGGATCACGTTGCCGCGCGCGTCGTACTGGAACAGGCTGGTGTGTCCGGCGGGGTCGGTCACGCTGCGCAGGTTGCGCTGCTGGTCGAGCGACAGCAGGACTGAATTGCCGAGGGCGTTGGTGCTCTTGACGACGGCGCCGCCATCGTCGAAGTTCAACACCGACGCATGGCCCAAGGCATCGATCACTGTCACGGTGCCGGTGGCGTCGTAACTGAACGTGAGCCTCTCTGCGTTGCCATCGAGCGAAGTACTGGCCAACCGTCCCTGGGCGTCGTAGTTGTAGAAACGGTGGCTGCCGTCGGCAAAGGTGATCTGGCCGATCGCGTGTTCGCGTGTGATCCCTTGGCCGCTGACGTATTGGTAGCTCGTCACGCGGCCGTCGAAGTCGCGCACGGACACCAGGTGCTCGTTCGCCGCGTCGTAGGTATAGAGCGTCTGGCGCCCGTCGCTGTCGGTCACGCTCGAGATCCGGCCGGCCGCGTTGTACGCGATTGTAAGCGACTGACCCGAGGAATGTGTCAACCCGGTCAACAGGCCCGCCGTGTAGGTGCAGGTGATCCGGTTGTTGTTGGTGTCCTGGACGAAGTCGAGCTTGCCGTCGGCGCGGAAGGTGTACGCTGTGCCGTCAGTCTCGGTGAGGCGGAATGAGCCGCCAGCCAGTGGCACCAGTTTTCCATGGTCTCCGCTGGCCGCGAAGTACTGGCTGGCGAAGCGGTTGTCGGGCTGAAAGATACGCGGCGTGCCGGTCATGTCGGTGATCTTCACGGTGCCGTCGGCCTCTGTTGCCAGCGAGAGTTGCCAGTTGTTGGCCCAACCCCTGCCCAGCGGCCCGATTTCGTAGCGGCGCGAAATGGGCTCAGCGAAGGCGCGCGAGAAGACGAGGTCCAGCCCGGGCGCGGGCATGGCGGCGTCGGTTCCAGTGGCGAGGTATCGGATTGGGCTCAGCGCATCGGCTTGAAGCAGTTCGAAGCCCAGCAAGCGGTTGATGTCCGAAGTCGATGCACCCAGCGTGCGCAGGTAGACCACGTTCTGGTTCAGCGCCGCGAGGTAGCTGCCCCAGGTGGCACCCACCTGCGAAGTAAAATTGCTCCAGATCGCCTCCCAGGCATCGGCGCGGACATGGCCTGGGCGCATCGTGTCCTTCAATGCATTCCAGTCGGCGACGGTGATGTTGTTGACATCGAGTACGCCAACTTCGAACTCGACAGCGCGGTCGCTCAAATCCCAAGGGCTCTGCAGGCCCATGTAGTAGACCGCCATCCTGCCGGACTCGCCGGGCTGCAAGACGCCCGGTGTCGAACCGGTGGCGAGGAACTGCACGCTGTTGGCAAAGCCCGCAGGAACCGCCGCGCGGCTCCAGATGCCCGCGAGGAGCCTGGATTGATCGAGCGTCAGGAGAGGCCGGTCGCTATTGTCGAGGTCGGCGGACTTGAGAACCAGCAGCGGCGCGGGCATGGCCTCGTTGCCGACATTGGCGTACTCGACGAAGATCGTTGCCGCTCCGCGCAGGCCCAACTGCCCAGGCAGCACAAGGCGGGTGACGAGCTGTGCCGCGCCGGCGGCCGTGACGGTGAAGGCATTGCTGAGTTGCGCACTTGCTCCGCTGGGCTCGACGGCACGCACGGAATAGACACCGGCAGCCACTCCGCTCAGGCTGAACGTGGCGGTCATCGCGGCAGCTGTATTCACCACGGTCGAGATGGCCGGCACGATGCTTGAATCGGGCGCCACCAAGACGACGGACGTAGTCGCGTCGAACCCGCCGCCGGTGAGGTGGATGGTGGCGGTGGCCCCAGTCGCGTAACGGTTGGGGGTGATGCCGTTGAGCGCGACGCCCGCACTGTTGGCGGTGAGCGTGAAGCTGCTGGTGGTCCGGATCGTGTCACCGTAGACCAATCGTACCAATGGCCCGCGTAAGCCATCGGCACGAGGATCTGTTGGTCCGAAGTTGCTGGGGCGCTGAATCGATAGTCGTAGTCACTGCGAGTGGGCGGCGCGCCGAACTTGAGATAGACCTCGTTGCTGTTATTCGATGCGCTGTCGTCCAGCACGACCTCCAGGGGGTTGCTCGCCGGCATGTCGATCCGGAACAACTGTGCCTGACCGCTGCCGACGAACTGGCCGTTGTAGGTTACGCCCAGGGCAAGGTTTGTCACTTGCGTCTGCTGGAGCCGGAAGGTGTAGGCACCGCCGAAGGAGCCGCCGGTACCGTGAGCCGTCAAAGTGTAGGTGCCAGCGCTGGGCAGGTTGAGGAGGTCGGAGTCGGTGCCGAGGTTGCTGAAACCGATCCAACCAACGGGCCCCGTCAGGTCGAAAACAACGCTGCTATTTGCACGATTGACCAGATCGAAGCGAAGCTGCGTGCCGGCCGATGCCGAGAAGTGCCACTGGTCGATGCTGAACGGGTTCTCGATGTAACCCGTGACCTGCTGGTTCAGCAGCAGGCTGTAGATATCGGGCGTAACGTTCCAGGCAGTGACAAGGTAGTTGCCGGTGGCGGCAAGCTGATTCGCTGGCGCTTTGATGCGCACGCGATAGCTCCCGTCAGCGGGGATCGCAGCGGCGTCGATCGTCACGATCTGGCCTGCGGCCGTGCTTGACCGAGTGGCAATGACCACGTTGTTGGCGTCGACAAGATCCACCTGTGCCCAACTGACCCGCGGCGTGAGCACTGCGCTGGTGCCGGTGTCCACTGCCACCGTGACCGTTTGCCCGCCGCGGGCGAAGAACGTCCATTCGTCCCGTTCGCCAGCAATCGAGAGCGCGCCGGGTGTGGGACTGTCTATGTTCAGCGCGCCGCTGTCCGCGATCTGCGTAATCGAACCACCGATAATCGTGCCGCCAATCTGCGCCGCACGCGTATACATGTTGTGGCCATTGAGGTCGAGCGTGGTACCAGCCGGAACGATGAGCGAGTTGGTGTAGATCGCTTCGGTCCCAGAGCCGCCAGCGTTGTCCGACAGGTCGTTGATCCTGAGGTAGGTGCTGTTGGACAGCGCCAGCGTGCTGTAGGCGAAGTTGTGCGAGAACGCCGCGGGGTCGGTGCCCAAATCGCGACTCATTGCCTCGAGGAGTTGCGGGGCTGCCACTGTAGCGAACCCGTCGAATCGAACCTCGGCTAGTGCCCCGAACAGGTCGGCGTTTCGGGTGTCGCCGAGCAGATTGCGACTGACAAAAGTCGCGCTGCTGGGCGCGCCTGTGATAATGCCGAATTCGTCGACGCGCAGCGAAGCGTCGATGTCCAAGGCACCACCGTTGGAGCGAAGCACCCCTTGGTTCGTGAATGAGCTGCCTGTCACCGTCACCGTTCGCCCCGCGGCGTCGGCGGCGATCGTGCCCTGATTCAGGATCGCCGTGTTCGCCTGGATCGTACCGCTCCCGCCGACCGTGCCGCTGTGCACCGTGATCCCCGACCCTATCGTCAAGGTCTGTCCGGCGTTCAGACTCGACCTGAGCGTGCTCGTACCAAACGTCCCGCTAAATACCACTTCGCCATTGCCATCCAGTGTCTGCGAGTTGCCCGTGAAGCTCAGCGTGCCGGGACCGAGCAGCACCCGGTGGCCGTTGGCCAGCGTCAAGCCGTTACGCACCGTCAGCGTCGTCAGCGCGCTAGGACCCAGCGTCACGTCCGCATCCAGCGTCACCGCATCCAGCGTGCCTATAGAGAGATTCATCACCCTCAACCCAGCTCCACCGCTTGCACTCACCGTGCCGCCCTGAATCGTCCCGCCGGAGAGAGTGATGTCTTTCGAGAATCGAAGGGATTGGTTGATCGCTAATACGCCGCCGCCCAGCGTAACGTTAGCATTGATCTCCGAGTCATTGCCAAGCGTGAGGGTGCCGCCTGAGACAACGAAAGACTCATTGCTCAACAGACTGCGAGCAGCCTGAGTTCCCGAACGTAATGTAATGGCCGGATTGGCCGCCCCACGGTCGATGAGGACATCATCTGTAGTGGTTGGGACGCGAGATACACCCGTGATGTCTAGCCAATTGCTGGCGACATCCCAGAAGCCATCGGTATCTAGGTTCCATGAAATGGTAGGAGTAATCGTGAGATTCGCGCTCAGTGGAGGTCCGTTGGCGACCCGTAGTGTTTCAATCAATTGGTCGGTGATGCTTGAAATTGATGACGGACGACCGGGGACCGTAGACCGCTGTTGCTCAGTATCGACTGCGGCAATCCAGCGCACTCCTGGTCTGATTCCCGATTGCATCAGAAGATCGACGGATGAAGAAAGATCGACGGACGACCGTGGACCGGAGACCGGAGACAGTTCAGCGGTCAACGGTCCCTGGCTCTCGGTCCACGGTCCGCCGTCTGCCGTCAAGTTCGTGTGTCCGCGGCCGAGATAGTGTCCCAGCTCATGAGCCAGCACAGATAGAAGGTCGATGCGGTCCTGAGCGGGACTGCCATCCCGTGCCAGAAGTTCGGTGTCCTGTTGGGTGAACTCAGAGTCGTCAGACGGGCTCTGATCGATGAACCAGCCGTACCCGGCGGCATCTCGGTCAAGGGTGACCCCGTCAGCGCCGGTGGAGGCGAGTTGCCAGCCGGGGAGGTCGGCGAAGTTGACTTCAACGCCGCGAACGGTCTCGATCTGGTCTTCAGAGAAACCTAGGGAGGATAGCCGGTCGATTGCTTCGTTCTTTAGGTCGTTCAAAACGCTCAAGCCGTTCAAGCCGCTGCCGTCGGTCTGGGGTAGCAGGGAAAGAGGGTCGAGTGTCGAGGGTCGAGTGGAATCAACAGTCCGGTCGTCCACGGTCAACGGTCCCTGGTCGCCCGGCTGGTCCTCGGCCCAGCCTTCGCGGCTGACGGTGATCTCGTTGGCGGGTTCTTGGTTAAGAACGAGCGGGGCAGGGGAGTTGGGCTCTTCGGTTACAGTGTTGGGGATGGGTTGCGGGACGACTTCGCCGCTCAGAAGCAGGCGCGGCTCAAGAGGTTCGATAGTGAACTTCGATGCGTGATTCAGTGCGGCGCGACTTCGTTGCTCGCCTTGTCTGCCGACAGGCAGGCCTTGCCGTCGGTCTCCCAATGATTGGGCGACCCGATCAAAGATTTTTCCAAAGAAAGCCATCAACGATGCCTGATGCTAAGTCAATAAAGGCTAAAACCGATGTGCCACCTCGCCGCAATCAAATTCGGTTTACATATCGAATCCGTTTATCCCTCTTAATCAGTCGCTCGTGTTACCCCTGATCGCTTTGCTCGTCAGGGAAAAGCCAATCCTTATTGTTGGTTCGCCGCAGCCGGTCTTGGAATTGATCATCCAAGATCGTAGTTTCGGTCAATGTGAGCGAGCTATTGAGGCCGCCTCCCGTGGTCAAGTGCGCGACGCGCTCGGAGCGGCCCAAGTCCGTACGAGTCCATTCATCCAGGATTTTGTCAAGGGAAATGCTATTTTGATCATGGGTGGTGCTATCGCCGATCATGATATCGCCCCGGCGGGTGCCTATCAGTCGGTCAGTGCCATCGCCGCCGATCATGAGATCCTGTCGTCTACCGCCGATCAAGCGATCGTCCCCATCGCCGCCCACCAGGATGTTGGGTCCGCTTCCTCCCCTAAGCCGGTCGTCGCCGGCGTCACCATGAAGCTCAACCGCCAAATTGATCGACCTTCTCACTTTAATGTTGTCATCACCGCCTAGACCAAAGACGATAATTTTCCCCGTCGGACTAAAATTCCCCTTATCCTCCCCGTTGACTAGGACCGTAATCTCGTTGGGATCGTCGTGGGACTTGATGAAGCGGATGATGTCGGATTCATTGGTGCCGAACACTTGCAGCGCGGTCTTGGTCGCATCGGTGGGATCGGTAACCAGGTTCACCTGAACGCTGGAGGTGTCGGGGGATACTACGAGCGAAACCATCGTCACCCCGCTGTTGGTCGTCCCATCGTTGGCCCGATAGGTAAAACTATCGCCGCCGGTGTAGTTGGCCGCCGGGGTGTAAGTAAAGGTGCCATTGGCATTGAGCGTGAGGGTTCCATGAGCGGGACCGCTCACCAATGCGGCACTCATAGCGCTGCCCTCCACATCGCTGTCGTTAGCTAACACTCCCTGGGCGATCGCTACCGTGAGCGCGGTGTCTTTGTTGGTCGTGTAACTGTCGTTGGCTGCAACCGGCGCATCGTTTACCGCCGCGATCGTGATGTTGACGGTGGTGTCGTTGGAGTGGGTCTCCCCATCTCTTGCCCGATACGTGAAGCTATCGGCGCCGTTATAATCGGCCGCTGGGGTGTAGGTGAAGGAACCGTCGGATCGAAGTTTGACCGTTCCATGCGCTGGACCCTCTACCAGGCGCGCGCGCAGCGAGTCTCCATCAACATCGCTGTCGTTGGCCAAAACCCCCTGCGCTACCGCGACGGTAAGAGGGGTATCCTCGTTGGTGCTGTAGTTGTCGTTAGTGCCGACCGGGGCGTCGTTGACAGATCTGATCCGCAAATCAACGGTGGTCACGTTGGAATCCGCGCTGCCATCGTTGGCTTTGTAAGTGAAGCTGTCCCTTCCAGTGAAATCGGCGGCCGGTGTGTAGGTAAAAGAACCGTTGCTGTTAAACGTGAGGGTGCCATGGGTTGGCTCGTCGACTACCATCGCGCTCAGGGTATCGCGATTAGCATCCTCGTCGTTGGACAAGACGCCCTGTTCCGCAGCAACAGTGAGGGGCGTGCCCTCCTTTGTTCTATAGTTGTCCTTATCGGCATTGGGAGCCGAATTGACGGCGGCCTGCGGATTCTCGGCGTGGAGCACTATGGCGGGGGGGCAAAAGTATTTGCCGAATTTGACAGGGCTTCGCCGGCTATGGGAATGACGGCGTCGGCGCTTAAAAGAAACCGCGCTTCGAGCGACTCAATATAGAACTTGGAGCGCGGCGCCGAAACATTCTTGATCGCTTCATGGCCGAGAGCTTTGCTCCCACACCACTTCACTACTCCTCTGAGCGTTCGCGTTAACTTGCCCATGTGTTACCTTCCCACATGTCACTGCTTTTGGACAGGTGGCTGCTTAATCGAACGGTCAAGCTTTTATTTGAAAGCACCCTGCTTGTCAAGCTCGGCGCAAAGGCCATAACTCCGCTCTAAGGCGGTTTCCACGAGGGAGGGCCATTCGCCCAACGGGCGAATCCTCTACCCTCGGGCGGAGGTCCCTTAGAGCAGAGTTATGGAAAGGACAGTCCCGCGGTTCATGGTTGGAAATAAACAGGCCTTCGTGCTATATGAACTGCTGAAAAAAGGCGTGAGGATACCCTCTTTTCAATAAATACCCGGTGAGGTTTGATTAATGAATAATGTTATTCCGCTGGATACCCGGCGCGATGCAGAAGCCGTTGAGTGGGCCAAGGAATTGCGTGAGACGGAGGCCTGGTTCCAAAGCCAAAGGTTTCGCCAGATCACCCGCCTGCATACGCCCTATGAGGTCGTCGCGCTGCGGGGAAGCCTCCACGAAGACCACACGGTTGCCAAGCAGGCGGCAGTGAAGCTGTATGACTATCTGCAGACGCTCTTCAAAGAAAAGAAGCAAGAGATAACCTACGGCCCGTTTTCGCCCACCGGAGCGGTCAGAGCTGTCATGGAGGGAATCAAGGTTCTCTATCTCGGCGGTTGGGCGACTTCGGCAAAAGGGTCTGACAGCGAGGATCCCGGCGCCGACCTGGCCAATTACGCCCTGGACCGGGTTCCGAAAGAAGGTGCGTCATGGGTGCGCGCGTTGTTGCATCAAGACGAGGTGCAAAGGTCCAATCGCATCAGAATGACCTCGGCGCAGCGCAAGAAAAATCCCGCCGTCGCCTTCAACCCGCCGCTAATAATTCCGGACGGCGACACGGGTCATGGCGGCGAGCATCATATCCGCAATCTCGTCAAAAAATTCGTCGAAAGCAAAATCGGCTCGATTCACATCGAGGACCAGCGGGCGGGCTGCAAGGTCTGCGGGCATCAGGGCCAGAAGGTGCTGGTTTCAACCACGGAGTCGATAGCCCGGCTCAACACGGCCCGGCTCCAGTTCGACGTCATGAAGATTCCGGGCGTGATCGTGGCGCGAACCGATTCCAACGATGCGACCAACATCGATAGCGTGGATGACGAGCGGGATCATCCGTTCGTGTACGGCGCGACGAATCCAATCGTGGCGTTCAAGAATGTCAACCTGGCGGTGATTAGAAGATTTTACCAAGAGGGATTTGAAGAGATTAACGGCCATTTGCTGCACCAGATTTCACAACGAGCCTATCGAGATGCCGAGGAGTGGCTCAAACAGGAGCGGCTCGCGGCGCTGATCAATGAAGGAATCAAGAAAATCGGCAAAGAGTTCGAAGCGCTCAAGAAGACTCGCCAGCGTGTTCGTCAACAAAAAGCCGGCCAACGCGACGCCCGCGAGCAACTGGCGGCGCTGGAAGTCCTGATCAAGAAAGTCACCGAAGATACGGTGAATCATGTCCTGGCGTCGGTCCGTCAAAGGTGGGCCCAAAAGGCCGGTCTTAAAACTTTTGCCGACGCGGTTGCGGAGGCGATGCAGACCCGGACACCAACCCCCGGCAAACGTCCGATGTCGGTGGAGCGATGGAGGAAGTTGGCCAACGGCGTTTCCCACCAGGAATCTCGCGAGTCGGCGCGATCCATGGGCATCGACGTTTTCTGGGATTGGGATCTGCCACGGACGCCGGAAGGCTTTTATCAGATCACCGGCGGGCGGGAGATGGCGATTCAGAGGGGATTGGCTATGGCGCCTTTCAGTGATTTGGTATGGCGTGAAACAGCCAAGCCTGACTTGGAGGATGACAAATTATGGGCCAATGCCATCCATGCCGTTTACCCGCACAAGATGCTGGCCTATAACTTGTCGCCCTCGTGGAATTGGGACGCCTGGGGATTTACCGACGACCAAATCCGCGTCTTTGCCTCTGAGCTCGGCAAGATGGGCTACGTCTTCAACTTCATTACCTACGGCGGCCATCAGACCGAGGCCCTGTCCAACGGCCGGCTGGCGCGGGCACTGAGAGAAGAGGGAGTGCTGGGTTTTGTCAGGCTGGTACAGCGCTCGCTCCGGCTGGCCCATGACCCAGCGCAGTTTCCGCAGACGTTTGTCGGCGGCGACTGGGCGGATCGGTTTCGTCGCGCGGCTCGGGGGGCGTCGCTCACCACGTCATCCATGGGTGGAAAATCCACCGAGACCCAGCACCGTAAAGCCGTTGAAGTCCCCACTAGCGTGCTCGAGAGATGGCTGCGCATGTGGACGGATTATTGGAAGATCCAAGGTCTCTATGACCAGGGAGGGCTGAACGTCGAGCTCAAGGAGCGCTTTGCCGGTTCCGAGGAGATGATGCTGAACGTCTTCGATGAACCCCGCGATAAGCTCGCCGAAATTACCTTTAGGGTCGATCGGGATCGAGAGGGGCGAAAAGTACTTGCGGTGAAAGATCAATACACGTTCAAGAAATATCGTAATCGCCGGTTGATGACCCTGATGCATTTTTTCCTGCTGCATCGGTACAAGACGGACCTTGTGCATTATATGAACCCATCGGCCGATAATCGGCTATCGGTGCGGCGGATGATTCACAACGGCGTTTTCAAAGCGGCCAGGACCGAAGACCCGCACATCATCGCCATCGAGGTGGATACCCAGCGCGCTCAGAAGATCTTCGCCAGCGATGAGTCGATCAAACGGTTCATCGCCAAGCCGTCAGGTGAGTCAGGGAAACAAGCACACCTGGCCGGCGTGCGGGCCGCGGCGAGTTAGGCCGGGAATGGCGCTGACCCGAACCAGATCTCTTCGTCCTTCGACAAGCTGCTCAGGACGAACGGATAAAAAATGAATTCCTCCCGCTCGTGGTGAGACTGTCGAACCATGAGCGGAGTTTTCGCAAAGTCTGTCGTTGCGCTCAATCGCCTCGTGGGCAATCGTGCTCGTATTGCGAACACGAGTCACGAACACGGATAACGAAAACCGCTCGCCTCGTATTGACCCGCCCGCCAACATAGTTTTTCAGAAGGCTCTTGGTCTCCCTACCTTTCAATCCCGCCGCCTCCGGTGAGCGAACCTGTAGTCAATCCATCCATACGGGAAGAGGACTGGTGCTGGGGAGTTGAAAAATCCCCTCGAAAACCGGTGTGTGCTATGATAACATCCTAACGCGTCGTACTCGTGTGGTATCCGACCTGACAAGGGAGCTGATTCTAGCTAAAGTCCCCGGGGTGCGAGTGGTTCTAGGTCCAAATCCGTTCGCCCCCATCATCCGTTTATCCATCAACAAGTGATAGCGTCGCAGACCGTCTCAAACGACTTCGCCTGGGCCAAAGAGAAAATGGTTCAGGAGCAAATCATTGGGCGCGGGATCAAGGATCTGCGGGTGATCGAAGCGATGCGCAAGATTCCCCGCCATTTCTTCGTCGATGCCGGCATCGCCAATCGCTCCTACGAAGACAGCGCGCTACCCATCGGTGAAAAGCAGACTCTATCCCAACCTTATATGGCCGCTCGGATGACGGAGGCTCTCGACCTGCGGGGCGGAGAACGGGTCCTCGAAGTGGGGACGGGGTCGGGTTACCAGACGGCTTTGCTCGCCGAGCTTTGTTTTAACGTTTTTTCCGTGGAGAAGATTCGCGCGCTGGCGCGCAAAGCGAGAGCGGTTTTAGACAGGATCGAGTATCACAACGTTGCCATCCACGTCGGCGACGGCACCATCGGCTGGTCCGAGCATGCGCCCTACGACGCTATTATCGTCACGGCGAGCGGGCCGGCGGTGCCCAGGCCGCTTCTCGATCAACTAAACGTCGGTGGCCGATTGGTCATCCCGGTGGGCGAAGAGCAGTCCCAGG
>Ga0080064_1006457_pt1 | contig 12652 bp, 9 predicted proteins | sample Subgrocontami54m_FD_69260 | JGI IMG/M metagenome (GOLD analysis project Ga0080064, IMG submission 69260) | Subsurface groundwater microbial communities from S. Glens Falls, New York, USA - GMW46 contaminated, 5.4 m (SPADES assembly) (version 2) ...
AGGTGGCGGAGGGGCGGGCCGGGACGGCAAACGGCAATTTTTACAATTTCTTGGTATTGCCCGAGGCTCTTTAAGCGAACTTGAGACGCAGGTTATTATCTCCCGCGACTTGGGTTTCCTTGCTCCACCCGCATCCGAACTAACTGAAAAAATAGACCGGCTGTTCAAGTTGATAAACGGTCTTATCCACTCACTGCAACGGGATGAAGAACAATGACCCCATCACCCATCACCATTCACCATTCACCGAATAATTCCTGCAAAGGAATTATTCTCGCAGGCGGCTCAGGCACCCGGCTCTATCCGGTGACCCATACCATTTCCAAACAGCTGCTGCCGATCTATGACAAGCCGATGATCTACTATCCGCTGTCCACGCTGATGCTGGCCGGGATACGCGACATTCTGGTGATCTCCACCCCGCAGGATACGCCGCGCTTCGAGCAGCTTCTGGGAGACGGTTCACAGTGGGGCATGAATTTCTCCTATGCCGTGCAATCTTCGCCGGACGGCCTTCCGCAGGCATTCATTATCGGCGAACCGTTTATTGGAAACGACTCGTGCGCACTGGTGCTGGGGGACAACATTTTTTACGGTCACAATTTTGAACAGTTGCTGCTTCCCGCAACCGACAAAAAAAATGGGGCGACTGTTTTCGCCTACCATGTGCATGATCCCGAGCGCTATGGTGTAGTCGAGTTCAACAGTACCGGGCGCGCCATCAGCATTGAGGAAAAGCCCCTCAAGCCGAAATCCAGTTATGCGGTAACCGGGTTGTATTTCTATGATAACCAGGTCATCGAAATTGCCAAGTCGATCAAGCCATCGGCCCGCGGCGAATTGGAAATCACCGCCGTGATGCAACGCTATCTTGAAATGGGCATGCTGGATGTCCAGGTCATGCGCCGGGGCATTGCCTGGCTGGATACCGGTACGCATACGTCGCTGCTTGAGGCCTCAATGTTTATTCAAACTTTGGAGAAAAGACAGGGCTTGAAGATTTCCTGCCCCGAGGAAATTGCTTATCGCAAAGCTTATATTTCGGCGGAACAACTCGAAAAATTGGCAGCACCCCTCGCCAAGAACGAATACGGCCAATATTTGCTGGCTCTTCTGCAGGAACCTGTTCTTTAATGAAAGTCACCGCAACATCCATTCATGGGCCATTGCTTATTGAACCTGATGTGTTCAAGGACGCGCGCGGCTTCTTTTTCGAAAGCTTTAACCAGCGCAAATTCGTGCAGCTTGCCGGAGTAGCTGCCACGTTCGTGCAGGATAATCATTCCTCCTCGGTAAAAAATGCCTTGCGCGGCCTGCACTACCAGGTCAAACACCCCCAGGGCAAATTGATCCGGGTTGTGGCAGGGGAGATTTTCGATGTGGCGGTTGACCTGCGCAAAAATTCCCCCACGCTGGGGCAATGGGTAAGTAATCGCTTATCGGCGGAAAACAGGCTCATGTTCTGGATTCCTGCCGGCTTTGCGCACGGCTTTCTGTCGCTCGCCGACCATAGCGAGGTGGTTTACAAAACCACGGATTACTGGGCACCTGAATTCGAGCGCTGCATTCTGTGGAACGACCCTGACCTGGCAATAAACTGGCCGCTGCAGAGAGCGCAACCCATCCTGTCCGAGAAAGGCCGGCAGGGAACAAGCTTCCGGGATGCCGAACTGTTTGAATGAGAACCATCCTGCTGACAGGCAAGTCCGGGCAGATCGGAAGAGAACTGCACAGAACTCTGGCCACCTTGGGCAGGGTTGTTGCTCCGGGCAGAGATCAGTTGGACCTGGCGGACCCGGATGCCATCCGAGTGCAAGTACGCAAGACAAATCCGGACGTCATCGTCAATGCCGCAGCCTACACCGCCGTGGACCAGGCGGAATCCGAACCCGGTCTTGCCATGGCGGTGAATGGCATGGCGCCCGGTGTCATGGCGGAAGAAGCGGCCCGGCTGAATGCCTTGCTTGTGCATTACTCCACCGATTATGTGTTCGATGGGACAAAGCCTACTCCCTATACCGAACATGACACCCCCAATCCGTTGAATGCATATGGGCGCAGCAAATTGGCCGGGGAGCAGGTGATTTGCGCGAATGCCTCGCGTTTTCTGGTTTTCCGCACAGCATGGGTGTATGACGCGCAGGGCAAAAATTTCCTGAACACGATAAAGCGCATAGGCGCCCAGCGCTCCGAACTGACCATTGTGGATGACCAGCTTGGCGCACCGACCTGGAGCCGCGAGATTGCGCAGGCTACGGCGCAGGCCATAGCCCTGTATCTGGCCAACCCCGACCCGGAACGGATTAACGGGATTTACCACATGACCGCACAGGGGCAAACCTCATGGTTCGGTTTTGCGCAGGCCGCCGCAGGATACGGCCTGCTTGCCGGCCTTGCCCATGCGCCTGCCTTGCGCGCCATCAGCAGCGCGGAATTTCCCACCCCGGCAAAACGGCCAAGGAATTCTGTGCTGTCAAACGCCAAACTGCTTGAGCAGTTTGGCATTCAATTACCGGATTGGAAGGTTTCCCTGCGGGAGTGCCTAAAAATGCAGGATGGGTGAAACGAAGTGCAACCCATCATTTCGATGGGTTACGGCCTGACGGCCTTCACCCATCCTACCCAGTATTGGGAGTTTTTCTACGGGAGTATTTAGGATGTAGGTCGGGTTAGGCCGCAAGGCCGTAACCCGACAGAGATCAACCCAGATTGTCCATTAGATCGAAAAACTCGTCATTCCCTGCCTGCGCGGGAATGACGGTGCTATTGAGTCGGCCATTAAAAAGATTGAAATCCGTTCGGGCTGATGCTTCGCCCTTCGATACCTCAGGAGGCTCAGCACAGGGTACATCCGTTCGTGGTGAGGTATCGAACCATAACGGATGTATCGAAGCCCCGCTCACACTGCGATGCCCTTCGATACCTCAGGGCGAACGGCTTGCTATTTAATGGCCGACTCTATGAATGGACAATCTGGGATCAATAGAGCGCCTGATTAACCCTGGCAAGATCCTCTTCGGCCAGTGTTCCGGCGGCGGCCTTCAGCCGCAGTTGGCTGATCAGGTAGTTGTACTCGGCCTGGTACAGATCGCGGCGCGTGGAGTAGAGCTGCTGCTGCGCATTCAGCACGTCGAGGTTGGTGCGCACGCCGACTTCCTGTCCCAGCTTGCTGGCCTCCAGCAGGCTCTCGCTGGAGGTCAGCGCCTGTTGCAGCGCCTTGACCTGGGCGATGCCGTTGACCACGCCGAGATAGGCCTGGCGCGTTTGCAGGGCGACGTTGCGGCGCGCAGTTTCCAGTTCCTCGCCGGCACGGTCGCGGTTGGCCTCGGCTTCGCGCACCCTGGATTGCGTCACCCCGCCCTGGAACAGCGGCAGGTTGAGCTGCACGCCGATGGCCTTGTTGCGGCTGTCGCTGCCCACTCCCAGGCTGCCGCCGCTGGCAGAGTTTTCGGAATAATTGGCCACCAGATCGAGCGTCGGGTAGTGCCCGCCGCGGTTGCGCGCCACTTCTTTTTCGGCCAGTTCCGCGGCGGCTTGCGCCACGGCCAGTTGTGTATTGTGCCGCTGCGCCTCTTCCACCCACTGGTCCATGTCGGCCGGTTGCAGCGCTTCCAGCCTGAACTGCCGGCCCAGCTGGCGCAGGTCGCCCGGCATGGCGTTGGTCAATTGCTGCAGCGTGCGCTTTTTGACTTCCAGGTTGCTCTGCGCGGCGATCTCCTGCGCGTCCACCAGGTCGTAGCGCGCCTGCGCCTCAAGCGTGTCGGTGATGGTGGCGGTGCCCACCTCGAAGTTGCGCCTGGCCTGCTCCAGTTGCTCGGCAATGGCGGTCTTCTGCGCCGCGGCCAGCTGCACGCTGTCCTGGGCGATCAGCACGTCAAAATAGGCTTGCGCCACGCGCAGGATCAGGTCCTGCTCCGCACCGCTGAACTGCGCGTCGGCCTGCGCCACCTGCAATCCGGCCTCGGTGTAGGCCAGCCAGTTCTGCTGGCGGAACAGCGGCTGCGTCAGGTTCACGCCGTAGCCATTGCTGTTGAAGCGGCTGGCGCCGGAACGGAACAGGGAAGTGCCGCGATACTGGATGTCGTTGTCGTTGTAGGTGCTGTTGGCGCTCAGGCTCACGCTGGGCAGCAGCAGGGAGCGGCCCTGCGGCAGTTTCTCCTGCCCGGCCTGGCGCGCCGCGCGCGCCGCGGCGAAAACCGCATCCTGTGATTGGGCGGCATGGTAGGTTTCGAGCAGGTCGGCGGCACTGGCTGCACGGGATATAACCAATGCCAGAATTGAAACGCACAACATTTTTCTCATATCAAATTTAATTGTTCTGTTATTGAGCTTTCCATAATTGAAGACAACTTTCGAAAAGAATGCCACAGTAGGCGAGGCCCACCCCTTCGTCATTCCGGCGAAGGCCGGAATCCAGCTTGTCATATAACTCCGCGCAGCGGACAAAACCGTGTTTGAGGTGTTGTCCCACTGCGTCGGAATCATGTTAATTGCCTGGATTCCGGCTAACCCTCTCCTCAATCCTGTCCCGCGTGCGGGAGAGGAGGCAATCGCTCCTTCTCCCTCTGGGAGAAGGTTGGGATGAGGGATGGCCGGAATGACGGATGCTGTAAAGGTATTTGTCATGAATTAAGGAAATATCAATAAACAGCTTCATCACGCTTCTTGATGCCATGCAGATAAATCGGGAAAGTTTTTCTGGCCTCATCCAACAGCAAACGCTTGCCGCCAAAAATTGAAACCTGCATGAAAAGCCCCTGGATCATGCCGATGTAGAGCACAGCAGCACTCTTGCTATCAAGGTCATGATCTACCAAAGACTGTTCCTTTGCCGCTTCGAGCAGGCCGGCAATCCTGCCTTCGTAACCTGAGATAATTTCCTGAAGCAGGTTGCGAAGTTTGCTGTTCTTCTTGTGCAGCATCTCTGAAAACAGCAAGCGCGGAATCGAAGGGTGTTTGCTGATGAAAGTGATGTGCGCGAAGAACATGCGTTCAATCGCATTGATCGGGTCTGTAGCCCCTGACGCAGCTTTTTCCAAAACCGTCATGAGTTGCTCACGAATCCAGTGTATGACAGCAAACCAGATATCATCCTTGGTCGTGAAATGCTTGAAGATGGCTCCTTGAGTGACACTCATCGCATCCGCCATATCCTGCGTAGTAACGCTGTCTATGCCTTTCTCTGCGGCCAAGTGCACAGCGACGCGGATAATCTCGCTTTGCCTTTCTTCCGTAGGCAGGCGGCGTTTGGGTGTTTCTGGATTCATAACGTTTCCCCCAATAATTTTCTGTCAGGCATACAATTCTTCAAAATCCGAACGCTGCTGAAAGAAAGCTCAACTCAAATCACAAGTAAGTATTCAATTACTATCCTAAAAGAATATTAGCAAACTTGCAAGTTGTTTTTATCCTGTGTCCGGCTGAGCTGGGAAACGGCCACCTGTGTAGGGCAGCGAGTTGTACGCTGTCTTGCGGGATGGACAGGTCGAAGTGGGTTTGTGTCACGCGCTACGCCAAGCCTTGTTCTGCAACTTTGAACTGGGCCTCGGTTTGGCGGCCTGCAATTCGGCTCCGGTATAAGATAGCCAGCTTGCTGACGGAACCGCGGTTACGCCAGATTCACTCCGTAGCCATGGCTGTTATAAGACACCTTAAAAAGCCGTCATCGCGAGAAGCGAAACGACGTGGCGATCCATGCGCCCGCATGATTGAAAGTGGAGCATGGATTGCTTCCCGCCACGCTCCGCTCGCAATGACGAATTTCAGGTTATTAGAGGTTCCCCATATTCCAGGGAAAACGCGTTGCGTGTCATGCGAAGAAATAAAGGCGGGGTGCGCACCCGCGGTGGATGGATTCATTGACGGTAAGTTGCGTGACACTCCACGCAATACTGCATTGTTTTGTTCAATGCGCGTAATGATGCATTAACATTTTTAGTTTGCAATGCGTCGCCGAGGTCGTCGCCGCTCTTGTGGAAAGCAAGCCCCAGTTTTTTAAAATCCTCATTCTCGAACTTCTCGCACATCTGTTTCATTTCTTCGGTCAATCCAAGTTTCGTATGGGCTATTTTTGCAGCCTCTTTAAATTTCCTTTCAGAAAGCAGGCCGATGATCGATTGGGTCGCCGCCAAATGCGCCCTCATATTGGAAAGCTGGTGTTGCCTCATTCCACGGGAAAGGCCGAGAGATATTCTCTTGTCGTTCATGTTGTGCGCCGTATGGCCAACCACGCTTCCCTCTGCGGCGATGGCGCCAACAGGTGCGAGCAGAAGTGCCAGTATCAAAAATTTTTTCATGTATATTCCCCTCTTTTTGTGAGATGTTATTTTGGATTGCAGGTATGTAATCCAGTTACAGTATTCGGTTTTATTGAGGTTTACATAATTGATGACAGTATCGCACCATCAGGATTGGAATTGGGGAAGTGAAAAAATCACCACGTCATTCCCGCGCAGGCGGGAATCCAGCGGGTTTAAACAAAATGCATTTTTGTCTTGCTGGATTCCCGCCTGCGCGGGAATGACAGCAGGTGTGTCGCGAATTATGTAACTCTCAATAGAGACATTGCAGTAATTTCCTGGGCAGCAGTTTTTTGCCTTCTGCGCTTTGGCAGATTATCACAACACCAGCGCTGGGCGGGCGGCTTGCGCTTTATCTTGCAAGGCGCATGACGGGCGGTGTGATGTGGGGGACTGCTTCATACTCCCCAATAGCAGTTGTTCACCAGGTGCAGCCAACACATTGCCGTCACTCAAACCTTCGAATCATAAAACCGTATCAAATTGCCCCCCGCCTCTTTGGCTTGATACATCGCTATATCAGCCCATTTGATAATGTCTTCTGTGCTTGCTTCGTGGCCGATAAAAAGCATCATGCCGATACTCGAGGTGCAATGATGCTCGATAGTGATGTTTTCCGCTTTGCCTTCCTGCTGAATTGCCAGCACATAAGGCTCGGCCAGTATAGCGCGGATTTTCTCGGCGACGATGCCGGCTTGCGTGGCGGACTCGGCTTTATCCACATCCAGCTCGCTTAGCACCACCACGAACTCATCGCCGCCGAAACGCGCGACGGTATCCACTTTACGCACACAACTGGTAATGCGGCGCGCCACTTCCATCAGCAGCAAATCACCCACACCATGCCCGTACATATCATTGAGCGGTTTGAAGTTATCCAAATCCATGAATAGCAGCGCGCCATAACGGCTGCTGCGCTTGCTGGCGGCGAGTGTTTGGCCCAGCCGATCATTCAACAGGCGGCGATTTGCAAGACGCGTCAGGCTGTCGTAGAAAGCCAGATTGTTGATTGCCTCTTCCGCCGCCTTGCGTTCCGAAATGTCAATGTGTGACCCGATGTAATTTGTGACGGCCCCGTCGTCCCCTTTGACGGCGGAGATGGTGAGTAATATTGGATATATCTCGCCATTTTTGCGCCGGTCCCATACTTCTCCCTGCCACTTTCCTGTGCGTTGCAGGGTCTCCCACATTGCATGGTAGAAGGCCGCATCGTGGCGGCCAGACTTGAGCAAGCGCGGTGTTTGGCCAAGGAGTTCTTCGGCCGTGTAGCCAGTATCGTCAACAAAGGCTTGGTTGACGCGCACAATCACGTGATTTGCGTCGGTGATTATCATGCATTCCTGCGACTCGAAGGCGGTGGCAGCGATGCGAAGCTCTTCCTCCGCCAGCTTACGCTCGGTGATGTCGATACCAACACCCACCATAAATTCCATATTGCCGTTGATGTCAAAAATCTGGGTATTATTCCACTCGATCAGGTGGTGTTCGCCGCTCTTGCTCAGCCAGTAATTGGGTTGCCCCACCATGCCATTCGGGTGCTGCGCCAGGAGTATGTTACTGTCATCCCCTGGCGGCAGCATTATGTCCCGCAGGTATTGGTTTTCGACTTCGTCAAAGGTATATCCACTTAGCTTCTCGCAAGCCTTGTTGAAACGCACGATGCGCCCATGCTTGTCCATCACTACCACCAGTACTCCGGCTTGATCGATGACTGAATCAGACAACTTTTGCAAATGCAATTCACTCTTGCGCAGTTGCTCGACCGTAAGCAAGGCGCCCAAGGCGTCAGCAATACGGAAAGCAACCGAGGTGAATAGTTGCAGTTCAGATTCATCATGCTGTACTACACTTGAACAATGGTGCAGGCCGAACAACCACTCCTTTCCGATTTTCGGGCGTAGCGTTATCATCAATTGCGATTTGATCGAGAAGAGTTCGGCAATGAGCGGCGGGACAGGGTGGTCGGTACCCGGCGCAAATTGAATAGGGCAGTTAACTTTTAGTGATTCACTGAATAGCAGAGCGATATCGTCGCTCATCGGCATATCCACACCTTGCGCGAATAATCCCGGCCACGCTGGGCGGGTGCGCTCCATGGGTACATTCCATGACGGCGAATCGGGATCGCAGGGGTACAGAAACCATGCACGATCCGCTTTGAATACCTCAAGTGTTAAATCCAGAGTGCCACGAAGGAGGTCCTGCAAGTTATTGCTGGCTAGACTGATTTGCGTGATCCGGTCCAGCAAATCCAACTGCCGAAGGCGAAGCTCAATATCGGGTGTATGTTCTAAAGCCATTGTTTAATCTCTTCAGGCCAAATTATTTCGTATCACAGGGATTAACTGCGGTTGGCGGAGTAATCGTGCACAGGTGATCGTCCAACTTCTACCCCCCACTTTTGGCACCGAGCCGAACTTCGGTCATTGGAATAGACATCTTGAAAGCAGTCATTGGTGCTTTGCGAGCAGGTCAATTATTCAGATCACTTGGAAGCGGGTGCTCGTGACGTGCAGCTGCCGACACTTCGCGCTTCCTGTTAACAGGCATTGGCGTCTCCACAATCAATGCGGTCACTTCGCGTCACCCAATAGTCATGCGCTAGGACTCCAGCACACGCAATTCTGCATTCGTATAACGCAACCGGCTCGCGAGCACGCTGGCTAGACCCTCCATTAGGCCGAGGGCAAGCTTCTTGTGTTCTTCAGCCAGCGCGTCGAAAGTCTTGCGCGAAAGCACATAGAGTTCGGTATCGGAAAATGCCACCGCATCGGCGGAGCGCACATCGCCATCGAGGAAAGCCATTTCGCCAAAGAAAGACCCGCGGCCAAACGTGCCAAGGTGGTGGCTCTGTTTTTCTGAAAGCGGCAGCATGATGCGCACAGCACCCTTGCGGATCAGGAAAAGTTCGTCGCCGGTGTCACCGCGTTTGAAGATTTTGTCACCAGCCTTGTAGGGGCGCTTTTCCATGGATTGCTCCAGCGCAGCAAGCGTTTCCGCCTTGCGTCCCTTGAATAGCTCGATCTCGTTGAGCCCGAGCGCCTCTTGCTCGCCCAACTCGCAGATCGCATCCTCCAGGATGCGGTCCTCGACCCATTCGAGCGCCTCGTCGAGTTCGCCGAACACGCGCACAGGGCTTTCCGGACGCACGAGGCCGACCTGGTCGAAATACTGCTGCATATCGCGGCCTGAAGGCAGGTTCTGCGGCAGTTGGCTGAAGATGAGAAAACCGTGGCGCTCGGCAAGCATATCCTTGACCTGGTCCAGAATATGGGCGGCGGTGACGTCGACGGATTGCACGCGACGCATGTCGAGGATGACGTAGTCCCGTGTCTTCAGTTCCGGCTCCAGCGCCGAGTAAAGCTGGTTGGTGGTACCGAAAAACAGGCTGCCCTGAAGTTCGACGACAACTCCGTGTTCACCGCGCGCAACAAGAATTTCCATTTCTTCATGTGTTCGTACGCGCTTCGAGAATGTCTGGTTACAATAAACCTTGCGGCGAACGATGGTGCCGCCGATCTGCTCGCGGATGAAGAGGAGCACTGCGAGCACAATGCCAACGCCCGACGCCGCGATCAGGCTGACTGTCAGCGCCGTGGCGACAACGGCGGCGATGACGGCAAAATCCAGTATCGTGGAACGTTGCTTGAGGAAATGGAAGCTGTGGCGGTCGATCATGCGCACGCCGATGACCATCAGGATCGCGGCAAGCGCCGCCACCGGCACCCAGGAGATCAACGCGCCGAGCAAAAGGAAGGCGACCAAAGCCAGCACGCCTTCAAAAACACCCGAGTACCGGCTCACCCCACCGCTGGACATATTGACCAGCGTCGCACCCATCTGTCCGGCGCCGGGGATGCCGCCGATCACAGCGGAAGCGACGTTGCCAAAGCCTTGACCGATCAGCTCGCGGTTTGATTTGTGGCGCGAGCGCGTCAATGCATCAAGCACCACGCAGGTCTTTAGTGTGTCGATGGAAAGCAGCACGGCCAGCGTCAGCGCGGGGACTGCAATATGTTTGATCTGGTCGAGACCTATGCTGCCCATGGCGTGCCAGCGACCCGCCATGGCATCGGTAAAACTGCCGCCACCGCCGAGCGAGCCGACGACGAACGGGTTGCCTTCTAGCGTGAGCAGTGCCGGGTCCGCCAACCCGAGTCCGAAATAGGCGAGCACGCCCGCCAACAACCCCAGAATCGCTGCCGGCACCAGTTTGGTGATGCGCGGCGCACCGAGCATGACGACGACAGTCACCGCGCCGACGACCATGCCCTGCCATTGCCACGCTTCAGGCGAAGCGAGCGACTTCCAGAAGTGCATCTCCTTGGGGACGCCGAGGAACTTGGGCACCTGGCCGGCGATGATGTAGAGGCCGACGCCCGACAGGTAGCCGCTGACTACCGGATAAGGCATGTACTCGATCAACCGCCCGAGCCGCACCGTGCCGAAGAATATTTGCAGCAGCCCCGCCATGAGTCCCAGTAACGAGAGCATCAGCATCACTGCCGGCAGGTCGCCGCCATTGTGTACGGACTCGAGCGCAAACGCTGCCAGCACCGCTGCGGCGGGAGCGCACGGGGCAGTGATGAGCCGATTGGTGCCACCCAGCACCGGAGCGATAAGACCGAGCGCGGTCACGCCGAGGATGCCAGCCAGAGCACCCTGCGCTACGTAGGAAGCCCCGAGCGGTGAATAGATGGTGACGCCGAAGGCAATGGCCGAGGGCAACGCGACAAGCATCGCGGCAAGACCGCCCCAGAAATCTCCCGCTTCAGGCTTAGGCAGTTTCATGGTTCATGCTCCAGTTCACAATCCATCTACCGGCGGATACACTCAAAAAACACTTCACACCGGCGAATAACCAAAGGCTTTCCTGGTTGAGGTTCCCTCGGTTTCTCGCCTTCCAATGGGTAATTTTCATGCTACCAGCTTTTCGCCTGGTTGAGTGGTGAACCGGTCATTCAGAGGGCAGTGCTGGGCATCTCCTTTTGGCGCTAACTTGCTATTCGCCACTCGATACTCAACGCCGAAAAACGGTCAGTGAAGCTTTGATTCGACAGCTCGGCGCATTGCGGTCGTTCGCCAAATAACGCAACCGACACATAAGAGATGAACGCTCTCCCCTGAAGCCGACGTTCAAGACTGTGGATTTATCAGGCAGAATATCCGGCGCAAAATTCGAGGAACGCAGTCAGATTCATCGGCCTCGCGATAAAGTAACCCTGTGTCGTATCACATCCCATGCTCTTCAGCGTATCCCAATCCAGCTTCTCCTCCACCCCCTCGGCAACGCTCTTGACCCGCAGCCTGTGCGCCATTTTGATGCTCGACTCGACAATGATGCGTAACGTCTGATTGGTAGTGAAGTCTTTCATAAAAGACTGGTCAATCTTCAGTTCGCTGAAGGCAATCCGCGTGAGCTGCTGCATGCCGGCATAACCGGTGCCGTAATCGTCGATGGAAAGGCCTAAGCCGTGCATGCGCAACCGTGCCAGATTTTCCAGAGCGGGAGCGACATCGGTCATGGCCGCTGACTCGGTGACCTCGAGAACGATGTGATGCGGATCAACCCCGGCATTGCGCACCACCTGCGTAATCCGGCCGGCCATTCGTAACTCTTATTGTCTGACCAGAGCATGATCTTGGTTGAATCAATTGCTCCGGTCATATGGAATTGGTAGATAGTCATTGTGCTTTAGAGCCACCCGTTAAGCCACCCTTCAACAATTCCTCGAATTCCTCAGCCGGCACCGGCCTGGAGAACAGGTAACCCTGCCCGTAGTCGCACCCGGCTGCGGCCAGCAGCGTGTGCTGCGCCTCCGTCTCCACCCCCTCGGCGATCACTTTCATGCCAAGTTTATGCGCCATCATGATAATGGCCTCGGACAGCGCCATGTTGCTTGAGCCGGCCTCAAGGCCACGGGTGAAGGACTGGTCTATCTTCAGGTAGTCAATGTCAAACTTCTGGAGATAGGACAGCGCAGAATAGCCTGTGCCGAAATCGTCGAGCGATATCTGGATGCCCGCGTCGTGGAATTGCAACAGTTTGTCCTTCACCCCGGCTTCCTCCTTAAGCAGCAGCCCTTCGGTGATTTCAATGACCATGCTTTGCCCCGGCAGCCCAAGTTTCTGCAGATAAGCGGGCCATGCCTGGCACGGGGTGCCGCCGCTTTGGAACTGTACGGGCGACATGTTCACGCTGATCTGGAACTCCGGGTCGTGCAGCGCCTGCCAGCGTTTGGCCAAGCGGGCCGCCTCCCTGAACACCCAGTCGCCGATTTCGACAATCAGCCCGGTTTCTTCGGCCAGCGGAATAAACTCGAAGGGGCTGACCAGGCCAAGCTCCGGATGCT
>Ga0080064_1006460_pt1 | contig 12651 bp, 9 predicted proteins | sample Subgrocontami54m_FD_69260 | JGI IMG/M metagenome (GOLD analysis project Ga0080064, IMG submission 69260) | Subsurface groundwater microbial communities from S. Glens Falls, New York, USA - GMW46 contaminated, 5.4 m (SPADES assembly) (version 2) ...
GGGATGACGATGACATGACGGCGCCTCGAATCCTTCGCCCGCAGGGATCCGGCCGCTTTGTCTTCTTCTGCGATCACGCCAGCAACTACATTCCGGCGGAACTTCACGACCTCGGTTTGCCGGCGTCTGAACTTGCGCGACACATCGCGTGGGATATCGGCGCGGCGGGCGTCACCGAGGCGCTCTCGGAAATCTTCGACGCCCCGGCGATACTCTGCAATGCCTCGCGCCTTGTCATCGACTGCAACCGCCATCTCAACGCTTCGGATCTTATACCTGAAGTAAGCGACGGGACGGTGATCCCTGGCAATCTGCATCTCAGCGAGGCAGCCAAAGTGACCCGCCTCGAGCGCTGGTTCCATCCGTATCACGATGCGGTCGAATCGGTCTTGCTGGAACGCGAGACGAGAGGCGTGCAATCCATCGCGGTTTCCGTTCATTCCATGGCGGCTTCTCTTGCCGGCAAACCAAGGCCCTGGAAAATCGCTCTCTCCAGCCATCTCGACCGCAGCCTTGCCGACCCGGTGCTCGCTGCGCTGCGTCGGCCCGGCGACGTGGTTGTCGGAGATAATCAACCATACGGTCTGGATCCAGAGGTGGACTACAGCATCCCATTCCATGCACTGCGCCGGGGACTGCCGCACGTCCAGGTGGAATTCCGGCAGGACGAGATAACGGAAACGACGGCCCAGCGCCAATGGGCTCTGCGTTTTGCCCAGACGTTGATGTAACGCTCCCGATCTGGACCATTCGCCCTGTGCACGGGCGATCTTTCGCGATGGCGTGAAATGCGGAGCTGCGGCACCCATCCCCTCGAAGCCCGCGGAGCGCTGTAAGACGGTACGGAAAAGGCTCGGGCTCGGAACTCGGGTTGTACCAAAACCTCGCAGAGAAGCGCCTTGGTCGGCTGCAGGCGGAGCTGGCCTATGCCGACATCGAGGAGATGATGTCCGGTGGTCTGCACGAGTTCCTTGATAGTTTTCAAACCAAACTCAATCATGTCGGAGAGGCAATCGCTGAGACATTCTTCACGCTGCCCCCGGTAGGCACGTGTCTGCTATAACAAGAGGAGCAGTGAGCCATGACGTACTGTGTCGGCGTTCTGCTGGATGATGTCTTTGCGCAGGCTCGGAACGCCGCGCGAGGCGGTCTCTTCACGCGCGGGGGGGCTCGCACATGACGTTGATTGTAATGTCGGCCTGCAGGGTCGCTGTGGCGCCGGTCCCGCGGAAGATGCCTGTCACCGGAGAGGCGTCGCGAAAGGTTGGACCGGCAGCCAGTGCGATGTGCCGATCACCGACGACCAACCCCAGGGTCGGATCGTAGCCACGCCATCCACCGCCGGGGAGGTAGACCTCGGCCCAGGCGTGCAGGTCTCTCCTGGACTGGTCGGGATCGCCTTCCTGATAGCCGCTCACAAAGCGGGCGGCGAGCCCCACGGCACGGCACGCGTCGATAAAGAGGAGGGCCAGGTCTCGGCAGGATCCCTGCCGTTGGGCCAGGACAACGTCCGGCGGCAGCGGGTCTCCTTCTTCCCGAATGACCACCGTGCAGCGTTGAGGAAGGCGGGCGGTAAGGGTCGAGAGAAACGGGAGCGTCTCCCATTCCACGGCTTGGGCGAGCTCGGTTCCGAACTTCGCCACGTCGTCCGGCACGGAAGGCTGGCCTTCCAGGTATGGTCTCAGGGACGGGACCAGCATCGCGGGATATCGCATCGGCAGGGTCAGCCCGGTTGCGGGGGTGATCAGGAAATCAAAGGGGTTGGTCCGGATGGTCTCGACCACGGAAGCAGTACGGATCTCCAAGTGATCGGTAACGATGTCGAACCAGATCTGGCAGACACAGTTCCCGTCGAGGTCTAGGCATTCCGAGCGGCCCGTAGGCTCGGGAAAGACCAACAGGTCGAATTGCACGAGGCGCTGAGCTGCATCGGAGCGCGGCCGCAATCTGAGAACATGCGGTTCTAGGAAAACCGGCTTGCCGTAGGTATAACGAGTCGTGTGGCGAACCCTATACGTCATCAGGTGGGGCCTGGGGTGCGCGATCCGGACGTGGTGATCGGGTGTGGTTGGAGAGCAGGGAGAGCACGCGTTCCGTCCACTTTGCCGGCAGCTGATCGACCGATTCAGAGATCCGAGCCTGCCACCAGGCCGAGCTGTTCAGGAGGTCCTCTTTCTCAAAGCGGGATTCGACGATGTCGAAGGTATCGGTCCGGTAGGCGACCACGTCGAGGGGGTACTCGACACTCGTCGAGCTTGTCCGGGTGGCGTCAAAGGCGAGAAAGCCGACCTTCAGGGCCAAGTCCATGGACGAATCATAACGGAGTACCCGATCGAGCAAGGGTTTGCCGTATCCGGATTCGCCGATGATACAGTAAGGGGTTCCCTCGCTGACCTCGACCCAGTTGCCTGCCGGATACAGCAGGTACAGCTTGTGTTCCGGATCGTTCTCCAACTGGCCGCCGACGAGAGCGTGGAGATTGAAGGGCAGCCCGCCCTTGTCGAGGGGCTCCCTGTCCTCCTCGGCCACGCGGCGGATCTGCGTCGCGAGCACATTCACCGCCTTATACAGCTTGTCGAACGTCTGGTCGCTCTCGCCGATCACCTCTTCGAAGTAGGTGACCGCCTTGTCCCGGACCGACCGCAGACCTGAGGTCATCAGGAACATCGAGTGTCGGCCGTGCTGGTGGATGGAGACCTTCCGCGCCGTGATGCATTCCACTCCCGTCGTCACACGCGTGTCGGCGATGCCGATCAACCCGTCCTGAACTTTCATGCCCAGACAGAAGGTCATTGGATGTCCCCTTTGGTCATTGCGCCCTCGACGGGGCGCTGCGCGAAGAAGATCTCGAAGATCGCATCGCCGACCCGATTGAGCTCGGCCTGAAAGTTGTCGAGGAATTCGTGCAACCCTTGCGCGGTGATCTCCCCGATATCGGCGTAGTCCAAGTCCGCACGCAGACGGCCCAACCGTCTTTCCGCGAGGTTCTGGCCGGTTCCGCCGTCCGAGCCCGAGATTGCGTGCAGCGAATCCTCCCCTTTGATGAGGCAGTAGCGGATGGCCCGGGGGAAGTCCGGGTTGAAGATCAGGAATTCGGCGACTTGTTGGGGCGTGATGCGGCCGTAGTGCTTTCGGTACATTTCCAACGCGCTGGCCGACTTCAGCAAGGCGGACCACTGGATGTTGTCGAAGGGCGTTCCGACATCGGACACGTCCGGCAGGAGGATGAAATACTTCACGTCGAGAATCCGCGAGGTCTTGTCGGCGCGTTCCAGGAGACGGCCGAGGCGCCCGAAGTGCCAACCCTCGCCGTGGGACATCGTGGCGTCCGTGATGCCCCCGAAGAGGTGGCTCGCCATTTTGACCTCGGTGAAGAAGCCCTGTGGGTTCTGCATGAACCGCTCGCTGGAGATGGCGTCCGTGACCGTCAAGTACGAGCGATTGACCTGCTCCCACATCTCGGAGGAAATGATCTCCCGAACCGAGCGGGCGTTCTGCCGGGCGGCCGAGAGGCAGGACAGGATGGAGTTCGGATTGCCGGTGTCGGCGGCCATGAATCGGACCACGTTCTCCTTCGTCGGCTTGCCGAACTGCTCAGTGAACACCGCATTGTCCCCGGTGGTTCTCACCAACGGATCCCACTGCTCGGCCGTTCCCTCGGGCATGTCCAGCGTGAGCGCGAGTTTGACGTCGATGAAGCGGGCGTAGTTTTCGGCCCGCTCGATGTAGCGGTTCATCCAGTAGATTGCATTGGCCACCCGGCTTAACATCGCGAAGGTCCGCTCGTTCTCGTGATCAGGTTAGAGGATGCCTCAGGACGGCTTTTCCTGTCCGGACAATACCCATGTGTCTTTGTTGCCGCCGCCTTGGCACGAATTGACCACCAGCGAGCCTTTTCTCAGCGCGACGCGGGTCAATCCGCCGGGCATCACATGAATGTCGCGACCATACAAAATGTACGGACGAAGGTCAACATGACGCCCTTCGAAGTGATCCCCGCAAATAGTAGGGACCCGGGAGAGCGCCAGAACCGGCTGGGCGATATAGTTCCGGGGGTCGGCCAGAATGCGACCGGCAAACTCCTCGCGCTCCCGCCGGCTGGCCTGAGAACCGATCAGCATCCCGTGCCCGCCGGCTTCGTTAGTGGCCTTGATCACGAGTTGGTCAAGATGGTCCAGGACGTAGGCGCGATCCTTCTCATCCGAGCAAAGATAGGTGGGCACATTCGGGAGCACGGGCTCCTCTCCGAGGTAGTAGCGGATGAATTTCGTCACGTAGGCGTAGATGGCCTTGTCGTCCGCCACGCCCGTGCCCGGAGCGTTCGCCAGGGCCACGCGTCCCTTCCGGTACGCTTCCATGAGACCGGGCATCCCTAACAGGGAATCTTCCCGGAACACGAGCGGGTCAAGAAACTCGTCGTTGACCCGGCGATAGATCACGTCGACCCGCTTCAAGCCTCTGGTGGTCCGCATCTGAACAGACCCATCCACGGCGACCAGATCGGCGCCTTCGACGAGTTCCACGCCCATCTTCCGGGCCAGGAGCGAATGCTCGTAGTAGGCCGAATTGTAGATCCCGGGCGTCAGGATGACGACCGTCGGATCCGGCCGATCGGTGAGATACTGAAGGGTATCCAGGAGCCGGCTGGGGTACTCGTCCACCGGCAGCACGCGGGATGCCTCAAACAACTCCGGAAAGGTACGCTTCATGACCTGGCGGGCTTCCAGCACGTAGGCAACGCCTGATGGGCAACGCATGTTGTCCTCGAGGACATAGAAAGTGCCGTCGGTGACCCGCACCAGATCGATCCCCGCGATATGGCACCAGATCCCTTTCGGGGGATTCAGTCCTTCGCACGCTTTGAGAAAGCCCTTGCTGGACTCGACGAGGTCTCCCGGCAGGATCCCGTCTTTGATGATCTTCTTGTCGTGATAGACATCCTGCAGGAAGCAATTCAGCGCCGTCACGCGCTGGCGCAGACCCCGCTCAAGCCGCTCCCAAACGGAGGCCTCGACGATCCGAGGCACGATATCGAAGGGGAAGATGTGCTCATGACTGGTCTCCTCCCCTTGCACGCCGAACGTCACGCCCATATCCAGCAGGACCCGTTCCGCCGCCTGCTGGCGCCGCTTGAGCTCCCCGTCGGTAAGCGAAGCGATCTTCTCCATCACAAGCGTGCAGCCTGGTCGTGGCCGGCCTCGACCCTCGAATGTCTCGTCGTAAAAGTTTTCCGGATCGTAGGATGCGAATTGCATAGCGATCTTCCCTGCTACCGGGCGTCAAGCAGGTGACCTGACCCCAATGGTTGTACCACATTCAATGTTAGTCATGCACACAGAGAACCTAGACCTGTTTCGGGGAGCAGGTCACTGGTCGATGAGGTGCTGCGAGACTGACCTGCCCCCGGTTGTTGTACCACTCTGAATGTTACTCATGCGCTTGCAGCGGTTTGGATCGTTCGCACCAGCGTAAAGATCGCTCCCCGAACCGTACGATTTGCGAACCATTAGGTTTGAACTGCCGAGAACCACAGTCTAGGATCTGGACCGGTTTACAGGGGCCCGGTCGCCTTTCCTTGACAGGGTAGCGAGGGGGGCTTACGCTAATCGAAGGCGGAACCGATCCGTGAAGGCGAGGAAGCCGAGGTGAAGGCCGTGGCGGGCCTGACGCTGACCGTGCGGCCGCACCGCAAGTAAGTCGAGAGAGGAGACGTCGATGGTGCCGTATCTCATTCCAGTTGTTCTGGTGCTCGCCATCATCTACAACAGTATCAAGATTCTGATGGAGTACGAGCGTGGTGTGATCTTCTTTCTGGGGAAGTTTCAAGAGGTCAAAGGCCCCGGCCTCATCATCGTGCTCCCGGTCGTCCAGAAGATGCTCCGGGTGAATCTCCAGATCGTCACCATGGACGTGCCGGCCCAGGACGTGATCACACGCGATAATGTGTCGGTCAAGGTCAATGCCGTCATCTTCTTTCGCGTGGTCGACCCCCAGCGGGCGATCCTCGCCGTGCAGGATTACCTCTATTCGACCTCGCAGATTGCCCAAACGACTTTGCGCAGCGTCCTGGGCCAGAGCCAGCTCGATGAGCTGCTGTCGAAGCGGGAAGAGATCAACGTGGTGCTCCAGCGAATCATCGACCAGCAGACCGAGCCCTGGGGGGTCAAGGTCACGGCCGTCGAGGTCAAGAACGTGGACCTGCCGCCGGAGATGCAGCGCGCCATCGCCAAGCAGGCGGAAGCCGAGCGCGAGCGGCGCGCCAAGGTCATCCATGCCGAAGGGGAATTCCAGGCCGCTCAGAAGCTTTCGGAGGCCGCCGAAATCATTGCCCGCAACCCCATCGCCCTGCAGCTCCGCTACCTCCAGACGCTGGTGGAGGTGGCGGCCGAAAAGAACTCCACGACGATTTTTCCCATTCCGATCGACATCATTGCGCCGTTCCTGCAGGCGATGAAGAAGCCCTGAGCCTCCGCGTCGCGGGGCCGGGATCAGGCTGCTGGTGTACTGCCCCACCTAATTTCTAGACAGCTTGTTGAACATTGGGAACCATCCATTCTGCTCTGCAGAAAAATTAGCCCTCTTCGAGGCTGCACTTCTCAAGGGAACATCCGGTTGCTCTCGCTCGTTACTCTGTTTAGACATCCTCGACTGTCTTCCTCTACGATGGGTTTTGAATCATTCCAGTGGGTTTCCTGCACCCACCTGACTTAGCGACCTGTCCACATTTTAAGCGGGGCACAACATCCTGTTTTTAGAGCACCATGCGGAATGGGTTGAGTACAATTACTGTCAGAGAAAACTTGACAGGCCCACAGGGGGTGGCCTAGCCTTGGCGTTGATCTAACGAAGGGGATTTATACTTTTGACTCCCCAATATATGATGAAACCTAGCAAAGGAGATCACCATGGCTAAATCAGTGTTTATTAGTTTCGATTACGACAATGATGCGCACTACAAGAACTTGCTATTGGCGTGGGATAAGAACAACGATTTTGCTTTCAGCATTTACGACGGGTCTCTAAAGGATGCGATCAACAGTACCAATGCCGCTTACATAAAAAGTCAGATCAAGCCGAAGATTTTGGCTGCATCTTGCTTGCTCTGCATCGTCGGCGATAAGACCAGCAAAAGCCCGTGGATAGACTGGGAAATACAAACTGCCAAAGATGCCTCAAAGAAACTAATTGCTGTGAAAACGGCGAAAGACAACACGAGTCCCACTGGCCTATTAGGAAGCAACGCGAAGTGGGCGCTTTCCTTTAATTTCGATGCGATCAAAAAGGCTGTAGACGAGGCTTAAGCGGCTTCTGTTGTGCCCCAGTTGAGATTTGGACAGGTCGCTTGGCTAGGTGGGTATAGGCAACCCACTGAAATTATTCCCGACTCATCGGAGTGGAAGACAGCCGAGGCCCTCTCAACAGAGATACGAGCGAGTGCGCCCGAAAATCCCTTGAGAAGCGGAGCCTCGAACGTTGCGAATTCCTTGAGGAATGGGCACACAAAAACACTAAACGACCTGTCCCGAAATTAACTGGGGCAGTACATGTTTGTGATACGATCAACGGCGACAAATTTTCCTGATCATCGAAACGACGGTTCTTTCTACGCTGAGTGGGGCGAGACGCATTAATGAGGGGCTCATGCCGTTATCAAGCCTACAGGCCATAGACCTGACCGCGATCGTTCGACGTCTCGAGGAACCAGCCCAGGGTGTTCTCGTCCGCATCATCAACTTGCTCTGGCCATTCTTTCGGATTACTGTCAGTCTTGCCATGATAACTGCCCTGTGGGCTCACAATGCGAACCATGCCCTGGCGCTAACAGTCTTTTTCACACTGCTCATCTTCAGCGCGATCCCATTAGTCCTAATGGTGATCGTTTGGTTCAGAGATGGAGTTTCACTCGAAGCTCGTCTGAAGCGGTTGCAAGGACTGTCACCGTTGAGCATAGACGGAGTGAACTACGATCTGACCGATATCCAGCGCGTGTTCAAGAGGGTGGCCGCGCGATTCGGCTCTGCGCAGCACCATCAACCTCCAAACACCATCGAGCGCTTTGCGATCGCAGCCTTGTTCGGTGCGCCATTACCATTGTTCATTCTCATGATCGGGCTCAATCCTGAACCGCTTGCTAACAGTTCGTGGCTCGCCCATGTTTTGTTCGCGCTCGATATCGGATTCTATTACTTACTTGTAGGCGCGAACGGAAGCCGTGGAAAGCACGCATGGGCTCGAACGGTCTTGAACAAATGGAGTCGTGCGGTCGGATACCTCACGTGCCTCGCGGCAACCGCTGTCGTCGTAGTGGTCCTTTTCAACGTATTCCCACCAACCGACAAGATCGACAAGGACCACCCGACGGCAAGTATTCCAGCACTAGCTGCGTTCCTGTTCATGTTGTCGCCAAAGCTTATGGGGGACAGTCCGAATGGCAGTGCGACGGACCGCATGAGCGCTGATCGTCGAGCACCAGTCCTTTTTCTGCGTTCCTTCGAAGATGAGGGAATGGCGGCACCATCCACCATGAGTTGGTCGGATGATGGAACGTCAGCGCGATTCTACATTATGGTCTTGCTGCGCCATCGCCTCGAGCAAATAGGGCCGGTGGTCGCGATCGCAGACCCCGCGAATCCTGAGCCCGTGATGTTCGACGCGGCGCGCTCAGAAATTCCAGACGAAAAGTGGCGGGTCGTCGCGGCAGACTGGATGAAGAGTGCTGCGATGATTGTCATGATGGGCGGACGCACGCAGGGTGCGCAATGGGAGTTGCGCCATATCGTCTTCAACGGCCACCTCGATAAGTTGCTGCTCTTGTTTCCACCACATCGAGACTGGCGAAACGTAAGTGCCGCCGATCGTTGGAACAACATCCTCGCCTGTTTCGCCGGATCGCCGTTTTACGACGAACTCTCGAAGATGGATGCGCAGCTCATTCGTGCTATCGCATTCACACAGAGCGGTCAACCTGTCGTGTTTTTGAGTCAGACTGCGGTATCCACGGATTACGAACTGGCTGGAATGCTTGGCATTCTGACGTTGCTACGCCAATCGGGCACAGGACTTCGAAGCACACAAGCCGAAGCGGTGAGAACGGCCTAGAAGAAGCATCGATTGCCCCTGCGGAACTGTTCCTCCATACATAAAGAATGTCGATCTCACGCCGGAAGAGGCAACGCCTGCGGGTCGATTATCACCAGCTTGCCGCTGAGTTGCTCTTTCCACTGCCTCACCGCCTCAGCAGTTCCGCCGGCCTTTTCCTCGTCCTCCTTGCTTTGTCGCATGACCGCAATCAGTACCGGCAACTCGTTGTAGACACGCCCGGCTTCCACGGCGGCAGCCTGGATGCGCGCGTTGCAGCGCGCGTAGGCAGCGTTTTCGAGTACCGGGTCTTCGGGCTTTGCGGGCTCGAGGACGTGGACTCTGACATTCGAGTGCTCCATCACGGCGTTGAATCGCATTTGCCACTCGGCCCCGACCGAAGTCGCGACGAAGTCCTCGGCTGGAAAAGGTAGATAGATCGTCGGTTCGCCGCCGCGCATAAGAAGTTGTTCGATGAAGAGGATGTCCGCGCCACCCGCAGCCGAGGAGAAACCGAAACGCACATTTGCCTCGTCGAGTGCCATCCTGATGGACGATGCGACACAAGCGACGCGCTCGCGCGGAAAGCGCGGCGGCTGTCGTCCGGGCTCGTCGACGCGATGGCCGGTGAAGCACGCCACCCCACCCACTACGAGCACAGCTTCGAAGGGCTCATGCGGTGCATTCAGAGCGTTGAGGTTGAGCCGCGCCTGACGGCGCATCACCGCGATATCACGCCCGTGGCTCGGCTCGAGCGCCACCGCTCTTTTATAGAAACCGAGCGCGGACTCCGTGTCGCCCGCGAGCATGGCCGCTTCGCCGAGCGTCGCCCAGTCCCAATGCGTGAACTCGGTCTGCGGTCTCGCTAGGAGCAACTTACGCGCTTCCGCAGCGCGCTCGCGACTGAGCTCGGTCTTGCCGAGCCAGAGCGCGGTGGCGGCGACGTTGATGGCTGGGTACGGATCGGGGGATACCTGATGGGTGGACTCGTACTCCTCGAACGCCCCCTCTAGCCAGGCGCGGTTGCCCGTCTCGAAATACTTGCGTTTGTAGATGCCGCCTGTAATGCCGCCCGACTCAGCTGTGCGGGTCAGCGTCGCGATCAGGCCACGCGCCTTGTCGTGCTCCCCAAGCAGCGAATGGGCGAGGGCGCTCAACTGGACTGCGCGCGGCTGGTTGGGGGCCTTGCTGAGAACCTGCAGCGCGCCGTCAGCCGCTCCCATGCCGAGAAGCCTCTCAGCCGCGAGGTGCGGCACGTTGGCAGGCATCGGCACTGAGCTGTTGGCGTTCCAGTCCTTGAACACTTTGAGGATCGAGCCAGCGGAAGAGGCTTTCTTGAGCGTCTCGAACAGGTGCATTTGCTCCCATTCCTCCTCGGTCGGAGTGGCAGGCAATGTTGCCAGAGGTCGTGGCGGTGGTGAGTTGGCCGCACCGCTGAGCCCTGGGTGAGCCGGGCCGATCGGGATGGCGTAGATCATGCCGAAGCGCGCCAGGTTCCCATCACCTGGACCGGCCAGCACGCGGTAGATCATGCCGACCACTTCGTCCCGGATGAGCACTGGCGAGCCCGAGAGACCTCCGAGCTGCGCACTGCTACCGACGAGATTCTCGGCGAAGAGCTGGAGCACATGGCGGTCGTCGGGTCCGACACTGTCCTCGTCACCGACCTGTCCCCAGACTGGTACACCTTGGCCTTCGACGAGCGCTGGAAATCCCCATCCCCACCAGTCATCGAGGCTGCACCCAGCGGGCGCGACCGGAGGCGCCGTCACTCCGGCGAGAGCTGCGGGGTCGAGTGCCTCGAGTACGGCGGAATCGAATTCTGGGTAGCGCTCCACGACGCGGAAGGCGGCAACCTTTGAGCGATCGTCACCGAAACGGCAGCTCGCCGTATTCGCCTCGAGCATGACGTGGTCGCAGGTAAGCAGGCGACTTTCGCCGACAAGAAAGCCGGTACCCAGTCTCCTACCGGTATCAACGAGCGCGCAGGCCGGCTTCAGGCGCTTCAGCCGCTTCGCGTCGTAGCCAAAGGAACTCATGCCAGGCGCTCACACATCCCGACGCTCGAGATCGAAACCATGCTGCCGTCGTCATCAAAGAAGAACACGTCGGCGCTTTGCAGCTGTTCGTTGTCATCAAGCTCTATGCGCGCGAAGGTGGCGACCTGGCGCCGGAAGCCGCTGATGTTATTCTTCTCCACGTCGTCGAGGAAGCTCTTAAGCGCCTTTGTGCCGTCATCCTCGCTACCCTCGTAGACCATTGCAGGAATGCGCATCACGTCGGCCCAGGTCCCGGTGTTGAGGTAGAGCGCGTTATTGCCAAGGTTGATGCGCTTAGCGAGGTGCGTGTGGCCAAAGACCACGACGCGGAAGCGCTTCGCGTGCTCCCGCGCAGGCTTGAGGTACTCCTCGTCTTCGTACTCCACATTGAAAGTCAGGTCTGCCTTGTCGCGCCAGGCACGGAACGCTTTGAGCAGCCCGACTACTGCGATGTCCTTGAGGCGGCCTACCTCCCCGCTGGGCGGTAGGGCATGGGCCGCGGCTGCGTCAGCTGCGTCCAACCAGGCGCGCAGATCTTCCGGCAGGGCAATTATCTCGGTCGTGGCGGACTGAGCTGAGACAGAGGCTGCCACGTAATCGCCGCGCTCCGGTGTTCCCTCCTTCGTGAACTGCCCACGGTACCACGCGGCCGCACGCTCGCGCATGGCGGTACCTACCTCGCGCCAGAGTCCCGGATCAAGCACTGCCAGGATCAGCACCACTCCGCCCGTCTCAGGCTTGAGCAGGTCCACGAAGGTAAACCTCTCCTTCACCGGGTTCATCACACGAGCGACGAGCTCGCTGCCCGGCTGTGCGAGAAATTCGCCGGGAGCCTCGCGCCGGGAAAGCCGCGAGCGTATCTGACGGAGTTCTCCATGGTTGACCATGTTCCAGCCATCATAGCGGTTGCCATGCTCGATCAGCACTGGGCCGACAGTGAAGGCCTCGTTGTCGTACAGGTATTCGATACGTCCTTCACCGAGTAGGCTGAGGAAATGCCGACGTACCGAAGGCAATGACAGTTCCACGTCGTGATTGCCAATGAGCAGCGTCAGCCTATTGCCTGCGGCCGCGAAGCGGCGTAGGGCGGCGAACACCGGTTCGCACTCCTTCGCGATGCGTATGAGTTTGCGCCGCGCCTTGTTCTCGTCGATGACGAACGCGCTGAATCCACCGGCATCGTCTTTCTCTGCAAGGAAGTCAACGATGTCACCGTTAAGCACCAAGTGCAGTTTACCGTCGCCGCGCTTCTGCTCCGTGGTCCAGTCGATGAAGCGTGCGAGGCGCACACGTCCAGCGACAGAGCACATCTGGAACCCCGCCGCGCCTCCGAGGTGAAGGTCGGAAATGACGAAGAGTGTCTCTCCCATCCCCTAATCTTTCGTGCCTAGGCTGATGTTTCTCGTCGGTTCTTGTACTGCCCCACCTAATTTCTAGACAGCTTGTTGAACATTGGGAACCATCCATTCTGCTCTGCAGAAAAATTAGCCCTCTTCGAGGCTGCACTTCTCAAGGGAACATCCGGTTGCTCTCG
>Ga0080064_1006461_pt1 | contig 12649 bp, 8 predicted proteins | sample Subgrocontami54m_FD_69260 | JGI IMG/M metagenome (GOLD analysis project Ga0080064, IMG submission 69260) | Subsurface groundwater microbial communities from S. Glens Falls, New York, USA - GMW46 contaminated, 5.4 m (SPADES assembly) (version 2) ...
TCCTGGTGAACTTGCCGGGAGAAACCTCGAGCGTCGTCACCTGCATCGACGGCTACCAGATGGCGCGGCAGGGCCGCGCCGGGCCGGCGCTGGCGATTGCCGCCATCGGCTCGTTCTTCGCCGGCACGGTGGGCACGCTGCTGATCGCCTTGTTCGCGCCGCCGCTCGCCGAGTTCGCGCTGAAATTCGGGTCGCCGGAATACTTCTCGCTGATGCTGATGGGGCTGGTGGCGGCGGCCGTGCTGGCGCAGGGGGATCTCGCCAAATCGCTGGCCATGGTGGCGGCGGGGCTGCTGCTCGGCATCGTCGGCAACGACATCAATTCCGGCATCCCGCGCTACGACTTCGGCATCACCGAGCTCACCGACGGGATCGGGTTTGTCGTGCTTGCCGTGGGTGTGTTCGCCATCGGCGAGATCATCTCCAACCTCGGCGCCCCGGAGGAGCGGATCGTCTTCACCTCCAGCGTGACGAGCCTCTTTCCCTCGCGGCAAGATCTGAAGGACTCGATTGCCCCGATCGTGCGCGGCACCGGCGTCGGCGCCTTCTTCGGCGTGCTGCCCGGCACCGGCCCGGCGATCGCCTCGTTCGCCTCCTACATGCTGGAGAAGCGCGTGGCCAAGGACCCCTCGCGCTTCGGCCGCGGCGCGATCGAGGGCGTGGCGGGCCCCGAGGCCGCCAACAACGCCGACGCGCAGTGCAAGTTCATCCCCATGCTCACGCTCGGCCTGCCGGCGAGCGGCGTGATGGCGCTGATGCTCGGTGCGCTCACCGCGCAAGGCATCCAGCCGGGTCCGGAGGTGATGAACCAGCGGCCAGACCTGTTCTGGGGGCTGATCGCCAGCATGTGGATCGGCAACCTGATGCTGGTGGTCTTGAACCTGCCGCTGATCGGCCTGTGGGTGCGGCTGCTCAAGGTGCCCTATCGCCTGCTGTTCCCCGCCATCATGGTGTTCTCGGCCATCGGCGTCTACAGCCTCAACAGCAGCGCGTTCGAGATCTATCTGGCGGCGGGGTTCGGCATCGTCGGCTTCGTGCTGATGAAGCTCGGCTTCCCGCTGCCGCCGATGCTGCTGGGCTTCGTGCTCGGGCCGATGATGGAGGAGAACCTGCGCCGCGCGCTGCTGATGGGGCGCGGCGACCCCACAGTCCTGCTGCGGCGGCCGATCAGCCTCGGCTTCATCATCGCCACGGTGCTGATCCTGATCGTCGTGGCGGTGCCGGCCTTCCAGAAGCGGCGGCACGAGATCGCCGGCTGACGACGTGTACGCCGGGCTCCAGGCTGAATTTCCCGGCAGGGTGCCACGGGACGCCAAAGTGCTTCCGTTGTACCCCAAAGACCGCCCGTCAAAGGAACGCACCAGGAACGGTTCTGACATGTGCCAAGAGCAGTCCTACCCGATCGCAGAAGACACATAAGCGGGTTGCCGCCACGCAACATGCTTTCTAAGCTGAGGTTAGCGCCAAATTGGTGATCAGTGTGCCCAAAGTGCCTATGGCCAAGTCACAAACCACCAAATCGCCTGTGTAATCACCGGTTGGAGCAACGGATGCGTGCTCGCTCCCCACTCAAGTCGCTCCCGCCACCCAAAGTCACATCAACCCACGGTGAATGAGACGCTTGGGCACGGACGACCTCGAACTACTGCATCCGCCGGCCCCAAGGCAAATCTCCGGAATATGAGTCACGCAAGACCTGCATTCTTAACTGCCTTTTGGCGGCCCCGAATTCACGCGCAACGGCGTCATAGTACCCCAGAGTTTGGAACGAGCGCCATTGCTGGTCAAAGTCGCCAGACAAAATTTTGATGGCCGCTGAAAATCGTCGGTGACTAATGACGCGGCTAAAATACCAGGCTGCGAGACCCAGGCTGGCATATCCCAACGGATCAACGTTGATCCAAGCACTTAAGAGGTATCCTAGCCCGGCAGCAATACTAACTGACGAAACCCCGGTCAACCTCGGCAGCCACTTGTCGGCAGTCGCTGCGGTGGCTTTGAACACTCCTAACCTGTCAAATTCCATGCGCCAGAACCGCTCTAGGTACTCAATTCGTTTGGCTTGCCACAAGCCAAGCTTGAACACCTCCTCAGCCCGTTCGGCCCAATCGTCGTGCTTTATGCTCTCGAGCGTGCTCTGCGACACGGAAATGTCCGTAACTGTCAATTTGTAAAAGACCTCCCTTATTCGCGCGTTCAATGCGGTCAAGTTGCCCAAAAGAGCCTGCGAATTCCAGTCATCTATAGCCCGCAGACACTGGTAAGACCAGCTCAACGCCATTTTAGCGACACCTGCGGCGGCGCCCGTATAGGCCAATATCATGAGTAGCAAGATGGCGGTTGCTACGCCACGCGGCTCTAACGATAGAAGAGCCAACTTTGCCACCGAGAACGGCAAGTTGCTCGCGATACGACCAACAATAGGTGTCCACAAAATGGCAACCATAAGTATAGGCAGCAAACAGCAGAATTGAAGTGCCAACTTGCGCACGGCGTAAGTCCGATAATTCAATTTGGTTGCCTTGACGAAAGCGCAGATAAGCGCTCTCGCCGAAATGTCGCCCGGAAATTTTTCTTCGATGGCTTCTTCCTCCAAATCAGCATAGCTTTGTCGCTTTGCGACAACACTCCAGATTCCCCGCTCTCGTAGTCCCTGCGAATGGTTCAAGTCCTCCCTGCAATCGAAGTAATACCTGGACTGTTGAACGAGATCTCTAATCAAATCGCGCGTCCTAGGCGTGAAGTCGCTAGCTAGGTTCAAGGTAGTTAGCGGGTCCGGCCTGCTAACACCAAAATCGTCGACTTTGAGGGAGACGTAACCCAATGGGGCATGTGTAATAAAAGAGTCCGCGAGTTGGTTTCGCTTATCGAGTGCTTCCCGAACTTTTGTCTCTCTCGAAGGCGCGTAAACGACCAATGCTTTTGAGGTTGGGAGACCAGGTGTCTTGGAGGATCGCCGAGCGAAGTAAGAACCACGCTCGCTTCTAATCGCGTCAATTTTGAGAGCGCTCAGTTCGCCTTTCTCAAGCAGAGCACCAAGATCGTGCAGCTCATTCTCCTGCAAAGCCAACCGGAGCTTTACACTTCCTGGCCTTTTGCTGTTTATCCGTATCTTCCTCCCTATTTTGAGCTGACGCCCCACCTCGTCCAGGAACTCCTTTTGTTCAGCTTCGGAAAATTCTGCAAACGGGCGATTTATAGTGATTTCGACTTCGATAACCCCTGCCAAGGGAGCTCCTGGCTCGCGGGGTTCGCCGACGTCATCCTCTATCGGATTTTCCTTGTACAGCCGTTCTTTGAACTTTTCCAGCGTGTCCCTTCGGCCGCTAGTTGACGAGGCATTTGAGGTGGGGTCCCTCCACTCGATCCAATCTGGATCAAACTTCTTCCGTCGTTTCGCAATGGCGGTTCTTAGCTGATGATGTAGCGCCTTCGTACATCCACCCTCGGTCGCCGCCTCGGCGATGGTCCTTCGAGGAATTCTTAGTTCGTCAGCGAGGGCGGTCACTGTGCGACCAAGACCCAGGTAGTCGGCGAGATGTTCGAGCTTTTGGCGAAGTTCGAAGACTACCATTCGTCGCGTCGATGTCTCGGCAAGCGGACCATCCCTGTCATAAGGCATGGGGGTTCATCCAGTTCGTGGCATCTCGATTGGATAACGTGTTAGTCGACCAGGCAACACCGACTTTCCGCAACTTCCCCGCCATCTATCCGCCAGTACGTCTCCATCCGGGGGCGGCTTTGGACGCAGAAAAGGGGGGAATGATGTCGTTGCTCGCAGGTCCAAGATAGGAACATTAGGAGGCTGCCTGATCCGAAATATGGCAGCTTCAATGTCTCCAACTATCCGCACAATTCTGCTCTCAGTTCTCTTCCTCACCCGTCGTTGCTCCGCGTTAGCGGTGGTGCTTGCTCCCGTGGCAGCGCCATCGCCTGAAGCGGCCGAGTTTCAGACGTACCTCCTCGTACTCCTCCTTGTTGTGTTGCTTGGGCCGCTTCTTGGGCAGCCTCTTTATAGAGCCCTGAAGAAATCGTGGCGCCTCATCGGCTTCGTCGGATGGCGGTTGGTCGTGGTTGCGTTCGACGTCGCACTCCGCAAATGGTTGACTTAGTCCTACTGGTCACGCGGATAGCCTTTAGAAAACTTCCGGTTGGGGTCAGAACTGCCCGGCTGCCGGGTGGCACAATGCCTCGGCTGGCGCGGTCGGTCCCCCTCGAGTAGCAGACATTCCGCGGGTGTCGCTATTCGTACCCTGCTTCAAGCCGGCCGATCGGCCTTCGCCGGCGTCGGCAGGCGCCAGAGGTCGGCGCGCCAGCGCACGGCGATGACGACGGTGAACAGCAGGCCGATGCCGGCATAGAGCGTGGCGGTGGTGTCGAAGCCGATGCGGCTGATGAGGGCGCCGGAGGCCAGCAGGCCCAGCGGCAGGCTGTAGATCGCCAGCATGCGCACGCCCATGACGCGGCCGCGGAAGGCCTCGTTGGTGTTGCGCAGGAGCAAGACGGCCAACGTCACCATGCAGAAGCTCTGCGCGAAGCCCGCGAGCATGAGCATGGCGAAGCCGCCGTAGAACTCGCGCATCTGCGCAAATACCAGCAGCATGGCGTACCACACGACGCTTGAGAGGATCATCATGCGCGCGGGATTGATGCCGCTGCGCGTGCTGACGGCGACGGAGCCTAAGAGGCCGCCGAAGGCGAAGCTCGCCACCAGGTAGCCGAGCCCGGTCTGGTCGATGCCGTAGATTTCTTTGGCGACGTAGGGCAGCAGCCCGTTCGACAGCGGATAGGCGGTGAGGTTGACCAGGAAGGCCAGCAGCATGGCGGTCAAGAGCCGCGGGGCCGCCCACACGTAGGCCATGCCCTCGCGCAGCTCGCGCCAGGCCGACGGGCGGCGCAAGCCGCTCATCGTCGCCGCGCGCAGGGCGGGCCTGGGCGGGGTGCGGGGGATGGAGAGGGTGAGCAGCAGGCCCAGGGCGTAGAAGCTCGCCACCACGATGTAGGCCGGGCCGATGCCGAACGCGGCGAACAGGCCGGCGCCCGCCAGCGCACCGCCGACGCGGGCGCAGTCCGAGGTGGTGCGCGCGATGCCCATGGCGGCCACCAGCTGGTCGGCGGACACGTTGTCGGCGACCAGGGCGAGGCGCACGCCGAGGTCGGAGGGCCGCACCATGCCCATGGTCCCGGCGATGATGAAGACGATGAGCGGGCTCAAGGCGCCATGAAGGGCGACCGTCATCAGGGTCGCGGCCAGCACCACGTAGACGGCGCGCATGCCGCACAGCAGGTTGCGGTGGCCGATGCGATCGCCGGCCACGCCGAACAACGGGGCGACCAGGGTGCCCGCAAACAGCAGGGCCCCGAACAGGGTGAGCAGCAGCACCGAGTCGGTCTCGACCAGCACGTACCAGCCCAGAATCAGCGACTCCATCTCGAAGGCGCCGGCGGTCAGCAGGTCGGCCGGCCACTGCAGGCGAAAGCTGCGGACCCGGAAGGGCGCAAGGGCGGCGAGGCTCAATGGCGGTTCCCCGGTAGGTTTTTTCTTTGCAACCTAGAGATGGATGCCGGCAGCGGCAATGATGCAACGCGGGAGGCCGATATGCGTTTGACATGCATGCCGTTTGCCAAGCGGTGCCGGCGGGCACCATGGTCAACGTCACGCTGTGCTTCTCGGCCAACCAGGCGCTGCTGGCGGCCAAGGCGGGCGCCACCTACGTCTCCCCCTTCGTCGGCCGCCTCGACGACGCCGGCGCCGACGGCATGAAGCTCATACGCGAGATCCGCACCATCTACGCCAACTATGCGGACCTGAAGACGCAGCTGCTCGCCGCCTCGATCCGCACCTTGGGGCATGTGAAGCAGGCCGCCCTGATCGGCGCCGATGTGGCCACCGTCCCGCCGGCGCGCGAAGGCGGCGGTCGCGCCCCGCTACTTGATCCGCCCGACGATCGAGATGTCCTCGCTGCTGTGATAGGCGGGGTCCTTCCAGCCGTCCTCGTCGTAGTCGGCCATGCACCGCTCGACCAGGGCCTCCATCTCCTTGAGCGAGCCCGAGGCCTGCGCCTGCTGCAGGGCGAACAGGCGGATCAGCTCGTGGCTGCCCGCGTAGTTCATCTCGTAGAGCTCGTGGCGGGCGCCGAACTCGCTGCCGATCGCGTCCCACAGGAGCTTCATGACCTTGATGCGCTGCTTGTAGTCGATGCCGCTCGAGCCGCGCACGTAGCGCTGCAGGTATTTGTCGATGTCGGGGTTCTTGAAGTCGCGGGCGTGGCTCGGCAGGTAGATGAGGCCCGAGGCGATCACCTTCTCGACGATGGCGCGCACCGCCGGGTAGGCCTCGGTGGCGAACAGGCGGTAGGCCACGGAGGCGCGGATGTTGGGCAGCACCGCGCCGCTAACCCACGGCTCGGGGTTCGAGGCCATGGCGTCGGAGAGCGCCCAGAACAGGTTGCGCCAGCCGATCACCTCGCCGATCTGCGCTTGCGCGCCGCGGAAGGCCTCCACCCCGGTCGCGCGCGCGGCCTTGTAGAGCAGGCCCGATATGAAGTCGAGCTTCACGGCGAACCGCGTGCAGGCCTGCAAGGTGAAGCCGTTGACGAAGCCCGAGCGGGGATAGAACTGCTTGAGCCGCTCGACGTCGCGATGGATGAACACGTTCTCCCAGGGGATGAAGGCGTTGTCGGCAATGAAGATGGCGTCGTTCTCGTCGAACCGGCTGGTGAGCGGATAGTCCCACGGCGATCCCGTCGCGGCGGCGGCGATCTCGTAGGACGGTCGGCAGATCAGCTTGATGCCCGGCGTGTTCATGGGCGCCATGAACATCACCACCATGCTCTCGTCGTTGATCTCCTGGCCCATGTTCTGGCCGAGGAAGTTGTAGTGGGTCAGCGCCGAGTTGGTGGCCACCACCTTGGCGCCGGACACGTAGATGCCGGCGTCCGTCTCCTTCTGGATCGAGACGTAGACGTCTTTCACCTGCTCGACCGGCTTGTTGCGGTCGATCGGCGGATTGACCAGCGCGTGGTTGACGTAGAGCACGGCCTCCTGGCCGCGCACGTGCCAGGCCCGCGCGTTGTCGGCGAACTTGCCGTAGAACTCGGCGTTGGCGCCCAGCGTGTTGAGGAAGGCCGCCTTGTAGTCGGGGCTGCGGCCCATCCAGCCGTAGGTGATGCGGGCCCACTGGGCGATGGCGTCGCGCTGCTTGATCACCTCCTCGCGCGAGCGGGCGACCTTGAAGAAGCGGTGCGTGTAGCCGCCGGAGCCGGTATCGGTCGCCGTGGTCAGCACGTCCTTGGTCTTGGCGTCGTGCAGCGCGTCGTAGAGCTTGGCGACCGAGACCGCGGCGTTACGGAAGGCGGGGTGCCTGGTGACATCGCCGACACGCTCGCCGTAGATGTAGACCTCGCGGCCGTCGCGCAGCGATTCCAGGTACTCGGCCCCGGTGAACGGGCGTTGCTTTCCACTCACCAGCAGTTCTGGATTCTGTGGCATGATCGTCCCTCGATTGCCCGCCCCGCGCCCTTCGCGCCAGCATAGCCCGGGCCTCACAGCATAGGTCGAGACATGATCATCGAAAACCAGGCTTCCGTCACGGATGCCGTCGTCGAAGCGTTCAGCCGCACCGCGGACCCGCGCGTGCGCGAGATCCTGCTGGCGCTGGTGCGCCATCTGCACGGCTTCATCCGCGAGGTTAGGCTCACCGAACGCGAGTTCCAGGAGGCCACGCGGCTGATCGCGGCCATGGGCCAGCGCACGACGGACTCCCACAACGAAGTCGTGCTGATGGCGGGCTCGCTCGGCGTCTCCGCCCTCGTCTGCCTCCTCAACAACGGCGACAACGGGCAGACCGAGACGCAGGCCAACCTGCTGGGGCCGTTCTGGCGCGAGGACCAGCCCCTGTGCGCGAGCGGGGCGAGCCTGGTGCGCTCGGCCACGCCGGGGCCGGCGCTCGCCGTCGACGTGCGGGTAGAGGACGGCGCAGGCCGGCCGGTGGAGGGGGCGGAGGTCGACGTCTGGCACTCCTCGCCCGAGGGCTTCTACGAGAACCAGGACCCCAGCCAGGCCGAGATGAACCTGCGCGGGCGCTTCCGTACCGACGCCAGCGGGCAATTCAGCTTCCGCAGCGTCAAGCCGGCGGGCTACCCGATCCCGATCGACGGCCCGGTCGGCGAGCTGATCGGGGCCACCGGGCGCCACAACTACCGGCCGGCGCATCTGCACTTCATGATCTACAAGCCGGGCTGCAAGACGCTGATCTCGCAGATCTACGTGCCGGACGACGCGCACATCGACACGGACGTGCAGTTCGGCGTGACGCGCGCGCTGATCGGCGACTACGTGCGCCACGACCAGCCGTCGGCGGAGCTCGGCTTCAAGGCTCCCTGGTATTCGCTCAATCAACGCTTCGCCCTGGAGCGCGGCGAGGCCCGCCGCCCGCGGCCGCCGATCCGCGCCAAGGCGACCGAGCCGCCACAGCCCGGCCGCTGAGCCGGTTTGCGGCGCCGCGCCAACACAAGGACTACCGCGGCACCGCCGCTATGGCCGGGGAGCGGCCTTGGATCTGGGCCCGCCGCGCGACCCGGTTTCGGACTTTGAGTAATACAAAGAGAGATGTGGCTATGCGCCCTGGCATGCTCGACAGGCCCCGGGTTCGCCCAAATTGTACTATCACATCCCCGTGAGGCGCTTTCCGCGGGGTTGCATGCGCAGGCTGATCAAGATCCTCGTTCTCGCCTTGCCGCTGGGGCTGGCGTATTTAGCTTGGCCGGTGCACTCGGCGCTGGAGATCCGCGAGGCGATCGTTGCCGGCGACACGGCGACGCTCGCGCGAAAAGTCGAGTGGGAGGCGCTGCGCGCGTCGCTGAAGGCCTCGATCACGCCCGAGACCATCGCGCGCCTGATGCAGGACCCGGACCGGCCGAAGCCGACGCTGTGGCAGCGCATCAAGGCGGTGATCGCGCCCAGCATGGCCGACACCGTGATCCAACGCTACGTGACGCCGGAGAACCTGCCGATCCTGCTCGGCTATCGCCGCCTCTATCGCGGCATCGCGCGGCCGGCAGACGGCCTCAAGGAGCCGCAGACGGCGCTCGCCGGGACCTGGCTCGGCGGCACCAGGGTCGACCGCTTCGCCAGCTTCTGGGCGCGGGTGCGCCGCGCCGTGTTCATGTCGCCCACCTACTTCGTGCTGGAGGTGGAGGACAAGTACCGGCCCGGGCGGCGCTACGTCGGCACGCTCGAGCTCAAGGGCTGGGAGTGGAAGCTCACCGGCCTCACCGTCACGGGCGGCGGGTTATGAACGTAGTGAAGGTTGGGTCAAGCGAAGCGCAGACCCAACACGTGACAATTCCGAGGCTTGCGTTGGGTCATCGCTAACGCTCGACCCAACCTACCTGATTTCCGACCCCTGGTCCTGACAGATGCGCAAAATCCTGATCCTGATCCTCCTGCCGCTGCTGCTTGTCCTGCTCGGCTATGCCGCCTGGCCGGCGTGGTCGGCCTGGCAGCTGCGCGCCGCCGTCAAGGCGCGCGATGTTGCCGGCATCGAGCGCCGGGTCGACTGGACAACGCTGCGCAGCAACCTCAAGCAGACAATTGCCGCCAACCTCAAGGACGAGGAGAAGCGCCCGGGCTCCGGGTTTCTCGGCGCGGTCAAGCGCACCGTCGGCACTTTCGTGGCCGACCGGGTGATCGACATGGGCGTGACGCCGCGCACCCTGGCGCATATCCTGGCCGGCCACCTATCGATGCGCGATGTCGTGCCTGCCGCGCCCGGGCCCGAAGATGAGGCCGCCGCCGATGAGGCCGACCCGCTGTCGCCGCGGCGCCTGCGCTGGGCCTTCTTCGAGAGCCCGACGCGCTTCCGCATCGAGGTCGCCGACCGCACCGAGCCCAACAAGCGCGTGGTCAGCATCTTCGCGCTGCAGGGCGGCAGCTGGCGGCTTGTCGACGTGTACTACCGGACGCTGGCGTAGGACGCCGGCGTCGGTTGGGTCAAGCGCAGCGCAGACCCAACTCGGTCTCGGCTGCGATGCGGACCGGAAGGCGCAGCGTGCGCGGGCGCAGCCTCCGACCGGTTGCGGCGCGCTCCGGCGGCGGGAAGACGTCGAGGCTCGGCCATAGCCCCGTCACCAGGGTGCGGGCGTGGCCGTCGGCGTGGCCTTCGCGGCGCATGGCGGCGGCGGCGCCCAAGTGGTCGTAAGCGAGGCGGTGGGTCGACAGCACCAGCCTGGCGCTATCCAGCTGGATCAAGCCATACCAGACGTCCGCGGTGCCGTCGTTGGCCGGCATGCCGATGACGCCCGGGTTGAACCAAACGCGGCGTCCCACTTGCTCGATGAACGGCACGCCGGCGTGCCCGGCGATGACGACGTCGGCTTGCGCTCGATCCAGCTCCTCGGCGATCGCGTCGCGCTGGGAGGCGAACACGAAGCGGTTGATCACGTCGACGCCGCCGTGGATGACGCGGAATTCGAGTCCGGCGAACTCGAAAGTCAGCGTCTTGGGCAGGCCGGCCATCCAGGCGCGGCTGGCGGCCGAGAGGCGCGCATTGGCGAACGGATACCAGCCCTTGGCGAGGCGGTCGCACTCGCTGCCTTCTTCGAAGCCGCAGGCGCAATCCTGCGCCCCGGCGGCGAGTTGCTCCTCGCAATTGCCGGCGACGACGTGGCAGCCCCAGGCGCGGATGGCGGCCGTGGTCTCCTCGGGCTCGGCGCAGTAGGCCACGACGTCGCCGGTGCAGATGCAGCGTGCGGGTGGGATGCCGAGCTCGGCGGCACGGGCGCGCAATGCCGTCACTGCGCGCAGGTTGGAGTAGGGGCCGCCGAACACCAGGAGTGGGGGTTCAATGCATAGATCGGTCGTCATGTTGACAGGTCCGATGGCGTAGGTTGGGTCGAGCGTCAGCGATGACCCAACACATTGGCAATTCACATCGTGTTGGGTCTGCGCTTCGCTTGACCCAACCTACATGCGCCGCAGGCTGTTGCCGGTGGCCGGGTCGAACAGGTGCACGGCCTCGCGGTCGGCGGTGACGCTGGTGCCGGCATCGTCGGCGGCCGCCGCGGCGACGGCGACGACCAGCGGTGCATCGCCCGCGCTGCCGTGGAACAGGCGGGTGGCGCCCAGCTCCTCGATGAAGTCCTTGGCGAAGGGGAGCTCCATCTCGCCGCCCGAGCCGAAGCGCAGGTCCTCCGGGCGGATGCCGACCTCGACCTCGCGGCCGCTGGCGGCATCGAAGGCGTCGGCCACGAAGCCGATGCGCCCGCCGCCGGTCTCCACCACGCCGGGGGCCACAATCTTGCCCGGAGCCAAGTTCATGGCCGGCGAGCCGATGAAGGTGGCGACGAAGATCGTCGCGGGCAGGCGATAGACCTCGGTCGGCGCGCCCGTCTGCTCGATGCGGCCGGCGTTCATGACGACGACCATGTCGGCCAAGGTCATGGCCTCGACCTGGTCGTGGGTGACGAAGATCGAGGTGGCCTTGAGCCGGTTGTGCAGGCGGCGGATCTCGGCGCGCATCTGCACCCTGAGCTTGGCGTCGAGGTTCGACAGCGGCTCGTCGAACAGGAACGCCTGCGGCTCGCGCACGATGGCGCGGCCCATGGCGACGCGCTGGCGCTGGCCGCCGGAGAGCTCGCGCGGCTTGCGCTTGAGGAAGGGGTCGATGCCGAGCAGCTTGGCGGCCTGCGCCACGCGCTCCTCGATCTGCGGTCTGGGCACGCGGCGGTTGCGCAGGCCGTAGGCCATGTTGTCGTAGACCGACATGTGCGGATAGAGCGCGTAGTTCTGGAACACCATGGCGATGTCGCGGTCGGCGGGCTCCATCTCGTTGACTCTTCTGCCGCCGATGCTGATGTCGCCGCCGGTAACGGTCTCGAGGCCGGCGATCATCCGCAGCAGCGTGGACTTGCCGCAGCCCGAGGGCCCCAGCAGCACGGTGAAGGAGCCGTCGGGAACGGTGAGCGAGACGCCCTTCACGGCCTCGACGCCGCCGGCGTAGACCTTGCGCACGCTCTCCAGCGTCACGGATGCCATGGCGATGTCATCCCGGGCTTTATGCCCGGGATCCAGCGATCCACAGGCTCCTTGCTGCGCCGCTTGTCGCTCGCTGTACCGCGGCCGAGCAAGCTGATGACTGGGTCCCGGGGACAAGCCCCGGGATGACAACCGTATGCCACCGGCTCGCCCATCACTTCTCGGTCTCCACCAGGCCGCGCACGAACCAGCGCTGCATGAGAATTACCACGGCCACCGGCGGCAGCATCGCCAGCATGGCGGTGGCCAGCACCACGTTCCACTCGGTCAGCGCGTCGGCCGTCACGATCATCTTCTTGATGCCGATGACGATCGTTTGCATGTCGTCGCGGGTGGTGATGAGGAGCGGCCACAGATACTGGTTCCAGCCGTAGATGAAGAGGATGACGAACAGCGCGGCGATGTTGGTGCGCGACAGCGGCAGCACCGTATCCTTGAAGAAGCGGAACGGGCCGGCGCCGTCGAGCTTGGAAGCCTCGATCAGCTCGTCGGGGATGGTCATGAAGAACTGGCGGAAGAACAGCGTCGCCGTGGCCGAGGCGATCAGCGGGAGGGTGAGGCCGGCATAGGAATCGAGGAGATTGAGGTCGGAGGCGATCTTGTAGGTCGGGTA
>Ga0080064_1006462_pt1 | contig 12647 bp, 7 predicted proteins | sample Subgrocontami54m_FD_69260 | JGI IMG/M metagenome (GOLD analysis project Ga0080064, IMG submission 69260) | Subsurface groundwater microbial communities from S. Glens Falls, New York, USA - GMW46 contaminated, 5.4 m (SPADES assembly) (version 2) ...
ACACTTTTCCCTCATCCCCACCCTTCTCCCGGGGGGAGAAGGGCTTTGCATCCCTCTCCCTCCGGGAGAGGGACCGAGGGTGAGGGAAATATGTCGGAATCGTTATTCAGTGTCATGGGGTTTGGTAATACTCAATAGCCTGGGAAAAGCACCGGGAAGACACACCATCCGGCGCGGCCGGCCAGTCTCCCGTCAGGCGAGGGAATCGAGCAATTTCTTCGCTGCTGCCTGCTGTCCGGCGTCGCCCTCCTTGATGACCTCGCGCAGGATTTCTCGCGTCCCGTCCTTGTCTCCCATTTCCTGGTACGCCTTGGCCAGATCGAATTTGGTCTGCACGTCATACCAGCGGCCGTCCTTGGCGTCGCCCCCTGATCGCGGGGCGCGGGTTGCTGCGCCATCGGCAGTATCATCGAGATTCAGATTGATGTCGCCAAGCTTGAGATCGGGCGCGGGCGGGACCGCGGTATCTTCGGCAAGTTCGAGTTTGAAATCGGGAAACGCAATCGCCCTGTCCGCCGCACCGGCCGTTTCGGGCTTGGTATCGGGTTCCGCGCGCGCGTTGTCCACTTCAAACTCTATGCCCATGCCGGCTGCCGGGTCACGCTGTCCGGAATCGGGGGTTAGCGTGCCGTCACGGCTATCACTCTCACCCCCGCCAAATGTCAGCGGCGTTGTATCGAAATCTATCATGCCGGCCAGCGGCGGCGCCGGAGTATCGGTGACGGCAGTCCTGTCCGCTTCACCCTCGGATGCTGCGGGTGATTGCCTGCGGTCCTGGAAGCTGGACATGAAATCCGGCACGGCAAACTCGGGGTCGGCGCCAGCCGCGGCATGTGGTGCCGAGCCGGTGTCGCGAGCGGTGTCCGGTGTTTCCACCGCGCGCGCCATTTTGCCCAACTGCGCCACCAGCGAGCCGTCATCGGCGCCGGAATCAGATTCGGCATTCGCGTTGGAAACCGACGGCAACAATTCGAAGTCAGTATCCGCAAGCGGGTTACGAGCCGACGCCGCAGCCGCCGGCGCCTGCATGCCTGCCCCTGCCGCATACAGGGCATTGCCGGAATCGAGCGCGTAGCCCAATGCCGCCGCCTTGAGCCAGTTCTGGCCCGTGCCCTGGGTCCGGACGTGCAGCTCGCGCGCGATTCTCTCGAATGCGGCGCTATCATTGCGCCCGGCGTGGATTTGCAACAGCCTGAGTTGGGCTTCTTCGTTCGCCGGATCCTGCGCGAGCACTTCCTTCAGTACCTCTTCAGCCTGCTCGTCGCGACCGAAGCTGAGATACAAGTCGGCCTCGGCCAGAGGGTCGACCCGTTCTTCGCTCTCGACGATCGGCGGGGGGAAAGCGTCTGGCATTAAATCCGGGGGTTGCGGCTCAATTCTCGCGAATTCGCGTTCTTCATCCCTGATTCGCCCGCTGCGCCGGCGCACAAACCAGTAGCCCGTGCCGCCGAGCAATGTAAGCAGCCCGCCGGCCGCGACGAGATACAGGGGCTCCGCGAGAATCTGGTCAATCAGATCGGGCGGCGCCTGCGCGATTATATTGACCGGTTTGGGCTTGGCTGCGGGCGTGACAGTCGCGGCCTTCCGCGCTTCAGCCTTGAGCGATTCGCCTTGCGGCGGCGCGGCCGCTGGCGGCGGCGCGGCCGCTACGGCGGGTTGTCCACTCTCCGGCGCTTTCGCCGCCATCTGGCCCGGATCCCCGGGGGCCGACGTTTTCGCCGGCTCGGATTTTGCGGGCGGCGGGGTAGTTGCGTCCGGAACGCCGGGCAGCTGCCCTTTGACTTCGAGCAGCCGCTGCATGTTATGGAGGGTTTTCTCGAGATGCGCGATGCGTTCATTGGCTTCGGTTAATGCCTTCTCTCGCGCCGCCACTTCCTCTTCGAGCAGGCGCGCACGCTCCGCAGCCTGACGCGGCGCACCCTTGCTGCTGCGGGACTTGCCGGAAGCTGTCGGCTCGCCCTTGGATAGTTTCAAAACTTCCTTCGGCGTTTCCCTGCCCGCCGCCTTGTCCTGGACGGCAGTCGTAATTTTGCCGCTCGCCGCAGACTTCGATTCCTGCGCCGGTGACTCGCCAGCCGCGTCAGCCAGCCTCCGGCGATAGGCGTGCCAGTCGGTCGCTTGCATGCGCACTTCTTTTGCCGCTTCGGGCTGCGCGATCGCAGCTATCTCCCCTTCCTCCGGAATGCGCAGAATCTTGCCGGTTTTCAGACGGCTCATGTTGCCGACGAAGGCATCGCGATTCGCCTGATACAGGCTGACCAGCATCTGCTCGAGTGTGATGCCCTCCGGCTTAACGCTACGGGCGATCCCGTAGAGCGTGTCGCCTTCCTTGACCGGACCGTATTCCCGGCTTTCAGTTTTCGCCGGAACAGCAGGACGCGTGGCAGCCGCCGGCTTGGCACGAGGTTTGGCAACAACCGGCGCGGTTGGCGCGAGTGACGGAGCGGGCTTGGCCGCGACTGCAGCAGGAGGTGCGGGAGGGGCAGATGACGGTGCGGCAGGCGCCGCCTCAATCGGCGCAGTGGGTGCGGGCAACGCCGCCGCAGGCGCGGCCTCAACCGGCGCCGCGGGCGCTGACGACGGCGCGGCGGCGGGCGCAGCCTCAACCGGTGCCATGGGCGCAGGAGATGGAGCGGCGGGCGCAACCTCAACCGGTGCCGCGGACGCGGGCGGAGGAGCGGCAGACGCAGCTGCAACCGGCGCCGCAGCAGGAGGAGCAACGGCAGGCGCGGCCGCAATCGGTGTGGCAGGCGCCGGCGCGCGCGGCTCAGGCACGACACTGGGCTCCACCGGAGTGAGCAGAGCAAGCGGCGTAGGCGTATAGCCGGGCGGATCGATCAGCGCGGTGTATTCGCGCACCAGACGCCCCTGTGACCAGTTCAATTCGATCAGCAAATCGATGAAAGGATCGTTGACCGGACGGGTAGAAATAATCTTGATGTAGGGTTGGCCGTCGGCGCGACGTTCAATGCTCAGGCGTACTCCGACCAGCGCCGGGCTGTAGCGGATATTGGCCTGGGTGAAAGCTTCGGGCGGGGCGATACGCGCGGTGAGCGTCGCGATCTCGTCTTTCCGTACCGATACCAGATCAACTTCAGCCAGCAGCGGCCGCCCCAGTGGGGACAAAACGGTGAGTTTACCCAACCCGGCTGCATGTGCTACCCACGGCAGCGCCACCAATAGCGCCGCCCACAGCCATGTTTTATAAGGCATTTTGTGCAATGCCCACCCTTTTATTAAATTCTGGAACAAGTAGGTTAACATCAATCAGTTAGGGTTCCAACTTCGCTCACAACCTTATCTGGTCAAGTTAATGCTCGACCACAATGCGCAACATGCGGCGCAACGGCTCGGCGGCGCCCCATAAAAGCTGATCGCCGACCGTAAAGGCGGAAAGGTATTCGCCACCCATTGCAAGTTTGCGCAGTCGACCGATGGGTATGTGCATGCGGCCGGTTACGGCGGCCGGCGTCAGTTCCCGCTCGCAATGTTCGCGCTGGTTCGGGATTACGCGCACCCATTCGTTGGCGGACGCGATGATGCCGGTGAGTTCATCCAGCGGCACGTCTTTTTTCAGCTTGATGGTCAACCCCTGGCTGTGGCATCGCATGGCGCCGACCCGTACGCAAATGCTCTCGACCGGCGTGGCGGGCTTGCCAAACGCCTCGCCGCGTCCAAGTATCTTGTTGGCCTCGGCGCCGCCCTTCCACTCTTCGAGCGACATGCCGTTGCCCATGTCGGCGTCGATCCACGGTATCAGGTTACCGGCCAACGGCACACCACGAAAGTTTTCCATCGGCAGGGAACCGTCGGTCTGCTTCGCATGCACGCGGCGGTCGATTTCGAGAATGGCGGAAGCCGGATCGGCCAGCAAGTCGCTAACCGCAGCGTTGACCAGCCCAAACTGGCTCAGCAGCTCGCGCATGTGCTGCGCGCCGCCGCCCGAAGCAGCCTGATAGGTCATGCAGGTCATCCATTCCACGAGGTCGTGCTTGAACAAGCCATGCATTCCCATCAGCATGCAGCTCACCGTGCAATTGCCGCCGATGTAATTCCTGATCCCTTTTGCAAGGGCGTCCCTGATGACCGGGAGGTTGACCGGATCGAGCACGATGACCGCGTCTTCCTTCATGCGCAAAGTCCTGGCCGCGTCGATCCAGTAGCCGTTCCAGCCCGCGGCGCGCAGCTTCGGATAAATCGCGCTGGTGTAATCGCTGCCCTGGCAGGTAAGAACGACGTCCAGCGATTTCAATGCGCTAATATCGCCCGCGTCTTTGAGAGGCGCGGCTGACTTGCCGACCGCCGGACCCGCGCCACCGACCTGGGAAGTTGAAAAAAACACCGGCTCGATCAAATCGAAGTCCCGCTCGGCCTGCATGCGCTGCATCAGCACCGAACCGACCATGCCCCGCCATCCGACAAAACCGACCTGCATCATGATTCCGCCTGTGAAACCAATTTCAACGTTTCGAGCATCGCACGCGTTGACGCGCGGCTTACTTCATGGCCGCGATGACGGCGTCGCCCATCTCGACGGTGCCAACCCGGCGCGTTTCAGTCTCGCAGATATCGGCCGTCCGAAAGCCCTGCGCAAGAACCTTTTTCACCGCGGCCTCGATGCGTTGCGCCGGGTCTTCCTGATTGAATGTGTAGCGCAGCATCATCGCCGCCGACAATATCGTCGCCAATGGATTCGCGATGTTCCTGCCGGCGATATCGGGAGCCGAACCGTGCACCGGCTCATACAATCCCTTGTTGTTCGCATCGAGCGAAGCCGACGGTAGCATGCCGATAGAGCCGGTAAGCATCGACGCTTCATCCGACAGGATGTCGCCGAACATATTGCCGGTGACGATGACATCGAACTGCTTGGGGCTGCGCACCAGCTGCATCGCCGCGTTGTCAACGTACATGTGCGACAACCCGACCTGCGGATAGTTTCTGGCGACATCCGTCACGACCTCGCGCCACAGGCGGCTGGTCTCCAGCACGTTTTCCTTGTCGACCGAGCATAGTTTCCGGCTGCGTTTGAGCGCCGCCTGAAACCCGACTTCGGCAATACGGCGGATTTCGGACTCGGAATACAGCATAGTGTCGTAGCCTTCGCGCTCGCCACTGCTGTTGGTGCGCCGCCCGCGCGGTGCGCCGAAATAAATATCGCCGGTCAACTCCCGCAGGATCAGAAGATCGAGCCCCGCAACCAGCTCCGGCTTTAGCGAAGATGCGCCCGCCAGTTCCTCGAACAGAAATACCGGGCGCAGATTGGCGAACAAGCCGAGTTCCTTGCGGATCCGCAGCAGGCCCTGCTCGGGACGCTGGGGTCGCGGCAGCGCATCGTAACGCGGGCCGCCGACCGCGCCACACAGCACCGCGTCGGCCTGTTTGGCAAGTTTCAGCGTCGCCTCCGGCAACGGGTCACCGTGCGCGTCATAGCCCGCGCCGCCGAACGGTGCGGTCTCGATTTCAAGACCAACGCCGTCGCGCCTCAGTGCTTCCAGCACCCTCAGCGCCTGCGCAATGATTTCCGGGCCGATACCGTCGCCCGCCAGTACCGCGATTTTCATGCTTTCAAAACAGCCACGGCTGTTCGCGCTGCCGCTTCGCTTCGAACGCCCTGATCTCGTCGGCGTGCTTGAGCGTGAGCCCGATTTCGTCAAGGCCGTTCAACAGGCTGTGCTTGCGGGATGAGTCGATTTCGAATTTAAGTATTTCCCCGCCGGGCGTAGTCACGCATTGCTGCTCAAGATCGACCACCAGGCGATAGCCGGGAGTCGAGTTGACTTCGTTGATCAGCCGATCGACGGACTTGGCATCGAGCCGTATCAGCAACAGGCCGTTCTTGAAGCTGTTGTTGAAAAAAATGTCCGCGAAGCTGGGCGCGATCACCGCCTGGAAACCATATTGCAGCAGCGCCCACGGCGCATGCTCGCGCGACGAGCCGCAGCCGAAATTCTCGCGCGCAAGCAGGATCTGCGCGCCCCGGTAGCGCGGCTGGTTGAGCACGAAATCGGGATTGAGCGGCCGCTTCGAGTTATCCATGTCCGGCTCGCCGTGATCGAGATAGCGCCACGCATCGAACAGATTGGGTCCGTAGCCGGTGCGTTTGATCGACTTCAGGAACTGCTTCGGAATGATCGCGTCGGTGTCGACATTGGCGCGGGCTAGCGGCGCCACCAGGCCTTCGTGTGACTCGAACTTTTCCATGATCAGCCCATCTCCCGCACATCGACGAAATGTCCCGCGATCGCCGCCGCCGCCGCCATCGCCGGACTCACCAGATGAGTGCGTCCGCCGGCGCCCTGGCGCCCCTCGAAATTGCGGTTGGAGGTCGACGCACAGCGCTCGCCCGGCGACAACTGGTCTTCATTCATGCCGAGGCACATCGAGCAGCCCGGCTCGCGCCATTCAAAACCCGCCTCGACGAATATCTTGTCGAGGCCTTCCTGTTCCGCCTGCCTCTTGACCGGGCCGGAACCGGGCACCACCATCGCCAGCTTGACGCTGCTCGCGACTTTCCTGCCGCGCGCAACCGCCGCTGCCGCGCGCAGATCCTCGATGCGCGAATTGGTGCAGGAACCGATGAACACCTTGTCGATCGCGATCCCGGTGATCGGCGTATTGGGCTCGAGCCCCATGTAATTGAGCGCACGCCCGATCCATTCGCGCTTGACCGGATCGGACTCTGCGGCCGGATCCGGCACGCGGCCATCGATGGTCGTTACCATTTGGGGCGAGGTGCCCCATGTCACCTGCGGCTCTACCGTCGCGGCATCAAGCGTGACCACCTTGTCGAACCGCGCGCCCTCGTCGCTCGTCAGCGTACGCCAGTAGGCGACCGCCTGATCCCACAGCTTCCCCTTCGGCGCAAGCGGGCGGCCCCGCACATATTCGATCGTGGCGTTGTCCACGGCAACCATGCCGGCACGCGCGCCGGCTTCGATCGCCATATTGCAAAGCGTCATGCGGCCCTCCATCGACAGGCCGCGGATGGCATTACCGGCAAACTCGATTGCGTGTCCGGTGCCACCGGCAGTGCCAATCTTGCCGATCACGGCGAGCGCAATGTCCTTGGCGGTAATGCCCGCGCCCAGCTTGCCTTCGACCACGACCTGCATGGACTTCATGCTTTTCGTCACCAGGCATTGCGTCGCGAGCACGTGCTCGACTTCAGAGGTGCCGATGCCGAATGCAAGACAGCCGAACGCGCCGTGGGTGCTGGTGTGCGAATCGCCGCACACCACCGTCATGCCGGGCAGTGTTGCGCCGGTTTCGGGCCCGATCACATGCACGATGCCCTGACGCTGGTCGCGGAACGGAAAATAGGTGAGCGCGCCGTGCTCCTTGATGTTGGCGTCCAGCGTCTCGACCTGCAACCGCGATATCGGGTCCTCGATGCCGCGGTCCCAGTTCCGGGTCGGCGTATTGTGATCAGCGGTGGCAACAATCGACCCCACGCGCCACGGCTTGCGCCCGGCGATCTTGAGTCCTTCGTAGGCCTGCGGGCTGGTGACTTCGTGAACCAGGTGACGGTCGATATAAATCAGCGCCGTGCCGTCGGGTTCCTGCCGGACGAGATGGGTGTGCCACAATTTTTCGTAGAGCGTTTGCGCTGTCATGGTTTGGCTACGTAAGCCCTTGGAAACGTGGAATTATGTCATAGATCGACGAGCCGTGGCCAGCATTACTTGTCAGCGGCGCCGGTGAGCGCGCTGCGCTGATCACCCAGTTGAAACCACAGTATCAGCATGCCGGCGAACGCGTTCGCCGCCACCATCAGCGTAAGATATCTTATTGACGTCGCCCATGAGTGCAGATGGCAGGCTGCTTGCGATAACATCCTAGTTTCGCTTTCGGTCACGGGGAAACCAGCCTTGCGCCGTGGCTTTTTTTGGCACTTCAGAAACGCTAACATGATGCCTTAAGGGAACCTGCCGTGCTAAAGCGGACTTTGTGGATGTCGGCCATTGGTTTAGCTTTAATCGGCATCGCTGCATGGCAGCTAGGGGTACCTCTGCTCGCGCCGCCGCCCACTGCGCGTGCGCCCGTAGCCATCGTTGCCGACGTAACAGGGGAGCCCATCGCGCCCCTACCCGAATCGATACCCCTGGATGCCAGAAAGGTGGCGTTGGGCAACCGTCTTTTTCACGACAAACGCCTTTCCCGCGACAACAGCGTAGCTTGCGCCAGTTGCCATGCTCTGGACAAAGGAGGGGTGGACGGACGACAGCGGTCGATCGGAATTGGCGGACAAACGGTAGCGGTCAACGCGCCGACCGTCTTTAACAGCGGCTTCAATTTCAAACAGTTTTGGGATGGCCGCGCGGAATCCCTCGAAGATCAAATCGACGGACCACTGAACCATCCCATGGAAATGGGCTCCAGTTGGCCTGAAGTCATCGGCAAGCTCAAGAATGACGCGGCCTACGTCTCCGCGTTCGCCAACATTTATCCGGACGGAATTCAAGAAAAAAACATCAAGGATACGATCGCCACTTTCGAGCGCGCCTTGGTCACCCCCAATTCGCGCTTCGATCGATACCTGAAGGGTGAACGCAACGCCATGACCGCGGACGAATTGAAAGGTTACCGCCTGTTCAAGAGCTACGGCTGCATCGCCTGTCACCAAGGCGTCAATATAGGCGGGAACATGTTCGAAAGGCTCGGCGTGATGGGCGATTATTTCAAGGATCGCGGAAATATCGTGCAGGCGGACCTGGGGCGTTTTAACGTGACCAAGAACGAAGAGGATAAATATATGTTCAAGGTGCCCGGCCTGCGCAACGTGGCTCTCACCGCGCCCTATTTTCACGATGGTTCCGCGGCCACGCTGGAACAAGCGGTGACCCTCATGGGCAGATATCAGTTGGGAGTAGTCATTCCCGCGAGCGACGTGGCGCTCATTATCGCGTTTCTCAAAACATTAACCGGCGAATACGCCGGCAAACCGCAATGACGTTCGGCAGGCCATTTCTCATTCAGGCTGGCACCGCGCTGGGCGTCGTCTTGGTGTTGGCGTTTCTCATCGTGAACCTGCGTTCCATCGATACCGCCAAGCACGACCGCCTAACCGCCAACTTAAGCAAGGTGCAAGAACTCGATTCCGAGCTCGGTGAGCTCGTGCTCAAGCTCCGCTACGGCCAGCTCAATAACTATGACCTGCTGGTGGCAACGCTGGAGTGGATCAAGCGGCTCAAGCGCGATCTTGAAACCGGGGAATACGCGATTGCAGGGCAAGGGGACTCTGAAGTCGACCGGGCAATGGCGGAGTTTTCGCGAACTCTGTCAAGCAGAGCGGTCTTGATTGAACAGTTCAAATCCCACAACGCAGTGCTGAGGAATTCCGTTTACTATCTGCCGCTTTCCGTGAAGGCGGTAGCCGCTAACCCGATGGCGCCGGACAAACTGCGCGACACACTGCAAGCCCTGTTGCGCGACGCACTGCTGCTGCAGTTGGGCGCCGCGAAGGACGAGTATGACCAGGCATCGGAAAACCTTGGCCGATTGTTCGAGGAACAGGATAAATACCCGCCACCCCTGCGCGCCGCACTCGATACGGTTATCCGGCATGCACAAAACATCCTGGCCTATCAGCAGAAGATGGATAAGCTGATTCCGCAAATCACTTCAACGCAAGCCCGACACCTCGGCTATGAGCTTAGCCTGGCCTACAACCGGTCATTCGAGCGCGAGTTGACGCGCGCGAATGCTTACCGCTTCGTTCTGCTTCTCGCGTCCATGGGGCTGCTGGCCTACGCGGCTTATGCGTTTCTCCGGCTACGCCAAAACGCGGCGAGACTGGCGGACAGCGAATCGCGATATCGTTCCGTCGTGGCTGCCATCGCGGAGGGTATCGTCATACGGGACAAGGAGGACAGGATCGTCGGCTGCAATGCGAGCGCGGAACGCATACTGGGCCGCTCACTGGACCAGATGAAGGGACTGGTCAATTTTGACCCGGGCTGGCAGCCGATCCGCGAAGACGGCTCTTCTTTCCCGCACCAGGAACGCCCGTCGAATGCGGCGCTCCGCACCGGGCAACCGCAATCCAACGTGGTGATGGGTTTGCGCAAACCCGATGGCGCCGTCCTCTGGCTTTCGATGAGCGCGCAACTGCTGCTCCAGGAAACGGACCTGGCCCCCTCCGGCGTCGTCACTTCGCTGGTCGACATTACCCAACGCAAACAGGCTGAAGAGAACTTGCGCCTTGCCGCCAACGCCATGGATAACACCGCGGAAGGCATCATCGTCTACGACGCGGACAAGCGTATCGTCTACGTCAACAAAGCGTTCACCGCCCTGACCGGCTATACCCCCGAGGAAGCCGCCGGCAAGACGCCGGATTTTCTCCGCCCGAGTCAAGATGACGAGGCTTTTTATTCAGAGTTGTGGGATGGGGTCAAGCAAACCGGCCGCTGGCAGGGCGAGGCGTGGCGGCGCAGGAAGAGCGGGGAAACCTATCCCGAATTGCGCAGCGTCAGCGCGGTCAAGGACAGCACGGGAAGGACCAGCCATTACGTGACGGTGTTTAACGATATCTCCCGATTCAAGGAGTACGAGACACGCCTCCAGTTTCTGGCCTATCACGACGCTCTGACGCATCTCCCGAACCGCGTGCAGCTCCAGGACCAGTGCAAGGAAGCGATGCTGCGAGCGCATCGCCACGGAAAACAGGTCGGGGTGCTGTTCATCGACCTCGATCGCTTCAAGACCATCAACGATTCGCTCGGCCACGCGATGGGGGACCGGCTGCTGAAAGCGGTGGCCGAACGCCTGAAGAAATGCGTGCGCGAAACCGACACCATAGCCCGCGCAGGCGGCGACGAGTTTACCATCCTGCTCGACGAGATCAACGAACCACAAGACGCGGCCGTGGCCGCCGAAAAGCTGCTCAGCGCGCTGTCCAAGCCGTTTACGCTCGGCGACCATGAACTTGTAATCTCCGCGAGCATCGGCATCAGCTGCTATCCGGAAGATGGCGGCGATACACAAATTCTGCTGAAGAACGCCGACGCCGCGATGTACCGGGCAAAGGAGCAAGGGCGCAACGCGTACTGTTTCTTCTCGGCGGAGATGAACGCGCACGCGCTTGAAACCCTGGTCCTGACCAACGGCTTGCGCCTGGCGCTGGAGCGCAACGAACTGTTACTGCATTATCAGCCCCGGGTCGATCTCACTACCGGAAGAATTGCCGGGGTGGAAGCGTTGATCCGCTGGCAGCATCCCGAGCGCGGGCTGATTCCCCCCGTCCACTTCATCCCGCTGGCAGAAGAAACCGGGCTGATCGTGCCGATTGGAGAATGGGTGCTGAAAACCGCCTGCAAACAAATGCGGATCTGGCGGGACTCCAGTATGCCGCACTTCCGGATGGCGGTGAACCTGTCCGTGCGTCAGTTGAGGCAGGCCGAGCTTGCGCAACGCATTGCTTCGGTCCTGAGCGAGACCGGGCTGGACGCGGACTCGCTTGAGCTTGAAATCACCGAAAGCATGATTATGCAAGACCCCGAGGAAACCGTGAAAGTGCTGGCTGAACTCAACGCAATCGGCATCGCCCTGGCAATCGATGACTTCGGCACCGGCTACTCGTCGTTGAGCTACCTGAAGCGATTCCCTATCGACTACCTGAAGATCGACCAGTCTTTCGTCCGGGGCATCCCGGCTGATGCCGATGATGTCGCGATCACCAAGACCATCATTGCCGTGGCGAAGAGCCTCGAGCTGCGGTTGATCGCCGAAGGGATAGAAACGCACGAACAGCTTGCGTTCCTGAAGGCCGAGGGGTGCAAAGAAGGGCAAGGGTATCTTTTCAGCAAGCCGCTGCCCGCAGAAAACCTGGAGCAGCTGCTGCGGGAAAACGGCGCCAGAGGGATTGAGGGATTCGATGTTCGTCCGCCAGAGGTGTAGGATCGCCGGGACGCCATCCGTCCGCTCCGATAAAGCGGTATAAGGCCCCGACGTTTACGTTCCCAGCCGGAGTTTCCACCACAGAATCAACATTCCGGCGAGCGCGCACAACGCCGCGCCGGTGAAGGTGGGCCCCGCGCCCAACCGTTCCCATGCGTAACCCGCATACAATCCGCCGAGCGTGCCGCCGAACCCGAACGTGAGGCTGGTGTAGATCGCCTGGCCGCGCGCCTGGTTGCGGCCGCGGAAGAAGCGGTGCACGTAACCCAATGCCGCAGCATGAAACGAACCGAAGCTCGCCGCATGCAGCGTCTGCGCGAACAGCAACAGAGCCAGGCTGTCGGCGCACCACGCGATGATCGCGAAGCGCGCCGCCGCGAGCGCGAAGCTTGCGATCAGCACCTGACGCAGCGTATACGCGCGGAACAAATGCGACATCCAGAAGAAAATCGCGATCTCACAGATCACGCCGAGCGCCCACAACCAGCCGACCGCGCCTTTGGTGTAGCCGTAGCCCACGAGATAAATCGAGTAGAACGTGTAATACGGACCGTGCGCGACCGCCATCAGCGCGCAGGCGACGATCAATGCAATGACCTGCGGCTGCCGGATAACATGCGCGATCGGCGTGTGATCGTGCGTATGCTCCGCCTGCGGCGCCTCGGGAACCAGCATCAGCGATGTCACGATACCGGTCAGGATTGCCAGCATGATCCACAGCAGCGCGCCGATCGGCAATCGGTCGA
>Ga0080064_1006463_pt1 | contig 12647 bp, 4 predicted proteins | sample Subgrocontami54m_FD_69260 | JGI IMG/M metagenome (GOLD analysis project Ga0080064, IMG submission 69260) | Subsurface groundwater microbial communities from S. Glens Falls, New York, USA - GMW46 contaminated, 5.4 m (SPADES assembly) (version 2) ...
CTTGATGAGGTCCTGCGAGCGCTTTAAAATTTAATGGAATTTTCTTAGATGTATTATCATATGAAATAAATGGAAATTTTTTAATTTCACAGGAAAATTCAAAATGTAAATTTGCCAATGGTTTTCCGAACATTTGCAAATATAGGGCATTGAAGGATAAAAATTAAATTTTTTGTTGTGAGTTCTGTATTAAAGAAATGATAAATCAGAATTTGCTTAATTTAATTCCTTTAAACCCTAGGAATTTATCAAAATGGAAAATTAGATAAAGATAAAGAATGACTCATTGATGTCTAATCATAATTTATAATTAATAAATCAATCATAATTCGTAATTAATTAATCGTAATCCACCATGTTCATTATTCATTATTAAATACATCTTTAAACACAAATATATGATTAATGCAAAAGGCTTCATACCCAGATTTCTTTCGATTGAAGGTGCATCGAAAAGGTCATTCAGAACAGGCAGAGAAAGTGGACTTTCTTTCTCTTCTTGTTCGATCCAAAATATATTGCGAATCCGCTTTCCAATAAAACGAATTCAATAATTCCACGATGTTGCAAAAATAAGACTTTGATCTAAAAAATAAGAAAACAAATTCAGAAATATCTTAGCAATACAAAGGATAATATTTATGTGTGTGTGCGAATAAGTGGTATATGCGCAAGATCATCATGTGCGCAAGATGAATGCGCATAATCTAAGATGAGTTGTGAGCATCTTTATTCAATCAAAGCAAGGTAAATAATACAAGGTAGAAAACTAGTGGAAAGCAAGATGCACCTGAAGAAATTATGTATAACGCAATCCTTTCCTAATTGACTTGATTCCAAGATAGTTGAGCGATCTGGTTGAGTTACCTAGTTGAGCGTGCTAGTTAACCTCGATCGCTCAACTACGTCGCTCAACGACCTGGTTCTAATTGCGCTCCTGTTGCGTTTTTGGACAGGTTTTCAATGCAGCATCTCTTCTACTGGATTGCATTTAGTTTATCAATATAGTACTTGCTTTAGCCATTTCCTAAACAAGTTCAAAGGGAGAGTCTTACCTCAAGCATAATGCCTGACTTACTAACCATGCGTTTCTAATAATCATGATAATTCTATGCTACAAGTATTTTCATCTTATTCTTAAAGAAACCTTGACTGCTAATTCAGATTCCTCTACAATATCTGCTGAATGTTTCAGCCTCATTTTATTCACTTGTCTTATTATTGTTTGGTCGATTCCTCGACAAAATCGAAATCGGACTAATTAAACCGCTTTCAATGCTACCTTGAACACTCGGAATAACTTGCTATAAAACTTAATTCATGCTGAATCAGGTGCATTTCATATGTGAAAGGGAGAAGCCCCATTTTATTTGAGAAGCCCAGAAATGCAGAGTAGAAAAGTGCTGCGAGGAGAAGGAAAGAGGTGTACGAATTAGCAAATAGAAAAGGTGAAGCTGCTCAGCGAAGTGCATCTGAAAGCAGAAAGTGGCAGGTGCGAGAAGGAGAAGAAGTAGAAGGAGCAGCAGCGAATTGCGAGTTGCGATTCGCGCTCGACGAGCAGAACTGAGAACTCGAACCGCACTGAGAAACACCCATCGAAAATCTGCACAACAGAAGTGGATTTTATTAGATAATTTTCTCATTTCTCATATAGGGAATTCATTGAAAGGACAATGGAAAATCAATTTTCAGTGATCAAAAACAAGTGCTGTTTTGGAGGACGGGAGCTCTCGGCCGCAAGAGGTGCTTTTTCAATCAACTTATTTCTTTTCTAATTTCGAGATCGATTGCAAATACAATCTAAGAATGCATGGCTGTTTCTGTTCAATTTTAGAACAATTTAAAAAATTTTATTGAGGAAAATCAGAAAAGAAAACCAATTTTATTTAGCCAGTATTTTAAAAAACACGAGTCCAAAAATGCAAGGTTCGTAGCTTTTAGTCGACTATGTCATCAAGGCTTCCAACGTAAAAACCACAGTGGCTGTTGAGTTTTCAAACAGTCGACAAATGCGATTTATCATTTGCTAAAGTGAGATATCCATTGGCCAGTTATTATTTCATTAATTCGAAAATTTTCAGATGCAGGAAATCAAATGAAAATCAAATTAAATTGTGGTGTTTTTGGAGGTCGGGAGCTCACGGCCGCCAGAACTGCATTTGTATAAACTTGTTAATATGCTATTAGCGTAAAAACAACAGTGGACTTTTGATTTTTCAAACAGTCGAAAAGTGCGGTTTTTCATTTTCAACTGAGAGATATGCATTGGCCAGTTAGTATTTCATCAAATTTAATATTAAATTCTTCTCCTTAACAAAATTTTTGATCTTTCAAAAGCAAAAACATTTGATGATTTTGACGACATTAGACTGCATAGTATCTCGAAGACAATCTGGAATGGGTCGCAATTGGTAATTTGACAATTGTGATTTAAGTATAATTAAAATTTAGAATTTGAAAATCAAAATCTGGCTCGATGCTTAAATAAGAGCAGGTAAAAGAGGATCTGGAGAAGAGTTTGAAACGTGAAATGCGAAGCTCTGGAAACTTTCACAGGTCAGAAAATGTGCATGAATTTGAAGGTGAGAAGCCGATTCGTAAAAAGTGAAAGATGCAGACCGGAACGGATTCGAGAGGCGGCGACTCGTTCGAAATCGACTTCGATCGTGCGAATCGACGAGCCTTCAGAAACAGATGCGACGAGAATAAAAGAAAGTAGAGCGAGTACCGTGAGCAACTTGATGGTCACGGGGGTTCTCTGTTTATAGGTATTTACCAACCCCACCCCCGAGAAGGGGGGGAGCAGAATAGTGAATCATCTACTCAGATGGATGCCTTAATGATTATGAGTCTGAATGGATGAAAGCAGCGAGTAGGAGCTGCTAAAAAGGTGAGCACGAGAGAGGAAAGTGGAGTACTCGAGTAGAAGTGGAGAGCAGCAGAGCAGCAGAGCAGCAGAGCAGCAGAGCGGCGAGTCACGAGTCTCAGACTCGCGAGGCGACCGGCTCTGAAGGCGCGTCGCACGTGACCGCGAACGCGCCGTCGCTCTCCACTCGCTGTGCTCTGCGCTCCTTCAGATGCACAGATTCATACAACTTCGATACACTCGATTGATTTCTATTTCTCCTATTCATAAAGCACAATTCCGTGTGTACAAATATATAATAGTTTAACTCTCCCACCTCTGGGACCCCTAGAACTCGAGCATGAGAACGAGTAGGAGTACTGCGAGGGTGCATTCTCATACAGAATCCGGGAAGTAGCTCAGAAAGTGCCATAAACGAAAGTAGGTGCTGAAAGAGAGTAGAAGATACATCTCTCTGCGAGAAGCGGAGTCCGTTTCGGCGAGTTGAACGAGTGCAGATTCGCTGCGGTCTGCAGTCTGTAGTCTGTATTCTGTGGAGGCGACGAGAAGCCGTCTGCCGGCTGTCGGTTGCGAGTCCCTGTCGGTCGCACCTGCATTGAAATTTGAGTAGAAAATAGATGTGGAGTGAAGACTGTTGAGGTGAAGTGGAACAGAGAAAAGGGATGCGAAGCGAATTTGCGATGGAGGGAAGTGGAAGTGGAGGGTCGCTTTGCGAGCAGGTTCGTCACTTGAACGAGAAACAAAAACAATTATTGGAATGTTTTGCTGTTTTGGTGTTTTGGTGGGTTGAAGCATTTGCCTCAGATTTTAAAGCATTTGCCTAAGATTTTACTCTTTGTACCCAAAACCGTTTCATTAGAAAGCAATTAAAGGAAGGAAAGGTGGGAACAAGCTAAAGGTGGGAACAGGAATATGTACCTTCAACTATATGTATATTAGATTTTGGAATTATTCGTGGTGAGAACAAAAAGAAACCCTAAAAATGATTAATTGCTACCTATTCGCAGAAAATTTTGATATTAGCTAAACATAATTTCAAGAATAGCCAATTGTATAAGAGGATTTCCCAATTGGAAAAGCACCTTTCCTTTTTACCATACATTGGAAGGTCTGATGCCCGAATGGTGACCTGATTTATAGGATCGTTATCTTTTATGCTTCTCTGCGAAAGGTGAGACGGGTACGGGGTACCACTTCCTGCCTGTATGGCAATTAAAAGTATGATATATAAGAAAACGAATCAACTCCCACTCTAATGAAAACGAATCAACCTTATCTAAGCATTATTATCTCATCTCTCTTATCTAATCAATCTAATATCATCAATCTAATCTTATATAAAGGATTGGTTAGTATACCATCAGTAACAATCAGCATTAAATTAAACGGCCCAATTTGGCAATTTGGCTTGCCATGACCGACCAGACGAAACTGACCACTGATAGAAACTTACCACTGATAGAAACTGACCACTGATAGAAACTGACATCTGACCTTAGATAGAAATGTCAAAGAAATTGACATATTTTTGCAACAAATGTTGATTTATCTTAGAAAATTGTCAAAGCTCTTAAAAATAACACTTTTTCTTAAACTTAATATCTTGGGAAAAGTAGCCTCTCTTTTGGTGGATTTGAGGGATTTGACACACCTAGGATTTAGATTCATTGTGTACCCACCGGGTACCTATTTGCCTGGTCTGCACTTCGGGTGTACTGAGGAATGACAGTTAAGAAGGTTTGTCAATTCTGGAATGTGGTTGTGTTCGGAATAGTTCTAGAACAAATCAAAGTGAGCAAACTTTTCTGGAGCGAATTATAATATTGGGAAAATTTTGCACTAGTGGAAAGATATAAGAAAGTATTATAATTTGCTATAGGGGTAAAACCCAACCCATGTTCTATTTGGCCGTCTATTAGAGAACCCTCTCGCTGGGCGATATTTTTGAGAACAAAGATGGTACTTGGCGAAGAAGAGGAATAAAAATATTTACTTATCCAAGTTTGCTTGCTGAGTTTCTCTCATTTCAAATTTCATCAAATCTTTAAAATCTATTTTTAAAGTACTATATTTTTATTATGATTTAGGTATCAAGCCAATTCCGTTTTACATTTAAATTCGTAAAAGCAGACTGGCACCATCGTACCCTCTAAAGTTGAGAGTTGTTTTTAAATTGTGATCAAAAAGGGTAAAACTTGTGTAAATCTTGCAGACTGGCACCTTCGTACCCTAAAGTTGATAGTTGTTTTTAAATTTTGATCAAAAAGGGTAAAAACTTGTGTAAATCTTTAGGTAAATGTGTCATTGATTGATTCTATCCACTTGGAATTACTTACTTCTCATTTCTGAAATAAATTTTGATCCTATTTATGACAGGTTTAAATTTGAACGTTTTTAACTATAAGGAAAGTAAAATATAAAATTATGATTTCTTTGAGTGAGAAATAGGTGATAGTTAAATACACGAGGAATAAGCACGTCAAAATCAAAATCAAAACTAGTGCCTGGTCTGCTCAATTTCCAGTGACACCCGTTCAGTTCGAAATATCACAGTACTGTGCCCAGACAAATTTAGATCCCAGCTGAGCCTAGTTGCGGGTCCCAGTGTTTTCACCATTTGAATAGCCAGTGGAGTGGTTCTCGACACGAAACCGAACGCTTTAGACGAAAAGGCAAAGGTTTCCCTAATACTACAATGATAAAGAAATTTTATAATATCCTGAAAATACAATAATTTCCACAGTTTTCAACATGAGGTTTAGGAACCAATCCTTTGATTTTAGTTATTTTATTCTTAGATTCAAAAGAGACCGAGGTTCAATATTACAAAATTAGCATGCATTTAGTGTTTACCTTGTGATTTATATTATTTTGATTTGGTCCTTTGTAATTTCTTGGGACCTTGGTACCTAAAACATTACAGTCGTGGTAGAAACTCGAATTTTTAATGAAAACTTTATAATTCAATCATAACATTCAAATTTATTAAGAAAATCGTAGAGAAATAAAAGTTTCTATATCAGTTACATGTTCAAGTTCGCAATTAAATTTCCCACTGTCTTCCCACCGTCAACATCCACACAGTACAAAATGGTAGCACCGCCACGGTTTCCAAGTGGGGAAAGTTTAACGAAATAGAAATACACACATCTTCGTTCAGGACGATTTTGATGAGGAATAAATCCTACAGTTGATTGACTCGGAGTATAAAGAAAATATAAAGAGGAGGAAATATTTATAAGGTTGGGATTAATTTTAACTTCCTTATTTTATTAAAGAGCCTTGTATTTTATTTTATAATTTAATCGATCAATATATACCTAATCTGTTTACAATTACTAATATATCTAAGCTTCGAAAGCTTTCTGAGAGGAGAATATTACAATTTTATTTTGACTATCATAATTTTTCAATTGATTATATTTATTTTATACAAAGTTCAATTTGTTTATAGTTTTACTGAAGCGCTAATCTCATAGAGAAATTTATATAATAAAATTAAATTAAATTAAAAAATTTAATGATATTATATCTACTTTATTTTTGCATTTTAGAACAATTTTTGGTTTTCAAAATAATTAAAATTTAAATATCATGATTCAGATTTTTTATTCTGATTTATGTAGTAAATCAATTAGTTTAATTAATAATGGAATAAAAATTTATTTTTATCTTTTATTCTTATTTTTAATTGAAATTAATTATAAGACAATCTTTAAATTTAAGTGAATTTTTAAATTTACCTTTTCTAGTTAAAATAAAATTTAACTCATGGTTGGAATTTTAATAATTATTATAAACTTCTTTCTCTTATATCGAATAAATTGAAGGAATTGATCTGATGACGAGGTTTCGATGAACTCGATCGAGGCATCTCGAAATCTCTCTTTTGAATTTTCTCGAGACATTTTCCTGTTGTGTAATATTTTGCTTGCTTTTTATTTCATGTGCTGTATTCCCATCTTGTAACAAAATGTGCAATTTTAACTTTTGAGATCTCGCAAATATCTTCCAACGAAACTAAAAATTCACCAAATTCACTCTTTTAAGTACGATTAAATGTTTAATGACATTTAAAATATTTTTCTAACTTGATCCTGTCAAAAATTAATTAACCATATTCTAATTATTAATTGTGTAAACTATTTGCAAAATATTATGTACGTTTCACGAATTCTTTATCTGCTTAAACCATTACTGAGAAAAATAGCATAAGAAATGGGAAAATAACAATGTCAGAAATTGTTCATGCAAGCGATGGATTATTGTGAATTTCAGAGTCTTTGACCATCTTCAGAGCATTATTGAAAACTGGTTGAGTTTGGACTGACAGGATCTCACTCTTTAAAATGATTCTTCTCTGGAAAACTATTTTTTTCTTAAATTAGTTAAAAATCCAGATTTCTTTCAAGATTTAAATTTTTGCATCTATATGATCTGCATTTCCTATAGGTTTTTAATTGGTCTAATTCCTATTAATTAAATTTACTTTAATTTTGCTACATAATTTTCCTAAGGTTTTGAAATAAAAAACATTTATAAGAAAAACTAACCTGGATAACAAGTTTCTCTGTGGATAATTACAACTCTATAAGAACATCTTTCTAATACGAAGGCCGAAACAAGTGAATTATTTCTTGAATTGTGAGATAATTAAATCAGTGAAACCATAAATTCTCAACTTCAAACCTTTTGTCTCTACACTATAGACTCAAACGCCCACAGTTCCCTTGACTGTGGATCCGCTATCTCTGAACATGACCCCGTGCTTCACAAAGGAGGATGTAGCAGTGGCGATCAGCGTCGATGAGAGCCATACTGATCGGAATTCAACTGTCCCTGTTGTAGGCAGCTAGTCAGACCGTTGGCTCTGCCGGTGCTGGACTTGTGTCTGAGCAGTGTGAAGAGTCTGAAAAGACAGGCTTTAGACATCTGGTTCTACAAACAACATCCTAACATCAAAACTTTCTCTATTATATTAATTAGATGCCATTTTATTTATTCTTCATTGTAAAGTGTTCGCTTGTTGTAACATGAATGGTTGATAGTGCGATAAAAATCATGTATGAAAGGATTAATATAATTTAACGAAATCGTTATATAAGAAACGATGAGAAAAAAATAGTATGTGATGTGAACTTCCATAAAAAACAGTAATCATCATCAATGCCTCAAAAATTCGTCCGTAGCTAAATCAGTTTTCACGTCCTAAAATATTGGGCTCTCATCTTTATGGAAAAGGACTTATCGGTTTTAAATTTTTAAAGGGATTAATTATTTTACCCTGTTAAACTTTCAAAGTGATCTTGATGCATCCAAAACCAATTATGCTCGACGCAAGAAGTAAAATTCTAATCTGCCCCAGAATCCAAATTGGAACCCCAAATTATTACAGGACACAGTGGCGTCACCAAAGGGTGGGGGGCAAGAGGGGTCTTCCCCCCTCCCAAAAAAACCCTTTTAAAATGAAATTCTGCAACCCAAAAAATTTTGGTGTAATCAAGTATAATGGTAATTTTTCCTACTTATTCAATGTAAGCTAACATTTTTTATTAAAAATTACATTTTCCCAATCGAATTTTGCAAAAAAAATTAAAGTTTCGGAGGCTTCGCCCCCCGAACCCCCTTGCATTTTAATCACTTTAATAAAGTTATCCTTCATTTATAAATTTCTTTTAATTCATTACTAGATTCCTACGCCATTCTATTAAAAGATCTTGAATTTGATTCAGAACAAGCTTGCTTTTATTCAATAGTTAATGAACAAGGGCGCGGGGGAGGGGTATGTTGGGGTGCTCTAGCCTCCCCCCTCCCCGAAATTTTCTGTAATATTAGTAAAGGAGAAAAATCAAAGGAAAAATGAGGAAAAATGAAAAAATTTATAAAATTTCAATAGTTTCCATAAACGTATATATATAAATTTTCAAAAGTGTCGGGAGGGCTTTGCCCCCCGAACCCCCCATTTTAAATATTGTATGTTGAGCTTGATTTATATCCAAGTATCATTTATCAACCTTTCAATGTTGTAGCAAGGCCTTATAAGTTTTATTGGTTTTATATTAATCAGCATGCTTTCAAAATATCAAAGTTTTACTTGAAAATTTAGTGTTAAATTTCAAAACTTCTCCAGCATCGGGGGTTCTGCCCCCTGAACCCCCCGTTTTATTTTCCCCATAATCAACAAATTTTTGCCCCCCGTTTCCCGCCCCCCCCCCCCAACCGCAAAGTCCTGGTGACGCCACTGACTGTAAGTCAATTTAATTTGTCAATTTTTTCTGATGACGATAGATTTCTAGTTCGTTGTATGTTGAACCCTGGTTTCGAGAAAACGGGGAATCCTTGCAGATTGCTTGTACGATTGAAAACTTCACGTTTTGTGGGATGAAAATTTGCTGAGTCTATAGGTTCTTTGGTCAACAATTGCTGTTTTCGGTAAATATTAACTCAAGTTTTCTAGGTATACCAATAAAGCGAAATCTATTTTAGTAATTTTATTTTCACGTATTTTAGAAAATTTTTACTTACTTTAGCCAGTTTTTGTCTTTATCCCATAATGTTATATTGTTCCTTTAAAAAGTAAATCGAAAACAAAAAATCTTTGAATTTTAAGAAAGTATTTGATAGCATATGTAAATTATCTAGATTTATTTATATTAATATTAATATAATTTATCTATATCTAAATTTATTTATTTGGCTTGATTCGCATCGCTGGAGTATACGAACAATTATCCAGAAATTATTCCAAATCAGAAATATAACAGTATAAACAAGAAATGATTTAAGCGAAATAAAAGTTTTACATTAAATCGAGAATTTTCAAACTTTGTAGATGGATAAATTACTCATTTAGACCATATCACAGATTAATAATGGACGAAAATATAATTAAATTAAGTAAAAGGACATGTAATTTTCCAGTTGTAACTAATTTACATATATCAGAGTGAATGAGAAAAGAAATGTGTCTCAAAAAAACACTTAATTCAAGAAAATTTTAAGACAGGATTTGAAAAATTTCCGGACAGTGCTTTTTTAAGTGCAATCGGCAGTTGTTGGGAAAGATATAGATGGACAGGCATTTTATTATACTAAAATTCTACTGCGTAGAGTTGGCCCAACGTTTCCGAGAAGATAAATCAAACCCGAAACTCGAAGCGTAAGAATCTTTCAGCCAATTTGAATTTGTTCACAGAAATTTGAATACAATAGATTTTATTATAATAGAGTTAAACGTTGCATAAAGATGAAATTATTAGACGAAAAATACTAAAGTTTTATTGATTTAGGACCGTCTTTTTAGGAAAACTTAATGAAAATTTAAATTTTCTCCCAAACAAACAGTATTAACAATCAGTTTGAGGAATTGAAAGGACTGAGACAGTAATTTACCCAGACTTTTTGGTTTGCGAAGCTGGAAGGGAAATTTTGGAACCTAATTGAATAACCAAACACACAAAAAACACAAAGCCAAATTTCGATTTTTTAAGAAAAATTCACATAATCTTTCTCAAAATTTCTACTATTTCGGGGGGGGGGGTAGATAAATCCCTGGGCGTATTGGGTATAAACAATATTTTCCTTGGCGAGTGCCTCCCCCTCTACCCTCTGCCCCTCGTTTCTAGAAATACTTAGTTGGTAGATAAATTATTTACCAATCTCGAAAATGTTAGTTTTCCTTTCATTTTGTTAAAAACCATATTAAAATCCAAATTACTTGATTTTCTCATAGAATTTTGAGAAATTCGGCGATATTTTATTGCATTTTGCATTGTAGAGATCCGTAAAATTAAATATTTAATTTTCCTTGACCAATTTGGGCGCCTCGTCTCCTCCTTACGAAAATCCTCGATGTATATCTGTATATAATTGAAGATATGAGGTTCGAAATTCAAAAAAAAGTGTTGAATACTAATTTGAATTGATTAATACATATTCATATATGTATGGGTTCATTGGTAAGAAGTTATCGAGAGGCTAAAGTTTTGAAGTGTCACTTAATCTGAACTCAATCAATCTTATCAAAAAAAGAGCGATTCAAATCAAGAAAGGAATAGATGAAGAATCAGAGTGGACAGCCAGCGACGTGCATCTGCATGTGTTTGAGATACACACGAGGAACGAGGGTTTGCGGGTCCGTATGAATCAATGAGGGGAGTATGTTGCTGATGCATCTGGTACAGTACGGATTCGTGGGGATCGGTGTGAATCCAGAACTGGCCAACATTTCTGCTGCTCCTGCGAGTCCGCCTGTCTGAGCGAATTCACTTGCCTGATGCTGGTCGGGCTGGTGCATATGCATCTGCATTTCCTCTCTCGGTTGATCTGCTTCTTTATTGCAGGGTTGCGAATTTGCAGAAGGGAATGGGTTTTGGAACTGTTGATATGAGGTCACACAATTCGCATGGGGCTGATAACCTGCAGAGTTGATATTAGAATTACTTTGCGAAATGTTATTTTCATGACCATGAGAATGAATCCCCTTTTGATTCATAGCCGGCGAGGAGAAATTCATGTTCTCGGAGAAAAATCGAGTGTGCCGAAACTGTTCAACCCGCATCGCTGATGCCATTTGACGCTTCCATTTTGTTCTAGAAATTGAAAACAATTTTAGTTTTGCTTACATATAATTTTATTGTTTGATTAGGCTTAAGTGCTCCAAAAGGATGAATGAGAAAATATGCAGTAAATCTTTTGTGATGTTCCAATTTCAACAATTTTTGCTACCTAATTAGTGTCATTATCACCAGTTTAATGCCTTGGGTGAGAATAAAGAAATGAAAGCTATAATTCCACAATGAAGTGTGCTTAATAACATGTGATGAATTTGAAGAGCTATTTTCAAAATGCATTCTATTACTTCAAAGAATCTCAAGACTTTCAACCAAAAGTTAACTCAACCAAATACAAAAGGTAGAATTATTCCTTCTTTAGTCTTAAAACTTTTTCTAAATTATAAAATTTAATTTTGAAACTCTGTATCTTATAAAATACATTTACAATGTCTTTAGCAATAAAATTTAAAAAATAAATTATTGAAATAGAAGGTCTAAGTGATCTCAAAAAGCTATCGTCTCAGTTATCATTCCAATTCTGCTCAGAAAGTCGGGAGAAATAATTCGATACTTAGTTTATCTTTATTTAATTCTAATTAAAGAGTTACGCAAACTCCTACAAATCTCCCAATTTCATTGCATGATAAATTATATCGGATCCATTAATGTTTTAAATACATGTATGTAATACATGTATTTTAGTGTGTGATAGTTTCTAGGACACGGAATGTTGAATAAAAATGCCTATACTCCATAAAGCATACCTTCGGTTTTGGTACCAAGTCCTATTTTATCAAAAATAGAAATTATTAAGGAAATTATTAAATTCTTCACTTAAGGCTTTGAAAAATGGAAAAATGGAACAATATTTTACAATAAATACAATATAAAAAATTAGAAAATACTTGATCTGCGTTTCGGACAGCCCAAGAATTGTAGCCAGATCTGCTCTGTCCGCAACCGCCAGATACTTCCGTCCAGAAAAGTTCCTTTCAAGCGAAGTCAGTTGTGAAGCGGTGAACGCTGTTCGACGGCGACGAGACTTTTTGATTGTTGAGGATCTTGGAAAGTGGAGGTTCTGCGGTGGTTCAGAGAGTGATTTTGTTGATGGCGACTGGAGACACTCGTTCTGGTCTTTGGAAAGCAGTTGCTGCGAGTTTGATGATGAAAACTGTGGAAAAATTTTATTTTGCATTGCTGAAAAAACATTGGCCTGAGAACTTGAC
>Ga0080064_1006465_pt1 | contig 12641 bp, 7 predicted proteins | sample Subgrocontami54m_FD_69260 | JGI IMG/M metagenome (GOLD analysis project Ga0080064, IMG submission 69260) | Subsurface groundwater microbial communities from S. Glens Falls, New York, USA - GMW46 contaminated, 5.4 m (SPADES assembly) (version 2) ...
TCGGCGGTGACCGTAATTTCTTCCCGCACCGGGTTGATCGTCAATTCCACCTTTGCGTCCCCCGGAATTTCCGCCGCCACGGCGCGGTCAGCAAATCCTTGTCGAGAGAGCTTGACCAGATACTGCCCCGGCGAGACGACCTCAATTACGCAGCGGCCATCTCCGCCGGTGCTGGCGGCAGCGACAGCAACCCGCTCTGCGTTGTATACCGATACCCGTACATCGGCAAGTGCGTTTCCGGCAGTGTCGACGACCACAACCCGAAGGGGCTCGCTGGCCTGAGAAAGTCCGATTAGAAGCAATAGTGCCACCACGAATCGCATTAATCCCAGTGTATCGAACTCGCCAGACCACAGACGCGTTTCTGCGACTTGCGCGCCTAAAACGCGGCTACAATATCAAGGCCCCGATCGACAATCACGGCCTGGAAGACAAGTGTTCCCCACCCGGCAAGGCGTCCAGGAAACCACCTGAAAGATCTCAGCAACAAAGACAGCCAGTGCATTGTGGGGGAGGGCGCCATGCCGATCAAGCAGATCTTTCGCCGAACTCAAGAAGATGAAATTCGTCGACGGCGTGATGCTCGAATACGAAATCGACGCCCGCAACCCGCTGCCCGGGATGGTGACCTCGTTCGCCAGCATGCGCAAGACGCTCGGCGCGCTGAAGAGATGGAAACACGAAACAAGCGCCGCGGGCCCCGACTACTGTAGAATGGAAAGTTCGGGCCGTGGCGCAGCCTGGCTAGCGCGCTTGCTTGGGGTGCAAGAGGTCGCGAGTTCAAATCTCGCCGGCCCGACCAGCCAAATCAGAGGGCTCTACGCCAACAATGGAGGCAGACCCCAAACCAAGACTGATCAACCACATAATACCTTGACTCTGATTCTGTAGTTTTCGAAGTTGCGGAAACCGTAGGCTTGACGGGTAATGAGTTCAGTCTTGTGTATGTCCGTCAAGATAGGGGGCCCAATGCCGCCTGCGCGGGCGTGTTAACATCCGGAGCTTGGCGTCAGCGATCTGGGTATCGTCCTTATGGGCTTCCTTCCTTTACTGCGGACTTCATCAACTCGCCAATACGTAGTGATCGGCCCCAAACGGTTGCCGCCTCAGTCTTGCGACGGCGAATCTGGATAGATCGGCCCGAAAAGATCCGCACTTCCGTTTTCCTTCCACAGTCTTTGTTGACTGTTTCTTTCCGCTCCCTTTTTCGCTTCTAAGGCGTCAGAAAGGGGGCCGCCGTGCGCGGCGATGCTCGGGACGGCGTTCTCCATAAACTGAAGGCTGAGTCTGCGATGATATTAGGGATGTCTTCCACCAACACTCTGCTGGATTTGATCCGGAGCGCTCCAGCAACGAACACAGCAATTGTTCTGCCCGAAGCGGGAATTCAGGTTTCCTACCACTCCTTTCGCGAGCAAGTGCAAGGGATGGCGGACGCTCTCGCCTCCCTTGGCGTTCAGCCGGGCGACCGTGTGGCGACGAGCCTGCCCAACGGTTTGGCGGCGATTGTGAGCTTCATCGCTGCTTCCGTTGCCGGCACGGCCGCGCCGCTGAACCCTGGTTACCGGGAAGATGAGGTGAGCTTCTATCTGGAAGACACCGCCGCGAAGCTCCTACTGGTGCCGCCGGATGGCCAGGCGGATGCGCGGAAAGCCGCCGAATCGCGGGGCGTTCCCGTGTATTCGCTGGAGACCAACGACAAGGGTTTCGTTCGCATAGCAGGCGCGCCTTCCGGTAAAACGGCAGCCCCGCCATCGCCGGATGACACGGCGTTGGTGCTGCATACGTCCGGTTCCACGGGACGGCCAAAACGCGTGCCGATCCTGCATCGCAACCTGGCGGCCTCCACACGCAATATCGTCGAAACCTATACGCTGACTGAGAATGACGTGTCGCTGTGTGTGATGCCGCTGTTCCACGTGCATGGGCTCGTCGCCTCCACGCTTTCGACTTTGCTATCCGGTGGACGGGTCGTCGTGCCAAACAAGTTCAACGCGCTGACGTTTTGGCGCACTGTGCGCGACACCAAGGCGACCTGGTATTCGGCCGTGCCCACCATTCACAATCTGTTGCTTTCGCGCGCTGGTGAAACGAGGCCCGATGGCGCCGAAGGCCTGCGTTTTATCCGTTCGTGCAGCGCCTCGCTGCCGGCCGAGATGATGGAAAAGATGGAGCGCATTTTCGGCGTGCCGGTGCTGGAGGCATACGGCATGACCGAGGCCTCCCACCAGATGTCTTCCAATCCGCAGCCGCCGCAAGCGCGCAAACCGAGCTCGGTGGGCAAAGGCACCGGTGTCGAGATCGCCATCATGGATGATGCCGGAAGCATGCTGCCCACAGGCACCCCCGGTGAAGTAGTCATCCAAGGCCCGAACGTGGTTGCCGGCTATGAAAATAACCCGGAGGCAAACGCGAAGTCTTATACGAACGGCTGGTTCCGCACCGGTGATCAGGGTTTCCTTGACGCCGAAGGCTATTTGACGCTGACCGGCCGCCTCAAGGAGTTGATCAACCGCGGCGGTGAAAAGATTGGTCCTCGCGAAATCGACGAAGTGTTGCTGGCCCACCCCGCCGTGTCCGAGGCCGTTTGTTTTGGAGTGCCGCATCCGGGCTGGGGCGAAGAGGTGGAAGCCGTCGTGGTCTTCAAGGAAGGCGCGAAAGACACGCCGGCGGCCGATGTGATGGCTTTCTGCAAGGAACGTCTGGCTGAATTCAAACGGCCGAAGAAGATCCACATAGCGGACTCGATTCCGCGTACGGCCACAGGAAAAATCCAGCGCGGCAATGTCGGCAAGGCGTTCAGTGGAGCCTAACCCATGCACACCCTGATCGTGGGGGCGGGCGCGATAGGCGGCTACATCGGCGCCTGCCTGGCGCGCGCGGGCAGGGATGTGACCCTGTTTGCCCGTGGCCCGCATTTGGCGGCCATGCGCGAGAGCGGCCTAACCGTTCTTTCCGCCGAGGGCGATTTCTCAGTGCGGCCGAAGCTGGTGGGCGATCTCACCGAAGCCGCCCATGCCGATGTGATTTTCATCTGTGTGAAGGCGCATGGCCTGGCCGCGTTGGCGCCCCAACTCAAGCCGCTCATCGGACCGGACACCACGGTGGTGAGCACGCAGAACGGCATCCCCTGGTGGTACTTTCAACTGGGCGCAGGCGAACATCTGGGGCTACACCTTGAAAGCGTGGACCCCGGCGGCGTTATCGCTTCCTCCATCGACCCCGCGCGAGTTGCCGGCTCCATTGTCTATCTCGGCGCCGAGATCTCCGCGCCCGGCGTCATTCGCCACACGGAGGGGAACCGCATCTCACTCGGTGAGCCCGATGGCAGCCGCTCGGACCGCTGTCGCGAGATCGCCGCCGCATTGATTCAGACCGGCCTGCGTTGCCCGGTCACCGCCCGCATACGCAACGAAATCTGGGTGAAGCTGCTCGGCAACGTCGCCTTCAATCCCCTCAGCGCGCTCACACACGGCACACTGGCACAGATGGCGCGCGACCCCCGCATTTGCCCGGTCGTCCGTAATATCATGGCCGAGGTCGAAGCGGTGGCCAACCGGCTTGGCGTTGAGATTCCGATTTCGATCGAGCAGCGGATCGCCGGAGCGGAAAAGGTCGGAGAGCACAAGACATCCATGCTGCAGGATTTGGAAGCAGGCCGGCCAATGGAGCTGGAGCCGGTTGTGGGCGCCGTGGTCGAACTCGGCGAAAAGCTCGGCATCGACATGCAATATACGCGTGCAGTGTATGCGGCTACGAAAATGCTCGATTCGAATCTGGCCGCTCAGCGATCCAGGAGGAGTTAATTATGAACCGCTGGTTTCGGTTGGCCGCCGCGGTCTTGGCGATGATCATGATCGGCAATCTGCAGTACGCTTGGACTCTGTTCGTCCAGCCGATGATGGGCGCAACGGGTTGGAAGTTGTCTGAGGTGCAGTGGGGATTCACTGTTTTTATCGCCGTGATGACCTGGGCCATGCCCCTCGCCGGCTGGTTGATCGACCGAATGGGCCCGCGTCTGTTCATGACGATGGCGGGCCTCTTGTGCGGTTTTGGGTGGGCCAGTCTGGGCAGTGCGAAGACCCTGCCCCAGTTTTATGCTCTGTATGCCGTGGCGGGTCTGGGGAATTGCTTCGTGTACTGTTGTTCCACGGCGCTGGGGTTGAAATGGTTCCCGGACAAGCGCGGCATTGCGAGCGGGCTCATCGCCGCCGGCTACGGCTCCGGCGCAGCGTTGTTCAACTCGGGTTTCGCCAACCTCATCAAGACGCTCGGACATCAGACGACTTTCCTCTATTCGGGAATCGCGCTCGGCGTCGTGGTGCTGATCGCGGGCCAGTTCCTCGCGTATCCGCCGCAGGGCTTCATACAGGCGCCGGCGAACGTGAAGTCGCCCGTGCGCAGGCAGACCGAACAATTCAGTTCGATGGAGATGCTCGCAACACCGCAATTCTACGTGCTCTTCCTTATGATGCTGGCCATCGGTATTGGTGGGTTGATGGCGACGGCGCAGGTGGCTCCCGTGGCGCGCAACTTCGGCGTGGGCGCGACAGCACTAACCATTGCGCTGACCTTGAATCCGCTGGCGAACGGAGTGGCCCGCCTCGGTTGGGGTTGGATCTCCGATTCGTATGGCAGGGAACGCACCATGGCGCTGGCTTTCGGACTGCAGGCGATCTTCCTGGCAAGTGTGGCGATGTTTGGGCGTATGAGTGATGCCTGGTTCGTCGTGACCATGGTGCTGGTGTTCCTGACGTGGGGTGAACTCTATGTACTGTTCCCGACGGTTTCGGCTGACATGTTTGGCGGTAAGAACGCTGCTTCTAATTACGCGTTTCTTTACAGCACCAAGGGACTCGCCTCGATTCTCGCCGGCGGCCTGGCCGCGCAACTATTCGAGAAGACGGGAACCTGGAACTACGCCTTCTACGGCAGCGCGACCCTGGCTTTGCTCTCGGCCCTGGGGGCATTGGGACTCCGCAAGATGCCGTTGCCTGTCAAAAGAGGAGCCTTGCCAACTTCCGGCGCCGCTGTGAGGGAATCCAAAGTGGTGTAAGGCGTGGCCCCTGGGTAGCGGCCTTTCGACACCCCCACCTCGCCTCGAATTTGATTCTTCTCATGACCCCTTGCTATCGTATGTAGGCGGAGACGCCTTTTGTCCCACGGGACTGGAGCGGATTCGTGATGTCTACCTGTCCCGGAGGACCATGTCATATATGGTGAATAGCTTCCTTGTCGAAGTGTCCAAGTGCATTCGACGCGTTACGCCGGCTGCGTTGCTGGCCATCGTTTTCTCGGCCGCCGCTCTTGCCCAGGGGCACGGCGGTGGCGAGGCCAATCTGGTGTTGCCGGATCTGGACCAGGCCACTTTTCTCGGCTCCTATGGTGGCCGCAGCCTGCTGATGATCGGGCTGGTGGTCTCGGCGCTCGGTCTGGCATTCGGATTGGGAATCTCCCGTCACATCAAGAATCTTCCCGTCCACTCCTCCATGCTGGAAATTTCGGAATTGATCTACGAAACCTGTAAGACGTATCTCTTGACGCAAGGCAAGTTCCTCCTCATCCTGGAGATTTTCATCGGCAGTGTGATCGTCTTCTACTTCGGATTCATGCAGCATTTTGATGCCGGGAAGGTGTTCATCATCCTTTTATTTAGCTTGGTCGGCATCGCCGGCAGCTACTCGGTGGCCTGGTTCGGCATCCGCGTCAACACCTACGCCAACTCCAGGACCTCGTTCGCCAGCTTGAAAGGAATGCCGTTCCCCTGTTACGCCATCCCCTTGCAGGCCGGCATGAGCATCGGCATGATGCTGATCAGCGTGGAACTCCTCCTCATGCTGTTCATCCTGCTATTTATTCCGGGCGATTACGCCGGGCCATGCTTCATCGGCTTCGCCATTGGCGAGTCCTTGGGCGCGGCAGCCCTCCGCGTGGCCGGCGGCATCTTCACCAAGATCGCGGATATTGGTTCGGATCTCATGAAGATCGTTTTCAAGATCAAAGAAGACGACGCGCGAAATCCAGGCGTGATCGCGGACTGTACGGGAGATAATGCCGGAGATTCAGTAGGACCTTCAGCCGACGGCTTTGAAACCTACGGCGTTACCGGCGTCGCATTGATCAGCTTCATTCTGCTCGCCGTGAAAGAGCCTCTGGTGCAGGTCCAATTGCTGGTCTGGATCTTCGTGATGCGCATCATGATGGTGCTGGCCTCGGCCGGATCCTACATCATCAATGACTGGATCGCCAAGGCGCGCTATTCAAATCTGAAAAAGATGAACTACGAAGCGCCCCTTACTTCGCTGGTCTGGTTGACCTCCTTGATTTCCGTCGGCCTCACCTATCTCGTCTCCTCGATGATTATCCCCGACCTCGGTGGGGACAGCAGCCTTTGGTGGAAGCTTTCCTCCGTCATTACTTGCGGAACTCTCGCCGGCGCCATCATCCCGGAGCTTGTAAAGGTATTCACTTCCACCGAATCCCGCCACGTCAAGGAAGTGGTGACATCCTCGCGTGAAGGCGGAGCCTCGCTCAACATTCTCTCGGGCCTGGTAGCCGGAAATTTTTCCGCCTACTGGCTCGGCATGGCGATTCTGGTCCTCATGAGCATCGCTTTTGGGGTGAGTACACTGGGCCTGGGCAGCTTAATGGCGGCCCCCGCCGTATTCGCCTTCGGGTTGGTGGCGTTCGGATTTCTTGGTATGGGACCCGTTACCATCGCGGTGGATTCCTATGGCCCGGTCACCGACAATGCCCAGTCTGTGTATGAACTTTCCCTGATCGAAGAGTTGCCGGGAATTCGAGAGGACCTGAAAAGGAACTTCGGCTTTGACCCGGACTTTGAACACGCCAAGCAGCACCTGGAAGAGAACGATGGCGCTGGCAACACTTTCAAGGCAACAGCCAAGCCCGTCTTGATCGGCACTGCCGTGGTCGGCGCCACCACCATGATCTTCTCCACCATCGTGATGCTGACCAATGGGCTGACTTCGGATTTGGAAAAGCTTTCCATCCTGCATCCGCCGTTCCTGCTGGGATTAATCGCCGGCGGGTCTGTGATCTATTGGTTCACCGGAGCCTCCATTCAAGCGGTAACCACCGGCGCCTACCGGGCAGTGGAATTCATCAAGGCCAATATCAAGCTGGAAGGCGTAACAAGGGCCTCGGTGGAGGATTCCAAGAAAGTCGTGGAGATTTGCACGCAGTATGCGCAGAAGGGCATGTTCAACATCTTTCTCACTGTCTTCTTCGCCACGCTGGGTTTCGCGTTCGTGGAACCTTTCTTCTTCGTCGGCTACCTGATTTCGATTGCGCTGTTTGGTCTGTATCAGGCCATCTTTATGGCCAATGCAGGGGGAGCCTGGGACAATGCAAAGAAGATTGTCGAGACCGATCTGAAGATGAAGGGAACCCCGCTCCACGAGGCCACCGTGGTCGGCGATACCGTGGGAGATCCGTTCAAGGACACCTCGTCGGTGGCGTTGAATCCCATCATTAAATTCACCACTCTGTTCGGGTTATTGGCTGTCGAACTGGCCGTGTCGCTGGCCCGTGGCCAGGGTCCCGCGATGGGCGCGGTCCTGGCCGGCGTGTTCCTGCTGATTTCCGCCTTTTTCGTTTACCGGTCTTTTTACGGCATGCGCATCGACGCGTAAATTTTGGCACGCTCCACTGCCTGTCAACTACACATCGTCTTCGGCTAGAATGTACCAGTGATGCTAGCATTCATGCTGTGCCTGCTACAGCTCGCGCCGGCGCCCAAACCGCCAGCCTCCGCTGAAGCCGATCGAGTACGCGCGGACCGCCTGTTGGCGCAGGGCAACGCGGTCGAGGCTATCGATGCTTACTCGGCGGCCTGGCAAGCCGGCCTTCATCATTCCTCCGTGCTCAAAGGCCGCGGCCAGGCGCATCTGCGGTTGGAGCATTGGAATGAGGCCATCACGGACTTTGATGGAGCGCTCCGCCTTCGGCTGAATGATGCGGATGTTTGGAGGGACCGCGGCATTGCGAAAGCGAAGCTGGGCCGCTACCAGGATGCGATAGAGGATCTCGACCGCGCCATTCTACTGAAGCCCGATGATTGGGAGTCCTATGTGGAGCGGGCTTCCGCTCTGGGCAACGCGGGACTGTTTGCGCGCGGCCTGCTGGACCTGGACAAAGTGCTCCAGGCACAACCGGATAATGTGCGCGCCTTGTCTCTGCGCGGAGCTGCCCACTTCATGCTGGGAGATCACCGGAAGGCGATTGAAGACTACAGCGCCGCTCTCCAACGGGAACCCGGCGACATGCGTTTACTGCTGGCGCGCGGTGCTGTCTTTGCGCGGTTGGGGGAGCACCTGAAGGCTTTCGCGGATCGCGATGCGGCGGTGAAGGCGGACCTCACGCTGGCCGAAGCCTACATCGCCCGTGGCGGCAGTCATCATCAGCTCGGGGAACACAACAAGGGGTTGGTGGACCGCACCACGGCCATTCGCCTGAACCCCAGGCTGGCCTCCGGCTGGGCGGCGCGCGGGAACGCCTACTTTCTTCTTGAGCGCTACAGCGACGCTTTGGCCGATTTACGGGAAGCCGTACGGCTGGCCCCCGCCGACACAGCTTCGCTTGACCTAATGGAAAAGGCACGTCAAAAGTTGGAAGCGCCACGGGTAGCCGCGGTGCCCCCTCCCGCTCCCGAACCTGCACCCGCTCCCGTGCCTGCTCCTGTGCGCACCGAACAGAACGCCTCCGGCACTCCCGCTCCGGCGCCGCGCCAAGTTCTCGCCGAGCCGAATCCGAAGGAAGCGGAAGCCTACCACCGGCAGGGACGCCTGTTCATCCAACAGGGAGCGTTTGAAAAGGCCGTTGAGGAACTTACCAAAGCGATAGCGGCCAAGCCCGACCACGCTTTGGCGTTGAATGCTCGAGGATTCGCGTTTCTTCAGTTGAGACAAGCCGGCAAAGCCGAACAGGACTTTACCGCGGCCATTGCCGTAAATCCCTCCTATGCAAACGCGTATCAGAATCGTTCCGCGGCTCGACGCCTGGCCGGCAACAAGGCCGGATCGCTCGAGGATGCTGAAAAAGCAGCATCCCTGAGCAAGACGCAATAGCTCCCCGCCATAGAAGGATAAATCTTCTTTTTGAGCCGGTATTGAGATACGATGAATACACTATGTCACTTCAAGGGTTATTGCTCAGACTAACAATTCTGCTTGTTTCGCTGTCTTTCACCTCCGGCGTTTCCTTCGCCCAGGTGCTCTACGGCACACTCAACGGTTCGGTTGTGGATTCATCCAACGCCGCCGTTCCCAATGCCAGGGTGGATGCGGTCAACACCGCCACCGGTATCTCCCGCCAAACGGCAACCGATGAACGCGGCGCTTTCCAGATGAACGATCTGCAGGCCGGCTCCTACAAAGTAACCATCTCCGCGCCTTCCTTCAGCACACTTATCCAGGAAGGGGTGGTCATCGTTACGAACACGATTCGCCGAATCGACGCACGCCTCCAGGTGGCGCAGGTCAATGAAAGCGTCACCGTGGACGCCTCCGCGCTTAGCCTGCAGACGGATCGTGCCGACGTTAACAACCAGATCACCAAGACCCAGGTGATGAACCTCCCCTTTAGCGGCAACCAGGGGCGGAACTTTCAGAATCTCTACAGGCTTCTACCCGGCTTTTCCCCGCCGGTTGAGTTGCACTCGGATGCGGGCAATCCGCAGCGCTCGCTCGGCACCAACGTCAATGGCGCATCCTACTCCAACAACAACACGCGTCTCGACGGCGCCACAGTGAGCTACCCCTGGCTTCCACACATCATCGCCTACGTACCTCCCGCCGAAGCCATTGAAGCCGTCAACCTCGTTTCAAACTCGTTCGACGCGGAACAGGGCATGGCCGGCGGCTCCGCCATCAACGTCTCCATTAAGTCCGGCACCAACCAGTTCCATGGCTCGGGCCACTGGTATCACACCAACTCCAAGGTGCAGGCCCGTAACTTCTTCTTCAACGCACCCCAACTTCCAAAGAATCTCTTGAACCAGTTCGGCGGAACCATTGGCGGTCCCATCGTGAAAAACAAACTCTTCTTTTTCGCCGATTGGGAACGTACCACGCGCCGCCGGTTTGCCTCTGCTTTCCGGACCGTTCCCAACGCCAGTCTGCGCGGGGGAGACTTCTCCGCCACGGGCACGAATATCTATGACCCGGCCACTGGCGCTGCCAACGGTACCGGCCGCCAGCTTTTCCCCGGCAACCGCATCCCGTCCACCCGGTTTGATTCCGCCTCGGTCTACATGACCAGCCTCATCCCGTCGCCGAATCAGGCTGTTTTCCCGTCCAACTATCTAGCCACCGGCACTTACATTTTTAATCGCAACAACGCTGACTTCAAGGTGAACTACAACCCCACAACCAAGTCCTCAATCTTTGGCCGTTACAGCTTTTCTCCCAGCGACATCTTCGACCCGCCCTCGCTTGAGGCAGCCCTGGGCGATGCGCTTACAGGCGGCCAGCCTGGCCACGCGCCAGGATTCATTCAGACCGCTGCCATCGGCGGCACCTACGCTGCCAGCCCTGCGGTCCTGATTGACGCCAACCTCGGGTTTACACGTCAGCGGATCTCGGCCGAGAACATCGATCTCGGAACCAACCACGGACTGGAAACGCTCAAGATTCCAGGCACCAACGGCAGCGACCGGCTCCAGAGCGGTTACCCCCGGTTCAACATCAGCGGCTTTTCCGCCATTGGCAACCCGAACGTCTCCAACCCGTTCCTGTTCCGCGACAACCAATACTCGGCCACCGGCAATGTGAGTTGGATTCGCGGGTCCCATTCTCTCCGGTTCGGCGCGGAGTACACCTACTACACAATCAACCACTTTCAGCCACAAGCCGCATTCGGGCCTCGCGGCGGTTTCAACTTTACCGGCGGCCTCACAGTCTTGAACCTTGCCGGAGCTCTCGGTGGTAACGCCTTTAACGGTTTTGCCGATTTCCTTCTTGGTCTTCCCCAGGCCATGGGCAAGGACGTACAATACATTAATCCGGCCGCTGTCCGCATGCCAGGCTATGGCTTCTATGTACGGGATCAGTGGCAGGTGAACCGCAAGCTGACCATTAACTATGGAGTTCGCTTCGAGCGCTATCCCTTTGCCACCCGCGATCACCGCGGAGGCGAGCGTTACGACCCCTCGATCGACAAGGTTCTGATCGGCGGAGTTGGGTCCACGCCTACCGATACCGGCGTGGATGTCGGCCTCGGCCAGCTCGCTCCGCGTCTGGGCATCGCCTATCGCGCCAACGACAAGACTGTTTTTCGCGCCGGCTACGGCATCAGCGTCGACCCCGACTCCTTCCGCTACATGCGGGACGCATACCCTGCCACAATCTCCTCGCAGTTCTCCGGCGCCTCCACCTTCCAGGCGGCCGGAACGCTCCGCACCGGCATTCCTGCCGTCGTTGGCCCCGCCCTCGACCAGGGGGTTGTCGATCTGCCTCTCGCTGTAGGCACCACCACGTTCCCGCAAAAATTCAACCGCGGCTACATACAGTCGTTCAACTTCACCATTCAACGGGACATCGCGGCCAGGTTCAATCTCCAGGCGGGCTACGTCGCCTCCCGCTCCATCCGCCAGACAGCACGCGTCAACATTAATACAGCGGACGCCGGTGGTGGCAACGCGGGCCGCGCCCTCGCGCTCCTCTACCCCGGCCGAATCGGAACCATCAACCTGTATACGCCCTTCAGCACGTCCAACTACAATTCGCTCCAGGTCCAGCTCCGCCGGCAGTTTGCCGGGGGCGGCCTGTTCGGGCTTTCCTACACCTGGTCGAAGGCGATCACCTTCAACGACAATAACGACTCCACGCTGAGCTGGAATCTGCCCCAGTATTGGGCGCGCAATCGCGCGCCTGCCGGATTTGACCGCCCCCACAATGTCCAGGTGTATTCCGTTTACGAACTACCCTTTGGCAAAGGAAAGCGTTTCGCCAGCCAAGGCCCGTCCAGCTGGATCATTGGCGGCTGGCAGACCAACGCCATCATGAGCATCCTGAGCGGAACGCCGTTCGGCGTTGGCACGGCCGCAACCTCGCTCAACGCGCCTGGCAACGCTCAGACTGCTGACCAGGTGCTCACGGATGTGAAGAAGTTCCACAACGTCGGCCCAGGCCAAAGCTGGTTCGATCCCAACGCCTTTGCTCCGGTGACCGCCGTGCGCTTTGGCAACACTGGCCGCAACAACATGCGCGGCCCGGGATCCTTCCAACTCGACGCAAGCCTTTTCCGGAACTTCCAGATCACGGAGAAAGTACGCTTCCAGTTCCGCGCCGAGGCCTTTAGCATTACCAACACGCCACGGTTCAACAATCCCGGCGCGACCGTGTCCAGCTTGACCCGTAACCCGGACGGCTCCATCCGAGCGCTCAATGGTTACACCGAGGTTCTTGGCGCCACCGGCGAACGGGAAATTCGCTTCGCCGTGAAGATTTTCTTTTGAAGGAACACGCGCACAAGTTGTTGAAAAAAATCTTCTCGCAAAGACGCAAAGAACGCCAAGCCGGAGCCGCCTTCGAAAGGAAAGTTCCTCCACTGCATGGTCCCGCGTACGCGGGCGAGGAACCTCACGCCGCTGGAACTCGAGCCTGAGATGAATCACGGAT